>QWCB01000034.1_pt1 | contig 148375 bp, 137 predicted proteins | sample 1972511 | NCBI WGS metagenome assembly QWCB01 (sample SAMN09866719, study PRJNA288562) | Human gut metagenome isolate term5_stool, whole genome shotgun sequencing... | isolation source: gut | host: Homo sapiens | place: USA: California | reverse complement strand
CATAATAAAAAGACATCTCCTTTCTAACGAAATATTATAAATCATTATCGGTGACATTTCTATTAATGATATGGTGACATTTTAACTAAAGATTAACATTAACGTTTCTTTTTTTGACATAAAGTTAAAATTACTATATAATTTATAACAGTTCTTAAGAAAGGAGTTAAATGAAAGAAAACCACAGAACTGACTTCATAGTTATAGGGGGACTTGGTGAAGTTGGTAAGAACATGTACGCTTTAAGAAGCGGTGACGAAATGGTTATTATCGATTCGGGAACATCTTTCCCAGGTGATGACTTACTTGGAGTCAACTTAATCGTTAATGATCTTGATTTTATAAAACAAAATGAAAGTAAAATAAAAGCTCTTGTTATAACACACGGGCATGAAGACCATATTGGGGGAATTATCTATTTAATTAAGAACGTTAATATTCCTGCTATATATGCGCCTAAACATGCAGCCGGCTTAATTAATCTAAAGCTTGAAGATAATAATATCAGGTATGATAACCTGATTGTTTATAATGAAGATGATCATATTAAATTTAAGAATATGGATATTGAATTCTTTAGAGTAAATCACTCAGTACCTGATTCTCATGGTATTGCCGTGCATACTTTAGATGGCACATTTGTTACAACAGGAGACTTTAAATTTGACTTAACCCCAATTGGACCACATGCAAACTTTTCCAAAATGGTGGCACTTGGCGATAGAGGTGTTGACCTTTTAATATCTGATTCAACTAATGCTTTATCAGATGGCTTTTCTAAGTCAGAATCAGAAGTTGATGCTGTTATCAACTCAGTACTTACTAAAAATGCTGATAGCAGGATCATTATTGCAACCTTTGCATCAAACGTATATAGAGTTAAACATATAGTGGAATCAGCATATAAACATAAAAGAAAGATTTGTTTACTAGGAAGATCAATGGAAAACAACATCAAGATATCTCTTGAAGAAGGATATATTGATCACCCAGAAATCTTTATTGATAAAAAAGATGTTAATAACTACCCAGATAAAGAAGTATTAATACTTTCTACTGGTACGCAAGGAGAACCCCTTGCAGCTCTATCAAGAATAGCGTCTGGTACTCATAAACAAATTAAACTTCATGAAAGTGACGTTATTGTCTTTTCATCAAGTGCGATTCCTGGAAACGGTGAAGCAATAGATAGAGTCATCAATAAACTAGCTCTTCAAAATATTAAGATTATTACATCTAATGATTTAGCAGGCGTTCACACGTCAGGTCATGCTAACAGTGAAGAATTAAAGTTAATGCTGACTTTATTAAAACCAAAATATTTTATGCCTTTCCACGGTGAATATCGCATGCTTAAAAGACACGCTAAACTTGCTGAAAGTGTTGGAATTCCAAGAGATCACATCTTTATTATGGAAAACGGTGACTCTCTAATTATAGATAACCATGTTATCAAAAGAGGTCCTCACTATAAAATAGATGATGCTTTTGTAAGTGATGATTTATCAGCAATCAACAATGCTGTTTTAAAAGAAAGAAAATTAATGGCCAGTGACGGTATCCTCGTAATTATTGCTAGTATTGATTTAAAAAATCGTAAACTTTTAATTAAACCTAATATTACCACTAGAGGCTTTGTCCTAGTAAACGAAAACACGGAATTAATTAAAAGAATCGAAAGACTGGTTGATACTTTAATTAAAGAAGAACTAGAAAAAGCTAACGCGAACTTTACATCAATTAAAGCTAGGTTAATTAGTGATGTTCTTCCATATATTACAAAGCTTACAGGAAGAAAACCTATAATTTTACCTATTTTAAACGATATAAAAAGATAGCCTAAGCTATCTTTTTTTATTTAATAAATAATTCTTTTTGGCAAGATCTAGGTATTCTAATTGTAAAATTGTAATCAACTTTTATTTCATACCTTCTAATCTTTTCTTTATTATATTCTCCGTCTAAACACCAAGCTGGAGCTTTATCAATAAAACGCACTATCATGTGATCAGTCCTATAAAAGAATAAGCCCGGTGCATTAGTTACATCCCCTTTAGCATAATGAAATAATACTTTAACTAAATCATGGTGCCTAGCAATATTTGAAAATAAGAATTCAAGCTTTCCATCATTTAATTTAACTTCTTTATAAAACTGATTAATACCTGCTATCCTATTAGCATTTGATATAAGGCCAAAGGAGTAGAAACTTCTAGTTACTTTCCCTTCTGCTTCAATTTCAACTTCATAAAGTTTAAACCCTCTAAAAAATTCTTTGATACCTCCACCTATATAAGCTAGGTAACCAAGATTTTTTTTCATCACCCGAGGCGTTTCATAAGCTACATTTAAAAACTTACCAAAGCCTGCGACATAGACAAAAGGTTTATCATTAATTAAACCAAGATCAATCTTTTTATCTTCACCTTCTAAAACTAGCCTTAAATTTTCTTCGATATTGTTATAATCTTTATAACCATAGATAGCTCCAATATCATTAGTAGTTCCAGCTGGAAGATGCGCTAAAAGAAGACGCTTTTTTCTTTTTAAATTACCGGTAACTGTTTCATTAAAAGTCCCGTCTCCGCCAATTGAAATAACTAAATCAATCGTATCAGGAAGCTCTGCCACAATATCGGTTGCATGATTTTTATACTCAGTATAAATAAGTAAAGCCTTATAACCATATTCTTCCACAATTGATGGAATTTTTTTAATAAAATCTTTATGTCTCTTCCCGCTTTGAGGATTATATATAACTACACATTCTTTCATTATCTATCTCGCATATCCATATATAAAATTAAACCATTAAGTACTTCTTTATAATATTTAGGTATAAGTCTAATCTTATTAATCATTTCTTTTGATTCATCTAAATATTTAGATGCTTCTTTAATCGTTTTATCATAAGCTTTTGATTCAATTAAAATTTCTTTTAATCTTTCAAAATCACTTTGTTTTAACTTATTACCATATAAAGATATAAATTCATCTTTATAATCTGTTCTTGATACATAATAATATAAAAGCGTTTGTTTAAATTCCATGATATCAGATGCCGTTTTACCAGTTTTCATACTATCAGAAAAGATCCCTAGAATATCATCTTTAATTTGAAAAGCAATACCCATGCCTTCCATGGCTTTGGTCATTCTCGTAATGAAAGATTTAGGAGCATTATTAGCCATTAAACCTAAATTAAATGGTCCAACTACTGAATACATACTCGTCTTATTTTTATAGATTTCTAGGACATCATTTAGAGTCGTCTTCTTATCTAAGTGCTTAGCCATAAAAGGATACTTCGTATCTAAGATTTCTCCTTTAACCGTATCTAGCATAATCTTTGAAAAATAATTTACAATTTCTTTATCATAAACGTTACTTACCATCTTAAAAGCTTTAAAAAAGCCATAGTCTCCCATACAAAGAGCAAGATTTCTCGATAAAAGCATTCTTTCTTTCTTATAATTTAAGCTTTCTTTTTCCTCTGTTAAGCTCTTATTAAAAGCTTCTTCAACCGTATCTTTACCTCTTCTAGTAGTAGCACCATCAATAATATCATCATGAACTAAAATAGCTGTTTCAAAGATTTCATAAGCTAAAGCTAAATCTAAATATTTATTATCTTCAAGGGTATTAAACATCTTATAGCCCATAGAGATTAAAACAGCTCTTAAGAGTTTTCCTGATTCATTTAGATTATAGAAATAGTTAAGCTCTTCTTTAATCAGTTTATTATCTTTACTATTCTTTTCTTTACGACCTAGCTGCACGATATATTTATGTAAATACTTATATTCTTTCTTATAATAAATCATAAATTCCATTAGAGACTTATAATCTAGTATCGTTTCATGCGGCGTATTTTTAGCTCCAATAATAAGATAATTATGATTAATATTAAAGTTCTTAGAATTTAAAAACTCATAGAAATCACTTAAACACGAAGAAATAATCACTTTACATTTTTGATTCCATACACTAAATAGATCTGCTACATTCGTGCTAATATCATCATTAATAATAATGACCTGGTTAATAGTTCTAGCAAACTCTTCATTATATTCAATATCCGTATATCTTTTCTTTGGTATATATATCAAGAGAACCTCCTTACAAAGTAAAATAGATATAGTCTTATTATATCATTTTTTTAAAATATATATAGCTTGTAAAGAGAGTTTTTAATTGTTATAATATTTTATATCTATGCACCTATAGCCAAGTGGTAAGGCGTGGGACTGCAACTCCCTGATCGTTGGTTCAAATCCGACTAGGTGCTCCAGATGTTATTTAGCCCTTATTTTATAAGGGCTTTTATTTTTGGGTACGAATTAGGTACGAATAATTATAGTTTTAAAAAATAAAGATAATAATGAGTTATACGAATTTATCGTAAGGCTTAAATTCAAATAATCAGATTTTTATAATAAATTTAGCAAGTTTTGATATATAATTAATTTAATAGAGGAGTAGTATGGAAGAAAATTATGATAATTTAGAATTACAAGAAAATTTAGATTATCTATTAACAAGTTTAGAAAATGCTCTTTATGAAGCCGATAATCTAGATGATAATACATATTTAGAACTATCTAAAGAAGAGATTATAGCTTATTTAAATGAAACCTATGAAAGTATTAAGAACTGGAGTTATGATTATAATTACAAAGAATTTGATTCAATTAAAAGTGATTACTCAAGAGTTGAAGCTCTTATTTCAGAGCTAGAACTTTGTCTAGCAAATTATGAAGATATTTTCCACATGAATGGAATTTCCTATACCTTATTTCAAATTGGGCAAATATTATCTACTATATAAAAGTTTATGGAAGTGCTTTCATAAAAATACCATTTAACTTTGAATAATTTTCATATCCTATTTCTTTTATTTTATATTATTTTTTATTTAATTATTATATAATAATTTGAAGGAGGAGTTATAATGAAAGATAATTTTAATGTAGGAAACCCAACAAAGGAAAATATTGAATACGCTTTTAAAAATTTAATATTCTATGTTACTTCTTCATCAGTACTTGATTTATATATTAATCAAAGAGAAGATTTCAAGAATGTTTTATCTAAAATTAATTCAATTATAGCAACTTATGTAAATAATGAAAATTTATCTGCTATAGATGAAGAAATACTAAAAGATATAAGGTTTGACTTAATTGATTTAGATGTTCAAACCCAACCTATAAAATCTTATTTTGCAGAATGGTCTTTACTGTGGATAGATGCAATTATTTCATTAAGAGAATCAAAAATGAAATTAGGAGGTATAAACAATGAGTGATAGGGATAAATATGGAAATTATGTAAATGATAAGGGAGTTACTATTAAAATAAATACCGATAAAAATGGTAATGATCACATTAATTTTTATGATGGCGAAGTTGATGAAGAGCATGATGCAATACATATTAATATTGATTATGAAGATGAAAAATGGAGTTCTACAACCCATAATGCTGATAAAAGTGACACCAAAAATGATAAAGGTGATTGCTACTTAACTACTGCTTGCATGAGAAATTTCCAAGATGATTTTGATGATAACTGCTATGAATTAACTACCTTAAGATGGTTTAGAGATAACTTCGTATCAAAAGAGGATATTGAACATTATTATGAAGTTGCCCCTATTATTGTAGATACTATTAATAATGAAGATGATGCATACGATATTTATAATTTTATTTATGAAAATGTTGTTAATTATTGTGTTAAAGAAATTGAACAAGAACACTATGACAATGCATATAGTAGATACAAAAATAGTATAATGTTATTAGAAGAAGAATACGCTAAACCAGTATTACAAGAAAGACTTGTTAAAGTATTAAAAAACAATAGCCCACAGAAACGACTAGTTAAAGTGTTAAAAAATAATACTATATAAAATAATTATAAAAAATTACTGACAGCCGCCAGTAATTTTTATTTTTCACCAATACTTAAGTATGTACCTTCTCTTAGATAATAGATATCTTTACTATTCTTAATAGCTTTGATATTTTCGCCTTTTAAAGTACTTTTACAAAGAACATAATCTTTCTTTTTATATTTAACTTCATATACTTTATCATTTTCAAAGTAATCAATAAATTCTTCAAGTATTAGATTATTATCTTTCATAATAGTTGCACCAAGCTTTCCTGTATAGCGGTAATGGAAAGCTTCATATTTAACCCCTGTTACCGTTTCTTTATCCTTTGGATATCTTAAGATAAAACCATATTCATGAGCATGTTTATCAAAGTACTTTCCTTGTAATGTTTCTAAAAATTTACTTTTATGTTTATATGAACTTGCTATATCAAAAGCTAGCCCTGTTTCATGTTCACTTTTACCTGGTTTTTGATACATTTCACGGTCATCTTTTTCATATAATTCTTTTTGCTCAGCACTAGTTCTAAAAGCTGATGTTAAATAAGTTTTATGTCTATCTATTTTATTTGTTTTATCTATTAATGGTTTTAAACTTTTTAATACTTCTTCATCTAAAAGATATTTAGAATTATTATCTTCATTTAAATATTTAGTTAAGCTAACTAGTTTTCTTGCTTTAACTAAATTAGCTGGAAGATTATTATTTTTATTTATAAGAGCCATATTATAAGAAACATTTAATTTATTAATATTAAGATTGTCAGTAATCTTTTTATCTTTAATTTCTTTAATACTTGTTTCTTTTTTCGCATCAAATGTAACTAAATAATCCGTATCATTAATACTAGATACTACATAATTATAATATTTTGGTACCGTGATATCTTCTTTACTAGTTACATAAAGTAAATAAGAAGTACCACTTACTTTATAGATTTTATTTTTCTTAAGTTTTTCTAATTTTTGAACATATTTATCTATTGTTAGTTTTTTATCATGGATAATTTTAGCACTAGGTTTTCCAACATACCTATAGTGCCATGGTTGATAATCTTTTTTCTTAGGATATCTTAATACAAAACCATATTTATAAGAATTCTTAATTAAGTGATCAGCTGGTTCATTTCCTTTAAAGTCTTCCCAGTCTTCTCCCCTTATATAAAAGTCAAAGTCATATCCACTCTTATGATCAGTTACTTCTTCCATTAGAGAATCATTTTGAGACAAATATCCTCTTCTTAAGATTAAATCCTTATAATCATTTTCACTATACATTTCTTTTAATGCTAAAAGAGCTCTGTTATTTCCTTTCTTACTATAATTAGATACAGGTATAACACTAATAGCTTCGACAATATTACTTTCTAAATAATCATTATTATCAACTTTTAAATTAAGCATATAAGTATCTTCAACTTGTTCTGGTTTAACTAGTTCAATATCTTTTCTATAACTAGATAAAAACCGGAAATGTTTAATAATACTAATAATAATTAATAATCCAATTACTCCAAATATTCCAATAAGGGCATATCTTAAAGGAGCAACTAATTTTTTTCTTTTCATAACATCCTCACTATTAAAAGTTTATCATAAAAGGTATAAAAAAAATAGCTATTTATCTGCTATCTTCTTTTACCTTTAGTTTCTTTTTTTTACATGTTTATCTATTCCTAGATGAATATCTTTATCACTATAATGATTAAATTCTTTAGAATATAAAGTCTTATCTTCAGCTTTATCAATGATTTCAACATCATAATCATCATATCCATCTAAAAAGGTATCAAGCATCTCTCTTTGCTTCTCGCTTATATCTTCTTTCATACATATAAGGAGTGACTTAAAACTACTACTTGTCGTATTTAAAAGCACAATATCATTATGCAGGTAACATAAACATGCCGCTAAATAAGCAGCCTCTAAATTAGGAACGTGCGGAGCAATTTCTGATTCAGGATACTTTTCTAAGGTATATTTTCTAAGTAAATGAACATGAAAATCTTCATCATCTATTTTACCTAGTACATTAATACCTTCATCATTAATAACTGCTACTTTAAAATCATGACTTGTCATATATCTCCAAAAATAAAATAATGGCGCTTCCAGGAGGGATCGAACCCCCAACCTTCTGGTTCGAAGCCAGACACTCTATCCAGTTGAGCTATGGAAGCACAAGTCAATTATAATACTTATTTATAATTAAGACAAATAAAAAGATAGTCCCTAAAGACTATCTAAGTATTTATATTACATATGGATCATTTTGTGAACCATCACCTTTTAGAATAGCTGTGTACCCTTTTATAGTTAGTGCTGGTCGAACCCCATTTGACATTTCTACATAATTATGGCCTACATAAGCGCCATCTGGCAAATCATGAGAACAATATACATATCCCATATAGATTACTGAACTATAAGAATCAGACATCCAATAGCTTGGTGACAGAAGCCAGTAACTTTCACTTGAATATAGGTAAAAATTATTATTCTTCTTATATCTTGCAGATATACCAGATAATATCAATTCATCTGAAGTCAAAAGAGCTACAGGATAGGTTAATTTTCTATTCCCGGCCTCTACTGAATAACTATCATTAATTGGACATTTCATAGTTGGTTTAGCAGCATTTATTCTATCATCTCCTGCATAATTTTGTTTATTATTATTTTTTTCACCTTCAGTTCTATCTCCACAGTATAAGGACTTTTTATCTAATGTATCCTCAAAACCTTTATCTTTAATATTAGATTTATACCACGTATCTATGTATTTTTTGATATCTGAATCATTTGTATTTTCATAAGGATTAGCATCATCACCATACATATATCCTGAGTACTTCTTTTTGTTATAAGGAGAATTAAACCTACTAGTCCCTATTTGTGTAGTACCTTTTGTTGTATTTGTACATGCACCATTTGCTGGTGCACCATTATATACTATTCTAACGCCTCCAGTTTCCGTTGTTCTTACTATCTTCCAACAAATGTTTGCATATATTAAGTTATTCATTAATTGATGTGTTCCTCTAAAGAAGTATACAGGATGTGTATCATTCTTTGTTTCATCAAATAAGTATACACCTTCTCCGTTTGTTTCTGAGTTTACTTTTGAATAATCTATTCCTAATGTCTTATCATTACCTAGAGATTGTTCTTTTATTTTATCATAAAGTGATGCATCTTTTGCAACTTTTCCTTGCATGCCTTTATTAATTTTTGATTTTGTCCAAGTAGCTCTGAAGATAACATCTTTTTCTGGCATTTCAATATAATCTTCATTTATATACTTAGCATCTGTTATTAGTTTATATCCTTGGAATAAATAACCATCACAAGTTGCATTTCCCTTTACTAGTGCTATTTTTTCAAATGGCCTATGGCTTCTAGTCTTTTCAAGACCCTTTACTGTACATCCATTTGGATCATTAGCTTCATATACTACTTTATATAATCCTTTAAGTATTGGTGTTTTACTTGATATTTGGTCATCTTTTTGTTTTTCAAATGTTGTTTTAATATCTATTCCTTTATTAGTCTTATAAAACTCTTCTCTTGTTCCAACATGTTCTAGTTCTATTTCTAATGTAGCTTTAGTACCCAATCTATAAGTTCCAAGATTCCATGTAACTTTATCACCTTCTAGTTTTGCTTCTCCTTGGCTGGCTTTAATCTTAGTAGGATTTCCTTTAAAGTGTTTTGAGATATAGTCAGTGATAACAAAGTTATCATAGATAATTGGGTTAGCTCCTGCTTCAAAAAGGACATTATTAAGTCCTTTCATATCTGCCGGGAACTGTCTTTCTGAAATAGCTTTAATTGGATCCTGTATTTGATCTCCCATTTCATATTGAACAGCATTTATACTGATATATTGAAAAGTTTGCCTTAGCTCGTTATAGATTGCTACTTCATTTGGTGTTTCTTCATTTGGGAATCCATCCGTTAAGAATAGAAGGACTAAGTCTTTTCCTTCTTCTTTCTTATAACCTTCAAGTAGTTTTCTTGCTTCATCAAAACCAGCTTTATAGTTAGTTGCTCCTCTTACAGATAAGTTATTTAACTTTTGTAAAAACTCATCTTTTTTAGACGTAAAACCTGATACGCGTTCAGCGATGGAATCAAAAGTTATTAAAGCTACTCTATTTCTAGGGTTACTCAAAACTGCTGTTGCAAGGTCTGTTGTATCTTTCTTAACTTGATTTAGTTTATCTCCTTCCATTGAACCTGATATATCTAAAACAAAAATAATATCTTTAGCCTGGCTACTTTCTTTCATAATTGATTCTACATCAATTGTTATTTTAGCTTTATCTTCTCCAATCCACTTAGCACTTTTATCCACCTTAAATGAACCAGGTTCTTTCTTGTCATAATTTAAGTTTTGCGACTTAAAAGTAACCTTTGGTACTGGTTTTAATTCTGATAAAGTCTTATTGAATATTAGGAATCCTAGTACTAGGAAGATTCCAAGTATAATATATTTTCTTTTCTTCATATGATATATTCTCCTATATCTAGTATATATATATATATATATAGAAGGTAAAGGGTTTAAGATAAAAAAAGACTTAAACTACGTCAAGTTTAGTCTTTTCTTTAGTTAAGGCTTTAGCTGTTATATATGCCGTTATTGGGATAATCATAAAGCAACCACTTGCGCTAAATAAGATTCGAATAAGTTCAGATGCAAAGGTTTTATTATTGATGATTTCTAGGAAAGTATAATTACCTTTAGAAAACCAGATAAGCAAGGTCATAAAATCTCCTAAAAAAGCAAATAAAAGTGTATTCGTAGTTGTTCCAATAATATCACCTCCGATATTCATCCCTGATTTAAATAATTCTTTTAAACTTAAATCTTTATTATTTAGATAGACTTCATATAAAGCTGAAGATATCGCAATTGAAGCATCAACGGTAGCGCCGATTAAACTAATTAAAATCATGGATATTGCAATTTCTGTATAGTCTATGCCCACATTATAAGAAAACATATTTATTTCTTCATATGATTCATAGCCAAAACCTGCAATTCTTGATGCTTTAGTCATAATAAAAATTAAAAGTGCTAAAAGAATTAAAGTGATACCAATTGCTTTAAGACTAGATCTTGTTTTAATATTTTCTTCATTAACAAAATATAAAATAATATAACTAATGATGAAGCATCCAATGAGTGATGTGATAACTGGGTTTAAGCCAAAGACAATAAGATAAAAGATAATCATCAAGATAATAAAATTCAGGATAAGAGATATAAATAATTTAATGCCTCTTTTTTTATCAATATAAAGCATGAGTAAAAAGAGGATAATAATTAATATTTTATTCATTTACTTTACCTCTTTTCATAAGTTTTACTGAAACTCTAGCAGCAACTGGTATCGTTAAAATAATACCAATACTACCAGTTAAAAATCTTGTAAGTTCTAGTGTAAAGTTCGTGCTGATATAATTATACATTGAAAAACCATTACGAAGAGCTAGAACAAAAATAGGAAGACCGGCACATAAATAAGTAAAGAATAAAACATTAGACATCGTGCTCATAATGTCTTTTCCTATTTCTTTAGAAGATTTAAATAAGTTTTCTTTAGAAATACTTGGATCTTTCTCAATTAATTCTCTAATTGATGATGATATCGTAATAGCAACGTCCATTATAGCTCCAACTCCCCCAAGTAAAAGTTCAGGAAGGACTACGTCTTCTAAAGGCACGGTTAAAAAGGCTATCTCATTAAAATTAATACCTTTATATTTAGTGGTATAAACAACGATTAACATTATTACTAGCATAACTATAATTGATATAGTTGATGAAATAATTGCTGATATTGTCATCTTATTAAAGCCACTTGTAATAATAAGTGATAGACATGAAAATAAAATCATCTCAATGACACATAAAAATAATAGATTAACCCCTTTAAAATATAAAGATAAACCAATATAAAAGATAATTAAATTTAAAACTAAACTTAAAATCGAAAGTAAGCCTTTTTTAGACCCTGTTATATAAAGTAAATTAATAAAAAGCACTATCATAATAGCAATATAGAAATCTCTTTTTAAAGTTATATCGCTTCCTGAAATAATTAATTTATCACTTTTTTTTAGCTTATCTGTTACAACACTAGAAGACGTTTCTTCGTGCTCTAAAGTTTTCTTCTTACCCTTATCCTTCGTATTAGTTAAACTTCCCGTTATTTTAAAAGTATAATGTTTTTCTTTAAACCCAAGAGGATTCTCTAACTTTTCTTCACTTAGTTTTTCTATTTTTTCTATTTTCATAATCGGATCTTTATATAAAAAGTCATCATGATAAACAAAAAAAATACTTATAAGTGAGATTAAAAAAATTCCTATTAATATTTTTTTATTCATATTACACCTATAAGTATTTTAACATAATTTATATTAAGATAATATCTTTATAATTAGCTTGATTACTTCTTTTTCCATAATTTCATAATCTAAGATATCATGTTGATGATATACTTTTTCATGGCAATAATTATCAAGGATACCCATTATTAAATGAACCTTTTCATTGATATTATCCTTTTTAAAACCATTATTAATTAATATAGTACTAATTCTTTTAGTCATCTCTATTTCATTTTGATAAAAGATTTTAGCTATATCTTTATCTAGATAACTCATAGCCATTAAATTATCATGAGCTTCTTCTTTTAATTTATGCGTTTTAATAAAAGTATCGATAATTTCTTTTAAAATATCTTCTAAATTATTAGGATTTATTCTTTCTAATATATCAATTAAAGGATAAAAGATACTTAAAGAGTATTCTTTTAATCCATTTATAAGAATATCTTTTTTATCTTTAAAATACTGATATATAATACCTGTTGAAACACCTGCATATCTTGCTATATCAATTGTTGTAACGTTATAAAAACCTTTTTCACATATCAGTTCAAAACCTTTTTTGGTAATTAATTCTTTTTTTAAAATAGCACTTTTCTTAACTGGAGTTCTAATAACTTTATTCACTCTTTAGACTCCTTACCATATCTATTTTTTTAATCTTACGAAGAATAAAGATAGATATTAGATAAGATAAAATAAAGATAAGTAAAGAAGCATAAATATAAGTATTTAAACTAATATAAGCTGTAAAATCATAATGCTCTTCAATAGCTTCTTTAAATAAAAAGTTAGTTAGGTGATATCCAAGAGGAAGGCCTATTATAATAGCAAGAATAGCTATCCAGATATTTTGTTTAATAAAAATCTGTTTAATTCTTTTATCTTTAAAACCTAATACTTTTAAAGTAGCAAACTGATATTCTTTTTCACTAAAAGATAGTATCGTTAAATTATAAATAATAATACTAGCCATAATAAGAGCAATACTAGTTAAAATAATCAGCATTTCTTTCATCATACCAAGCATCTCATTCATTCCTGATTTAATATTTTTTGTGTTTTGCACTGTTAAATCTTTTTCATTCACGTCTTTTTTGGTGTATAAACTATCAGGTATATAACTAAAGCCTAAACTTTCAAAATAGTTTTTGGTCATCGTTAGATTTTGATTTTGAGGATCTTTATTAAAACCAGTAATACGAGCTTTATAATATTTATCACTTCCTGCTAGTTTAAAAGATACTGTATCATTAATCTTATAATTATATTTATCTGCTATCTTATAGCTTAAGTAAACACCATCATCTTTTAAATTAATAACATTATCTTTATTATCAATAAATCTTATTAAATTACCAGCATCAGTTATAAATAAATTATTATTGTAAACTTTATTATCTTTAGAAATAACTTCAATATCAAAACTTCTTGATGTTTTATCTCCGTATTTAGCATAAAGACTATCTAACTTTCTTGTATCAAAATCCTGGTTAAAAATAATCTTGTTATTAAACTGATAAAGTTTATTATACTGTAAATCAACAAAGTAGTTCATTGTATCTTGCATGCCAAAGCCGCAGATGATAAGCATGACACTTCCTGCCGTACCAAAAAGCGTAATAATAGTCCTTAATTTATTTCTAAGGATATCACGAACGTTCCATTTAACCGGGAAACTTAAACGTTTAAAGAAAGCTAACTTATTAATTAGAAGATGAGATTCATCAATAATTGGTACTTCCTTTTTAAGAGCATCACTAGCAGGCTCTTTTAATATTTTACGAACAGATAAATAAGTAATAAAAGTAGATAATAAAACAACAAATAAGGATATAGTAAAACTAGATTTATCAAGAATCGGACTAGCTTTTGGTATTTCAAATAATTGCATTTCTAGATTAATAAACACTTTACCAATAAAATAATATCCTAGAATAATACCAAAAAGAGAAGCTAATATAGAAATAGTCATTGCATAAGATATATAATGCCAGATAATTTTCTTATTATTAAAGCCAATTGCTTTAAGTATTCCTATTTGTCTTCTTTCTTTTTTAACTAAACGGTTCATGGTACTAATAATAGAAATTAAAGCAATAAATAAGAATAGACCTGAAAAGATACCAATATAAGATTTACCTTCATCTATTTCACCTTGATAAGTAATATGTGATAAAGTTTCTTTAAGTTCAACTATCGTAGCTAAGCCCCTTATTTCTTTTCTTAAAGATTCTTTAACGATATTTTTATCAGCAGAATTATCTAATTTAATAATAATAGTATTAAAGATAAGATAATTAGTTTTAAAAACTTCTTCAGCACTTAATTTATTAATATAAGCAAAACCAAATTCCTTGCGGCTAGGATAGACTTCTGAAGCGTCTCTAACATCATATAAGTGATTAGGCGTATTAATTAAAGCTAGAACTTTTAAATTTGCTTCAGCTTTTTCATATTTAACTAAAACTTTATCACCAGGTTTTATCTTATTCTTTTTAGCATAGAATTCATCTAGATAAATACCTTTATCTTTACTGCTAAATTTAGAGCCTTCCACTATATGAAGTTTAGATATGTTATTTGTTTCAATAACATTTAAAAGAAGCATCTTATCGCTATCTGTTTTAGCTTTTAGCTCTAGTTTTCTTTCAGCATCTTTGACCCCTTTAATCTTTTTAACTTGATTTAAATCATCTTGATTAAAATTATCTTTATAAATAGCTAGATCATAAACATTAGTATCTTTATAAAAATTATCTCTTGTTATAACCATACCGTTCATATAAGCTTTAATACCGGTATAGGCCATAATCGAAATCATAATCATAAAGAAGATCATCATAAACTGGGAAAAATTATTTTTAATCCCGCGAATTCTTATTTTTCTTAGCATAATTACCACTTAACCTTATCTACATCTAAGACATTTTTATTTTCGATATTAGATTCAATTTTAGCATTTTTAATCTTAATGATACGATCGGCAATTTTTGAAATTAATTCATTATGAGTAACAACAATAACAGTTGTGCCGTCTAAACATAAATCTTTTAAAACTATTAAAACTTTTTTACCGGTTTCCGAGTCTAAGGCTCCCGTTGGTTCATCGCAAAGCATTAAAAGAGGTTTTTTCATTAAAGCTCTTGCAATAGATACTCTTTGCTGCTCTCCCCCGGATAAATCTTGTGGGAACTTATCACGGTGTTTATATAAAGAAAGCTTTCTTAAAATATCATCTTCTTTAATATCCGTTTTTGTTACATCTTTAATTATTTCAAGATTTTCTTTAACGGTTAAACTTGGAATAATATTATAAAACTGAAAGATAAAACCAAGGTCTTTTGCCCGGTAATTAGATAGCTCGTCTTCTGTTAATTTACTAATATCAATATTGTTAATATAGATACTTCCTTTACTTGCTGTATCTAGTCCGCCTAAGATATTTAAAAGCGTTGATTTCCCGGCTCCACTTGGTCCAAGTATTGTTACAAACTCACCCTTTTTAATAAATAAATCAATATTATCAAGAGCTTTAAATTCTGTTTCTCCTATTTTATATATTTTACTAACACCTTTTAATTCAATAAATTCTTTCATAATCACCTCTTATATGAAACTTCTTTCATATTAATTATATAACTACTTCATAAAAAAAAGAAGATATAAAATCTTCTTTAATAATCAAGTTTATATTTTTTCGTAGCGTAGCACTCATCATCTCCGCTCGAATAGCAAGGATAAACATAAGTTAATTCTTTCTTACCATTTATTTCTTTTAAGTTAACAATCTTTATATAAAGAATATCATGATTTTCTCTATCTTTACCTTTTAAAAGTACGCCTTCTATATCATACCAAGCATCACTTTTAATCTTATATTTATCTTGTTTGACAAAAAAGCCAATAAAGTCAGCATCTGCCGCGCAGCATGTGATTAAGTATTTACCTAAAGCAAAATAATTATCTGGTATATAAGAAGCCTTTTTAAGAGCAAAACCACTCACCTTTATCGTCTTACCAATAAAGCGGTCTTTACCAGGTCCAAAACTTAAGTAATCAGCAATCTCTCCATATGATTTATTACTTACATAAAAGTAAGGATTCTTAAAATCATAATTTTCTTTTAAGATATAATCATCATCTTCCGTTTTACTTGTTTCCTTACTTGGAGCACTAATACTTGGCCTTCTATTTCTCGTTTTAGCAAAATGACTATTAAGGCGCCCATCTCCTGCTAAAATTAACATAACAAGAGGCAGTACTAAAATAAGATCACTTATTTTAAACTCATAATCCTCTTCTTCTTTTAAAATTAAAATAATACCTAAAAGGAAAAGCGGAATAATTGAAAGTTTAATATAAATTTGGATTTGTGGTGCTAAAAAGAGTTTAATCTTATCAAATAGAACCACATAGCTAAAAATAAGAGCATATAAAAGTGAAATAATTCCTAAAAATTTCTTACTCATAGAAGCCTCACCATCACTAAACTAAAGATAAAAACAATTAAGAAGATAAGCCCAATTAAAGTAGAGACAAAATTCTTTTTATAATTACCTAAAAGGACTATCGTATTTTTAATATCAATCATTGGTCCAAGTAGAAGATATGCCATAATTGCTGGTTCATTAAACAAAGGAAGTAGTGACTTACCAACAAAAGAATCAGATGTTGAACATAGTGAAACCAGGTAGGCAAAACACATTAATGTAATAATTGATAACACATAATTAGAATTAAATAAAGTAAGGATACTTCTTGGAAGAAGAGCCTGAACTAAACTAGCAAGAAGGGCTCCAAACATTAGATATTTAACTACTTCAAATAAGTCAATAGCGGTATGATGCGCTACTGAAATAATATTTTCTTTAAATGTGTGTTTATGCTTATGATGATGGTGACAGTGGCCGCATGAGCATTCATCATCATCTTCATCAAGAAGAGCATTCTTAATCACAATTTTCTTATTAAAGATAATTCCCATAATAATACCAATTAGAAGTGAAATTAAAACCCCAAATATAAGACGAAGCCAAAAGATTTTTGGATTAGTCCTATAAAAAGCATTATAAGTTGAAAGAAGAACAACCGGATTAATAATCGGAGAAGCTAACATAAAGCTAATCGCTACATTAAGGGGTACTTCTTTCTTAATAAGTCTTTTAGCAACTGGTATCACCGCGCAGTCACAAGCTGGTAAAAAGAATCCTAAAAAGACTCCGACAAAAGAACCTAAAACTTTATTTTTAGGTATAAGACGGGCCATCTGTTCATTCGATATAAAAGTTTCAATAACCGATGAAATAAGGGCTCCTAAAAGTAAAAAAGGAAAGCTCTCAAAAAAGATTGATGTAAATATAATAGCTATATTTTTTAAATAATCCATTTATCCTCCTTTCCTTTAACTTTTTATTAGTTAAGAGCTTCTTTTAAAACTTTAATATTATCCTTCATGATATCAATATATGTAACACCTTTATCAAAATCCTTTTGACTTAGGTTATGAGCTGTTTTAAATTCAAGTACTTTAGCTCCAGTTTCTTTTGCAATAGAATTAGCTATCTTCTTATCAGATAGTTCAATATGGAAGACAACTGGTATCTTATTATCTTTAACTTTATTAATTAAAAATTTAATTGTTTTAGCACTAGCTTCTGTTTCTTCAGAGCATCCTGGGAAGGCTGCTGAATATTTTAGTCCATAAGTATCTACAAAATAACGTAGTGGGAAACGGTCTCCAAAAACAATTTCTTTACGTTTAGCATTTTTAACGATTTTCTTAAATTCGTTATCTATTTTATCAAGTTCACTAATATATTTAGATGCTGACTTTTCATATACATTTTTATTTGTAGCATCTTTCTTAATCATGGCTTCTTTTATACTAGAAACTATTTTTTTGGCGTTTACTGGACTAGTCCAAACATGTTCATCATATTCTTTTTCTTCTTCGTCATGGTCATGATCGTGATCATCTTTGTCCTTATCGTGATCGTGGTCATGATCGTGGTCATGATCATGTTCTTCTTCCATACCTTCAACATGCTCTTCTTCAACAACATTTACTAAATCCATTAATTTAATAACTGTTGTCTTCTTTTTATCAATATCTTTTAAAATTTTATCAATCCATTCATCAGATTCTCCGCCATTATAAATGAAAACATCACTATTTAAAATATCCTTGATATCTTTTGGTGTTGCATCAAAGTGGTGCATATCACTACCTGGTTTTAAAAGCATTTTTAAATCGATATTTTTATTATCTTTAACTACCGCTCTAGCAAATTCATAAGACGGGAAGTTAGATGTTACTATCTTTAATTTTTTATCTTCTTTTTTATTATTGCAACCAGATAAACTAATGATAGAAAGAAACATAATTGCAATAGCTATAATACTAAATAATCTTTTTTTCATAAATCCTCCTTTAATTATTTATTATTTTTAAGTAAAACTTAGTTCTAACTAGTAAGCTCTACTTTAAGTCCTACTAAGGTATCTACATTTTTATTAATAAAGCGTTTAATAAGCAGGCTAATAATTAAAATTAAACCAAACAATAAGATAAATTTAAATACTCCGCTATGAGTAAGTACATGATTTTGATCAATTAATTTAAATATAAAAGGACAGATATGACAAGCTTCTCCCTCACAGTTATGATGAAAGTTATGCCAAATAAACATATACTTAGAAAGATTCAATATTAATAAAATTTTCAAATATAAAATCTTTAGCATAATCAGTCCTTTCTCAATCAATTTGAAAATGATTTCCATATTAAATTATACTAATTTTTAAAAATAATGCAATAAAAAAAGAGCCTAAGCTCTTTAAAAATTATCTCTAATATAAAGAATAGTCGCATATTCATGTTTACAGTTAGCTTCATAAGGACATGTACAGCTCATTGACGTAATATTGTTATTATCATCCACTTTAATTTCTACCTCATAATCATTATATGGATTGCTTCCCCTAACTTTTGCTTCATATCCATCACCAAAGCATCCTACTTGATAGACTTTATTTTCTTTATAATAATTTTGACCACGGCTTTGAATAATTGGTCTAAATAAAGTGTTTAAATCTCCATTAAAAAGATTCTTATCATTAAAACTATTATTAACTATAGAAGGATTAAATTTCATCTCAGGATTTTCGTAGCCAGTTAAATCTTCAACGTAACCTAAGATTTCATTTATCTTTTCTTTTAAATCTTTAACGACTTCCATATCCTTTAAGTAGACTAAAGTCAGATATAGATTTTGTGGTAAATATTCTTTAGCTGTTAAATCAGTATTTTGAAGCCACGTATCAATAGTATCTAAGGCAGCTCTTCTTGGAAGAAAGCTTTTTGACCTTAAAGCAGTTCTTACTAAATCAATAGCCATTAACGGAAACTTCTTTATCATCCTCATAATATCTACCATATAAAATAAATCAGTATCCAAAATATTTTCTGGCTTTCCTAAATTATCATAATAATCAATATTATTTCTTAATAAATCTAAGATTTCAGGAACTCTAACTTCATCTTGAGATAAATAATTAAGTAAATTAGTAGCGAGATCTATTTCACCCTTCATTAAGTTTTCTTTGAAAACATCGTATACTTTAGTATAAATATCAAAATCTGGTATATGCTTACTAATATTTAGAAGAACACTTAAATCTTTACCACTTTCAATATTATCAAGAATTTTATCTTTAATAATTTCACTCTTATAAATATTATTAATGTCATTAATTAAAGGCGATTCATTATCATTTTCTTCTAGATAATCATAAATTAAAGTAATCAGTTCTAAATAATCAATATCCGTTAAAAAGTTTTTAGAAAGCATTACTAATTCTTTAAAGACATCAATTAAATAGTCATAACTATGAATAGTATAATCATTAGTTTCTTTATCAAAATCAAATTCATCTAGCAAAGTTTCGATAATTAAACATAAACCAGCGATATCTTCATGAGTTAAAGTATTTTTCTTAATATATTTTAAAATATCAACTTTATCAGTGATAGCATATACTAAGTCTCTTGTATTACATTCGCCTAAAGCACCGCGTCTAATAAGCCAATTTTCGATTTCCTTACTAGTTACTTCAAGATCTGGCAAAATAAAGTTTTTACCATAACCACTAAGTTTTTGGAGTAATTCAAACCGGTAATCATTAAAGTTTTCTTCACTACTTATAGAAGTACAAGCATAAAGCGTAAATTCATCACTAAGAGCAAGCTTCTTAACATCATCAAGCACACTATATTCTTCAAGCTTTTGAAGCGGAAAAGCACCTAAAATAGCAAGACCAATTTTAACAGTTTCAATTTCTCTTCCACCATACATAAAGCTTAAGGCCATTAGATAAATTAAACCAGCTTCCTTGCTATGACATTCAAAATTCGCTGTCATATAATCTAAGAATTCATCAATGATAGCTAAAACAGTATTTTGTTTATGGTTACGATAATAATTATCAAGAATACTTACATTACTATTCAGTGTTTCACTATCTAAACTAAAAAGCATATTCTTTAAGATTTCTAATACGTCATCATCTCTTTCAGGTTTAATAGCATAATCAACAAAACCATCGACAAAGAAAATATTATCATGAATAGCTGTTTTAAAACTTTTCAAGCTAAAGTCTTCTGGTAATTTTTCTCCTGGTAGAATGCTGCGGTCAATATAATCGTAAATACTCTCACCTAGTTTTGGCTTTTTATTTTTAATTATTTCTTTATCCTTAATATAAGTTTTAAAAGTATCAGCTAAAAGATCTTTCCAAGAGTTATAAATTTCTGAAGGCTTTTTACCATCTAATTTTTCCCATGCTTCTTCTTTAAAATTATCTCTTATAAATAAATGATTACCAAAGCCCATATCAATATAGAACCAGTCACTTGGAATATTTTCAGTAAAACTAAAAGCGACATATAACTTTTTAAGCCATGGAATAACTTTATAAAGAGCTGAAATATTAAGTCCGCCATGTAAAGGATTAGTTTGATAACCCATAGGTTTAGAGTTTTCTAAAACAACGAGTTCAATATTACCAGCTCTTCCAAAAGCTCCGCCTTCAGCAACAGTAAAAGCTAAAACATCATCATAATTAATTTGATCAACCTTCGTTTCTGTTAATCCATTAAAAATAATAGCATCTTTATTTTCATAAGCTTGATCTTGCATAATAATATTATGCCATTTACATTTTTTACAAACTTTTTCATTAAAAGGATAATCATCAGAGCTTGCTTCACCAAGGTTAGGGCTGTCTTCATCTGATATGTCAAGGCAGTCAATAATACTTATACTTCCTTCACCAATGGCAGGACATTCATAATTAATTGCATCCCAGTTTTCATCATCCGCTAGAGTCCTGGCATATTTTTCAATTTCCCTGTTCATGTAATGTTGATTATTATCAAAACTATCAATAAAGCCAAGCATCTTATTACATTGTTTATCAGAATCTCTATGCGTTCTTAAAATTAAGATAACCCGTAAAGAAGCTTTTTCATTATAGCCAAGCTCTCTTAATTTATCATAAACTTTTTGTTCAATTTCATTGTAATAATATCTAAAGCCATCACTACTAACCATAACTTTAGAATCAAATTCATCATCATCATCATCTTCATCATCATAATCACTTGATGAGCTAAGTAATTTAATAACGTCTTTTGTCTTTTCAACGGGGTATGGCGCCGTATCTCTTGTGCATAAAATGACATCAACGACTTCTGCTTCGGTTTCAAGGCCTGATCTATCAACTAAAACAATATCCCCCTCTTTAATATCTTTAATTGTTGTTTTATAAGAATATTCTCTATAATCATAATCATCAGAGTAATTAACCACAACATATTTATAAATATTATTATCTTTTAAAAGTTCAATGGTTTTAATATCTTTAACAAGAACTTGTTCTTTACCAATATAAATCATCCCCAGTTTTAAAAAGTCAGCATTATATAACCCTCTAATCTTTTCATCATTATACTTAGTAACAACAACATTCTTTTTAAAATATTCATCTTTGATATTATTGAAATCTATCTTTTTCATAATACCACCCCTTTATTATTTATTAATCTAATTATAGCACGATTTAAATATTTATAAATTAAAAAGATAGGTTTTAATAACCTATCTTATAAGTCCATATTTTTCTAAAAATAAAACCCTTAAATAAGGGTTATTTTCAAATGGTCGGGGCGACAGGATTTGAACCTGCGACCTCCTGGTCCCAAACCAGGCGCTCTACCAAGCTAAGCTACGCCCCGAAATAATATTATTAAAAAAATGGTGCACCTGAAGGGATTCGAACCCCTGACCTCTTGGTTCGTAGCCAAGCACTCTATCCAACTGAGCTACAGGTGCCTTAAAGTAAAACCCTTGATTAACAAGGGCAGTTTTCTTTATGGTGGCTCCGAATGGAATCGAACCATCGACACAAGGATTTTCAGTCCTCTGCTACTACCGACTGAGCTACAGAGCCAAATGGCGGTCTCGACGGGAATTGAACCCGCGATCTTCTGCGTGACAGGCAGACGTGATAACCGCTACACCACGAGACCACTTGGTTGCGGGAGATGGATTTGAACCACCGACCTTCGGGTTATGAGCCCGACGAGCTACCGAACTGCTCTATCCCGCGATATGTAAAAAAATTAATTGGCGGAGGAAAAGGGATTCGAACCCCTGCGCCGCTCTCACGACCTCCCGGTTTTCAAGACCGGTCCCTTCAACCAGACTTGGGTATTCCTCCGACTGGTGCCTGAGGCCGGAATTGAACCGGCACGGGTTTTAATGCCCGCAGGATTTTAAGTCCTGTGCGTCTACCTATTCCGCCACTCAGGCAATTATTATTTAATAAAAATGGTGCCTCGCTGGAGATTCGAACTCCAGACCCCTTGATTAAAAGTCAAGTGCTCTACCGACTGAGCTAGCGAAGCATAAATGAATTTTAAATATGGCTACCCCGGCTAGATTTGAACTAGCGCATGTCAGAGTCAAAGTCTGATGCCTTACCGCTTGGCTACGGGGTAACATTGGTGGAGGGTGGTGGATTTGAACCACCGAACCAATTGGAACAGATTTACAGTCTGCCGCGTTTGACCACTTCGCTAACCCTCCAAAAAAATGGTGCCGAAAGCAGGAGTTGAACCCGCAACCTACTGATTACAAGTCAGTTGCTCTACCAGTTGAGCCATTTCGGCATAAATAAAAATGGTGGGCGATATAGGACTCGAACCTATGACCCCCTGCTTGTAAGGCAGGTGCTCTGAACCAACTGAGCTAATCGCCCGCAAAATAAGTGCTTTCGCAATGCACTTATGATTATAGCATATAATCTATTTAAAATGCAAGACTAAATTATGATAAATTATTTTTTCTTAGTTTGTTTAAGTTTTGCAATCTTATAAGTAATATAAATAGTAAATACTAGGCTCATAAAAGCCATACCGCGGTAGAAGTCAGCTCTAGCGTTTAGCCCTGCTGAAACAGCTATTCCACTACCTACTGTAGCTTCTAAACTAAATGATGCTTTCATCATTAAAATAAAAGCTAAGATTCCTACTATAAATACAATAATAGGTAAAAATCTATCTATAAAAGCAATAATATCTGAAACACTAATTGCTTCTACTGTTTTAATATCTAATTTATCTTTCTTCATTTGCCCTCTCTTCTTCTTTTCTAAGTGCATCATCAATCCACTTATCAAGATTTTCTTCTAAGATACCAAAGCCACTTCCGTTTTCGATAATCTTTCTTCTTGAATATTTTCTTTTTCTAAATTTAGGTAAATCCTTAATACTTAGTTTTAATTTTAAATTTTCTTCATCAACTGCGAGGATCTTGGCTTTAATATGATCTCCAACTTTTAAAACATTATTGATATCACTAACATATCCATTACTAATTTCCGATATATGGATAAGTCCACTATAATAATCCTCTAAATTACAAAAGATACCATAATCAGCTATACCACTAACTACACAGTCGACGATGTTACCTGCTTTATACTTTACCATGTCTGCCTCTTTTTTAGTATACCACATTATTGATATTTTACGTAAAAATAATTATAATTTAGACATGGAAGAAAAAATAAAAGAATTATTAGATAGCATTCGACCTTATTTAAATAATGATGGTGGGGATGTTGAATATATTAAATTTGAAGATGGTATTGTCTATTTAAAGATGCATGGAGCCTGCAAAGACTGTGCTTTAATCGATAATACTTTATATGATGGAATTGAAACCATGCTAGTTGAAGAAATACCTGAAGTCTTTGGGGTTATCTTAGTTCCCTAAGGTAAGGGTTATTTCTTTTTTCTTCGTCAAAGCTTGATGAAGGTCCGTGGCCTGGGTAAATAAGATAATCTTTATCCAGGTTTTTTAATGCCTTAAGACTTTGAATCATTTTTAAAGGGTCACTCCCTTCAAAATCTGTCCTTCCGATACTGCCCTTAAAAATAAAGTCTCCAGTAAAAAACATATTATCAATAATAAAAGAAATACTATCTTCTGAGTGACCTGGGTTCCTCCTTACGATAATTTCTTTACCTAGTAAGCTAATAGAATCGCCATTTATCGTATCATAGCTATATTCCTTGATACCTTGCTTTTTATAGTAATCTAAAAGTCCAATATGATCAAAATGTTTATGAGTAATTAAAACTCCAACTATCTTTCTACCGTTAACTAATCTTTCAATTTTTTCTAGTTCACTAGATGGATCAATAATTAAGCATTCTTTATCGCTTCCTAAAACATAAACATTATTTTGAAGACTCCCGCATACGGCTATGTCTAATTTCACTTTCCCTCCTTGAGAATTCACACCCACAGTAATCCTGCCTATATAAATGGTGCTCTTTTGAAAGTTCTATGCTTCTTTTATATCCATTCTTTTTCTTAAAATCAGAATATAAATAAGCGATTTTAAATTCATTAGATAATTTTTTACCTAAATTATTAATTACTTCACTATTTTTATAAGGACTTATCGTAAGACTAGTTGTAACATAATCATAGTTTTTCTCTTTGGCATACTTAAAGCTTTCTCTTAAGCGTTCATAAAAACACTTGGTGCATCTCTTCCCGCCTTCTTTTTCTTCTTCAAGTCCCTTAGCTAAATCCAAAAAAACCTCATGGTCATAGTTTTTACTAATGATTTCAACATCAAGTTTCATTTCTTTAACTAGTCTTTTAAGTTCATCTAATCTTTTTAGGTATTCTTCCTCTTCATCGATATTCGGATTATAAAATAAAACTGTAATATCAAAATACTTATGCAGGTATTCTAGCACATAGCTTGAACAAGGCCCGCAGCAAACATGAAGTAGCAAACTCTTCTTACTATCTAAACTATCTAAGACTTTTTCTAATTCAATTTGATAATTTTTTTTCATAATAAAAAAGCACCTTATTCAGCTACTTTTTCTTCTTTATTAATTACTGCTTTCCCTTTGTAAAATCCACATTCTGGGCAAGCTCTGTGAGGTTTAATCATTGCCTTGCAATTTGGACACTCTACTAGAGTATCAGGTGTAAGTGCATTATGACTTCTTCTCATTCTTTTTCTTGTTTTTGAGACATGTCTCTTTGGTACTGCCATTTTTCCTCCTTTATTTATAAACCACTAACTAAGTGGAACTTCCAAAATAATATTTTGCCATAAAAACTCATAAATATCAAGTATTTCTACTTCTTGTCCTAATAATTCCATTAAATCTTCATCATAAGCATTTTGAAAATGATGTTTTCCCGTACTAGTTGTCATTATACCTTCATAGATTACATTAACTCTAACGGTATTATCATAATTATATAAATCGAGTTTATATTCGCCTTCTAAATCTATTATATCAAAATCTTTAAATCTTTCTTTATTAAAAGGAATTGTGCCTTCAAAGTTTAACTCGGCATCACTTTTACTATATATCTTTTCTAATTCTGCTTTCATATCCCCTCTTTTCCAATTATAGCATATTTATCTAAATATAGGTATAATATTTGAAAGGGAGGTATTATGAAGAAAATTGCTTTAATCGCCGAGTTTAATCCCTTTCATAATGGCCATAGCTATATTATTAAAAAAATTAAAAAAATGTATAAGGATGCTCTTTTAATAATTATTATGAGTGGTAACTATACGATGAGGGGCGAAATATCGATACTTAATGAATATGAAAAGACTTATCTATCTCTTTTAGATGGGGCTGACATAATTATTAAGCTCCCCTTTATATATACGAGTCAGTCCGCTGATACCTTTAGTGAAGGAGCTTTAAAACTAGCAAGTCTCTTAAATGTTGATACCTTAGTTTTTGGCAGTGAAACTAGTGATAAAGATAAACTGATAAAAGTAGCTAATAAACTCCTTAAGGATAAACCTCTTGATAAAGATATCTCTTACCCTAAAGCTATTAATAAAGCTTATGATATTGATTTAAAATCTAATGATATCTTAGCCGCTTCTTATATTAAGGAGATTATTAAAAATAACTATGAAATAGAGATTGTTCCTCTTCAAAGAACTAATTCATATAACAGTAAAAGTATTAATTCTATCAGCAGTGCTACGGCGATAAGGGAAGCTTTTAATAAGCATGAGGATTATAAAAAAGCTATTAGTAAAGAAACTTATAAACTCATGAAAAATAAAAAGCCTCTTGATATCTATCCTTTATTTAAATATAAAGTCTTATCAGAAGATGATCTTACTATCTATAATGATATTGATAAAGATTTACATTATAAATTTAAGAATAATATAAACTATCATAATATGGATGATTTTCTAAAACATGTTAAAACAAAAGAAATAACGATTAACCGGATTAAAAGATGTATGATGAATATTATTTTAAACTTTTATAAAAAAGATAATATTAAAGAAATAACTAATATTAGAGTCCTTGGCTTTTCTAAAAAAGGAAGAGGCTATCTAAACAAAATAAAAAAGGAACTAGATATTCCTTTTATTACTAATGCTTATAAAGATGATGGTTTATTAAAACTAGATAACAAGGTTGATAAGATTTATGACTTATTAAATAATGAAGAAATAGATAGGTCTAAACCTCTTATTAAGGAGTAATTAATTTAAAATTACTTCTTTTTATTTTATCTATTAAAGAGATATCTAAATAATAATTAAGATAATAATTATCTATTTTTAAATAGTCTTTACCCTTTTTATCACTAAACTCTAAAAGAATTTTCTTACCATCATTTTCAAGTAGCAATAAATTATCAAGGTATGAAGCGTTTTCCATAAAGCTAGTAAGCTCATATTCTAAAGAAGCTTCCTTATAATGTAAATGACCTTTTAAGGTATTATTTTCTTTATAACTTTTATTAATATTTTCTTCCCTATAAGTAATACTATCTAAGACTTTTAAGATATCTTTAATATTTAGATTTTTTTCTATCTTTATTTTAATATTAAAATAACTATTATTAATCTTCTTCGTGATATGATAGCTATTATTACTTCTTCCAATATATGTATCTTTAATTCTTTCTAGTTTCATTTTATTTAAGTCTTCATATTCTAAAAAAGAAGTAACATAAATTTTAGCATCTATATCTTTATTAATAATCGTTTTAATATAAGTACCACTAGATCTTCCGTCATAAAAATTAAATTTATAAAGCTTATTATCATATGATAAAAGATGATAAGGCTTAAAATTTCCTTTATAGAGATTATCTTTCTCACTAGAAAAACTTCTCTTATTAATAATGATAACCATAAGAGAGATTATAAAAATAATCATAAAACTTAAAAGAATTTTAATATTTTTAGACATATAAATATTATACTACAAGATAGCTTAAGTTTTAAGAAAAAGAGAACTTTATAGTTCTCCTTCTAATATAAGTTTTAAACCTTTAATTTTTATCGATAACAAACTCAGTGCTTACATCTAAAGTTTTAGATTCCCCGTCTTTAGACTCATAACGGATATTTTTGATAATCCTATAAGTTCCCTTTGCTAATTTACCATAGCCATCTTCCCACTTAAGTTTCATTTCTTTACTTTCTCCAGGTAAGAGATAGTGTGCAGGTAAATTAAAATTTAAATCATTATCTATTTTTTCCCATTTACCATCTTTCTTCACTTCTATTTCATATGGATTACCATACATAATTTTTTTATCTGTATTATTTATTAGTATTACTGTAGCGCCTCCACTTGTTAATGTTCCTTTTTTAATAGTCATCCTAATACCACTTTTATTCTTAGACTTAGTACAAGCTGTAAGACCTAATATTAAAAAGATACTAATAAAAATAATTAATAAAACTCTTTTCATAATCTTTCCTCCATACACTTTTCTTTACTATTATAATTATATTATATCATGCTTAATAAATAAGTTATATTGCTTTTAATTTATTATTTTGTTAAAATACTTAATGAAAAGAAAGGAAACATTATGGCAAATTTAAAAAGTCAAAAGAAAAGAATTAATATAAGTCTTAAAGAAAGCAGCCGTAATAACACATATCGTTCAAGTATGAGAACGGCTATTAAAAAAGCTGAAAAAGCTTTAGGAGAAAATAAAGCAACTCCAGAAATGATTAACCAAGCTGTTAAATCTATTGATGTTGCTGCTTCTAAAGGTGTTATTAAAAAGAATACTGCTGCTCGTAAGAAAAGCAAATTACATAAAAAAGCTGAAGTTCTTAAATAAGACTTCTTTTTTTTGTCTTTCTTTTATATACTCTTAATAAGAGGTTTTATGAAAAAAGTATTAATTTATTTATTTATGATTTTAAGTATTATTTTACTTCTTTTATATACAAAAGAAATTAAGGAATTTAGTGATAATCTTGTCCATGATGTGCTTCCCGTTAGTATTCCTGGAGAAAATGAATACACAAGAAAAGATAATTTTCATTTTGTTAAAATAACGGATGACTTTGCCGTTAAAAATAGGCAGCATCTATATGATATTATTTATACTTATCTTGATTCAGGAGCAGACTCTTTCCATTTTAAATGTGATAAAAGTTTTAAAGAATGTCATGATACTGTTGAAAAGTTAACGAAAGATCAAAACACTTTAACCGTTATCAACTATTTTGTGCATCCTTTTAATAGCTTTGAAAAAATAAATATTAAATATAACAGTATTGGTGCGATTGAAATAAAAGTTAAACATAACTATAGTAAAGAAGAAATAAAAGAAATTAACAAAAAAGTTGATGAAGTTATTAAAACGCATAATTTAGATCAAAAATTTAAAATGAGTAAAGAAAGTTTTATGCGGGAAGTTCATGACTATATCATTAATAATGCTTCTTATGATAAAGAAAACTTAAGTGGTAAAAATAATGGAAGCTTTAAATCAGCATCAGCTTATGGGCCATTAATTCAAAATAAAGCGATATGTAGCGGTTACTCAGATGCCTTCAGTATTTTTATGCACCGCTACAAGATTAAAAACTATAAAGTTGTTAGTGATAAACATACATGGAATGCCGTTAATCTAGATAATAAATATCTTCATGTTGACCTAACCTGGGATGATCCCGTAACAAAAGATAATAAAGATGTTTTATCTCATCAATATTTTTTAATTGATACGAAGATTTTATTACTTCAAGATAAAACCGAACACGCCTTTGATTTAAATATTTATCAAGAATTAAAATAAAAAACCAGAAATTAATTTTCTGGTTTTATTTCTAGTAAAATCGTTATTGGTCCATCATTATTAATATTTACAAGCATATCAGCTCCAAAGATACCCTTTTCTACTTTAATATATTTAGATAATTCTTCATTAAAATAATCATATAAAAGAGTAGCTTTATCACCGGAAAGAGCGTGCATATAAGATGGCCTGTTACCTTTAGAAGCATCGGCATATAAAGTAAACTGCGAAATAGAAAGAATAGCCGAGTCTTCACTAATAGGTTTATTCATTACTCCATTTTCATCATCAAAGATACGTAGTTTAATAATTTTTTGGACCATTTTTTTAATGATTTCTTTGTTATCTCCTTCAGTGAAACCCACTAGTAAGACTAAGCCTTTATCAATTTTTCCAACTATCTTGTTATCAACACTCACTGATGAAGCTAGACTTCTTTGCACTACAACTCTCATTTCATAATCCTTTCAATATTAATAACAAAACTAAATTTATTTAAATCATTAAATAATTTTTCGAGATGTTCTTTATCTCTAACCCAAATATCTAGAATATAACTGACAACATCACCTTGAGATATTGTTTTAAAAGAATCAATATTAACATAAGAAGCGGCACATTTTTTAGTTATTTCAAGCGGAGCATTTTCATACTTTTTAGCTTCAATTAAAATACTAGTTAAGAATTTAGCATCTGGTGCTTCATCCCACTTACAGTTTAAAAGTTTACCATCACCATCTTCAAGGCTTACATTAAAGCAGCTCTTACGGTGAATAGTAATACCATGATTTTTCGTAATAAAGCCGATAATATCATCACCTTTAACTGGGTGGCAGCATGATGCGTACTTAACTTTAATACCAGCTTCCCCATCGACAATCACGGCGGATTCTTTTAATTTAGGTTGATCTTTAAATTTAACTTCTTCGATTTCTTCTTTTGGTTTATAAATGATTTCATAAATAAAATTAGCAGAATATTTATTATTACCAATATGAAGAAGTAGCTCATCTAAATCTTTCATTTTCGTTTCATCTAGTATTGTTTTAAGGTTTCCTTCACTTAAGAAAGTACTTTGACTTACACTCTTTTTTCTTAATAGTTTATTAAGTTCATCTTCTCCTCTTTCAATAAAGTTTTCTTTTTCACTTTTTAAAAAGAACGCTCTAATCTTATTACGGGTATTAGATGAAGCAACAAAATTAAGCCATTCTTTAGATGGACCAGGAGATGATTTATTTGTAATAATTTTAACTATATCATTATCTTGAAGTTTATAGTCAAGGGGTTCAATATTTCCGTTAATTATGGCCCCCGTTGTTGTTTCCCCAACTCTTGTATGAATCCTATAAGCAAAGTCAACAGGCGTTGAATTCTTCGGCATTTCAATAACATCCCCTTTAGGGGTAAAAACATAAATATTGTTATTTAAAATTTCAGCTTTAACGGATTCAACAAAATCTTCAGAGCTCATCTTATTATCATTAAGCTCCATAATTTGTTTAAAGAATTGGAGTTTATCTTCCATTAAGTTCGTGCCGTTATTCTTAAGATTTTTATGTTCTTTATAAGCCCAGTGGGAAGCAACACCGTTTTCGGCGATTTCATCCATTTCATAAGTTCTAATTTGAATTTCAAAAAGGTAACCATCAACTCCAAAAACCGTTGTGTGTAGTGACTGATAGCCATTAGCTTTAGGAACAGCAATAAAGTCTTTAAAGCGGCCTGGTATCGGCCTAAACTTAGAATGAATAACACCTAGTGCTGCATAACACTCTTGCTCGGTATTTACAAAAATACGTACGGCTAAAAGGTCATAGATATCACTAAACTTACGTCCTTTTTCAAGCTTTTTATATATTGAATAGATACTTTTACTACGTCCTTTAATTTCATTTGGAATATGATGTTCATTAAGTAAGTTAGATAAAGACTCAATCATCTTAACAACCGATTTATCCCTATCAAGTTTTGTGCTATTTAATCTTTCCGCAATATCATAAAAGACATTAGGTTTTAGATATTTTAAACTTAAGTCTTCTAGTTCCGATTTAATTTTATGAATACCAAGATGATGGGCAATCGGAGCTAGGATTTCTAGCGTTTCTTTAGCATTAGCTTTTTGTTTAGCTTCAGAAAGAGCCCAAAGCGTACGCATATTATGAAGTCTATCAGCAAGCTTGATAATAATAACTCTAAAGTCTTCACTCATTCCTACAATTAAGCGCTTATAATAATCAATTAAAGCATCGTTAGCGGTTGAAAAATTAATCTTTGCAATCTTTGTTACACCTTTAACAAGATCAGCAATATTTTTACCAAAAGCCTCTTCAATTTCTTCTTTCGTAATATCGGTGTCTTCTAGTAAGTCATGCATTAAAGCGGCACATATGGTTTCATAATCAGCCTGAATCGTCGTTAAAATTTGGGCAACTGCTATCGGGTGCTCAATATAAGGAGCTCCTGACTTTCTCTCTTGCCCTCTATGGCCTTCTTCAGCTAGTTCATAAGCTTTTTTAACTATCGCTAGCTCATCTTTATTCATATACTTACGGCACTTTTGATATAAATCTTCTATTTTATAAGTATCTCTACTATGTGACATTAAATCACCTCTTTTTCTTTTGTTTCTAAATAATGATAATAATCTTCTTCTTTAACTTTTAAGATATCATTAACAACCCCTGCTAAATCAAGCCCTTTAGCTTCTTTCCATTTTGTTTTAACAAGAAAACCCCAAAGATCTTCTTCTTTGATTAATCCTTTAAATTCCCGAAACTTTATATCTAAAGCTGGTTTAATTTTATTAAATAGTTCTTCCTGCGATTTAATTTCTTCCATCAATCATTTCCTTATAAGCGTCTTCAATAAATTCAATTGAAGTGCAGCTCATAAATAGTAAAACACTATCGTGATATTCTTTTAATTTAGAAACAGTTTCAACTGATATTTTTTCCGCTCCATCAATTAATTTAATTAAATCATCACTAGTGATATTGCCATAGTCTTCAGCTTTTTCTCTGTTACACATTATGTCCATAACATAAGTTTTATCCGCCGTGCTTAAACTTGTTACAAAATCATTTAATAAAGCTTTCGTTCTTGAATAAGTATTTGGTAAAAAGATCGCAATAACTTTTTTACCAGGGAAGCGGCTTCTAGCGGCTTCAATCGTTACTTTAATTTCTGTTGGATGGTGAGCATAATCATCAATCATAACATTGCTACCCGCATAGCTAATCGCAAATCTTCTTTTAGCGGACATATCTTGTAATAATTCTTTTTTAATATGTTCTAAATCCTCATCAAACATTAAAGAAGCGTAAATAGCAAAACTAGCATCAAGCACCATATGTCTTCCAAAAAGGGGTATTTTAAAATCACTAATTAATTTATTATCTTCATATAGTTCAAAATAAGTATATTCTGAATCGTTATGAACATTTTTAATTATAATATCATTGTTATCATTATAACCTAGATATTTAACCGGTTTATCAAATTTAATAGCAGTAACATTTGGGTTATCACCACTAGCTAAAATAAACCTCGAATTATTACCAAAAGTTCTAAAAGCTTCCTTAAGTTCTTCCATTCCTCCTGGATAACATTCTAAATGATCTAGTTCAATATTTAATATAATGGCTAGTTCTGGATAATAATTAATAAAATGCTTATTAAATTCATCTGATTCCATAACAAGAATTTCATTACCTTTAGCGGCATACCCTTCACCATCACCAACAAAATAATTACATCCTTTATCACTTAAAAGTTTTCTGGTAATATGTGTTGTTGATGTTTTACCATGGGTTCCAGAGATTCCAATCGTTCTAAAACTTTTAGTTAATTCTTTCATAATTTCGGCATAACTTTTAATTGTTAAACCGTCTTTTCTTAATTTAACCATTTCCTTATGGTCTTTACTAAAAGCAACTGAATAAGTCACAATTGTATCTTTATCTAAAGTATGATTTTGATCATAATAAATCTTAATTCCTCTTTTAATTAAACCTTCTTCCGTATATTTAGGTTCCCTGTGATCATCATACCCAGATACTTCATGACCTAAATCACTTAATATACATGCTAAAGCGGCCATTCCTGACCCTTTAATTCCTACACAAAAATATTTCATATGTCTCCTTATAACAACTAATTAACATTAGTTCATATGCTTATTATACAGGAAACTACAGCATTTTAATAGAGACTAGCTCATCTAAATAGACAATTTTATTATCGGTAAACTTAAGATAGCGGAGAGATTCCTCTATTTGTTTAACATAGGCTTTCTTATATAGATACTTACCGCCATCTTTATTTTGAGCTTTTTCAAAATATTTAACTTCTACTAAAGGCCTTTCTTTAAGATGCGTTTTGATTTCATTTAAAGCTTTATCAAGAAGAGCATAATCATCTTCACTTATACCATATCTACTATCTAAAATTAGACCAGCTTCATCAATTAACTCACTATGGCCTTTTAAAGCTGCAAAGGGTGCAAACTGCGCTGCTCTTTTAGCTAAGGGCATCCTTGGATGTTTTAAAGGCCCTTTATATGCATATTTATATAAATCTTCATCACTAAGCACTATGACCTCCTATATCTTGATTACGCTTTCTAGCGGTAGCGTCTTCGAGTAAATTCATGCCTTTTAAGATGGAATTCTTCCCATATTTCGTTTTAATATTAAGAAGCGCTCTTTGCAGGTCTTCCTCTTCTTTCGTCCTTTCAATTACTTTATCCATATTTTCTTCTGAAAAGAAATCTAGCTGAATAACATCAACTTTCTTATTTAAATCAATTTCTGCAGCGACACATATCTTTCTAATTAAAAGGGTTTTACCAGCTATCTCATCGAAAAGTTTTAGAAAATACTTTGTAATCATCTTGCTAGACGCTGTTTTAAACTTCATATTAATAGTCCCGCGACTTGGATAAGGTACAACTCTTCCATAGCTATCAAGCGCGGTTCTCCCATAATAATTATGATCTATAACATTAGATACGTCATATGATAAATAAAGAACTAACTTTTTCGTTAAATAGTTATGCTCTGTTAAAGAAAGAGCTAGATTATCACTCATCTCTTTAATAATGAGCCTGGCTTTATCATAAGGAAAAGGATTAGAAAGAACCTGCCCTTCTGAGATACTTTTGGTTTCCGACTTATACTTTTTAATATCATCTAAAGTTACATACTCTTTCCCAAAAGCATGATCAATTAAGGTTTCCGCGTTCACGCCAAATAATTTAAATAAAAGATCTTCATCCATTAAAAAGCATCTGGCTATATCTTTCATCGTATATATATTATATTTATTTAATTTATCCGCCGTTTTTCTTCCTACTCGCCAAAAGTCAGCAAGATTTGCATGTTCCCAAAGCCTCTCTTTATATAATTTTTCATCAAGATACGCGATTCTTACACCGCATTCATTAGCTTCTTCATGTTTAGCTAAAATATCCATTGCAATTTTAGCTAGATATAAATTAGTCCCCGCTCCCCCTGTTGCAGTTATTCCTGTTTTATCATAAACTCTTTTAATCATATCACTTAAAAGCGTTAAAGCATCTTTCTTATAAATTTTTAAATACGGGGTTAAATCGATAAAGACTTCATCAATCGAGTAAACAAAAATATCATCTTTAGAAACAAATTCAAGATAAGTTTCATATATTAAAGTACTCATATTAAGATAATCCTGCATATGGGGTTTAGCGATAATAAAATCTAGTTCTAAAAAGGGATGCTTTTTAAATTCTTTAAAGCTTGTTGTTTTACCCCTAAAAGCTTTATAACGATTTTGTTTCTTACGTTCATAATTAATCTTTTTAACAGCGCTTTTAGCTTCATAAAGCCTGGGCCTTCCTGAAACCTTTAATTCTTTTAAAGAAGGCGTTACCGCAAGACATATCGTCTTATCAGTTCTTGAGTCATCAGCAACGACTAAAAAAGCATCAAGCGGATCTATCTTCCTCTTCATGCACTCACAAGAAGCATAAAAACTTTTTAAATCGATACAGGCATAAATCTTTTCCATAAAAATAATATATCACAAATAAAACAAATGTTCTAGTAAATAAGTCAAGTATATTGTCAAAGCTCTTTATTCTTTTAGCTTTATCATCTATTATAAATAAAGAGGTTAATATGAAAAAAATACTAAAACCAGTTCTAGCTCTTATTATCTTTTTCTTTTTTGATTATTTATTTATCTATATAGCTAACCTTTTACATATAGGCAATAAAAATATCATATTTTTACTAACTTATCTTTTTAAGCTCATAATATTAATCCTTATCTTTAAAGATGCTTTTAAAGGTTTTAAAGACTTCATAAAGAATATTAAATTTAATTTAGGTGTTTCTTTTAAATACTTTTTTATAGCTCTTGGAGCTTCTGCTATCTGTAATATCTTTTTAAAAGAAATGGGATTAAGTCCAAGTAATCAAGATAATATTACTATGATGTTTGCTAAAAATAAAACTTTAATGTTTATAATTGTTGTTATTATTGCCCCCGTTATTGAAGAAATCGTCTTTCGGGAATCCTTTAAAGATTTATTTAAAGACGATGATAAATATATTTTATTTACCGGGATTATTTTTGGAGCTTTCCACTTATTATCAGCTAGCAGTGCCGCTGAATACTTATATATTATCCCTTACTCTATTTTAGGTATTGCCTTATCAATGTCTAGAGCTAAAACTGGCACTATTTATTCATCTATTACTGTTCATATGTTTAATAATTTAATCTCCTCGATCTTTATTATGACTTTAGGAGCTCTCGTATGATATCAAGAATCGAAAAAAATAAAAAAATTATTAAAAAAGAAGAAAATATAAAAAGATTTAAAGTTATCAGTATCATCTTATTAATTATTTTTCTCATTATCTTAAATGTTATTATTTCTAATAAACATTTAGTAATCGATGAACACCGTCTAGTCTTTAAAGATATTCCAGATAATTTTGATTCGTTAAAAATTATTCATTTTAATGATTTAAATTATACATCGGATAATAAAGATGTTAAAAGAATCGTGAATGAAATAAATAAAAGAAAACCAGATATTGTTCTTTTTTCAGGACGCATTAGTTTAAGTAATAATAATGACCTTTTAATTAAAGAACTAAGTAATATTAAACCTAGACTTGGTAAATATTATGTTGGAAGTGATGATAAGAATATCTTAAGACGCAGTGATTTTAAAGATATTAGTAAAAGAATTGAAAAGATAACTCTAGGTAAAGATAGTATTAATTTAATCGGTATTGACTCTAAAGATAATAAGTTTTTAGAACTAGATAAAGACTTTACTATTGCTCTAATTGATAAAGCTGATGACTTTGATAGCTATCAAAATATTAAAATAAATCTAGCCTTTTCTGGAGGCGAAGGAGGCATTGTCCGCATTCCTTTTATGAGTAAAGGTATCATGGGACTAGATGAAAATACTAAATATATCTACGGATTATATGATAATAAATATTTAATTGCTGCTGGTGCTGGTAATAAATATACCCCATTTAGATTTTTTAATCCGAGAGCCATCGATTTTCTTCGAATAGCAAAAAATTAGACTATAATAGTCTAATTTTTTAATGCCTTTTCATAAGTTTTCTTTTTACCATCTAGTAAAATATGATTATAAGTTGTATCTCCAAAACGGATTCTCAAGATTAAGATATCATCTTCTGCTATATCACTATTTAAAATAAAATAATGTTCGCCGTTTAATGATTGCTGAAAATCTAGTTTAAGATATTCCGTTATTTTATAACCTGGACCAGCTTTACTAGCTCTAACGATATCCGCATTCTTATCAATAAGTACATAATCATCGGGATAATTAACACGTTTATCTTGATAATCCTTTATGTTAAATGATATAACTGTTGAATTACCATCCATATAAGGACTTATCGTTTTAACAAATTCATTATATTTACCCTTATTTATTGTTAAAGCTACTCCTACCCTATAGATATTAAAAGCACTTATTTTATACTTTGTATCAAAAGCTATGCCTTTACCTGGATGCACCACTTTATTTAAATTAACATATTTGTTTTTATTATTATCAACTTCTGTTGGAGCTAGAACCACGCTGCGATACTTACCCTTTTCCGTATTCATCGCATCTTTATAAGCTATTTTAAGAATTTTACCTCTATTCCATAAATCTTTATCAAGTTCAAAAACATAAGTTACAATTCTCTTGGTTTTAGCTGGTATCGCATCTTCTCCATAAGACCTACCTGGAATATATTGAAGAGCTTTATTTCTTGTTTTATAAACGTTATGCCAGTTATCTGAAGCTAAATAAACATCTTTCGTAACTTTTAATGGCACATTTTTATTATTTTCAAATAATACAGGAACAATAAAATAAAACTTGCCACTATTAATGGGTTTTTCATCCATTTTATTCATCAGCTGATATGAACCAAGTACTGTTCCTTTCAAATTATAAGTCTTATATTTTTGATTTTCATAAAAGGTTCTATTACCATAAATATAATATAGAATGAAACCTGTGATAATACTAAATAAACTAAAGATAGCAAAGCCCGTAAAGATAGCTTTATTTTCTAAATAATAATACCTCAGTTGCCTTTTAAACCGGTTAAACTTAGTTTTAATGTCGTCTTTATCAATTTCAAAACCAACTTCAATTTCTTCCCGGTCTTCTTCACTAACTTCCATTTCATCAAGGTCTTTTTGAAAGTCAAAACGTTTAATCCTAAAGCCAGCAACCCGAAGAGCCAGTAAGACGCCACTTACAAACATGATAATGATATCAAACGTTAATAAGTCAATCAGCATCTTAATGCTCGTTGGATCAATATTATCCGCAATCGCAAAGCTTTCTAAACTAACATAAGCATAGGTTAGAATCCCCATTGCTAAACTATAAATACCAATTAAAACAATATAATAAGCATAAGGTTTTTTCTTCGAGATAAACATACCTAGTATCGTGCCAATAACAATCATTAAAAGAATATAAACAAGGTATGGCCAGTATCTAAAGTTAGCTTCAAAAGCCCCGTAGATAGAGCTCATATTATTTGAAGCATAATAGTTACTATAGAAGCTATAAAGTCCATAGATAGGAAATACTAAAAAAGCATTTAAAATAAATAAAAAGAGATGTATTAATCTAAAACGTTTAATTAAAAATGCATAAGGTTTTCTAATTACCATAAGCCACCTTCTATTTCTATTTTATTATAAACTCCATATACATAATAATTATTATTAGGAAGATCATAATATTCAATAAGTTTCTTTTGATTAAAGAAATCATTCTTATAAATAACATCGTTTATGCGGTAATACATAATACCTCTATCGGCTATAACATTATCAACATCTCCAGAAAATAAATATATAGGATGAGAAACATTATTACGGTAAACTTTATAAAAGTTATGATCTTTATCTTGATAGTAATAAGCCCTATCATCTTTATAACTTTGAACAGGTTTATAACTATTTAAAATAACATGTTTTTCTTTTTCAAACTCTTTTTTTTCTTCAATCATTTCTTTAAGAGGTTTATCAATAAGTTTCGTTCCATCAAAGAACTTACCAGTATCATCTGTTGAAACTACTTCACTAGTATGTTTCTTAAAATCAATCATAACTTCGGTATTTCTATCTGGATCTAGAATATACATATTATCATTATAAAAGCCTAGTACATAGCTTTTATCAGATAAAGGTTCTGGAAGCTTAATAAACTGTGTATCCCTATCGATTATACTAAAGCCTTTATAGGAAACTAAACGTCCATTTTCAAAAGCCGCATTATAGAAATATTCTCCCGCTAATCTACCGAACTTATTAACATACCAATCTTCATCAAAACCAATAGTTTCTAACCTCTTCTTATTAAATATATTAATAGTACGATATTTAAAGAAATAGAAGTTTTCATCTTTATTTATATTATTTAAATAAAAGTAAGCTTTACGGGCATGCTTACGCACATTACTATCTTCATAATTCTTTTTATTAATATTTTTCTTAAATAAATCTAAAGGTACATCCCCCGCTACGCTTTGATAAGCTACTAGTTTTTTATTTTTTATACAAGAAATAGGTGCTGCATAATTCTTATCAATAAATAACGGATTTAGGCATTTGATACCTTTACGTTCAACAAATTCTACTGCTTTAACAATACCTCTTTGTTTATTAAAATAATCATTAATATCAAATAAATACTTATCTGATCCACTATTAATTTCTAAGTAGTAATAAGGACCACTCTCTCCTGTATTATATTTTTCTCTAACATAAAAACCATTAACACCATCACTAACGGAGTACACAATATCATGTGACTTTTTAATGTAGATTGTTAATGCTTGAATTAAAACAAATATAAAGACAAAAAAGATCATAAAAAGTGTTGCCTTTTTCACACAAGCCTCCTAATTAAGTTCCATTGCTCTAGATACTTCATCTTCAATTTCATTAAGGGCTGCTTTATCTATTTTAGATATCACAACTTCTTCCTTAATGGTATCGATAACAAAATCCCCCCAAATTAGATGTCCCTTGATATTAAAGTCATTAAACATATCACGTGTAATAATATCAAGGAAATACCCCCAAACTATTCTTTTACTAGCAACAAATATTCTTCGATTAGTAATAGCTACAACTTTCGTGCTAAAGAAAGATTCTCTTCCTCTTTGACCGCAGAAAATATATTTAATTGTTTCATCTGGGTCAATATGGGTTTCTATTACTTTCATATGTTTTTTTAAACGCCATGCAATTGTTTTAGGATAACGTTTTTTAAAACTTAATAATCTTTCTAAAGCATCATTCATAACTACCTCTAATTATTTTCATTATATCATCTAGATAAATTTTAATAAAGAACTTAAACGTTTAAGTAAACGTTCAATGGCTTTAAGAAGCTCAGTAATACTAGCCAGTAATTTTAAAATAAAATTCTCTTCTTTTTTACTTTCTTTATAAGGTTTATCTAAAGACCAAATACCTATTTTAGCTGCTTTAGCTTTACTTTGTTCAGCTTTAATTCTCCCCGTATAAGCGTATTTTCCGTATACATAAGCAACTTCAGCATAGCCTCTTCGTATAAGTTCTTCTTGAAGAAGTTTCCCGTCATAAAAAATCCAAGCTAGGTCCCGTCCGTATTTATCTTTTTTATTTTTCTTATCATATTCAAGAGTTATTAACTGAGCTTTTTTAAGAGCGTTACACGTAAAGTTAGCAGCATCTTTTCCAAAAGGTTCATTTTTCTTTTTACCATATTCCGGAGCATTGATAGCTAGAAACCTGACCTTTATTTCTTTTTTTCCATCAAGAAAAGAGGCGGTATCACCGTCTATACATTTTGATAATTTAACTACTTTGGGACTTCCAAGAATAGTTAAAGGCATAAGTAATAAAATTAATAATAAATATTTCTTCATTAGTTATCAAAAAAATCATCAAAGAAGTCATCATTTTCAACGTCATCATCAAGATTAATTTCAGGTAAGACAACTTTGTCTTTCACATTTTTTTCTTCTTTAGGTTCTTCAAAAGATGAAGCTTCTTTCTTATCTAGTAAACTTGGCGTTTTTTCTATACCATCAAGTAAACTTTTCTTAGGTTCTTCTTTTTTCGTATCAAGGACTTCTACATCAATATCGTCATAAATATTTTTATGTTCCGTATCCATATCCCGCATCTTCTTGTTAACAGATGCTGTAACCTTAGCCATAATGTCATCATAATCTTCGTTTTCTTTAGGCTTTGGTTTTTCCTCTTCTTTAGAAGCGGCAATTTGCGCATCAATTTTACGCATTAAAGCTTCAATATCAACAGGTTTTCTATCTTCATCCTTTTCTTCTTCACGTTTACTAACACTTGGAAGCGGTACCATACCTCTTTCTTTACGTGAATCTAAAACGATATCATCATTATCATCCATTACTACGTTTCTCGGTCTTGCTTCCATATCAAGTGGTTTTGGAGCCGGTACTGGTGGTAAAGGTCTTCTTCTAAGGGAAGGCTTTTCTTCTTCTTTTAAAGGAGAAGTTTCTTGCATTAAAGCTTTCATTTTTTCTTTTTTCTTATTCTTAACAAATTCTTTAATATCAAATACTTCTAGTTCTTTCTTTTCTCTTTCCGGATAACTAGCATTACCATTTGGAAAGCCCCAGTTAATCTTAAAATCAGGAACAAAAGATGTTCTAAATGGATTCATTCTAAGTCTTAAAAGGATCATATCAAACTGCTTCATCCTTTGAAGATCTGATACCGTAACAAGAGGCGTTGATGCCGTCTTATCATCTTTAGATGATTTTTGCTCTCCGGCTAGTTTTGATATTTCTTCAAGAGCTTTAAGTTCTGTTGTTATTAAATAAATAATATTACCGCAGTTACCTTTAAGCGTTTCCGCGTCTTCCTTACCATATACTTTATCTAGTTGAGCAAAGTTTTGAATGATAAAAGTAAAGCGAATTTGACGAGATCTCGCCGCTGTTATCATGGTTGTAATATCTTTTAAAGGTGGCATGTTGGCAAATTCATCCAGAATAAAGTTCGTTCTAACCGGAAGTTTACCACCGTTTCTTTGAGCTACATCAATTAAGGTTTCATAACACTGTTTAATAAAAATAGTAGCAAGAGCGTGATATGTTTTCTTTTCATCTTGGACAATAATATAAACAGCCGTTGGTTTTTTACCAATATCCATAACATCAAAGTCACTATAACTTAACATTTCCGCAATATTTTTACGGGATGTAAATAATTTAATCTTTTGTTTAAAAACCGATAGAATTGATTGTTTCGTTTCAGTTGCCGCAATTATCGTACCGGATGCGTTAATATAAGCCGTGGAATTGGGGTCTTTAAACTTAAAATATTCTTGAACATAAGTTGAAGAACCTGTTTTTTCTTCTCCAACTGTTGTTGCCATACCAACACTTGAAATATTAATTTCTTCAGGTCTAGCATCTTCAAAAAGTCCCATCGTAATACCTGAAAAATAATCGGCACTGGTCTTTTCCCAGAACGGATCTTGCCCAGCCGTTGACTCATCATATAGAATATTTAATGCTAGGTCATCTAAAAGTTCAACAGCTTTATCAAGATTACCTGCTTTATATAAATTATAAGGAAGACTCATAGGGTTCCAAGCGTTACCTTTTTGTGGATCTCTAAAGTTTAAAACAACAATATTATACCCACGGCTTCTAAGCATATCGGATGTCTTTTCATAAATTTCGCCCTTAGGGTCTGTAATAATCATAGATTCTTTTTTCTTAGCCAAAAGTTTTACTTGCGGTAAAACAACACACTGTGTTTTCCCAGAACCTGTTGCCCCGATAACTAAGCTATGATATTCTCCATTATCAACCCAAACTTTACCTTTTTTTGAAATTAAAGCAATACCAGCTTTATCAGAGTTCTTACTAGAAGGATCTACCTCTGCTAACTCTTCCATAATTTCTTTATCTTTTGCCCATCTCGAATAACCCTTTTCTTTCTTAGCTGAAGAAGTTATCCCAATACCTTTTTCCATTTCAAAAAAGTATGAACTTACTGATAAAAAGGACGCTAAAAGTGCTAAAAAATAAAAGCCAATAGTAAATAAAATAAACTCCGGTGTAAATGCTGGAAGAGGATTTAAGCCTCTAAACACCCCTTCACTTGTTAAAGATGCAAAATTAATAACAAAAATACAGACAACATAAAGAAGGAATACACAAAATATTCCAAATATCGTCCAGTCTTTAGCATCTGCTCTCATCCTTAGTTTCATATAAACCTCGCTTCTATTAAATTATAACATTAATTAATTAATTTTAGTATTTTTATATACTTTTATATAAATATATAATCCCCCTATCATTATAACAACTATTAAGGAAATAAAAATAATATAAATTATGGGACTAGTTTCACTAAAATCCTTATAAAAACTTAAATTAAACTTATTAACTTTCTTATCATATTTTAAATAAACTAAATTATCACTTTTAGCATCAAACTTATAAGTATAGTTATTAATTTTTTCCATATTCGTATCTAAGACTTTATTAGGAAGACTTAAATATACTTTTTCTCCAATATCATCAGTACCAATATTTATATAAGGAAGCATTTTAATAACCATAGTCTTCTTATCACTATTAATAAGCATATCCCTATATATGTACTTAATATAAGGAGAATTTTCTTTATAATCATAAATATTACGGTACCTTGATTTAATCTTAATTTGAAGAGTATCGCTATCAAGTTCTTTATAAGTCGTGCTATAAGCTTTCTTTAGAAAATTACTATAATTTTCTTTTAATATATTGATAATAGATTTATCCCGGCAGTCAAAATTAACACAATCGGTTATTTTATCTTTTCTAACGGTAATATTAAATTCATCAAGAATATTATCATTAAGCATAAATTTAACTTTATAATCAGCAAGTATAACAGCTGGAAAAAGTAAAATAATTAAGAGTAATCTTTTCATATTAGCCTCCTATTTTCGATATTTTAACATCTTTTTGATAGAAATTAGTTAAGATTTCACTAGCAGGTTTATTTTGCGTCGCTAGATAAATAATTGCTATTTGAGATGCCCCTCTTCCGTGCCCCCCATAACTTCTTTTCGCAAAATTATAAGGAAGGCTAACGTCATGAACTCCACTATCAGGTTGATAAGTATAATTACATGAACATGTATCACCATGACAATTACTAGTCTTACAATTATAAGAATCATATTCACTAGAGAAAGCTTTACCATTTTTAGTAAGGACAAGTCCTGTTGTTTCACTAACAATTTCTTTAATGAAGGCATCACTTGTTGGAGCATATACCTGATCACTTGTTGTCGGCCTTATACTTACGTTACACTCTTTACTTCTAACAACCCCATAAGTTCTAACAATGATCGAAAAAGCTTTTAAGCCTTCTTTAACGGATCCTGGAGTAGAACCTGCAATACCAGCGGCAAAACCAGGAGATAATTCTTTGCTAATAACCCCTGCTACATAGTCTTCTAAATTGACATTACCGTAGCCAACAACATTAATACTTGGACAGTTAATCTTAACAGGATCTCCCGTTACAATAGAAGCGTTACCTCCGCCAATCCTATCTCTTTCTTTTTCCCATTCCTTAGCTTCTTTTAAACCTTTAGGAACCGGAACTATTTGTCTTAAAACTTCTGCATATTCATAGATATAATCAATTAATCTTTCTTTTTCTTTTTGCTTATCACTATTACTTGCATAAACATCTAGATATTCATTAAGATACTCATTTTCAATAAACGGTTCATCCATTAAGTTCCAGTAGTAAACAGAACCGGATGACGCGTCATCTGCAAAGCCTTTTTCGGTTGATACTTCATATTTTGTTCCCCCGTTACAGCGATAATTCTTTTCTTTATCAACGTCATTAGAAAAGAGTCCAAACCCGCCATCATCATCGTTTGAGGCTATTTCTCTATAAGTATCAGACTTTTTATCACAAGTTGACTCGGTAATAATTTGATACCTGGCAAGTAGTCTTATCCATTTCTTCATTTCTTTATTAGATAAAACAGCTACCTTTTTAGAACCATTTTCACTTGTCTTACCAGTTAGAGCTTCTTCAAAAACCTTTAACGCTTTATCAAGCCCTTCTTTAGTAAGATTTCCTCCAGTAAATAGTTTCTTATCACCTTCAGTAGAGTGTGCTAAATCAACAACATTAATATTATTATATTTAACAGCCATATCCCGAATAATACTAAGTCCTTCCCTGTCAGATGGATAAGTATTAACAAATATTTGGTGATTATTACTAAGACTCTTCATTAATCTTTCAAAATTATCTTTATCAAGTTTTATATTATTATCAACCCCAATAATAATATGATGCTTTAACGTGCTACTATTTTCAGCATAAATTAATTTATCTACTAAAGAAGAAAAAGTATCAGCACTAACATTGTTATATGTACCAAAAGCTTTAGCAGAAGATTCACTTATCTTACTAATTAAACTACTTCCAGCAAAAGTTGCTCCATAGTTTTTTAAGTCTTTTCCTTTGTTATTATTACCAAAGAAAGACGCAATAAAGGATCTACTAGGCGTTTTATTCGCGTAAGTATTAGTGTCTTTTAAAGCAACAATTGTTGCTACCAGTAAATGTCTATCAATATCAACATCATATTTAACTTTATAGTCTTTAGCTACATACTCTATTTCGTTATATAAAGCTTCCATATAAGGATCAATATTTTTACCCGATAAAAGAGTTGATGCGTTAGATATCAATGAAACAGCTGCATATAAGATAACAATAAGAACAGCTAATAGACTAAAACCGGTTGTAACAAGCATAACAATTCTTTTTCTTTTTTTAGCAGCCGCAATCGAGTGTGTTGTAACAAGAGGTCTATCATGTTCATTTATACGAGCCTTATCCCCTTCAATCTTAACATTATTACTAACTGTCTTTTCCTGATATTCTTCCTTAATGTTATAATCTAGATTTTTCTTTTCTTCATAAAAGGTTTTAACTTCTCTTTTTTGAAGGCTTTCTACCAGCATTTTATTAGATTTAAGACCGCGTTTAACATCAGCACTATGTTTTCTTTTAATAGGCACTGTCCCAGATACTTTAATATCTCTTTTTATAGGAGCACTTCTTTTAGGTTTCTTTACAGTAGTAACTTCTCTTTCAACTTCATAGTAAAGAGGTCTTTCTTCTTTAACCGTCTTTTCTTCTTTTGTTTCTATATAAGTATCTTTCTTATTAATAGATAAGGCTTTTTCAATATGAATACTATCAACATCAAATAAATCATTATTCTTTTTATTTGCTTTTAAAGGAGCCGTATTATCACTTTTATTTATCTTTTTCTTATCATCCATAAATGCTCCTTTCTATTAAAAATATTATATCATTATTAATTAAAAGCTTAAAGAAGAAGCATAATAAAAACGGTTCTATAAGATATAGTGTGAAGTAAAATTTTATAAAAGTTATATAAAATAAGGAAAAACTAGTGATTTTTAATGCAAAAAAATTTCACTGGTTTTTTTGCAGTTTTTAGTTATTTTTTTAGTGTTATTAAAAATTACTTTTGAAGTCAAAAATAATTTTTGTTTTTTATTTATTTGAGGTTATTTTTCTTTTTCTTTTGATATTAATCTTTGATTAAAAATGTACAATATTCTTGCTCTTAATAATCTAAAATTTTTATAACCAAATGCATTTCTCTTTATTACCTTTATTTTGTTATTAATACCTTCAGTAAACCCGTTGGAATATCTACTATCTATAAATGAATTAACTATATATTTTTGCCATCTTGATATTGTTCCTGTTGCTTCGATAAATTCTGAAATTTCACTTGTTATACATTTACTTATCCATTTTGTTAATTGTTCACTCCTTAAATATTAATAATTTAAGTATATATTATTACATAAAAAAAGAGGCTATTTTTTTATCCTCTAACTTCACACTATATTTTATAGTTTTTTTATTTTTCGCGTTCAACTTTTGTGTTTTTTACTTCACACTATTTTTTATAGAGCCATAAAAACCAACTTTATTCAAGTTGGTTTCTTCTTTTATATAACATAAGGATTACTTTGCGATCCATCACCTGATAGAAGCGGAGCTGATAAAGCTACCGTGACAGCAGGGCGCACGCCGCCTGTATTGCTCGCAGTCGTATCTAACACGTAGCCATTAATGCCCACGCTAAGCACGTACGCAATGCCATAACTACGCCAGTGGCTAGGGGAAAGGAGCCAGTACCATTGACCTGTATATAAATAATAATTATAATTGTTATTATTCCAACTTGTTCCAGATAAGTTTATCTCATCTACCGATAATAATGCTACTGGATATGTTAAGCTTCTATTGCCTGCTTCAACTCCATAACTATCATTAATTGGACACCTCATTGTTGGTCTTCTTGCTTCTTCAATTCTATCTCGTCCTGAATAAAATTGATAACTACCACCAACAGTACCTTCAGTCCTATCTCCACAATAAATAGATTTTTTATCCAAACTTGATTCAAAGCCTTTATCTTTGATATTAGTTTTATACCAATTATCTATATATTTCTTGATATCTGAATCATTTGTATTTTGATACGGATTAGCATCATCTCCGAACATGTAACCTATATGCTGTTTCACTGTATAGGTTGGATTAAATTTACTTGTTCCTATTTTTGTACTATCTCCTGTTGTATTGGTACACTTTCCATTTACTGGAGTGCCGTTATAAACAACTCTAACGCCTCCTGTTTCTGTTGTTCTGACTATCTTCCAGCAAAGATTAGCATATAATAGATTATTCTTTAAATTATGTGTGCCTCTAAAGAAATATACTGGATTTTTATCATTCTTTGTTTCATCAAATAGATATACACCTTGTCCATTTGTAGATGAGTTGTTTTTTGAATAATCAATTTCTAGTTGTTTATCATTACCTAGAGACTGTTCTTTAATCTTATTATAAAGCGATGAATCTTTAGACACTTTCCCTTGCATGCTTTTATTAACTTTTGCTTTTGTCCATGTTGCTCTAAAGATAATATCTTTTTCTGGCATTTCTATATAATCTTTATTTATATATTTAGCTTCTGTTATAAGTTCATAACCTTGAAATAGGTAGCCATCACAAGTTACGTTTCCTTTAATAAGTTGTACGTTCTCAAATGGTCTATGGCTGGTTGTCTTTTCTAAGCCTTTTACTGTACAACCATTTGGACTATTAGCTTCATATATTACTTTATATAATCCTTTAAGTACTGGCGTTTTACTTGATATTTGGTCATCCTTTTCTTTTTCAAAACTTGTTTTAATATCGATACCTTTATTTGTTTTATAAAATTCTTCTCTTAAACCTACTTGGTCTAGTTCTATTTCTAGTGTTGCTTTTGTTCCAGATTTATATGTTCCTAAGTTCCATGTTATTTGGTTGCCTTCTATTTTAGCTTCACCTTGACTAGCTTTTATCTTAGAGGCCGTTCCTTTAAAGTGTTTAGAGATATAATCTGTTATTACAAAGTTATCATAAATTATCGGAGTAGCACTAGCTTCAAAAAGCACATTATTGAGTCTCTTCATATCAGCATGATATTGTTTATCTGAAATTACTTTTATTTCTTCTTTGATATCTTCGCCTATTTCATACTGAACTGCATTTATATCTATATAAGGATATTTTTGTTTTAATTCATTATAAACTGCTACTTCGTTTGGTGTATCTATACATGGAAAACCATCTGTTAAGAATAGAAGTACTAAATCTTTTCCTTCTTCTTTCTTATAACCTTCAAGAAGTTTGCGAGCTTCTTCAAAACCTGCTTTATAGTTAGTAGCACCTCTTACCGATAAGTTATTTACCTTTTGTAAGAATTCATCTTTATTATTAGTAAAATCTGATACCCGATCAGCGAGTGAATCAAAAGTAATTAAAGCTACTCTATTTTTAGGATTACTCAAAACAGCAGTTGCAAGATTTGTTGTATCTTTCTTAACTTGATTTAGTTTATCTCCCGACATTGAACTAGATATATCTAAGACAAAGATAATATCTTTCGCCTGTCTGCTTTCCTTCGTAATAGAATTAACTTCTATTGTGACTTTTGCTTTATTTTCACCTATCCATTTAGCAGATTTCTCCACCTTAAATGAACCCGGTTCTTTCTTATCATAATTTAAGTTTTGTGACTTAAAAGTAACCTTAGGTATAGGTTTTAATTCTGATAAAGTTTTGTTAAATATTAGGAATCCTAGTAATAGGAATATTCCAATTATTAGATATCTTCTTTTCTTCATATGATATATCCTCCTTACTCTAGTATATATATATATATATAGAAGGTAAAGGGTTTTAGAGGATTTAATTATAGCTTTATGTCAATAAAAAAGAAGCTTAATAAGCTTCTATAAACCTCCACCGGTTCCAAATGATGTTAATTCTTGAGGCGTTACAACAATGTTGATACGCATACGTCTATTACCGCATACAAATAAGGCTTCTCCTTGAGAGTACTGTTTAATACTTTCTTTTTCTGAGTCATTTAAGTCTATTAATTTAGCAAGGTCTTCAGTACCTTGTTTCTTAAGACCCATAATTAAGTAGTAAGAAGCATTATCAAAGATAGCTTTACCTTGTACAATAACATGAGGACTAGCAAAGTCTGATGGTTGTTGGGTAATGATAATTGTACCAGTGTTATATTTACGAGCACGTCTTTGAACTTGCGCTAAGAAGTCCGCTCCTTGCGAGTTATTTGATCCAAGTAAAACGTGGGCTTCATCAACCATTAAAATAGTATCAACACTTTTATCAAGACATAATCCCCAAGCATATTTTAAAATATTAAAGAATAAAGCATTCTTAACACTTTCGTCAGAGTTCATAAGTTCCCTAATATTAAATGTTATAAAGTCACTATTATGAGAAATAGTTGTCTTACCATCAAAATAATATCTTAGGTCTTTAATTAATGGTCTAATCTTAAGTTCAAGTTTTTCCATCATTTCTCTTTCATGAGTTTTTTCTGGCATTGATAGAATTTTACTTCTAACTGTTTCATAAACATCAGAAAATGTTGGATAGTCATTAGCGGTATAATTATAGAAATTATTTTCAAAAGTTATACCAAAACGGCCATAAGTATCTTGCACAACTTCTGAGAAGATAACGAGTGTATCATCTTCAATTGAAGGATCATAATACTTCATAAAGGCTTTTAAGAATTGAAGGGTTCTTGTTAAAATGTTATGACCTCCACCTTGCCTTAATTCTTCTTCATCATCATCAATGACTATTTGAAGAGGGTTGATCATACCATATTCCCCGCCTTTACCAAGGTCGATAGTATCGCCTCCAAAAGCTTTTGTCATTTCTTCAAGTTCGTTTTCGGGGTCAATACATACAACTTGGGCACCATTTCTAATATGGGTTCTTAAAAGTAGTTTAGCCGCTGTTGATTTACCAGAACCAGTTGTCCCAAGTAAAATAAGGTTAGCGTTTGTACGGTTATTTTCTTTTTTAATTTTATATAAGAATTGGTTAAATAAAATAACACCACCTGAAAAGTCAACACCAAGTAACGCTGATTCTCCTGGATCTTTAATTGAGTCAAAGATAAATGGATACATCGCGGCAATTGTAACAGATGGAATTGGCGTTCCTACTCTTTCTTCTAACTTTTGTTTTGGGAAAATAGGAAGCGCTGATTTAAAGACTTGTTCTTGTTCAAATCTTAATGATATTGCTCTAAGTTCCATCGCTTCTAGATAGTTCTTAACATTAACTTTCTTAAGTTCTAGTTCTTCTTTTGTATCAGCGGTGATTAAGATATGCATTTGAAAATCAAAGATACGCGCATTAGATGAAGCAAGCATTGATACGAAATATTCAAGTGATTCATAGTCAAGTCTAATTCTTTCTTGAATGGTTGGGTCTTTTTCATCTTGATATTTTTGTTTAAGCTCTGCAATTTGCTTTCTAAGCATCTTCGCAATAACCGAAAACTGCATTGGAATATGTTTAATTATAACTTTAATTCCGCTCATCGTCGTAAGCGTTGAAAGGTAACCAGGTGAAATAAATTTTGGATAAGAGATAACCGTTAAGATAGTTGCGTATTTATCACTAATAAAGAAATCACTAGGATAAAATTGTAAGCCCTTTGGGGCTATTTGACTTTTAAAGGTACTCATAATGTCACCACCGTTCCAAATTCAGTTGTTTTCCCGCCATTTAAGAAATTATCAAGGACAATTCTTAAGTCTTCATTACTTGTTTGACTAGCTGTTAAACCGCATGTTGCTAAAGAGTTAACAAGGGCTCTAATTCTTTTTTGGATTAAGTCCATATTGGTTTCTTTAAATAAAATAAAATATTCTGTATCCACAACATTGTTATTAATAAAGTTATTTCCTTTTTGAATATCTTCACTAATTAATTTTCTAATTGCAGGGTTTTGTTCTTGATTATATCTAAGTTGAAGCTGTGATATATAAACTGATATATCTACCGGTCTATCAGCAACAACGAGCCAGAATTCATAATCGATTTGATTATAAAAGTTCTTTAAATTAGTAAGAACCGCATTTTGACTATCTTCATCTAAAATAAAAATATTACGCGGCGTTATCTTAACTCCAGTTACTTTTTCTTTAGTATCTAGAATAATCATTCCATTAGCTATACCTCTAACTGGTACCCAGTCTTCAGTATATTTACTGCTTGTCTTCTTGGCCATAAATAAATGCACACCATCCTTTCCATTCATATCTTTGTCTATTTGCAAAAAATTCATAAGCTGTTTCAATAAATACCAGCATATTATGTTTATTAGGTATTGGCATTACTAATAGGCCGCATACAATTACAGGGAGCAAGACTAAGATAACGCCTAGAATACTACTAAGCTGATTAGAAAAGATTAGTAGTAGTAAAAAGGAAACAAGACCGCCTGATGCAAAGATAATCAGGTCCTTAGGTCTAAAAATACTAAGTATTAGTTTCCCTTTTTTAGTATTAGCTGGAATTAGATAATTATTATTCACTTTTTATTCCTCCTTATTTATATGGATCAAACCCGCCTTTATTAATAGATTTTTGGGTTCTTTCTCTTCTTCTTTCTTCAATTGACTTACCAGTTGGTGATAGTCTTGTGCGGGCTTTACTTACGGTATCATTAAAGCCTTTAACGGCCTTCTTACGGGCTTGATGACTAAATTGTTTATTATATTTGTCATCAACTGTATCACTAAGATTAGCACTCTTCCAAGCACCCTTAGCTTCTTCATAGTTACCTTTTGATTTTTCGTAAGCGCCTTTAGCACTTTTAACAGCGTTTCTTGCACTAGCAACATCTTCTTTATAAGTATTAACAGCTTCTTCGCCTGTTTTATCTTTATAGCGAGCTTCACTTACCGGTACACCAACAACAGCTGGCGCAATCGCTTGAAGATTATCGTAGGTAGCTTGAGCGTTATCGTACTCGTCTTCTCTTGTTCTAACCATTTGCTTAGCCTCGTTAATCGTGTGTTCATTGATACCTAAATCTTCCATATGTTGTCTGCTTAAAGAACGCGTAGCCATATTCATCGTTGCTGAACCAACAGCAAACTTAGATTTCGGATTACCCGTATAAGATTGATAAGCCGTATCGGCTCCTGCCGTTAGAGACTGACCAACAGTAACAGTCTTACCCTTACGGGCAGCATCCACGCCTTCATTAGCACCGCCAACAGCACCGGCAATAACACCTGCTGCTCTTTGAGTCGAGATAAAGCCTCCAGCTGCTCCAACAAGTGAACCTTTAAGTCCACCATATAAGCCGCCAAATAAGTGTGAAGTTGTTTCCGCTTTATTTGGACTAAGTATAGACTTGATATAAGCTGGTACATCATCTAAGAATTTAATTAAAGCTAAAATAAATAACACGTCAATCGCTCTTTTACGCATTGGATCAACATTTAAGCCTTCAATTGCATCACTTATCGGATATAAACTATTATTTGCTATATGTCCTAGTAAAAAGACGACAATATAGATAAATCCCATATAGATAAAGATTTCTAAAAAGACGGTTCCAACTTCTGATAACCATTTCTTAAAGGAAAAATCCCCCTTATTCTTACCAATAGATATATCTACCATCGGCATTGACATAATTGGAATCGGTGCAATAACTTCAAGAATTAATAATTTAATTAACCGGACTGCTATCTTAATAGCATATTCAATTAATTTAAATAGGAGATAACCTCCAACAATCGTTGATATTCCAAAATAATAATTATATTTATAGCCTTTAGCTCCAAGGCCTAGTATGCCGCCTTTAACCGCAGGTTCTTCAACCGTCTTTTGAAACTCTTCAATACTTTCAATGTCTTTGGCTCCTTCAACGGATGCATAATTATTACTTGGATCTCTATAAGGATGATAAAAAGTTTGAAGGACATAAAGAGCTATCCCTTTAGACTGTTTAGTCGCATCAGCTCCAATATCTTCTGATGCTTCTCTTCCTAAAATAATTCTAGGTACCATAGGAAGAAAAGATGTTTGGGCTCTTGTCATATAATCAAACAAAAATGGCACGATCATAAGCATCGCAATGGAGATAATAAGTTTTACAAATATTTTCGATGCTCCAACGTTCTTATCCACCATTTTTTCTGGATTTACCATATAAGAAATGAAGGAAAACATTAATCTAACCATCATAAAAACACCTAAAAGCACGTAAACTCTAGTTCTCACTTCATCAACAAGTTCAAGTTCTAGGTTAATAGATGCTAGGTCAAATATGGCCCGCATAATGGTTTCAATAAAGCCATATATGGATGCATCTATTCCCGCAAAGAAACTTCTAAGTATGCTTATAAATGGTCCTCTCATTAATTTCCTTTCATTTATTCATTTGTATAATAATTATTATTTTCTTCTGCTCTCTTTTTCGATGTCCCTTTAGCAAGACCACAAGTTGGATCATCACTATCTACTAAATTAAGAGCATTCTTAACTGGTCCTAGATTTAAAATTAAACCAACGATAGTTGGAACTAAAAAGACTAATGCCGCCGCTATAAAACGTCTTATAATCTTCTTACTTCCTTTTTTAGATTCATCAGGATCACCCTTTACTAAAATATTAATAGCGTCAATCGATGCTAAAACAATTAAAAGTATTGGCACCGCTATTTTAATAAAAGTAATAATTTCTCTAATCATGTTATAAGCGTCCCGCGTAAAGATTCCGCGGCAATTAGCAGCTAAAACATTAACAGGTATTAAAAATAGTAATAAGCTAATCATTTTATTTCATATGGGTTATTTTCAGTCCCATCTCCCGCACTATAAATTGCCCTTTTACTTAAAAAGACTAATGGATAAACTTCATCATATTCAGAAGCTAGCTGCGTTCTTAAACCAGAATAACCAATATTATATAGTCCATATGAAGTTCCTGGTTCTTTGATACTTGTCCACTGTGTTTTATTTTGTAAATAGTTATAGTTAGCGCAAGCTCTATCATGAGTTGTACTGCAGTCGGTACTTAAACTAGCAAGTAAAAATTGATGTGTTGAAATAACTCCGCCTTTATAAGCTTTTTCGGTTACTTCACTACATTCTTCATAGCCGTCATTATAAGTTGAACTAGGCTTTCTTTCTCCAACACAAATATGTTTATAAACTAAATATTTAGTAAATTTTTTCTTTTCTGGAAAGTTAGTATCAATATACTTATGAATAACATTATTAACTTTAGATAGATGATATTTATTATTAAAACCAGCTTTGCCTTCAGCATAATCTTTATTATAACTAGAATCAAAAGAAGTAGACCTTGATTCTTCAGCCATTGCTACAATATCCCCATCTCCATCTATTTGAATAATCCTATACATTTTATTATTAATTCTTAAAAAGTTCTTAGGATTACTACCTCTATAAATATAACCAGATAAAAACGGATTATCTTTTAATCTATAACCATATTTATCCGTACCTAAAACAATATTACTTTTCTTTTTAATATCATCTATTTTATATAGACCTTCAGTTTTCCCATCAGCTGCTACATTAGTAAGTAATTTTTTTGTTAAATAATTAGTAGAATATTTTTTACCACAGTCAATATCAGCATAATAAGAAATATTCTTTTCCCCTCTATATGCTACAACCGTAGCTTTAGTACATTCTTTTTTATAATTTTTTAAATATTCGCCGTCCTTTAAATAGCTAGCATCAACACTAACTTCACTACCTACGCGAGCTGGAAGTAAGCCTTCATTATCTTTATAGTACTTTTTAGCAGCACTAATTAATGAATCTTCATATTTTAAATATGGATTACCTGATCCAGCAATCATAATCATAATAATTATTAATAAAATAATACCTCCGAAGATAGCAAACATCGGCCATAACTTTTTCAGTTTTTCCATTGATTTCTCCTTATAAATAATTCTATCACACCTTAAAATAAAGATAAATGTTAAAAGACAAGATTTACTATATCTTGTCTATCTATAATACCTATAGTGATTCTATATAATTATCAATATAATTAACTAAATCATCTCTTGTTTCTTGATATTTAGCCGGCTTAAATGTTTTAAGCTTTTTTATAGCTTTTTCCAGGCTAGATACATCTTCTATTCCAATAATATATTTATCTTTCGAAAAAGCTTTAATAATTTCAAGTTGATGATCATTAACGTGTTCCTTATATTTTTTAAGTCTAGGAACAGCAATTACTTTTTTACCTGCTAAAATAGCACTTAGTATTGTTCCAACTCCTGCATGAGTAATCACGTAGTTAGCTTTTTTAATTAACTCATTAAAAGTATCTGAATCTATTAAATCAAAGATTTCCATATGTGGTGACTTATATTTCGTAGATCCTGCTTGAACCACAACTTTGTCCTTAATAACACCTTTTTCTATCAAGCGGTCTACTTCTTCTAAAAGCCTTTGAAAACTCTTATCCTGCGTACCTAAAGTAATTAAAACCATTAGTAAACCCTCCCAGCATATTCAGCCTTTGGATATAACTTAAGCATTTCTTCCCACTGTACAAGGAACAAATCAGCAATCGGATAAATAAGTTTTCCCGTTAATGATTTTGTTTTAAAATTAGCAAAAGTTTCAATATAGATAACTTTCTTTCTAAAGATTTTAGCTAAATAACACATAATAAAAGCGGTATGAGCTCCCGTTGATATAACAATATCGGGTCTTATCTTTATAAATAAATACAGATTAATAAAAAAGTTAATTATACATTTAAAGAAATAACTAAAAGGTCTAGACTTAGTACCATATATGACATAATAAACCTTATCTCTTTTCTTTTTTAAAGCTACTGTTGATTTCGTCTTTTCGGTAATAATATAAGAATCATATTTATTAATTAATTTATCAAGCCTTAGCATTTCAGATAGATGCCCACCAGTTGATGATATAAAGACAATTTTTTTCATAGTATCTCCCACCAAAATAATAGCATAATCTAGTAATAAAAACACTTTACAGTTATTGACAAATAATCTTGATATCTTCTTTTACAATTAGAAAAAAAACCTATATTTTTATATAATGATTATAGGAGACTTTATGAAGAAATTATTTTTACTATGCCTTATTTTTTTATCTGTGTCAGTTTCCGCTGAGCAAGCTATTATCAATAAAGATCATGTTTGGATTAAATCAAGACCTGAAACAGGTATTAGATGCTATGGCACAACTAACACGAGTGAATGTCTTAACCGTCTAGATATTGTAGATGGTTATTTTGACGTTCTAGAGCATGTAAAAGTAAATGATGTTTGCCCTAACTGGTCAAAAGTTCGTTACCATAACAAAGCAAATTATACTGATATTGGCTATATTTGTGATCAAGATTTAACTTTTGTTCAAGAAAAAGATGAAACGAATTTTCCTGTCCTTGAAGAATATCACAATAAATATGGGTTAATTACTAAAAATGCTACTTGGTTTTATCCTACCCCTTCATTTAACCCAGCCTGTGAAGGCCGAAAAAAAGAAACTAATGGCTGCGTTAACCGTCTTGATTTTGGTGACCCAGCTTTTAAAATTAATTTTAAAGTTAAAAGTTTAGATAATAAATGCCCTGAATATTATCATATTACTTTTGCTAATAAATGGGGAATGTATACTGAAGGCTTTATGTGCACCAGGTTTGTTAAAGAAACCAGTGCTAATAATTATATTGGCTATAAAGAAGAAAATACTAAACCTAGTAAATATGAAGACACTAGTAAATATAGTGATGCTGAATTTATTAATTATCTAGTAAGACAAGGTTTTCCAAGTGATTACCATGCTGCGCTTCTTGCTATTCATAAAAAATATCCTAAATGGCAATTTTCTTCATATGTAGCAGCGGATGATTTTTACCGAACTGTTAAAGAGTTTACTACTCATGGCCGCGTCACTATTCAAGGACTTAACCGTCAGGGTTATTTAAAAACCGATGGTACTTTTTATAATTTAAACTACGCTAATGGTCTTCCAACTAATAAAAATATACCATATTATAATTATTTAACCGATACTTTTGCTTCCGTTGAAGGCTCTACTTGGTATCAAATGAATGAAGAAGCTATCGCTTATTTTATGGATCCACGTAACTACTTAGATGAAAATGGTATCTTCGTCTTTACTAAAAATAATTATGATCCAAATGTTAATTACAGTGCTACTCTTGATAATTTAATTGGCGTGCAAAATGCCCTATATAAACAAAAGAATGTTATTTTAAAAGCTTCTAAAGATTTTGGAGCTAGCCCTTCTTACGTTACCGCCCAAATTATTCAAGAAACCAATCGTAATAATGTTTTTCAAACTAGTGGTTCACCTTTTTATCTAAATGATAATGTGACGAAAGTTGAGGGCTTCTATAACTATTTTAATATCATGGCTTTTGGTAATAATGCTGCTCTTCAAGGTCTAAGATACGCTTATCGTAAGTCTTGGAGTACAAGAGAAAGAGCTATTCGTGGTGGTACAGCCTTTCTATCAGGCGGTTATATTGCTAGAGGTCAATATACACCATATACCACTAAATTTAATGTTCACCCTTATGGTAAAAGCTTAACGGGTTATGGTCATGGCTATATGGCCGATGTGAGAGCTCCAGCTAGTGCAGGAAGTAATATCAAAAGAGCTTATAAAAATGCCGGCATTTTAAATGATACTATCTACTTTGAAATACCCGTTTATAAAAATATGCCTGCTCAAATAAAGCAGCCTAATATTGGTAACCCTAATAACTATTTAAGAGAAATAAGAATTAATAATGTAGTTATACCGAGCTTTAATCCCGAAGTAACTAATTATATTTATCATACTAATAATAAAGAAATAAATATTACAGCGCAGCCTATTGTAAATAAAGCTAAAATACGGGGCATAGGTAAAAGAACTTTAAATTATAAAGAAGAAACCATTACTCTTAATGTGGAAGCCGAAAACGGTAAAATTAGAAATTATAATATTAAAGTTATAAAAGAAGATTTACCTAATAAGCCAGATAAACCAGTTACTCCTAGTAACCCCAATACTAATAAAAGCTATCTAATTAAAGGTAATTTTATTAACAACCTTGGCTTAAATAAATATACAAGTGACTTTCTAAAAGAAGAACCAAATGCTAAAATAAATGCTCCACTTATTAAGACCGGAACAGAAATAAAAATAGGAGATAAAACATATACAGCCGTTATCTACGGTGATATTAATGGTGATAACGCGATTAACTTAATTGATATGTTAGTTATTAAGAAGCACCTTTTAAATTATCAAGTTCTAACTGGTTATAAATATGAAGCAGCTGACTTAAATAAAGATGGTGTTGTTAATTTAATTGATTTACTTATCATAAAAAAACATATCCTAGGATATAAAACAATAAGACAAGCATAAGGAGGACTATGAAAAAATTATTAATGATCTTAAGTATTCTTTTAGCGATAAATGTTCATGCTGAAACAAATATTAAGGTAAATGTTGATAAAAAGAAAGTAGCTACGGGTGAAAGTTTTAATGTTAGTGCTCATATTACCGCTAGCCCTAATATTGGTACCCTTCACTATGAAATAATCTATGATAAAGAAGCTTTAAAAATAAATGAAGGAAGCGATGCCAATATTATTACAGCTAAAGATAATAAATTAAAAGATATTGATATTAATACGAACTTTATTGCTTTAAAAGAAGGTAACCAAAAGATTAGTATTAACATTATTAAAGCTCTAAGTTTTGATATGCAAGAACTTGATTTTGAAGATTACAGTTATCCTGTTAATATTGAAATCAATAAAAGTAAAACTTTAAGTACTAATAACTATCTAAAAGCTTTAAAAATTAAAGATGAAAGTATTAACTTTAAAAAAGATTTATATAGTTATAACCTGATAACAACGAAAGATACTTTAGAAATAGAAGCTATCACGGAAGACTCTAAAGCAAGCACTGTTATTGAAGGAAACAAACTAAATGATGGTAATAACACAGTTAAAATAAAGGTTTATGCCGAAAATGGTGTCTTAAGACTTTATGAAATAAAAGTTCTTAAAAAGCCTAGTAAAAAAATCAAAATCAAATACCATGATAAAGACTACTTTGTTAGCCCTACTACTGATTTTAAAGAATATAAAAATTTTCTGAAGAAAACCTTAATTATCGATAATATGAAAGTGGATGCTTTATATAATGATGATTTAAAGACATATATTATTCATATTTTTAATGATAAAAAGAATTTTGATGTCTTATACAAAGATAAAAAAACAAGTAAACTAACATATTTAGAGCATTCTAATTTATATTTACTGATTAAAGAATATAAAGGTCCTCATAGCGAAAAAGTTAAAATTAATGACCAAGAATATTCAGTTAAAAAAGATAAAGACTACTACTACTTTTATGCTTATGACCTAGATAGAAAAGAAGAAAACATCTACCGCTATGATGGTGTATCTATTCAAAAAGAAATTAAAAAGAAAGATCGCAGGTATTTATATATCTTAATTCCTGTTATAATACTTAATATCTTAGGTTTTATATTCTTAAGTACAAGGAGAAAAAATGGCTAAAGAAAAGAAGAAAAAATTAAAAGGGGGCATATTTATTGCTCTTCTTTATTTTATAACATCTAATATTACTTTATATTTACTAAGTAAATTTATGAAAATTGATACTTTTTTAATTCTTCTAATGATGATGTTTATCGTTTTTTCCAATATCTTAGTATTTATAACCTTATTAATTAGAAAAAACAAATTTACCCCGCTTAGAGTCATAAGATATTTTATTTGTTTTATTTTTATCATTATGTATAGTGGCGCATCTTTCTTTTTATACAAGGGCCTTGAAACATCAAAGAAATTATTTAGTGCTAAAACAACCAGTATCTATTTTGTTCGAAAGAAAGGCACTACTGCATCAAATAATGTGGCGACGATTCAAAATATTAATGCTGAAGACTTAATAGATAAAGAAAAATTAAAATCGAAAGTCGTTTATTATAACAATTATAAAGAGATAGCTAAAGACTTTGAAAACAAAAAGATAAATGAAGCTATTGTTAAAGATAGTTTTTATAATTTTTATCCTAAAAAGGATTTAGAAGTTATCTATGAACTAAGTAAAAAAGAAAAAACAAAAAGTCATGATATTGATAAACCAATAAGTGTTCTGATGATGGGAATAGATTCCAGTACTAATTCCATTGAAAAGAGTAATTCTTTTAATGGTGACTCCTTAATTCTTGCTACCTTTAATCCTAAAACTTTAAATACAACCCTTTTATCAATACCAAGAGATAGCTTTGTTAAAATTGGTTGCTCACGTGGTAAAGATAAAATTAATGCCGCTTCAATGTATGGAACAGAATGTATGGTTAAAACCGTTGAACAATTATTTAATATTAAAATTGATTATACTGTTAAGATAAACTTTACTGGTCTTGTTGATCTTGTTAATGCAGTTGGGGGAATTGATGTTGATGTTGAATATGCTTTCTGCGAGCAAAACTCTAAAAGGCAGTTTGGTAAACATACTATCTATGTTGAAAAAGGTAAACAAAAACTAAACGGTGAACAAGCTCTTGCTTATACAAGGAATAGACATGATTATAAATTCTGTGGCCCTAAATATAGTAAAGGGATAAGAAACGATTTTGAAAGAGGCAAACATCAAAAGAAAGTCATCATGGCTATTACAGAAAAAATGAAGGATGTCCGAACAGTTGATGAGTTTAATAAAATAATTGATAGTATCTCTAAAAATATGAGCACTAATATTACAAGTGACACCATGATGTCTTTATTTAAACTAGTTAAAGATGCTGATAGTAGTTCCTTTATTCATATTGATAATATGCAGCTTAAAGGAAGAAATCAGATGATGACTAATAAAGGTACCCTAAGGCAATATTTCTTTGTTTTAAGTGAAGATTCAATTAATCAAATCAGTAATGAAATGAAAGTTAACCTTGATTTAAGAGAGCCAACTATTATAAAACGTTTTTCATATAATAAATATTATGAAAAGAAAGCTATTGGGCAAGATGCTCGAAATGCCGAAAGTTTTACTTTAGTACCTGATTTTAAAGACATGACAATTAGTGAAGCTAAATCCTGGGGTATTAGAAATAAAGTTTGCGTTAATGTTCGCGAAAAAGAAGGAACAATTATCTCTCAAGATATTCCAGCTGGTAGAATAGCTAGTGATGTTAAAGGCTGCATTAACCTTGAAGTAAAAAAAGAAGAAAAGAAAGAGAAAGAAGAGCCTAAAGAAAAAGATAAAGAGAAAAACAAAGATAAAGACAAGCCAAAAGAAGAAAACAAAGAAAAAGATGAACCGTAATGATATGAACCCCGTTTCTTGGACAAAATAGAAACGAGGTTTTTATATGGATTCAGTATTTTTAATTATTTGTAAAGATACCCCGCTAAGTGGATATTGTTGATTTATAAAGTCTAATGCTTTTTTTATTAAGGTTTCATCCTTATATTTAATAAACACCGAATACCGATAATCTTTATTTATTTTAAGAATACCAGAAGATGATGGGCCTAAAATAATTTGCCCAGTTTCTTTCATTAAACTAGCAACTTTAGAGGCTTCTTTATAGACTTTAGCTTCATTGCGGCCACTTAATCTTATTTCAATTAAGTAATAATAAGGCGGATATTTTAAATCTTTACGAAACTGCATTTCCCTTGTGAAGAAATCAAGATAAGAATTCTTTAAAAGAGAAGTAAACACATAATGATCTTTATTATAGGTTTGAATAATAACTTCGCCTTTCTTCTTTCCTCTTCCTGCTCTTCCTGCGGTCTGCATCAAAAGCGAAAAAGTATTTTCCGCTGACGCAAAACTTGGAATATGAAGACTGGTATCGGCATTAATAATAGAAACTAGTGTGACATTTTCAAAATTTAGGCCTTTACTAATCATTTGAGTGCCCACTAAAATATCAGCTTCATGATTTTTAAAAGTATTAATTAATTTTTCATAAGAGCCTTTTCTTCTAGTGGTATCAAAATCCATCCGAATAATTTTGGCTTCTGGAAATAAACTATGCATATCTTCTTCAATTTTTTCACTGCCAAGACCCTTAACCGATAAATCATACTGACCGCAGCTTGGACACTTCTTATTATATATCAGGCGATATCCGCAGTAATGACAATCAAGACTTTTTGTTTCTTTATGAAATGTTAAAGAGACATCACAGTTCTTACATTTAACCACTTCCCCGCAGGCCTGACAAATAGCAAAGCTAGCATAACCACGCCGATTTAGCATTAAAATAATCTGTTCTTTTTTAAGAAGTCTATCTTTAATACTATCAAGTAAATATTTAGAATATATTCCTTTTTCTTTTTTTAAATCAATTAATTTAATAATAGGCATTTCAATATTAAAAGGTCTTTTACTTAGATTAACTAAATCATAATTACCTTTAATTGCGTTAGCATAAGTATATAAACTAGGAGTAGCTGATCCTAAAACAATTTTAAACTGATGATATTTTAATCTCATCTTTGCTATTTCATATGTACTATATAAAACACCTGTGTCTTGTTTATAAGAGGAAGTATGTTCTTCATCAATAATAATTAAACCTATATTATCAAGAGGTACAAAAATCGCACTTCTCGCTCCAATAACTAGATTTACTTCCCCTCTTTTTATTTTTAAATATTCTTCATGTTTTTCTTCTTTAGAAATACCCGAATGAAAAATAGCCATCTTAATATTTAGATATTTCTTAAAAAAATCAATCGTTTGACTAGTTAAACTTATTTCAGGAACTAGCATAATAGCCTTTTTACCAGCAGCGACACATTTCTTAATTAAGTCTATATACACAAAAGTCTTACCAGATCCAGTTACCCCATTAAGTAAAATAGTATCTTTAGATGACTCTCTTATCTTAAGAGAAGCTTCTTCTTGCTCTTTCGTTAACTTATACGCTAAGCCTTCTGACTTAATATTAATTCTCTTTATCTCCTTTTTTTCTTCTTTAACAAGCCCTTTATCAACTAAAGCTTTTAAAGAAGATCTTGGATAATCTATTTCCTCTAACTCTTTAGGTCCATCTTTTAAAAGGTCTAGGATAGCTATTTGATTTACGCCTCTTACCTTTTCATCTTTAATTAAACTATAAAGATACTTATATTTTTTATGCACTTCCTGCCTATTATTTTTAATCTTTAAACTAGGTGGAAGCATTAATGAATAAGCTTTAATTAAACTAACATAGTAATAGTCCTTAATTCTTTTACCTAAATCTAGTAGTTCTTCATTTAAAAGCGCTTTAGGATCTAAAACATCGACTAGTTCTTTTATTTCACCATCAAAAGAAGGCTTATCTTTAATTTTTAAAGCTATGCCTTCAGATGTGCGCCCTGCAAAGTTAACGAGGACTCTTGAACCAACATCAAGCTCCTTATCTGTCTTATATTCATAAATACCAGGAGCATTATATTCTACTAAAACATCAATATATTTCATTAATTTATTTCCAGTATTGTTTTCTTATTATTCAGGGTTTTAAAATATACTAAAATCTTACCATTTTCTTTTTTATAAACATCGAGGATTTCACCGCTTGATTTATAAATAACATTACTTTCTTTCTTACTAACAATCTTGGCTTCTTTTTCTTTAAAATTATTAATAAAGAAAGCATTACGATAAGGATATAAAACATTACCATCACGTGTTTTTTGTTTTTCATTCTTTCTTAATTTAATTTCATATAAGCCATTATCAAAGAAATTATAATATGTTTTTAAATCTTTAAAATTAATACCAATATTATTAATATTAACTAATGATTTATCAATCTTTTTATATTTAAGCTTATCATTTAAAATGATAACGGCATCTTTATTATCAATAACTTCAATTAACTTATCTTGACTTTCAACAGTAAAGATATTTGATCGATCATTATTTAAAATAAAGCCTTTAAGAGGTTCAAAATACTTAATAAAGTCATTTCTCGTACCATAATCAATCTTCATGTTATAAAGTCCAATTAAACCATTAATGGACTTTTCAACTAGTTTATTGTCTTGATATAAATAATACCTATAGATATCAGGTGACATTTTACTAGTAGCTGCTACTGATATATAGTCTCCTTGAATAATAATATCTTTAATCATTTCTTTTTTCTTCGGATGTTTAAATATTTCTTTATCATCAGTAAAATCATAGATGATAGATTCTGCATTATCTTTAAAATTAATTAAAAGAAGAACATTCTTATTCATATTATTATCAAGTTTTTTAAGCGTTACATTATCCATATTTTCATTAATTAAAGTAGTATCTTTAGTCTTATGATGATAAATATAAACTTTACCGTCTTTTAAGATTAAATGAGCATTTTGATTTTTATTATAAATACTAGCTTTAATTGAATCTTCTCTTTCAAAAGTTGTCTTAGTAAACACTTCATTATAATAATCAGCTTTAATATCTTGATTACTAAAATTATTATCCTTAAGTTGATAATAAGTATTATCCACCTTAACGATAATATTATTATTATATTTATCTATAAAATAATGATTAAAAGTTTTAGAGACATCACCATCTTTGCTAATAGCCAGATATTTATCTTCATCTTTAGCAATCAGATATCTAATTTTATCATTATCTTTTATCGTATCAACATAAGTTAAATCATCAAGTATCTTACCCTTACTAGTAATAATAGCCTTATTATCAATAATAAAAAGATGATTGTTATCACTAATAACCTTCGCGTTTAAAGAGACATCTTTGATTTTCTTAAAAGTATTATCATATAATTCATAGCCATTACTTGTTTTATTAAGAAGTAAATTTTCATTATACACCACAAGATTTTGAAGACTTAACTTTAATTCTTTATTTTTATAAATAAGATAAGTATCACAATATTTTTGACAATTAGCTTTCGTTTCTTTAAGGATATAAAAACCATTATAATTAGCTAGTAAATTAATTTCCTTATGAAGAGGCATTTCTTTAATAAAATGATTAATAATATTAGCCTTTTCATCCATTATAGTAACATCTAATACCTTATCATCTTTTTTAAGAGCTAGAAAACCATCACAGTCATTAGATGAACAAGAGGCATAATCATAAACAGGTTTAAATAAAGCCTTAACATTCTTCGCACTTTTATAACGGTAGTCATTATAGTTTTCAAGTCCTTTTTGATAAATAAAATAAATTGCTATTATCATTAAGATAAAAGGAATAAACATTAATACTATTTTTCTTTTATTTCGCATTTTTTTCCTCCCAGACTTTTTTAACCGGTTTATAAGATAGCCGGTGCAAAGGACATGTACCATATTTTTCTAAAGCTTCCATATGCTTTTTCGTTCCATATCCAGCATTATGCAGAAAATCATATACAGGATATTTTTCATGCATCTTTTCCATATAATTATCTCTTTCGACTTTAGCAATAATCGATGCTGCCGATATTGTAATTGACTTTAAATCGCCCTTAATAATCGAAATAGTTTTAGTATCGATATCTAGTTTAACCGCATCAATTAAAACAACATCAGGTTTAATAGCTATCTCGTTTATTGCCCTAGTCATGGCCATTTTAGTTGCTTCTAAAATATTTATCTCATCAATAATTTTATTATCAATAAAAATCGTTTTTATCGCTAAGGCATCTCTTTTAATTATATCATAGAAATATTCTCTTTTTTTCTTACTAAGCTTTTTAGAATCAGTTATCCCTTCTAGATAATAATCTTCAGGTAATATAACGCAGCTAGCGACAACAGGTCCTGCAAAAGGGCCTCTTCCCACTTCATCAACACCTGCTATATATTTATTACCTAAAAGTTCTAATTTATCCTCATATATTCGATTATTTGCACTCATAAACTTATTATATAAAATAATCGTCTAGATATAAAGAAAGATATAAAAAACACTTATCTAATAATAAGTGTTTTCACTAAAAATATCATCAATGATCTTTTTAATTTGTTCCTTTGTAAAGGGTTTTGGTAGGTAAGCCGTAAAGCCAGCTTCACGGTATTTTTCTTCAGAACCCGCTATAGCATCCGCAGTTAAAGCAATAACCGGTGTGTTAAAAGAAGGGTCTTCTTTTAATTTTTTTAAGACATCGATTCCTGATAAATGAGGCATCATAATATCAAGTAAAATAATATCATAATGCTTATTCTTAATCATATTAAGAGCATCTTCTCCTGATAAAGACTCATCTATTTCCTCAAAGTTTAACGGTTCAACTGCTCTTCTTGCTACCTTAATATTTAGTTTATTATCATCAACAATTAAAATATTCTTATCATGATAATCACTACTAAGAGTTATTTTTTTACTGGCACCTTTTCTTCTATCACTTATTTTTTGAGGTATCTTAACCATAAATAAAGATCCCTTACCATATTGGGACTGACAGTTAATTTTACCGCCTAACATTTCAACAAGCCTTTTAGTAATCGCAAGACCTAGTCCCGTTCCTTCAGTTGTCGTATTTCTTTCAACGCCTAAACGTTCAAACTTTTGAAATAGTTTATCAATATATTCTTTTTTAATACCAATACCCGTATCTTGACAAGACATATAAAGCATGCATTCATCATGGCTAGTAATGCATCTCACATTAAAGAGAACTACACCTTTTTCTGTATATTTAAAAGCGTTAGATAAAAGATTATTAATAATGGATTTTAAATGATACTTATCACCATATAATTCTTCAGGTAAATCTTCAGCGATAAGGAGTTTAGCATCTATTTCTTTATTACCAATTCTTGTTTTATTTAGTCTAAATAAAGCTTCAATTTCTTCTTTCGGATTATAAATAACTTCATTAATTTCCATCTTTTCCGATTCAATCTTGGTTATATCCATTATATTACCAACAATTTCTAGCAAAGTATTTGAAGCATTAACTATATCTTTTAAGTCTTCAAAAGTAGCACTTGATAATTTTTCTCGTTCTAATATATCATTAGATAACCCGACAATAGCATTAAGTGGCGTTCTTATTTCATGACTCATGCTCGATAGAAAATCACTTTTAGCCCGGTTGGCTTTTTCCGCTCTTTCCTTAGCATCTTCAACTTCTAAAAGCATCTTCATGTCAGGGTTTTCAATCGTAAAATACATAATAAAAATAGTAAGGGGAATAATTAAATTATTCAGCATGGTTAAATTCAGATTTTCACTTTGGAAGATAAATAATAATAAACCTGAAAGGCTAATAAAGATAATTGGAATATAACGTTTATCTTTATTTTTAATTATTTTAGGAAGGCGATAAATAACCGTTCCAAAGATTAATAAATATAAAATAACAACATAAGTTGAAACAATGTCATAAGATAATCCTTTAATAAAGATGGCTCCGTTTTTAGTACCAACTTCTAACCTCGTAAACATCGTTATTAAAAAAATGATAATATGATTAAATAAGAAGATTCTAAACAAAACCTTAAAGTTAAGCTTATTATCTAAAATTAAAATATATAAGGCAAATAAAGCAAAGATACCAATAATGGATGTTATATATATTTTATTAAAGAAGACTGAAATCCCGGTATCTTTAAACCCTAAGGCTAGAATTAAACTAATTAATAAAATATCTACAAATAAAATAATCAGACTATAAATATTATCTTCTTTAGCTTTTAATCTTTTTCTTGAAAAAAATGCTATCGTTAAAACAATCATTAAAGATAAACCAAAAAAGTATGCAATTAATAAATCATTCATAATAATCCTCTTATATAAGTATAACAAAAAAAAGAGTCTTACCTACTCTTTTTTAATACTTTATTTGTTTCTTTACTAGGATATGACACTTTTATGCGCTCAACATTTAATGTGCTATCTAGGTCTTCGACTAAGATATAATCTTGAGCTAAAGGAGAATTTTTAACTTTATTATAATCCTTTTTATCCATATTCGTTTTAGGTATTTCTTTAACTACTTGAACAATATTAGGAACAAGTCGTGAATTTATTTCATCATTACGCATAATTTGTTTATTAAGTATATCTTCAACAATTAATAGTTTTTCATCAGGTGTATAGTCTTGATCTAAACTAATAGTAGCTGATGTGACAATACCTAAATCTTTATACTCAATTGGGGTAATAACAGCTTCTTTAACCATTGGATGCATTTCTAGAGCTTCTTCAAGCACACCTGGTAAAATCTTATAACCATCAGACCTTGAAAAGCGTCTATCATTACGGTCATAATATCTTAATAAACCTTCTTTATTCATAGAGACAATATCACCAGATAGTAAATATTCTTTTCCGTCAATTTCTGTTTTACTAGCAATCTTGCGTTCATCTAAATAACCTGGTGTTACCGCATCCGATGAGATAGCAAGTTCTCCTGTAATTTCTTCTTGATCATTAAAGTTTAAAGGCTCTTTAGTGTTTCTATCTAAAATAGCGACATTAGTTCTTGAAAAAGGTATACCCATACCTCCAAGTGGATTATGATCTTTACAAGACGATGTTGTTCCACCTGCTATTTCACTTAAGCCATAACCTTTAGTTAAAACAGTATCACAGTTATGTTCTTTTAAAAATTCATTAACTTTCTTTTCGGCATTAGGTGATAAAGACGAACCACCGTATACAATAAGTTTTAAATGCGATAAATCTTTATTTTGTACAGCCTTTTCATTAATAAAAGTTGAGCACATACCAGCTGAACCTAGCATAACATTAATTTTATCTTTAACTATGTATTTACCAAGCTGCGATAAATCAAATGCGGCTTTTTGAATAAAACTAGCTCCTCTTGTATAGCCTTGATGAGTTAAACTAACAAGGCCAATAGCTGAGTGGTATGGCATAATTTGATGAGCCTTTATTCCAAGTTCTAAATCAACATCTGATTCTTCAGCTTGAAAAACATAACTATTTAAATTATCACTAGTTAATGGAATTGGTTTAGGAGTACCGCTTGTCGTTCCTGAACTATGCGTAATTACTTCAATCTTGCCTTTTTCATAAGGTGCTTTCTTAATAATTTCATAATTAACATTTTTAAGTAAATCTTTATAATTATGTAGTCTTAAATTAGAAGTAGCTTTAGCTTCCTTTAACTTTTCATCGAAGGCTTTAGCGCCCTTAAGTGTTGCCACTGTTTCTTTAAGCCCTTTTAAATTATAACCATTTATATATAATGTCTCACTTAGAAAGTTTAAACTACCTTTTTTCGTCATCGAGTCTTTAGCGGACACGAGAACAATATCATCAAGTCCCATTTCTTTTAATTCATTTTCAATCGGTTTAATTAAAGCTAAATAACATTGCTCTAAGCAAATAATACGTTTAGGCTTTTCATTTTGAATTAATTTTAACATATTTAAAGAACTAGCTTTTACATCCGAACTAGATGGTCTTGGATCAACATAATCGGAAACAGCCCCAATTACAGACCCGCCATAAAAAAGATTAGCCGTTTCTGGAATACCAGGCATTAAATACATCACGCGGTCATTATTTTTTATATCAAGTGATTGTAAAACCTTAGCAGCTTCATCGATATCATCATAAAATTCATGATATTTTCTTTTGAAGCCATAATAATCATGGGCTACAATATCAGCTTTTTCTTCTTTTAAATTATCCTTCATAAACTCAACTAAAGTCTTATGAGGAAAAACTCTGGAGTTAATAAGTTCCTCATCATAATACTTCATCCATGGTTTATCTATATGTGGATATCCAGTTTTCTTATCCATAATATCTCCTTAAATTGCTCATATTATACTACAAATGTATACTTTTGTAAATATCAAAATTTGACAAATAAAAAGAAGCTAAAATTTAGCTTCTTTACTTTTTTTCAATAAACTATTTAACTCTTGTAAGAAAAGCCGATCTATTAAAGTTAGCTGATGAGTCATACTTATCGCCTTCATAGGCTACTAGTTCTTTTTCATCATCATCATTTTTACGAACTTCTATCTTATCTAAAGTATAAAGTTCAACTTTTCTATCTTCTTTAGAAGCATGTTTATCTCTTGTTGTATCAGCAACTACATAAACTTTTTTACTTATACCATCATATAAAACGTGATATAAAATAAAATCTCCTTCGATAGTTGGTTTAGCGACCTTTAATAAAGCTGTTTTCTTATCTTCAAGCTTATCAAGAAAATCATCAAGTTTGCTGCGGTTAATTTCTTCATCTTTTTGATAAACATAATAGTCTTTATCTTTAGCTTCATCTTCATCAAAGTCTTCGATTTCTTTTTCAATATCTATCTTTTTATCTTCTAAATATTTGTAGAAATCTTTAGTTGATTTGATAACTGCACCTTTAGCTTCTTCAGTTTTGTCACTAAGGTCTTTTCCTTTGTAGTCTTGACACCAGAAAAGCATCTTTTTATCATTATAGTTTTCAAAGTCTTGTTTAGGTGATACGCCAGGATAAGCAACAACTTTATAAAATAAACCATAATAAGTTACTTTATTTCCATCTTTAGAAATTGTTTTAATAGCAAATAATGGTTTTTGCTCCTTCTTAAATCTTGCTTGATCAACAAAGAAAAATGTAGCTGATAAAACAATAATAACTAGTAGTGTGATTAAAATACCTTTTAATACTTTCATATTTCTCCTTTCCTGCATAACTCCTTATGCATTATAAAAGTACAATTTTATAATAAATCTATATTTATAATTTTTCAATATCTTTTATAATTAAATCTCTATATTAGTAAAGGTTTCTATTCCTTCATAAAGAGCATCTTTTAAATCTTCTTCGATTCTTAAAAGCTCATTATACTTAGCAATTCTATCACTTCTTGAAATAGATCCTGTTTTAATTTCTCCGGCATTAAAACTAACGGCAATATCAGCAATACTAGAGTCTTCAGTTTCACCAGAGCGGTGTGATACTATGACCTTATATCCGCTTCTTTTAGCTATTTCCATAGCTTCAAAGGTTTCACTAATCGTACCTATTTGATTTATTTTTATTAAGACCGCATTAGCAATTCCCTCTTTAATACCTTCTTTAATAAGTTTAGGATTAGTAACAAATAAATCATCACCCACGATTTGGATTTTTTTACCAAGCCTTAGAGTTAATTCTTTCCATCCTGCATAATCTTCTTCATTAAGACCATCTTCAAGCGAGATAATAGGATACTTATTAGTAAGATTTTCTAAGTAATCAACCATTTCTTGACTTGTTAATTTTTGTTTACTAGATTTTTTAAAGTAGTAATAACCATCTTCATAGAATTCACTAGCTGCAACATCAAGTGCTAATTTAAAATCGGTATCGAGATTATAACCTGCTTTAGTAATGGCTTTTTCTAAGTATTTTAGAGGTTCTTCATTATCTTTAAAGTTTGGAGCAAAGCCTCCTTCATCGCCAAGGCCTGTTGAAAAGCCTTCTTCTTTTAAGATACTTTTTAAAGTATGAAAAACATTAGCCCCCATTTCTAGAGCTTCCCTAAATGTTTTAGCTCCAACTGGCATAATCATATATTCTTGAAAATCAACTGAATTATCAGCGTGGCTTCCTCCGTTTAAAACGTTCATCATGGGAACCGGCAAAATTTTAGCGTTAACACCTCCAAGATAGCGGTATAAAGGAAGTCCTAAGGCAATAGATGCGCATCTAGCATTAGCTAAAGATACCCCTAAAATCGCATTAGCACCAAGCTTTGATTTATCACTAGTATTATCTAGTTTAATCAGTGTCTTATCGATATGAACTTGGTTTAGCGGGTTCATACCTATTAAAACTGGTCTTATGATTTCATTAATGTTTTTAACGGCTTTAAGAACGCCTTTTCCGCCATACCTTTGATCATTATCACGAAGTTCAAGAGCTTCTTTAGATCCTGTTGATGCTCCGCTTGGAACAATCGCTTTTTCTATAAATTTATTATCGATTTCCAGTTCCACTTCAACAGTTGGATTGCCTCTTGAATCAAGAACTTCCCGAGCTATAATATCTGTTATTTTCATAACCCCTCCTTATTATATTATATCTTATCTTTCCTTCTTTTTATAGATAACATAATGAAAAGAAATGTCATTTTCAGAATCTTTTCCTACTATTTCTTTAATATAGTTATCTTTATTAAATTTAGGAAAGAAGGTATCTGCCTCTTTCACGCCTTCAATTTCTGTTAAATAGATTCTATCAGCAATATCAATGAAGTCTCTATATATTTTGGCTCCTCCAATAACAAAGATAACACCTTCTTCATCTTGATAATATTTTAGTAATTCTTCTTTATTTTTAAAAGTTTTAAAGCCATCGATGGGCGCTTTCGAAATAACAATATTTTCCCTATCTTTAAGAGGCTTTCTAAGTGATTTATACGTGTTATAACCCATCACTACTTTATGATTTAATGTTAATTTTTTAAAATACGCTAAATCTTTTTTTAAATGAAATAAAAGATCATTATCTTTACCTATCCCATAATTTTTATCAAGTGCGGCTATTACAAAATATTTCATATACTTATCTCCTCTAAACTTTTATTTAATACTGAATATAAGTAGCAAGTAACCTTCTTATTACTTATTCTTTCAATATAATTTTTATACGTCTTTAACTGATTAAGATACTCTTCATCCTTCGTATTTTTTAGTTTATAATCAATAATCTTGATATGATCATCATACTCAAGTAAAAGGTCAATAACCCCTCTAGTTAAGTCTTCATCATCCATAATAAATTCATATTCTTTATAAATTTTAGCCTTATCAAAACCTAAATCTAAATTAAGGAAAGGCTGCACATACGCTTTTTCTTCATCAGTTAATAAACTTAAATCTTTAGTCTTAAAATCAATATATTCAAATAATTCATGAACATGGGTACCTAAATCTAGAATTTTACTAATATCTTCACCTGTTACCTTAAGTTCTTTAGATGCTCTCTTAATATCTTTAAGATGATATTCTTTAAGATAATCTTTAATTTCAATTTTTAAAGCTTCAGTATTAACTAGTTTACTATTTTCTTCTACTACTATTTCTTTTAAATCAATATCATGCATATAAGACTTTATAAGAGGATTAAATTTAAGTAAATTATTAAAATTTTTCGTATCAATTAAACTAACATTATTAGGTTTCGTATCATATAAAATAATCATCTTTTCTCTAGCTCTAGTTAATGCTACATAGAATAAACGAATTTCTTCTGATAGAAAAGCTCTCTTATACCTATCAAGATATGCATAACGCATTACCGTATATTTTTGTTTTCTATTATCAACATAAGGTAATATGAGACCAAAATCTTTATCAAAGATAAGCTTATCTGTCATGTCTGAATAATTAAAACCTTTAGTTAACCCCGTAAAAAAGCATACGGGATATTCAAGGCCCTTAGATTTATGAATATTAATAATATTAACGGAGTTTTCACTTTCTACTTGAGGCTGCATTTTAACTTCTACATTACTACTAACAAGATAATCTAAGAATAATGGAAACTGATCTAGAGGCATAGAAATATTACCTAAAGCATCAGCTAAATTAAGTAAATAATCAATAATACTCATGGCTTCATTAATATTACCTATCTTACTTATCTTTTCATAAATATTGAAACTAATTAATAATTTTTCTAGAGATTCTTTTATCGTTCCATCAACATAATCAATAACATCTAGTCTTGCTAAAAGGTCTTCATCATAGGTTTGATTTTTAACATCTTTATAAATCTTATCATCCTGCTTTTCAAATAAGAAACTTCTTAAAATAGATGTATAAGCATAATTAAAATCATTATTAAAATTATTTTCCTTATACCCTTTAAGTAGAATATAAATATTTTTAATTAATAAATATAAAAGATTATCTTCAATATTTTTATCCGCATTAATATAAAGAGGAATTCCAGCTTCAGTGAAAGCTTCTTTATAATTATCAAACTCCCCTTTTCTATCCTTAATAATGGTGATATCTCTATATTCAATAGGTCTAAAATCTTTAAGTTCTTTATCAAAAATCAGCATCTTACTATCAATAAGTTCTTTTATTTTTTGAATAACAACTTTTATTTCAAATTCATTTTTATTTTTAATTTCTTCACTATTATAACTTAATACTTCAAGGTCATAATTATTACTACCCTTTTCATATATCTTGTTACTAGATACAATTTGATGGTCTTTTTGATAAGCAGCTCCCCCTAAATCAAGGGTCATAATTTCATTAAATAACTCATTAATTGGACCCGTTACTTCGCTTCTTGAACGGTAATTATCATTTAAATCTATTTTTATGCCGCCATCGCCCTTACTAAAAGCTTCATATTTCGTTTTAAAAAGAGTGGGATTAGCGTACCTAAAAGCATATATCGACTGTTTAATATCTCCAACCATATACATATTATTATGACTAATATAAGATAAAAAGATTTCCTGAACATCAGATGTATCTTGATATTCATCAACCATTATTTCTTTAAAGCGAGATTCTTCTTCACGCACCTCTGGATATTCTTTAAAGAGTTTAACAGCCATCTTAGCAATACTCGTAAAAGTATAACTATTATATTCTTTTTGTTTAGCCATTAACTTTTGGCTTAAATTTTCAATAATTTCTAGGATAATATCTAGATGTTTAAATGATAAAAGATATTCGTTTCGGAGTAACTCTTTATCACTAAAGCTTCCAGCTTCACCTGCTAAATCTCTATTTTTTTTATTAAAAGCATCTTTTAGTTTACCTTCTTCTTCGGTTAAATCAACAGCTTTTAGTGGAAGTTTTACTCCTCTAATAGAGGCAATTTCATTTAATTCAGTAGCATCTTTAAAGGCAAATAAATCTGTTAAAGGGTCCCTATATAAGTATTCTTTTTCTTCTGCTTCTTCAATTAAGCGGCGAAACTTAGTAACAATTATGTTCTTTAAAGTTTCATAGTACTCATCAAATTTAGAAGGAATATCTTCCTTAAACTTTTTAAAATAAGTTTCTTTATCAATAATTAAATCAATATCAAAATAAAGTTTTGTTATATATCCTTTAACCTGATTATCATCTTTAACAGCAAAATCTTTAATAAAATCAAGAAATCTCTGATTATTCGCATCATAATATTCCATAAAGACATCATCAATAATTTTTTCCATTAAGTATTTTAAAATAACATCATCAAGTACTTTAATATTTTTATCAATATTAAGAAGATAACTATACTTTTTTAATACAGATAAAGCATAAGAATCAAACGTGGTGATGTATGCTAAATCTAAAAGCTCTTCCTCTTCTTTTAAAAGAGGATCTTTTCTAATTTCGGCGCTTATACGGCTTTTCATTTCAGCAGCAGCATCATTAGTAAAGGTTAGAATTAAAAGGTCATTAATATGACATGATTTATTTCTTAGTTTATTAATAACTCTTTCCGTTAATACAGCCGTTTTACCAGAACCCGCTCCAGCTGATACTAAGATATTAGTATTTTCTTTTTGAATAGCTTCAAGCTGTTTATCGCTCCACTTCATGCTTCTTCCTTTCCTAAAACACGGTAATCTTTACGTGTTTTAAAACATATATCTTTATAAGGACAATATGCACAAGAAATATCTGCTTTTTCTGTCCTTACGGGGTTAATTAAATAATTACCTTCAATAATATTTTGGGCAGCCTCAACAACTTTTTCCAGGCATAGATTTTTATAATATTCAAATTCAGCATCACTTAAAACTTTAGAAGAGCTTGCAAATTCCCCGTCCTTTCTAAATTTTAAGCCGTATATAAAACGGTTACTTGCTATATCATTATCAATTAAATTAATCTTATCAATATCACTAGTAGTATACCCCTTTAATTTTAAAGTTCTATCCTTATTACTTTTTTCTTCGTTCATTTCTTTATTAATAAGTTGTTCTAAATATACACCTAGTACTTCAGCATCTTTAAAATTATTAATAAATAATAAATAGTAAATAAACAGCTGCATATTAAGCCCTTCTTTTATTCTATCTAAATCAAGATCTGCTTTACCTGATTTATAATCAATAAGAATACCTTGATTATCATCGTTATACATAATCTTATCGATAATCCCGTATAAAGACATCTTATCATTTATTTGATAGCTTAATTCTTGTTCTTTAAGAATATTTTTTAAATATGAATTCTTATGAAAATCTTTAATAAAATCAATGTTATATAAAAGCTCTTCATCAAGTAAATCAATAAAAAAATGTTCCTTACTATTTAGATGCTTTTCACTAATATAATTTTCTTTAAAAGTATTAAAATAAAAGCCTTCATCAAAAGCATTTTCTAGGGCCGCATGCATATAAGATCCAATTACTGCTCCCATATTATATTCAAACTTATTAAGTTCTAAAGTCTTATTTAAATAGTATTTAAAGCGGCACTCATAAAAAGATTCAATTGCTGTATAAGATAAAGAAACCTTATCTTTTGGAACTTTACCTTTAAAACTATTATCATAATTATTATATTCAATAGCTAAAGTATTTTTAAATCTTGGTAAGAGGTCATCAACTTCTTTATATTTACGGTATTTATCTAAGCTACTAGCATATAATATATAAGCATGCTTATAACTATTAATTAAGTCATAAGAATTACTAGCCTTTTCTATACTAAAATCTTCTTCATTATATAAAGAAGAAATAGAGATTTCACTGCCATCAAAAGTCTTAGCATAAGATATAAATACTTCTCTACTTCGTAAGAAATCTCTTAAGTCATCCTTAATAAGATTATTTTTTTCTATCGATGTTTCAATATTAAAATGCATCTTTTCTTTATCTAAAAGATAATCTTCATCCTTATAAGTTTTAGGATACTTAGAGTTAAATCCAAGTAAATAGATAAGCTTTTTACTATCTAAATTTCTAGTATCTAAAGCTTCATTATAAATATAAGGATACATTGCTTTATTTAAAAGTTTAATTAAAAGAGGCTTTTGACACGTTTCGTCACTTCTTTTAACTTCATTAATAAGCTTTTTAATAATAGAAAGAAACTTACTAGATGGGAAGTTCTTTTCTGTTAAAAGGTAAGCATTAAGTATATCTACTTTATCTAACATTTTTATAAAATAATTAACGACATTACTAGATCTAATAGATATATAAGTATTTAATTTTAAATTATATAGATTAAGATATTTTTCTACTTTATCTTTATATTCATTTGGATAAATTAAACCAATATTATTTAGATTTTCTTTGCTTTTAATAATATCATTAATACATGCTGTTATTTCTTCTTCAAAAGAATTATAAACTTTAATTTTATTTTTAAAAGAATAGTTTTCTTCCTTTATTTCTTCATAGTCTAATCCCTCTAAATGTTTTTTAAAAGATGGGGTTAAGCCCTTAATAAGAATCTTCTTATCTTTAATAAAGTTTCTAAATAATTTGTTATAAACAAAATATGGGGATAATTCTTCTTTAAGTTTAAGCATATCTTTCGTTTTATTATTAATTTCTTCATTAATAAAAGGAAGAAACTTAACAATTTCTTCAGCTAAACTAAAATTATAACCTTTACTAAATAAGTAGTAGATAGCATCTTTTTTATAATAACCATATAAATTATTTAAAAATTCCTTCTTAGTATAAAGTTTTTCATCACTTAATGTTTTTCTTCTTTTAATATATTCTTCTTTTTTATCAGAGATAACTATTTGCATAGATCATCTCCAATAAACATCGCATCGCCAAAAGAGAAGAAACGGTATTTTTCTTTAACAGCTTCTTCATAAGCTTTAAGAATAAGTTCACGGGACGCTAAAGCCGACACTAACATAATAAGTGTTGATTTAGGTAGATGGAAATTCGTAATTAAATTATCAATAATTTTAAATTTATAACCTGGGTAGATAAAGATTTTCGTCCATCCACTTATTTCTCTTAAACTTCCATCTTCACTTGCTGCAGATTCTAGAGTTCTTACACTAGTTGTCCCAACAGCTACAACGCGGCTACCTCTTTTTTTAGCCTCGTTAATAATATCAGCACTTTCCTTACTCACAATGTAAAACTCACTATGCATTTCATGTTCTTTGATATTCTCTACGTTAACAGGTCTAAATGTACCAAGACCTACATGAAGCGTAATTGGAGCAAAAATAACCCCTTTATCTTTAAGTTCCTGAATTAATTCTTTAGAAAAATGAAGACCAGCTGTTGGGGCAGCACTAGAAGCCGCATCTTTTGCGTATACCGTTTGATATAAATCTTGTTTATCTTTAGGTAAATTTTTCTTAATATATGGAGGAAGCGGCATCGTTCCAAGTTCTTCAAGAATTTCTAAAAAGATACCATCATATATAAATTTAACCCGGCATATACCTTCTTCTTTTTTAGCAATTACAACCGCACTTAATTTATCAGAAAATTTAATACGTGTACCTTCTTTAAGTCTTTTAAAAGGTTTAGATAAAACTTCCCAGATATTATCTCCTTCTTCTTTTAAAAGTAAAAGTTCGATATGCGCTCCCGTTTCTTCTTTAACACCGATAATGCGGGCAGGTAAAACCTTAGTGTCATTAATAACTAAAACATCCCCTTTTTTTAAATAATCTTTAATATCTTTAAATATTTTATGTTCTATTTTTTTATTTTTTCTATCAAGCACCAAAAGACGCGCTTCTTCTCTTTTTAAAAGAGGTGTTTGCGCGATTAATTCTTCTGGTAAATAGTAATCAAAATCATCAGTCTTCATCATCATTCTCCATTATTGTAAATAAATTATCTAGGTAGCTAATACCAACCTGTCTATAACCACTTTCCGTGATAACTCGGCCTCTTGCCGTTCTTTTAAGAAAACCTTGTTGCAGTAAATACGGTTCATAAACATCTTCAATCGTTTGGGCATCTTCCCCGATTACAGATGCTATAGCATCAATGCCAACAGGTCCACCATTAAACTTCTTAATAATACCCATAATAAGGCGGTAATCAGTGTCATTTAGTCCACTTGAATCAATCTTTAAACGATTTAATGCTTTATCAGTTATTTCCTTTGTAACCCTATCTAAACCTTCAACTAAAGCAAAATCACTAACTCTTTTAAAAAGGCGATTAGCTATACGCGGTGTTCCCCTACTTCTTTTAGCAAGTTCAATTGCGGCATCATCATCAATTTCGGTTTCTAAGACTCTTGCCGTTCGTTTAATAATTTTAACAAGGTCATCTCTTTTATAATATTCAAGGCGCGCAATAATACCAAAACGGTCTCTTAAAGGAGCTGTTAAATCCCCCGCTCTTGTTGTTGCCCCAACTAAAGTAAAGGGCGGCAGGTTAATACTAATGCTGCGGCTTCCGCCGTCTCCTCCAATCACAATATCAAGTTTAAAATCTTCCATCGCCGAATATAAAACTTCTTCGACAAAAGCTGGCAAACGGTGAATTTCATCAATAAATAAAACATCCCCTGGTTCTAAAGTTGATAAAACTGATGCTAGATCCCCCGTCTTTTCAATCGATGGCCCTGTAATCGTTTTAATTGAAGTATTCATTTCATGCGCGATAATATGCGCAAGCGTTGTTTTTCCAAGGCCAGGTGGCCCATATAAAAGCACGTGATCTAAAGCTTCATCACGAAGTTTAGCTGCTTTAATAAAGACATCAATATTATCTCTAATTTCATCTTGACCAATATAATCTTTTAAATAAAGAGGCCTTATGCTTTCTTCAAATCTTTCTTCTTCCATAACTACCTCCACTATATTATTACCAATCTCTTTAATTATATCATAAAATTATTAAATCTTTATTTATTCATAAAAAAAGTGCTTCTTAGCACTTTTTAATTAGTTAATAATTTTAAAGCTTCTTTAACTTGTTCTTCTAAGCTTAATTCTTTATCTACTCTTTCAATTACTACTCTAATTTCTTTATCTTTATAACCCAGTGATTTTAATACCTCAAATAAATCATCATTATGAACTTCATATAAATGATCCGTTTCAAAGTCTTTAAGTTTTCCTTTAAGGTCTAATATAATTTGTCTTGCAACCTTATCCCCAATCTTAGGAAACTTCTTTAAATAATTAACATCTTCCCTCTCAATAGCGGACACAATGCCTTTAACTGATCCAGTTGCAATAATTGGAAGAGCCGTCTTTGGTCCAACGCCTTTAACATTAATAAGTTTTAAAAATAAATTCTTATCTTCTTCTCTTTTAAAGCCATAAAAACTATTACCATCTTCCGTTATTTTTTGATATAGATAAACCTTTATTTTTTCCCCTTCTTTAAAGACAAAAGGATTAGGTGTATATATTAAGTAACCGATACCATTATTATCAATAACAACTGCATCACTTTTAAAGCCTACTACTTCACCAAATATATAATCGTACATTATTCCTCCTTCTGGTAAAAAAAAAGACCCTCGATGAGCCTTTGCTCAAAAAAGGTCTTATTTTTTAATCAACATTTGTATTTGGGTTTTTCCAGCATTCGTACCAAGCTTCACCATTCTTAGTGTACTTAGAAACAAAACGCATTAAGAATAATACAATTAAAGGTATTAAAAATGCTACACCAGCATAAATAAGCCTTTTAATAAATATTTTTTGAGCTCCTTGGATTTCTTTTTCATCTCCAGCCATAACTGCTTTAGCCATATCTAAAACACCAAATAAAATTAAAATAATTGGGATAGCAATATAAATAATTGTTACAACTTGTTTTACAATAGCTACAACTGGTCCGATTTCTTGTGGACTACATTCTAATATAAACATAATTACTCCTTCTTTATAAATACATTATAAGCAAATAGACCCCTCTAGTCAAGCCTATAAAGTAGTTTTACTGTGTAAAATCAATAAAAAAAGAGAATAACCATATTCTCTTATTCTTTAATAATATTTAATCTTTTTAATAATCCACTAAAGACACTATTATTAGATTTATCACTAAATGGTCTAATCGCATTATATATTTTAATCCCATTTTCATTTTCAAAAGCGGCTATTTCCATATTTTCTAGTAAACATTTATTGAGAATAATCTTTTTATCTCTAAAAGAAAGTAAAAAGTTATCATTTTTGAATTTTAATTTATTCATTTTAATATTACTAGGTTCAATTAAATAGAAAACATCATCACATATATCAGGAGAAGCATCATTTAAATCTATTAAAATAACATCATATGTACTAGAAGCTTCTATTTCTTCCTCTATATTAAAAGATGTTTTAGATACCAGATTCTTATCAGGTATATAGATAAAATCCTTTTTATTAACTTCAATAGCTTTAACTGATTTATTATAGAATGTTTCTATTTCTTTTTTTAGTCTAACTACTAAACTAGTAGCACCAGCCGCATCAGTAATATTTTTAAATCCAATAATACGCTGAGGCATCTCTTCTTCAACTTCCATTTTCTTAGGAACAACCATATTAACTGGTTTACTTGAAGAAGCTGTTCCACTTAAATTGTGGAGATGCGCTACATCCTTATAAGAGTTAGGATGATCATATAAATACATCACCCCTTCAATTGAGCTTGTAAAATTATAAAGACCTACCGATATTAATTTAGATAAATAATTAGGCGTCGCCTCATTACTTTTAGGCGGGATTAAAAGAATTATCTTTTCAACAGGGAGTGCTAAAGTAATCTTTTGAATATTAGCAATATCCTGATAATCTTTAATCGCTGTAATATCGATAATGTACCTATTATAATAATTATTAGCAAAAGCGCCGATTAAATCATCCGCGCTAAATTCACCTCTTAAGGTTTTAATAATCTCTAAACTTAGTTTAGCTAAGGTTCCATCTTGTTTATTAGTAATTAATGCATTCATTTTCTACCTCAACTACCGATTACAGCTACTTGGATTATATGACTTTATATCCCTATTAAGAGGAACCGGTATCGCCCGTGTTTGTCCTTTAACTGGAATATTAAAAGTAAATAGAGGCATATTAAACTTGATATACATTGTTACAATATATGTTTCTCCATTATTCCCGCTTCTTTTACATATTTTGGTATCTTCCGGAGCTTTAGAATCACTTAAAACCTGTGCTTCATCCCCATTAGTAAGTCCTTCCTTTTCTTCAATTAAGTTAATTAAATAATTCTTTTGTCTAACAACAAGAACATATCTAACAACAAAGATTAGAAATAAGAAATAAAACGCAATAAAAATAAGAACAATGTTTAAAATGGATACTCCACCTATAGATGCATTCATATAACCTCCTTTTTATTGTTTAGATAGATATACTATTCTTTTGCATTACTAATTTGATTTTGGAATCTATTATTTAGTTTATTCATAGCATTTTGAATCATTGGTCTAGCTACAACTAGAATTAACCCCACTAAAATAATAGTAATAATAACCATATTTAATTCACCAGTTGTTTCTTTCATCTTTACCCTCCTATATTATTAATTTTATATGATATAAATATCTATGTCAATTTAAATGCCGTTATTAGACATCATGAAGACCATAGCAATTATCATTAATAGTAATGATAAACCACCTGTTGTAAATAGCATACGCGTTGTCATACCTTCCATCTTTTCAAGACGGGCTTTATACTTTTCTTCTCTAGCTTTATTTTGTAGTGATGAAACAGATTTAGAAAACATAATTAATTGTTGATATTTATTTTCTTGTGAACCTAAACTTAAACGATATAAAAGACGCATCATACGCATTGAGTCTTTAACCGGATATTGCCTTGCAAAAGTCATATAAGGATCAACTGAAGAGTCCCCTGAATCAATTTTAGCAACTAATTCACGAAGTCCAGATTTAAATGGATCTGGAGCATCTGTAATCGATCTAGATAGCGCTACGGGAACCGTATAGTTTTGACACATAATTTCTAGCTGCTTTAAGTAATATGGAAGCAAGCTATCAATATAAGTCATATACTTTTTATAATAATTTTTAGCATTCATATACTTCGTCTTAAAGCCAAGGAATCCCGCGGCAATAGAAGCTGCTAGACCAATAACAGTTAACCCCTTAGCAAAAGATATTAATAATAGAGCAGCTGCAAAATAGATAAAAGCATCTTTAACTCTATTTTTCATTAAGGTTTTAGCATCATAGTTACTACCAAATTGTAGTGAACCAAAGAAATCCATATCTTCTTCTTTAATTCTGTCTAACCATTCTTCTAGTACTTCATCAGTAATTTTAAAGTTACCAAAAGAGTACATAATATAAACCACAATACCTATTACAATAATAACTTCAACCATTATTCTGCCCCCACATCTTCATTATAGAATTTAATTCCTTTAATAATGGACCTTGTATTTAGAATTAAAATCGCATGCATAATTAACATTGGGAAAGTACTTGAAGCCATCTTTCTATATACTGGTTTTTCTATTAAGAATTGAATCATAATACTTAAACCATAAAGCATCATTCCAAACATTAAAAACTTCGTAAAGAAAGTCTTTCTATCCATTCTATCTTTGTAAACACCTTCAACAAGTTCATCAATATCATTAAGCATATTTTCAAGGATATCTGTCATATCACGAGACCCTTCTTTAGTAACTTGATAGAATAATTGATGCATATTACGCACCATATAGTAGTTATAACGTTGATTCATATATTCAACTGATTTAATAATATCCCCGTTTTGATAAGCCATATCAATCATAATTTTAACGTCTGATTTAACTGGTTCTTCAAGAACACCCGATTCATACACGCCTTCGATAGCTTTAACAAAACTTTGAGTAGTTTGAAACTCCATAATGGTATTCGTACAGTAAGTTTGAATTTGTTCAAAAATAAATTCACTATAGATTCTTTTAGCATTTAAATATTGAAAATAAGGAACTAAACATACAGCAATAACCGCATAAGTTGATGAAATAATTAAGTTATAAAAATACATATAAGAGATACCAAAAGCAAAGACAGCGGCTCCTCCTATTTGCATAATATAATCTTTAATACCGTAGTTTTGTCCTAGATCCTTCATCTTCCTCTTAATACCTTTATAAGAGTAGGGATCATATTTTTCTTTAATATTAGCTATGGTTTCATTAATAACTGAGTTTGTGTTACCTTGTTGACTAAAAATAAAGATTAGAAACAAGATAATAACTACGGCTATAATTACTTCTATTGGTACACCCATATTACCTCCTTATTATTGATTGTTTTGAGTTTGTGGCCAGTCAAAGCCAAGTGAACTAGCAGCTTCTTCTGCTTTACTATTATCAGGACTTGCTGTTACCGTTTGAATAACAGGAGCAACAGCAGCTGGTTCTGGTGCTTTAGCAGCAGGTGCAGCAGCTTTAGCTGGAGTAGCTGGGCTAGCTACTTGTGCTGGAGCAGCTACTACTGGTGCTGGACTAGGTACTGCCGGAGCAGCTGGTTCAGCTGGTTTTACCGGAGCAACAGGAACTGTTGGTGCAGTTGGTGCTGCTGGCGTTGGAGCTGGTGCTGCTTTAACTGAAGATGTAGCTGGAACTTCTTCGGCCTTCTTTTCTTCCTTAGGAGCTACTTTCTTATTTTCTATAGCTTTAGGACTAGTTTCTTCTTTTTCAGCTTCCTCTAAAGCTTTTTCTTGTTCTTCTTCAAGACCAATCTTCTTAATTTCTGTAACATCGACATTTTGTCCTTCTAGATATTCAATTAAGTGATCAGATACCTTATTATATTCAGTAAAACCTGAAACTGCTTTTTTATAAATAATATTACTTATTGGTTTATTATCTTCATCAACGTAAAATTCACAAACTTCCGCAACTTCACGGACAAATCTTCCAGCTTGAGCTGAATATCGACCTCTAACCATAACACCTAGCTGTACATAACGATAAATAGTACCAAGGAATTGTTCAAGGTCACTATTTGATTCAAGTAGTGAATATAAACGTTCTGGAATATTAGATGCTTTATCAGCATGCAGTGTTGATAAAATATTATGCCCAGAAGAAATTGAGTTTCTAACAGCAAGAACAGCTTCAGCTGAACGAACTTCGGATAAAAGTATCCATTTAGGGTTTTGACGCATACAAGTAACTAAAACATCACTATAAGATGCCACGTTATTAGTTTTCATTGCCACAATATCCCTCGTTGGATAAATACGATCAAGGTGAAGTTCAAGAGTATCTTCAATGGTAATCAGCTTTTCATTTTCTGCCGTATGTGCTGCTAGGAACTTAACAAGTTCGGTCTTACCAGAACCAGTTTCCCCGCAGACAAGAATATTACAGTGACCTTGAACAGCCTTAATTAAAAAGTCTAGAATGTCTAAAGTTACATAGTTTTCTTCAAGTAATTTTTCTCTTTTAAGTCTAATTTTAGCTGGCGTCTTCCTAAATACGGCTGCAATACCATTTCTGGCAATTGAACTATGCACAAAGTTCATACGAAGTTCAGCTGATTCTGCATCGAGGAAGGGGTGAGCCATATTAAATGATTTACCCATAACGTTCGCACATTGGAAGGCTATCTTTTCAAGTAAAGCATCATTAATACCCGGTTCATCAATCCTATAAATACCTTTGTCAAGTGTTTTTAAGTGAACCTGACCATGATTACTATAAGAAATATCGGTAACATTATCATCATCTAAATATAATTTAAGTGGACCAAAGTCCATATTTGAGAAAATTGCTTCATTTTTAGCATAACTAGTTGTAAAGTTCCCCTCTTCTTGAATTTCTTGTAATAAACTATCAACGCCTTCAGCGCTAGCTTTAGGAGCTGCCGTTTCTCCTTCACTTGGAGATGGAGCTTCTGCTTTTACTTCTTCAATTACAGGAGCAGCAATTACTGGAGCTTCAATTGGACCAGCTGCACTTGCCTTAGGAGTTTCCTTAACTTCCGCCTTTACTTCCGCCTTTTTAGCAGGTGCTGCTGCTTGTAAAGGACTAGGCACATTAACTTTTGGACCACAAATAGGACCAGTACTACCTACTGCTCCTGAAGGATCTATCATGCCATTTAAATTTACAGATTCATCCATTATTACCCCTTTATCTCCTTAATTATTTTTTATCTTTTTTATCTTTTTCAATATTTTGTTCTTTTTCAAATGTTTCTGGAAGATATACACTATATTCTTCGATAATATTTCTAATTTCTTCGTTAACAATTTTTGGTTCTACCCATTTCTTTTTCTTATCATCAAATCCTGTTGGAACAGGTGCTAATTTAACATTAGGAATACCATTAACTTCTTTAAAAGCAGCGGCTTTTCTAAGTAATAAGTGAATTTCTTCAGGTACAGCGAAAATTACTTGAGCTGGTGCTCTTTTTTCTTCACTATTTTCAAACACATTATTACCATCAGCATCTTTTACTGCTAGTACTTTAATATTAGATACAAAACGTCCAACAGCTGGAAGTGAGTCATCTGTTGTTTCAACATAAATATCAATATAACGACCTGGTAAAATAGAGTTAGAATAACTAGTTTCCATACTTACTGGCAAATAGAATAAAGTATATTTTTTCTTTTCATCTTTAGGAATAGCGTCAATATAACTATCAGCACTTTGTTGTTTTCCAGAAACAGAACCTTTATAGAATAAACTTCCTTTAGGTACCATAGCATTTATCGCTACATAACTTCCAATAATATCATTACTATTTAAAATAACGGTATCTGTAAGTAAACCTTTAGGTACTTTAACATATTCAATCATACTAGAATCAATCTTCGTACGTGGCTGTATATCTTTTACGGCGACCGGAATATTAGTAGGGGTAGTAACCTTATTAACTCTAGATGTATAACCTAGTGTTAAGACAATAGCTATAACTAAAACTCCAAGTAATAGAGCTGTATTTTTATTAGCTAATAATTTTTTTATTTTTAATTGTGTTGCATTCATAATTTATCTCCTTTTTATTCTCTTTTCTTAACTATTCTTTTTTTCAACGAAAGCATCTCGGCTTTCTAGAATACCTGTTACTTCATTATCAACAAACATATTACGTGGCTGCCTCTTAACACCAAGTACTGATAGGAAGTTATTTAACCATCCTCTATCTTCAATAGCTCTTATCGTTACATTTACAAGTACCGGGCACTCGATAATATCATGGATTTGAATTTCATAAGTCGTATCAGCCGCAAAAGCCGTATCAGCAAAACGTCTAACAAAACTTTCTACAAATTTTTCTCTTCTTATTCTTTGTTCATCTGTATTACCTGTTTCACAGTGCATATAAGGATCTTTTCCTTTAACCGCACCATCATAGCCAATACCTAAATATTTAACTGCACCATCAAGGGAATCATAAATAGCTGCTTGGGTTATTTCTTTAAGGGAATAATAGTTTCTTTCATTATCCGCGATTATTCCGCCAAAGAAAGCCATCCAGGCGATACCAATCATACCAAGGGCGAATAAAAACACACCCCATACCGAAGAATTCATATATACCTCTTATCTTTCTATTACTATAATAATTATATTATTAAAAAAAATTTTATTCAACCTATATTTTTTGAAAGAAGCTGCTTGACAAGTATGAAAATATTTAGTATATTTAAATAGCTTTATGGGGCATTAGCTCAACTGGGAGAGCGCCTGCCTTGCACGCAGGAGGTTAACGGTTCGATCCCGTTATGCTCCACCATAAAGTAATTAACGCCCAGTATATGGGCTTTTTATTAATGGTGGTATTGGTGAAGTGGTTAACACACCGGATTGTGGCTCCGGCATGCGTGGGTTCGACCCCCACATATCACCCCAGATTGACAAAAGGCAAGCTTATGGCTTGTTTTTTTATGGATTATTCCTATGATAGATTTAAGGAGGCCTTATGTCTAAATGGGATAAAGATTATATAAAGTTATGTAAAAAGATATTAAAAGAAGGAGAGAAAACAAGTAACAGAACGGGTATACCAACAATTAAGTTACCGGCTTATTTTCTAGAGTTTGACCTTCAAAAAGAATTTCCTATCTTAAGTATTAAAGAATGTTTTTATAAAAATGCATTAACGGAAATCCTCTGGATATATAAAATGCAATCAAATGATGTGAGAGAACTACAAAAAAGAAGTAACCACATCTGGGATGAATGGATGATTGATAGTGATGGTATCTACCGTCTTTATGACAATAGAGATATCCCATTTAAAGATAATACAGTTGATGTTCTTGATTTAGATGGTAAGAAAACCGGTAAAAAAGCTAAGTCTATTATACCCGGTAAAACTATTGTTAAGGCTATCTATTATGGTAAAGAATACGCTTATACTATAGGAACCGCCTATGGCTTTATTGTTAAAGAATATAAACTTATTGATAATTTAATTAAAAATTTAAAAGAAAATAAAACGACGAGGCGCCTAGTCTTATCATTATGGCAAGATAAATATCTTAAAACGGCGGTTCTGCCATCATGTGTCTGGTCAACCGAATGGGATGTAACAGGTGATAAACTAAACCTTCTTGTTCATCAAAGAAGCTGTGACGTACCACTAGGTCTTCCTTTTAATGTAACGCAGTATGCGATTCTTTTATCGATGATCGCCAAGGTTACTAATCTTAAACCAGGTAAAATATACTGGTCGATAAAAGATGCCCATATCTATGAAAATCAAATTGAAGGCATAAAAGAGCTCATAAAAAGAGAGAAGCTTCCAGATTTAAAAGCTCCTACCTTATATATAAATCCTGATATCAAAGATTTTTATGAATTTGATGATAGTAAAGATAACAAAGATATTAAATTACTTGATTATCAGCATCATGGTAAAATTACTTTTAAAATAACGCAGTAATATTTTCTTCATGGCATATTAAAACATCTTTACTTTTTATATGAAGAGATGCCCCGCTTATAAAACATGCGACAAGCTTAATATCTTCTTTCTTAACTTTATAATATTGAGAGATAGAATCTAGATTATCTTTTAAGATAGCTTTAGGACTTACTATCTCTTTTTTCTTATTTTTATTAAGGGATATCCATTTACCCTTTTCATCAATAATTAAACCCCGATTTGGATATATTTTAATTAAATAGAGTTTATCCGTTATTATTAGATAATCAAAACCAAATTTCTTTTTATCAGGTTTATATTTTTTTAATTTAATCTTAACAATTAATCTTCCAAGTAGCATGCTTATAAAAGGTATTAAATAAAACCATGATAGATAACTAATTAATAAAATTGAAGTAAATATAAGAATTCTATTTAACATAACAACCTCTATATACATATTATAATATATATAATATAATTTATATATGAAAAAGACGATGATAATAATTATTATATTACTACTAACTATTTTTATTATAAGAGGCCTTGATGATAGTATTAAAATAAGAAACTACTATATTAAGGATGATAAAGCCCCTTCTTTTAAGATTGCTTTAATAACGGACTATCATGCTAATAAAGCCCCTTTAAAGTCTTATGTAGAGAATGTTGATATTATTATGCTTGGGGGAGATATCTTTGATGAAAGGAAGGATCTAGAGATATCTTATAAGTTTATTAAAGAGATGGCTAGCATAAAACCAACCTTCTTTACTCTAGGTAATCATGAACTAAGAACTGGTAAAGTCGATGAGATACTAAATAATTTAAAGAAAATAGATAACTTATATATCTTAAATGGTAATTATCATATACTTAATATAAATGGCAAGAACATTACTCTTTTAGGAATAATTGATGCCGAAAATAAAGATGGTGAATATGAAAGACAACTAAATAATTTTAAAGATTATAAAGCCCAAAACTATAGTATTTTACTAGCTCATCATCCTGAAAGAGTAGATGATTATAGAAAAATAGATGTATCCCTACTTTTAAGTGGGCACGCTCATGGTGGCATCATTAGAATTCCTTATATCTTAAAAAATGGCCTTATTAGTCCCAACGAAGGTTTCTTTCCAAAGTATACTGGAGGCATTCATAAATTAGGTAAACAAAAATTAATTATCTCAAGAGGCATAGATAATGAAACCGTACCAGTACCTAGATTTTATAATAATAGAGAAGTAGTTATTATACACATAAATTAAAGCTCCTTTTTTATTTATATTATTGATTTAATAACGAATTATTATATAATAAACTTAAGAAAGGAGTTATATGTTTTTATACGGTTCAACTTATGGTGGCTATGGATATGATTCTTATAACAGAATAAATTCAGCCGCTGGTGCTGGTTTTGCAATCGGAGGATTTATGTCATTTTTATTTTATTTATTATGCACACTTATAATTATAAGCATAATAGCTAAATGGCTTATTTTTAAAAAGGCTGGACAACCTGGATGGGCAGCTCTTGTACCTTTTTATAATAAATACAAAATGCTAGAAATTACATCTATGCCTCTTTGGGCTTTTATTATAGCTTTTGTTCCAGGACTAAACATTTCAATTACTTTTATAGAACGTATTCGTCTTGCTAAAGCTTTTGGTAAGGGTGAAGGAACAGGATTACTTTTATTCTTTTTCCCAGTTATTATGTTCCCAGTTTTAGCATTCGGTGATAGCAAATATAAAGCTATCAAAGATTTTGAAATGAAATCTGATACACAAATTAATGCATAAGAAAAGAGCTTTAATGCTCTTTTTTTATACAAAAAAACTATCTATAACACATAGATAGTTATTTTATTTAGCATCCTCTTTTTGAAGAGTTCTTAATTCTTTAACGCTTACCCTAACCTTTTCTCCGTTTTCAAGACGCACTACTTGTAAGTTAAGTCCTTGTTTTTTTGAAGTCTTATTCTTAGCATGTGATCTTAAATTTTTAAAGTTAGGTTTTCTAGCACTAATATTTACTGCCATAATTTCCTCCTAATCACGGTATAAATTATACTAAATTATTCATATAAAAGCAAGCTTTAGAGGATTTCAATCTCATCTAAATCATCGATAACACTTTGTTGCTGTTCTAGAACCATTTTTAGTTTTCTTTTTAACACCTTAATATTTTGTTCTAAACGCTCTTTACGAACTTCGACTTTTTCAGTTCTGATAAGCGCATCATTAACGATACGACTAGCATTATTTCTAGCTTCATCAACGATTAAAGACGCTTCTTCTAAAGCGTTTGATTTCAAATTATTAGCACTTATCTGAGCTGTTTTAAGTGTTTCTTTGAGTGCAGCATCAATATTACGGTAAACCTTAAGTTCGGCTTCTAGCTTTTCGATATATTCTTCGCTCTTCTTAAGCTTTCTTATATAGCTTTCCATATTTCTAATAGCCGCATCCACAAACTTATTTACTTCAGCTCGGCTATAACCATTTTCTTCTAAAGTAAATTTATTCATTCTATTCGTCTTCTTCTATAGTTTCATTATTATCATTAGGTTTTAAAGTACCTTCTACAGGTATATCTTTTGGTGTACAAATAATAACGCCATCAGGAAGTTGTCTGATATTCCCGCCAATTGCGTATACTGCTCCATCGATATAATCAAATACTCTCATGGCTTTATCTGGCCCAAGTCTTGATAAAGATACAGCAATAATTTGACCATTTAATAAGTGATTGATAACTTCTCTTTTTTCTGATGGTGCTCGTGGTTCAAGAATATAGAATCTCTTTTGATTAGGATCTATTCCATTAGTTTCTATAGCTTCTTCAGCTACTTCTCCGCCTCCTGTAAGCATTTCGATAAAAGATTTTTTCTTCATATTTACTCCTTTATTGATACCAGTATCTATCTAAACTATCTCTTTGGTATTCATTTATCTTATTAAATAATGTGGGAATCTTAATCGCTGAGCCAAATACTAAAGCAATATTTTCTGATACGAGTTCAATTTTTTCATTAACTAAACGATGATTATAGTTATATATATTATCATCTAAAATTATATAACTTGCAATAGAAAGCCTCATTCTTTGACTAAGATTTAACATATTACTAGTTGTTAAACCATAATATACATTATTTTCTCTTTTTATATCGATATCTACATACTTATAAATTTCTTTAAAATTTTCAATATCATCAATCAGAACATTATATATTTCATCTTTATTAAGAGGCATCCATGATAAAAGTGTCTTAACTAAACGTTCTTCATAAATATTTTTAATATTAATATTCACAACTTGATATTTCTTATCAAATTTAAATAGATTAGCGATATAATTTTCTTTACTTAGATTATCTTCATTAAAGTATTCACTAATATTATCCATATTTAATTCATTATATAGATGTTCTTCTTTATTTATCTTATAAAGCATATAAAGAGCTTTACTAAAATCTTTATATTTATAATGACTATTAAGGCGAGTATTATTATCAAAGATATCTAAGTAATCAATAAAATAATGATCAAAAAGATTTTTATTAATAATATTTAGAAGTGTTTGATTATCTTTATCCGTTTTAATAAAGGTATCAAGACTTAAGAGTTTAGTATTGATACTAGAAAGTATTTCAATAACCATAGCTTTCTTAGCAAAAGAACTAAGATCTAGTTTTAATACCCTTTTAATTAATGATGCGAGTTCTTTATTCTTAAGAGCCATATCATCACTAGCTAAATTTAAAGCCATATCGATTAAGTACTCATGATCTTTATCTATATTAATTAGATATTTTAAATCTTTAGCATTAACTAAATTAAAAGGTACTTTATAAGTACTTAAACTAATATTACGGTAATTAAGAGCAAAAGAGATATCCGCAAAAGAATCAAAGGCTTCATTAAAATTACGATGCGATAAAAGCATGATTTTAGCATTAAGTGGTACATAATTACTTGATTTAAAAGTATTAGTAACAATATTTTTAAGCATAAGTGTTTTACCACTACCTTTTTTACCTTTAATTAAAAAATTACCTAGAAAGAACTTCGATAAATCAATAGATACAGGATAATTCTTATATATTGGACTAGTACCTAGATAAAGATTTTTCTTACCTAGTTCTCTAGGTCCTAAGAAACTAGAAAGTTCATTTAGAGAGACTACTCTAATTTTTGATCTAAAAGAAGGATGTTTAATCGTCTTATAAAACTTATTATTTTCAATGTATCCAAGAAGACGCGCTGTCATATAACTATCATCAAGCGTTATTATTTCGCCTAGTATCTTCGCACTATTATCCTCAAAAATAATATTGACCCCCATTAAACTAGCTTGGGAATAGATATCAATATCTAAATAAACTTTAACGATGTCTTCATTTATATTAATTATTTTACCAAGCATATTCCTCCTTATTTAATATAAAATTGTCTTTTTAAAAATGAATCCAGTGTTTTTTTCGATGGTGTAAAGATATTACGAGGTAATTCATTTTTAGGAAACCACTTCCAAGTTACGATTTCAAGTGGTTCCATCATCTTAGGCATTCCGCTAAACTCGTAGCAAACAAAACCAACAGAGATAAAATGAGCATGTTCATTTAAATCATTTTGCACGCATATTAAGTGCAAATTTTCTTCTTTAACATCTAAATCCGTTTCTTCTTTTATTTCTCTAATTGCAGCTTCTTCAAGCGTTTCACCGTATTCAATACGTCCTCCTGGAAGAGTCCAGGTTCCTTCTTCTTTCATTTCACAGTCAGCGGTTTCTTCGTCACTACTTCTTTTACCTAAAAGGATTTCACCTTGTTTATTAATGATAATAGTGCCAACGCCGCCATTTATATGTTCAAGCATTTATGTCCTCCCATTTAAAGTTTTGGACTTCATCTAAATCAACTCCATACTTCTTGATATATTCATGATGTTTATAAAGTAAATCGTCCATCTCTTCGCTAAGAGAAAGAGGTCCATTAATACTTTCAATAACATCTTTCACAATATGGAAACGGTCCACTTTATTTTGCACGCGCATATCAAATGGTGTTGTTATTGAGCCTTCTTCAATGTAGCCATTAACTTTAATATTTTTATTATGTCTCTTATATAAAAGAGCATAGATATCACTAGTAAACCCATGATAATTAATAATAATAGGTTTATCTTTAGTAAATAATAAATCAAATTCGGCATCACTTATTCCGCCTTCAGAAGAAGGAGCAAGTTTAAGCAAATCGATAATATTAAGATATCTAATATTTAATTCCGGCATATTTTTATGAAGAATAGAAATCGCTGCTAGTGACTCAAGGTTTGCTTCTACTCCAATTGATGCGATAACAATATCAGGTTTATCAGGGTTAATTGATGCAAATTTATTAAGACTTATGCCTCTATTTACAAGGCTAGCTGCTTCTTCTTTCGTAAACCACTGAGGTCTATTATGTTTAGATGCAACAATTAAATTAATTTTATTTTGACTAGCTAAAGCTTTACGAGATGTTTCCACTAAGGTATTCGCATCAACTGGAAAATATAAACCTAAATATTTTTTATCTTTAGCAAGAAGATGCCCGATAATACCTGGGTCTTGATGCGTATAACCATTATGATCTTGCTGCCAGCAATATGAAGTCGCTATTAAATTAAGAGAAGCTGGTTTCCCTCTAAAATGAACTTCATCAGCTTTCTTAATCCATTTTAAATGCTGGGTAATCATTGAGTCAACGACCCGTAAAAAGGCTTCATAAGAAGAAAACAAACCGTGTCTTCCCGTTAAGATATAGCCTTCTAAAACGCCTTCACAAAAATGTTCATTAAGTAAAGAGTCATAGACTCTGCCATCACGTCCTAGATCTTCATCATCTTCTAAAATAGGACCAGTAAACTTTCTTTTTGTTACTTCAAATAAATGGTGAAGGCGATTCGAGTTATTTTCATCAGGTGAAAGCATAATAAAATTATCTTTATTATTTAAAATAACCCCTTTTAAATAGTCTCCTAAAACCGTCATATCTGAAGCTAGAGTTTCACCTCTTCTAGCTATGTTAAAGCCTTCATATTCAGGTAAAATAAGCTTCTTTTCGATGCCGTGATGGGCATAAAGAGATTCACTAATTCTTTTACCTTTTTTAGGTATTAAAGCTTTAATATCATCTTTAATTGATCCATCCTCATTAATTAGTTCTTCTATCTTATAAGACTTTAACCATTCTTCTAGATTTCTTAAGTCTTCTTCAGTATCCACACTTATTGGTACTTGATGTGCTCTAAAAGAGCCTTCTACTTTTTTACCATGAACGTAAGCAGGTCCCGTCCAGCCTTTTTTCGTTTTTAAAATAATAACCGGGAACTTTAAATCTGCCCCTTCTTTAATAGCAAGGATTCTGGCAATCGCACTATCAAGAGCCATCGCCATCTTTTTATGAAGGTCTAAGGAAGTACTAGATTCAACAAGTAAGGGAGCCCAGCCATTACCTTCAAAATATTCTTTTAACTCATTATCAGTCATCCTGCTCATCATACTAGGATTAGCAATCTTAAACCCGTTTAAATTAATAATAGGAAGCACAGTTCCATCAATACTTGGATTAATAAAATTATTTATTTTCCATGCTGAAGATAAGGGACCAGTTTCGGCTTCCCCGTCTCCTACAATAACGGCTGCAATTAAATCTTTATGATCTAGTATTGCTCCCATACCGTGAAATAAACTATAACCTAGTTCTCCCCCTTCATGAATCGATCCTGGTATTTCAGGAGCTACATGAGAAGACGTTCCATACGGAAAAGAGAAGTCCTTAAAAAACTTATTTAAACCCTCTTCTGTTTCAGTGTATTCGGGGTAAAGTTCTCTATAAACCCCTTCAATATAAGAGTTTCCCCGCATAAAGTTACCACCATGACCTGGCCCTGATATTAATAAAACATCTAAATCATATTTATTAATTACTCTATTTAAATGCGTATAAATAAAGTTTTGTGATGGTACAGTTCCCCAGTGACCTACAAGTCTTGGCTTTATATCTTCCTTACTTAATCTATTTCTAAGTAAAGAGTTATTATATAAATAAATTTGCCCTAGTCCTAGATAGTTACTAAGTCTAAAGTATTTATCCATTTCATATATATATTCAATATGATCATACTTCGCCATATCCACCTCTTTATTCTTATAACTAGTATACCTAAAAAGAGGCAAAAAATAAAGAAATAAAAAACTTTTAGGTTTCCCTAAAAGTTATTTTAATATTCTACTAATATCTTCTCCCGTATAAGCACTAATAACTGATTTACCTTTAATTTCTATTAAAGTATTTTCTTTTACTTTAAAATCTTTAATATTACTTACTTTAAGATTAGGAGTATCACTAACAAAATCTTTATTAAGAGCCATATTCTTATCAACCTCATAGATTTTTAAAGCATTTTTATTTTTATAAGTATTAACTAATTCTTTAAGTTTATCATCTTTAAAATCATAGATAAGAACATAGTAGTTAGCTTCTTCTTGATTTAAAATATCTTTAGCTAAGATTTTTTCATATTGAAGTACTGGTTCTTTTTTCTTATTAATTTTTTCTTTAAATATAAAGATTAAATAGATAAGACCAATAAATACTAGTATACCCATTAATATTAAAATAAAACTTTTAATAGATTCAAATCCTTCATTATCTTTATTATTACTTAAATATATATCTTTTCTCATAATTCACCTGTTTAAATTATAGCATATATTAATTACTAAACAAAATAATTTATTAAAAGAAAAAGACCTTTACTAGAAAAGTCTTTATTTTTATATTACATACGGATTATTTTGAGAACCATCTCCTGATATGAGCTGAGCAGATGGGGCTACCGTGATAGCAGGGCGCACGCCGAGCGTAGTCGTCATGTAGTTGAGGTACAGACTGCCATCGCTACGCACGCGGAGCACGTACGCATAAGATCTATTCCAGTTGCTAGGCGAAAGGAGCCAGTACCATTGATTAGTGTATAAATAATAATTATTATTTGAACCTGTCCTTTTAGGGCCTCCTGCTAACATTACATCATCTACTGATAATAATGACACTGGATATGTTAATTTTCTATTTCCTGCTTCTACAGAATAACTATCATTTGCTGGGCATTTTAATGTTGGTGTACTCTTATCAACTCTTTCTAATCCACCATACCAGAAATAATTTCCTCTATCAGCACCTTCTGTTCTATCTCCACAATAAATAGATTTTTTATCTAGACTTGATTCAAATCCTTTTTCTTTGATATTTGTTTTATACCAGTTATCGATATATTTCTTGATATCTGAATCATTTATATTTTGATATGGATTAGCATCATCTCCGAACATATATCCCACGTGTTGTTTAACTGTATATGTCGGATTAAATTTGCTTGTTCCTATTTGTGTGATATCCCCTGTCGTATTTGTACACTTACCATTTACTGGAGAACCATTATATATTACTCTTACTCCGCCTGTTTCGGTTGTTCTTACTATTTTCCAGCAGTAATTAGCGTATAATAAATTATTATTTAAATTATGCGTTCCTCTGAAGAAATACACTGGATTAGTATCATTCTTTGTTTCATCAAATAGATATACTCCTTCACCATTAGTTGATGAATTATTTTGAGAATAATCTATACCTTTTTCTTTATCGTTACCTAAGGATTGTTCCTTCATCTTATCGTAAAGTCTTTGAGCTTTAAAAACTTTTCCTTGCATACCTTTACCTATTTTTGCTTTAGTCCATGTTGCTCTAAAGATAACATCTTTTTCTGGCATTTCGATATAGTCTCTATTTATATAATTAGCATCAGTTATAAGTTCATATCCTTGGAATAGGTAGCCTTCACAAGTTGCTTCACCTTTTACTAATGCTATCTTCTCAAATGGTCTATGGCTTGTAGTTTTTTCTAGGTTCTTTACTGTACATCCTTGCGGAGTATTTGCTTCATATATTACTTTATAAGCATCCTTTAATACTGGTGTCTTACTTGATATTTGATCATCTTTTTGTTTTTCAAATGTTGTTTTAATATCAATACCTTTATTTGTTTTATAGAATTCTTCTCTTGAACCAACATGATCTAGTTCTATTTCAAGTCTTGCTTTAGTACCTGACCTATAAATTCCAAGGTTCCATGTTATTTGATTGCCTTCTAGTTTTACTTCTCCTTGACTAGCTTTTATTTTAGAAGCACTTCCCTTAAAATGTTTTGATATATAATCTGTAATTACAAAATTGTCATAGATAATTGGGTTAGCTCCTGCTTCAAAAAGTACATTATTAAGGCCTTTCATATCAGCTGAAAATTGTCTTTCTGATATTGCTTTTATTGGTTCTTGTATTTGATCTCCCATTTCATATTGAATAGTATTGATACTCATATATGGATATTTTTGTTTTAATTCATTATATACTGCTACTTCGTTTGGCGTTTCCACGTTTGGAAAACCATCAGTTAAGAATAGAAGCACTAAATCTTTGCCTTTTTCTTTATTATAGCCTTCAAGTAGTTTTTTAGCTTCTTCAAGGCCTGCTTTATAATTAGTATTACCTTTATCTGTTAAAGCATTTAGCTTTTGTAAGAATTCATCTTTATGAGATGTAAACTCCGATACAAGTTCAGCAGTCGTATCAAAAGTAATTAGGGCTACTCTATTTCTTGGGTTACTTAAAACAGCGGTTACTAAATCTGTTGTATCTGTTTTTACTTGATAAAGTTTATCTCCCGACATTGATTCAGAAATATCAAGGACAAAGATAATATCTTTAGCGGGTGATTGATCTTTTAAAGCAGAATGAACATCAATCGTTATTTTAGCTTTTCCTTCTCCTATCCATTTAGCAGATTTATCCACCTTAAAGGAACCGGGTTCTTTCTTGTCATAATTTAGTTTAGTTGACTTAAAAGTAACCTTAGGTATTGGTTTTAATTCTGATAAAGTTTTATTAAAGATTAGGAATCCTAGTAATAGGAAGATTCCAATTATTAGATATTTTCTTTTCTTCATAAAGGCGTATCCTCCTACAATAATTATACGTATAATTAAATATAAAGTATAGTTTTGAGAATATTTATGGCTTAATTTATGTCAATTAAAAAAGGCAAGAATTATCTTGCAGATATTCTTACCTTTATCTTTTTAGTTCTTGGTGTATAAATTAATCTTGAATCATCACCTTCTACTTTAACAGCTACTTCGTGTTCACCAGCTGATAGTCCCTTTAGATCAACATAAGCATTAATTCTGTCATGAGCTAAACTATCAACGATAGCTTTACTTCCCTTAACGTTAACGGTAACTAAAGAGTCTTCTATACTTAAAGCACTAGCTTTTAAGTTAGGGGCTAAACCTTCAATATTTACTTGAACTTTATCAAAGTCTTTTGAATAGATTTCACCTACTTCAAGTTTTACTTTAATAGTCGATACACTCATATCACTTACGCCTTGTGGCTTAATAATATTAACCGCGTATTCTTTATCTTCTTTTAGACCACTGACATCTAGTTCCACAACTACTTCATTAATCTTAGCAAGATCTGCTGAGTCACCATAAATTGTTACTTCTTTAACGCTAGGTACAACATTCTTAATTGATTTACCCGATGGCTCTCCGGTTGTAACAACTCTAATTGGCACTTTCTTTTCAGGAGATGCTATTTTAATAATGGCTTCAACTGGTTCAGCGACAATTTCAACATCGAGTTTATTACCTTCTTTATCATATGCATATATTGGAAGTTCTTTTAAAGACACGGTATCAACCTTTGGATTAGCTAGTCTATTTAAATCGACTAAAGCTTTAACTGATGCCACCTTATCTAGCTTTTCTTTACTACTTTTAATAATAACTTTATCACTTGATAGATTAATCTTTTCAATATTAAGTTTTTTATCTAGTTTATCTTTATTTAAAAGATCATATTCAAGCGATCTTGATTCACTCATTTTTTCTCTAATAATAACCGTTACTTCCGATGGATCTAGTTTATATTCAACGGCTTGTACCGTCTTTTTATATTGAAGTTTTACTTTATGAACGCCTGGTTTTAAGCCTTGTAGATTAGCAACAACCCCATCTCCTAAGAATAACTTAGCTAGATAAACATCCATTTGTTTACCAATAATGGTAACATCTACTTTTTCTGGTAGACCTTCAATAACATAAGCTTCTTCATTATAAACTGCACTTACTTTTTGGCCATATAAAACTTCAGCATTACTACTAGCTAGATTAGATACTTTATTTTCATTAGCAAAAAAGATAATTAACGCTAGTAATAAAGAAAGAACTAAAATAGCTTGTTTATTACTCATTAAACGTTCAAAAAACTGTGAACTACTTTGAGCTTTACTTGATAAATTTAAAATTAGTTTACTAAGCGGCGTAATAAGCTTTTTATCAAAGAAAGTAGCTATTTTTTTAAAGAAATTCTGATTTTTCTTATTTGTTTTCTTCATAGATAGCCTCCTCTTCTTCATCAGCAAAGTCAAGTGTTTTCTTAGGTCTTAATTCATCTATTAGAGTAAGTTTAGCGTCTTCAATCGAAACGTTATAATATAGTTCACCTTTAATCGCAATTGAAAGCCTTCCCGTTTCTTCAGATACGACAAGAACTAAAGCATCAGTTTGTTCTGATAAACCAACCGCCGCTCTATGTCTTGTACCTAGCCTTTTATTTTTAATATTACCACTAGTTGGGAAAACAGCTGAAGCACAGGCAATTCTATCGCCTTGGATAATCACCCCGCCATCATGAAGGGGATTTCCTTCATAGAAAATAGCTTGAAGAACATAACTTGTAACATCAGCATTAACTTTTTTAGCTTTAGCTATATAGTCATTAAGCGGTGTATCTCTTTCAATAACAATTAAAGCTCCTGTTTTTTCTTGTTTCATTGCATCAAGTGCAGAAACAATTTCCATAACGACTTTTTCCCTTTCATTAACAGTTAAAATCTTACGTCTTAAAAGGAGTTGGTTTCTACCTAGTTCTTCAAGAATTTCTCTAATTTCAGGTTGAAAAATAACAATTAAGGCAATTGGCGACCACATAATAACATACTGTAAGATAGTACCAACCGTTACTAAGTTTAATAAATCAGCTATAATCTTTAAGAAAGCTATGGCTAAAACACCTTTAAAAATAAGCGCTAGTTTAACATTATTCTTAATAGATTTAAAAATATGATAAAAAATCCACCAGACAATTAAGATATCAACCGTCTTATTAATAATGATAAGGACACTGTCACTCGTTATATTCATTTTTCCTCCTATACCTATAAAATAATATCACTTCTTTTAACCTATATCAATAAACTACAGTGCTAGCTGAACCTGATAAACCACTACTAGTTGTTACAACTAATTTATAAGTTCCCTTTTCAACAGCTCTTACGGTAGAACCGGTCATATTCTTACGTAGTTCACCGTTTACATACCACTTATAAGAGTAGGCTGACTTAGGACTTGATGGAGTGACACTTGCTTGTACTATTCTATTTTGACTATTAGTAAGCCTAACAACAGGAACAGTCTTATCGATTTTAATAATAACACTGCGGCTAGCTATATCGCCGTTTTTACCTCTAATAACAATATTTAAAGTCGTTTTATCAGTAACTAAATGTTTATTACTTTTAGTCCAAGTATTTCCACCATCAAAGCTATAAGGAGCATCCGCTAAGTCGCCACTTGCTTTAACTTCAATCATCACATTACTTGCCGTATATCTATCTGGCACATTCAAAACATTATCAATGAAAACAGTAATAGGTTTTTTATAAGTAACATGGAAAACATATGTTTTCTTATTACCAAATTCACTTTCAACTTCAACTTTTAATTCTTTGGTTTCATTAAGTTTAAGTTCAATATTATCACAGCCTTTTACTTTAGCTTTTTTAGAATCTGCTAAACAGAAAGGTTTAACACTTGGCACTTCTGATATAACATCATATTCATAATCTGTTTTTTCAAATTTTAAATTTGTAGAGTCCATAACAACGGTCTTTAAATTAGCATTAGTGTCATATTTTAAATTTTTACGAGCTTCTCTACCCTTTAAACTAGAATAAACAAAATAAATAAGTAAGCCAAAAATAAGAGCGAGTAAAAAGATTTTAACTTTAATTTGATCAGGGTCACTACTATCATTATTCTTTCTATTTTGAGCCTTTATTTCTTCAAGCTCTTTCTCTAGTCTTGCTTCTTCTTCTTTTCTTTTTGCTTCTTCTTCTAAAACTAATCGTAGTTCTTCTTCTTCCTTAAGTCTTTTTTCTTCAGCGATTACTTCTTCTTCTGTTAAAGGTGCCTCTTCTTTTTCTTTAAAAACATTTTCTTTTTCTAAATTAGCTTTTTTTTCAGCTTCTTCTGCTCTACTTCTAACAACACCATCTTCATCTATATAAAAATCATTCATCGTTACTCCTTACTCTAGCAATTAAGTCTTTAACCTTAATAAAATACTTAACTAGATAATTAATCATATTCATTCCTTCAGATAAAGAAATATTAGAAGTATTAATATCTTTAGTAATTAAATCAATAATATTATTACATTCTTTATCTAAAAGTTTATTAGATTTTATATTAAAAGTATTATTTTCTATATAACAGAAATTTAAATCTTTAACATAACTGCCAAGCTTTTCTTTTAAATCATGACTTCCTATTTTCATTAATAAATCATTTAATTTATCTAAATTACTATTAATTAGATCATAATCTAAAAAGCTTGTATCAAATAAATCTTTCGTTTCATCATAAAGAGCTTTTATTTCTTCTAAATGATCTTCTTTTTCATATATTTTAAGTCTCTTCATATGTTGATTTAAACTATCAATATCCTTAATATAATCGTTTATAGTACGCAGTTTTTTATAAAACCTCTTAATATCTTCATGAAATAAAGGATTTAATTTACTTAAGATTTCTTCTTCATCCTTACTATATTCTTCATTACTTAAAAGCATATATTTATTATAGATAATCTTATCGTATGATGATGCTGCTTTTAAAGCTTTAACCAGTCTTATTTTAACTTTACTACCAGTCATATAATATTTAGATGCTTTACCTTGAGATAGTAATCTATCAATATCATTAAACTCGGTATCTAAAATATTATTTAAATGAGCATAGTTACTACTAGTAAGAATACCTTCTTCTTTATATTTAGCCAGTAAATAATTACAAGTATTAATAACATTTAAAGAGTTATAAACTTTTAAAGCATCACCTCTAATATCAGGAAACTCTAACTTATCTTTACTAGCATCCATGATAAACTCAGCATATACTTCATCAATCATCTTAATAATATCATCAGTATCTGGTATTTCTAAGTCTTTAGTTCTTTTAATTAAATCTTCTTTATCACTTAAAAGCGTATTAATATCTTTATAAATAAAGGATATTAAATTACCACTTCTTTTCATTGAGCTATAAGGTGTAATAACTTTATCCAGTTTAGCTTCAACTATTTTTAATTTGTCTTCCATTATTTATCCCCTTTTTATAATAAACATTAACATCGATAAAACCATTAACATCTTTAATAACCCCGCGATGCGTTATTTGATGCATATAGTAAGGTCCTTTATAGTCTGTTTTAAAAGTATAATGTGCTAGCCATACAGGGTAGCTAGATTTTTTCCAAATATTATCTAAATAATATTTACTAGAATAATTATAAGCATCATACCCAGCTTCTTTAATACGGTCTAAAAAAGCATCGCGTAAATCATTAAGACCATTTAAACTTAACTCAATACTTGGAAGAAAACGAAAGTCTTCCCAGTCAAAAGCTACCAGCATATCAAGCTTCTTTCCTTTTAAGTTTTTAATAACAAAGTCCGCTTGCTTTATCGCATCTTCCTTATTTAAAGCATAGGAATAAAAGTACACGCCTACTTTTAGGCCATGTTTTTTAGCTTCTTTATAATTACGTTCAAAATACTGATCTAAAACAAGATCGGCATTAAAACCTTTTTGCGTTCCCAATCTAATCATTACAAAACTAGCACCAGCATTCTTAATTGCTTTAAAATCGATATCTCTTTGCCACTTAGAAACATCAACACCTATTTCACTTTCTTTATTTTTAAACTGATCATAGATTTTTTCAAAAGGTATTCCAGTAGGTTTGGGTTTTGGCTTTACTACATTTCCTGAAGAACTAGCCTTTGGTTTTTTAATAACAGTAATCTTGCTAGGTTTAGTGGTTTTATTACCTGATTTATCTTCAATAACATAGGTTAAGTTATAAGTACCAGCTTTATTTAAATCAATATTACCTAAAAACGTTCTTTTAGGTTTAGGGTCATAATTATCCGCACTTATAACTTTTTTCACTAAGTCCTCTTTCTTTGTCCCTTCCGTAACCGTTAAATTAGTCGTTGTAAAGATTTTGGGAGCTTCTAAATCATAAACTTCAAAAGTCTTTTCAGTATAATATTTATAAGGTTTAATATAATACTCTATCTTAATCTTTTGTTTACCTAGTTTATCAAATTTAATTTCTTTGGTAATAAACTCTCCGCCCTTTATCTTAAAGAACTCTTTGGTATTATAAGTATTTCCAACATTTACTCTAAGATCTTTTTTATCATAAATTAATTTATTATCCTTATAAGTAATAGAAGTTATAACTTTATAAATACCAAAAGCTAAAGCTATAACAACTAGTAGCATTATGAGGATTCTTTTCCATTTTATTTTCATATTCCACCTTAGTTTATTTTACCATAAAAAAAATTCTTCTTAAAGCCATAAAAAAAGGATTATCTATTTAAATAGATAATCCATTAGAGCTTTATTATTTATCAGCTTTCTTTTCTAATTTTTTAATTGTTGCTTTAGTATCTTCTTCTAGATCTTTTTTCATATCTTCTATTTTAGCTTCGATTTCAGGTACTTTTTCTTTCTTAGTATAATCAATTAAATCTTTAACTTTTTGATTAATTTCTTGGACTTTAGATTTTGCATTTTCCATGATTTCTTCTTTATCTAGTTCTTTAATACTTGTTTTGATGTCTTCAAATTTAGTCGTGATAGTGTCTTTAACATCATCCATGGTTAAATTTTGCACATCATCCTTTAACTTATTAAACTTTTTAGTAAGCTTAGCTCTTGTTTTGCTTCCTTTATCAGGTGCAAATAAAACACCAAGTCCTGCTCCAAGTCCTAGTCCAACTAGGAATCCTTTAAATCCATTTGTCTTTTTTTCCATAATTTATTTCTCCTTTCTACTAAATAAATTAACAACATTTGATAAACTGTTAGTTATCGTTTCTCCAACTTTGGTAACTGTGTTACCAACGCTTTCCACTACATTAAATATAGGGTTTAATGATTTTGTCTTCTTATTTACATCATCTATTAAGATATTTATTTGTTTTATTACTGGGAATATCTTAAATACTAAGATAATTAATAGTAAGATAAAGATAATTAATAAAACATAAATAATGGTTGTAAGTATAAGTGATAATTCCATTTTTTAATCCTCCACATACATTCCTTCGATTAGGTCAAATAAATCTGTATCATCATCGTCTTCATGGCTATCTACATTAAGTTTAAGTTCTTCCGTCTTATCAAGATCTTTAAGAGGTTCAGCCGGCATAGGTTTACTAACTTCTGGTTCCTTGATAACCGGCTCCTTAACAAGCGGCGCTGCTGGTACTTCAATAGGTGGTTCTTCAACTTTAGCATTCTTTTCTTCTTCAATAGATGAATCCTTATAATCAACATTATATTCTAGACCTAATTCATCATAATAGTCTTTGGCATCTCCAACCGTTACACTTAATTTTTTCGTATCTTCCAGCTTTTCTTTTATTACTTCTTCTTTTTCTTCATTTAAGTAACTGTAAGCTTTCTTTCTAACTTCATCAACTGACCTTTTCTTAACTGGGGATGCTGATAAAACTATTTCATCACTTTGGTAAGGCTCTTCCATCTTACGAACACCATAAATAGGTGAAATAATCGGGGATGGTTTAAACGTTTTCTTCGGCGCTTTCCAGTAAGATTCTTTACTAGCTACTTCTTGATAATTATAACTTGGAACGATAAAATCGATTTCCTCTTCCTCTTTTACCGCTACCTTTTCTTCTTTTTCGTTAAAAATAGGTTCAATAAAACTTGGTTCCTTAAAGCTTGGCTCAATGTAAGCATCTTCATGAATTTCTTCTTTTATTTCAGGTTTAGCTACTGGCATTTCTCTTGTTTTTTCTTCAAACTCTACAGTTTCATCAAGCTCTTTAACTTCCGCTTTTGGCGTAATATCAATTTTCTTAGCTACTTCTTCATCATCAACATCTTCAAATAAATATTTAGATAGCTTTTTTAATATTTTCATATTCACCTCTAATAAAGATATTCATCCCGTTTCTTAATATCCGCATAACTTGAATCAGTTTCTTCACCAAATTTAAGTGATCTTTCATTTTTGAAATATTCAAGTTCTCTTTCTTCAAAGTCTCGGGCATTTTCGCTAACAATTTTAGCTATTACCTTATCATTAAATTGAAAGCTTGATAACATTTGCGATATTTTAGTAAAAACTCTCTTCATATCCTTCTTGCCTGCATAGCCTTCAACTCTAATATAATTATACAATATTCTATAAAAATATGCATCTTTTTCTTCTTTTATTTCGACAAAGCCTTTTTTATTATAATCATTTAATTCTTTAGCATAGTAAAGATCTTTATCTAATTTATGCTTAACCTTGGCCTTCTTATTATAAGAATATAAATCGACATGCATATAAATTTTATTTCCTTTATATGTAAAGATATGATTATAATCATCTCTTTTAAGGCTAACAAAGCCTTGAGGCCTATAAAAAGAATATCCAATATGTCTTTCATTAGTATGCTTATTATCTTGATACATAACTTCTTTAATTAAATCATCATAGCTAAGATTATCAACTCTCGTGCATCCCGCTAAAAGAAAGATACATAGTATGGCTACTAATATTTTTTTCATAAACATTTCCTTCCTCTAAAATAATAGATAGGCATATTCTTCTTTAAGAATTTTCTTTCATATTCACTTGTAATAATATTTTCTTTATCTTCGTGTAAAGATAAGGATATATCTTCGAAAATAAAACCATTTTGATTATAAGAAATTAAACTATATTCAAAAAAGTGTCTATTATCTGTCTTCTGATTAATTATTAAATCTTTTTTAACTAAAGCTTCATAAGACTTTAAATAAATATCGCTAGTTAAACGTTTCTTCGCGTGTCTCTTTTTAGGCCATGGATCTGAAAAATTTAAAAAGATTTCATCTATTTCCTTATCTATATATTCATTTAAACAAAGAGCATCATCCTTGATAAAATAAAGATTAGGAAGAATGCCAGCTTTAAATAAGGCTCTTGCGATAACATTATCAAATCTTTCGACCGCAATAAAATTAATATCCGGATATGTTTTAGCCATCGTAATAATAAAGTCCCCTTTACCGCAGCCAATTTCTAGGTAAATCGGATGATCATTATTAAAAAGTTCGCTTAAGCTTCCTTTATATTCACCCTTTTTAAGTAAATGGGGATAAGTATTAATAATATCGATATGTTTAAAAGTTCTAAGCCTCATTGTACCTCTTTTCTTAATTATACTTCTTGGACAACAGAAATAATAAGTGGACGCATCGATGTTTCTTTCATAAATAGTTTTGATAGATTTTTACGAATATCGTTTTTAACGGCATTGTAATCAATTTTAGAACCAGTATATTTACTAATAACGTCTCTTGCTATTCTTTTTGCTTCATCTAGTAATTCATGGCTTTCTTTAACATAAACAAAACCTTTAGTAACAATTTCTGGTCCTGATAATATTTCTTTACTAGCACTATCAAGAATGCAGCTAACTAAAACGATACCTTCTTCACCTAAGATTTCTCTATCTTTTAAGACTAAGTCTCCAATATTATCGGTTGACTTACCATCAATTAATTTAGGATCCAGTTTAATAACATCAATTTTAGGATTTAAAACACCTTTTTCAAAGCTTGTTACTTCTCCGTTTAATCTTAAGATAATATTTTCTTTTTTAACTCCTTGTTTTTCTGCAAGTTCTGCCGCTAGTGACATATTCCTATAATTACCTCTAACTGGCATAAAATATTTAGGAGCTGTCATATTAAGTAGCATTAAAATATCTTGTCTAGATGGGTGATATGGCCTATATTCTTTTTTGGTTGTTGATATAACTTCACATCCAGTTTTAGCAATATCATCCATTAAGATAGAAAGCGGTTTTTCATTAGCTATTGTAACAGGTTCAAGCATAAAGAAAGTGTCGGTTTCTTCTGGCTTAATAAATTTATCATAGCCTTTAATAATCCTTTTAATATTTTGATATGGATGGTCTTCGGTGTGCGCAACAACAATTAAAGCATTACGCTTATTAACATCTTCTAGACTCCCGATAAGCTTTTTATACTTCGTTAAATAACCATTTTGATATAAAATATTCATTCTTTTTTGAAGAGGAGAGCCCATAATAATAACTTTACGATGCATTATTTGAGCAGCTTCAAGTAGTTCTTCAAGAAGACCAATATGATGCTCTGAAACATTAACAATAAGTCTATTATCATACTTTTCTAAAACATCCATTATACGGTCAAATAAGTGGTTATTAGGCGCTGTTGCTCCTGGTTTATCAACATCAATTGAATCGCTTAAAAGAAGAAAAACACCTTTTTTTCCAATATAAGCAAGCTTTCCAATATCCATTTGATATCCGTCTTTAGCTTCAGGATCAAAGCAAAAGTCACCTGTATATAAAATAGCACCATACTTCGTATTAATAACGTACGCTAGGCTTTCCGGAATCGAGTGCGTTACTTGCACTGGATAAACAGTAATCGCACCGCACTTAATTGTTTCATGAGCCTTAACTTCATGGAACTTAACCCCTTTACTATTAACATTATTATCTTTTAAATCAAGTTTTAAAAAGTCTAGAGCTAATTTACTAGCATAAATATTAATACTAGGAATATCCGTGATTAAATCACATAATGCTCCCATATTAGGGTCATGAGCATGGGTAATAAAAACCCCCACAATATTCTTTTGATTTTTAATCAGGTAATCATAATCAGGAAGGATATAATCAACTCCTAGCGATAAACCTGATGTATATTTAATACCGGCATCAAGAACAAAAATCTTTTTATCGATTTCAATCACATACATATTCATGCCGATTTCGTTAAGCCCTCCAAGGGCAAAAACTTTAATATTTTTCATCGTTTCTCCTTATTTAATTAGTTTTTCATAGGCAGCTTTGGCAGCCATACGCATAGCTTCTTTCTTACTTTTAGCTGCTGCTTCCCCGTAGGTAATATCATCTATTTTAACTTCCATATAGAAAGTTTTATCATGGGCAGGTCCTTCTTCTTTAATTAAATGGTACTCTAGACTTCTTTGATCCGTTTGCATCGCTTCTTGGAGCATTGTTTTATAATCAACAAAAAGAGATTCCTTATCTTTTATAAAAGGAACAACAATGTCTAAAATAACTCTTTTAACTTCTTCAAATCCTAGGTCTATATAAATAGCCCCCATTAAAGCTTCAAAAATATCAGCCATAATTACTTTTTTAAAGCGGCCTCCTGAAGCTTCTTCACCATGTCCAACTTTAATATAGTCAGATAGTTCAAGTTCTTTAGCATACTCATATAAAGCATCTTCACAAACATATTCAGCTCTAATTTTGGTCATTTCGCCTTCTTCGTATCTTTTTTCTTTAAATAAATACGTACTAACAGCAAGCTCTAGAGCCGCATCTCCTAAAAATTCTAAACGTTCATAACTATGCCTAGCATTACCTTCATTAACATATGAAGTATGATTAAAGGCTTCTTCATACAAGTATCGATTCTTGGAAGTTATTTTAATATTTAATTTTTTAAATAACTTGTCCATTTCTTCACCTCATAAATTATACTAAATAATAGGAAAAATATCAAACACTACTAAGAGGTTTGATAAATGTATTTTCTTTTATTATGTGTCCAGGGTTAATAACAGCATTAGCCCCTATTTTAACATTATCTCCGATAATAGCCCCCATCTTATGGTAGCTTTTATTATTAATAACGACATCTTTATTAAGCTTAACGTTCGTGATAATAGAGCCAGCTCCCATATTAACATGACTGCCTAAAATAGAGTCTCCTGCATAATTATAATGCGGAAGATTCGTTTCATCAAAGATAATGGCGTTTTTAACTTCGCTTCTACCTATATGACACTTTTTACCAATAATAGAGTATTCTCTTAAATAAGCAAAAGGCTTAATAATAGCTTCTTTATCAATAATAATATTAGCTTCTAGATAGGCTAGATCACTAACCCTTGCATCCTTATGAATATAAATGCCATTACCTTTATTTATAAAGTCATCTCCTAAAGAAGAGATAATCTTATGATAAATATTTTTAATATCCGGAATAGCTTCAAATAAATCAGCATATTCTTTTAAATAAGGACCAGCAATTGACTTATCAAAACTAAGCATTTTCTAATGCCACATTCGTATAATCAATAATTGCTGGATTAATGATAGAATACTCTTTCTTAATATTTGTTATCGCTTTACTATTACTCATTTTTATTGGTGTTTCTTCTTTGGTAATAATACCAAGATAGGCATTCTTCGTATCTAAAGCTTTCTTATTACGATCTTCATTTACTAAAACATTAGCGACATATTCTTTATAAGCTTCATCTATATAAAGGAGACTTTTATCTAGTTTTAAAAAGAAATTTTCATATTTAGTAACCTTCTTTTTATCATCAATAACATAGATATTAACAAGATCTCCTGTTTCTTTATTTTTACTAGCACTATTTTTATCAATAAAAATATATTCAATAGCAACAAAGAAACCAGGAACTTCAATTAAGTCTGTTGAAGCTAAAAAAGAACATTTACGGTATTTATATAAAGTCTTATCTTCTAGTAAATCAATAACTTCATACTTTTGCTCTAATTTATTTTCTTTAAGATATTTGCTCGTTCTTTCACCCTTTTTATCATAAGTATATTTCTTTGTCTTTTCATTTTCTAAAGTGATGGCTCCAAAGTTACCGTTTCTAGTTGTAACCACTCTTTTAAATCTATCCATATCCATAAGAATTTTATAGACTTCTTCCTTAAAATTAGCATCATTCATTAAAGTATCTATATCAATATTTAAAAAAGCATTACGCATAAGTAATAATTCTTTATCATCATTAACTGCTATATCAATTAAATATCCTAGATCTTCATCAATCTTTTCTTTTAAATTAAAAGCTAATTCTACTTTTTTATGTCGATAATTAAATATCTTTTCCATATTTTTTCTCCATTTCTTCTAAGAAGGCGTAGCGTCTTTCCGCTTCTTCTTTATTTCTTAAATAAATTTCTTCATAATTACTATTAATATTTTCAAGAGCTTTATATCTATTTTCACTTCTTAAAAAGTCAACATATAGATCAAAATTAGCTTTCGAATCTAAACTAAAAGTTTTACTAGCAGGATTATATCTAAAGATTGGAAAGTAACCAGATTCTGTAGCTCTTTCTTCTTGAATAGATGTTGAGTTTTCTAAAATTTTATGTTCAATACAAGGAGAGTACGCAATTACGATAGATGGTCCATTATATTCCATTGCTTCTTTTAAAGCTTTTAAGGTTTGGTTCATGTCATAACCCATTGATATTTGGGCTACATAAACGTCAGGATATGATAAGAAAATACGGGCTAAATCTTTCTTATAAGTCTTTTTGCCGCTAGAAGTGAAAGCTGCAATCGCTCCTTTCTTCGTTGATTTAGAAGCTTGACCTCCGGTATTAGAGTAAACTTCAGTATCAAGAACTAAAACGTTGATATTAGCTCCGCTAGCAAGAACATGATCTAGTCCCCCGTAGCCAATGTCATATGCCCAGCCATCGCCTCCAACTACCCAGTAGTCAGCCTTTTTATCAAGAAGCTTACCAGCTTCCATAATACCGTAGCCGTATTCCGCTGTATCTTCAAATAAAGATGAAGCCCAAGGCGTTTTATAAGGGGTTCTTGGAACGGCTCCGCCATAAATAGATGAGCAACCTGTTGCATTAGCAACTACTAAATTATCCGTGATTTGGGAAAGTAGTCTTAAGTATGGTGTTTCTCCGCATCCCGCGCAGGCACCAGGAAAGGTAAACGTTGGACTCTTGAACTGACTAAATTTAACCCCGGTTTTAATACTAATATCTTTATCTTTAATATTATTAAATAGATAATCATTAATTTCTCTAAAGCTATCAGTAAGAGCCATTTCCGTTGGCATCATTGTAAGAGCTTTATTTCCACCTTTACCAGGGCACCTTGATACGCAGACACCGCATCCTGTACATGATTTATAAGCAACACCTATGGTAAAATAATAATTTTCCTTAGGAATTAAAGCTTTAATACATCTCTTTTTAATTAAATCAGGAGCCTTTTCATATTCTGCTTCGCTTAACAGGAATGGTCTAATAACCCCATGCGGGCAGACAAAAGCACACCTATTACAAGTAATACAGTTAAGCATGTTATACATTGGCACGTTTTCCGCGATCAGCTTTTGTCCTTTTAAAGAGCCTCCTCCAATAAAGCGTCCATCTTTATATGGATATAAGTCTTTCGTACTTAAGTTATCCCCTCTTTTAGAGTCAAGCACTTCAAATAAATCATTATTTAAAGATTCTCCGTCTAGCGTTAACTTACTAGTATCTAATTTCTTAATACTATTAAGAGCATCATTTAAAGCTAAAATATTATTATTAACTAAATCCACCGATTTATGCATAAAGGCTTTTCTAATACCTTCTTCAATTAAAAATTTAGCTTTTGCTTCATCAAATATATTTAAAGCTTTTAAAAGAGCATATTCCATAATCCTATTAATATGATTTTTTAGATTATGAGCATGCGCTATTTTATACGCATTTATATAGTAAACCTTAATCTTTTTATCGATAATAATTTGCTTAGTTTCTTTAAGCATCATCTTATTAATTTCTTCGGCATTAAAGATACTATTAAGTATTAAAGTTCCGCCTTCCTTAATATTTCCTAGTATTTCTAAATTACTTAGATAAGAATCTTTCGTTGACACTACAATATCCGGATTCTTAACATAATAAGTACTCTTAATTAAATCCTTACTAAATCTTAAATGACTTCTTGTTAAACTACCTGATTTATTCGAGTCATATTGAAAATAACCTTGCGTATAAAGATTAGTGTTATCCCCAATTATGTGGATTAAATCTTTAGAAGCAGAAACCATCCCATCAGATCCAAAGCCATATATAAGAATTTCTTTTTGGTTTTTATTAATAGAAACAGGAATTGGATCTAGCGATAGATTATTTAAATCATCCTTAATACCAATTATGAATTCATCATTAATAGGATTATCTAGATACTTATAAACGGCCGCGATATCTTCAGGAGTCGTATTTTTAGAAGATAAGCCGTATCTTCCCCCAATTACCTTAATCTTGCGTTCTAGTTTATTAACCGCATTTAAAACATCTAAATATAAAGCTTCTCTACTGGTCTTTTCTTTAGTGCGTTCTAAAACCGCAATACTCCTAATACTTTCAGGTATTTCGCCTAAAAAATCACTTATGCTGAAAGGTCTAAATAAATGAACTTCAAGAAGAGCCGCATCTTCCATTTCATCAACTACTTCTTTAATTGTTTCCGCAACAGATCCCATCGCGACAATTAATTTAGTCGCATTTTCTTTTCCGTAATAAGTATAAGGTTTATAGGTTCTTCCCGTAAGTTTAGATATCTCTTTCATATAATATTTAACGGCGGCGATTACTTTATCATAATTTTTATTTTGGACTTCTTGCATTTGAAAATAAATATCATCATTTAAATTAGTTCCAAGTGTAATATTATTACTTGCTAGTGCTCTTTTTCTAAAGCTCTTTAAAGCTTCTTCATCAATTAAATCTTTTACTTTATCTAAATCAATTAAATCAATCTTTTGGAGTTCATGACTCGTTCTAAAGCCATCAAAAAAAGAAACGAAAGGCATTGACGATTTAATGGCTGATAAATAACTAACCGCGGTTAAATCCATCACACTTTGGGGAGACGATGACGCAATAAAAGAAAAGCCAGTAGATCTAGCGGCATAAATATCCTGGTGATCGCCAAAAATGGATAAAGCATTAGTAGAAAGGCTTCTTGCAGCCACGTTAAAGACCGCCGGCATTTCTTCCCCGGCTAATTTATACATCGTTGGAATCATTAAAAGCAGACCTTGAGATGCGGTATAAGTTGATGCTAAGGCTCCGTTTTGCATTGCTCCATGAAGAAAAGCCGCAGCTCCTCCTTCACTTTGCATTTCAACAACCTTAACGGGTTTTCCAAAAAAGTTTTTAACACCGCGACTAGACATCTTATCAATATTTTCCGCCATTGGTGAAGACGGTGTAATCGGATAAATTCCGGCTAGTTCTGTAAAAGCATAAGAGACAAAGCTTGCTGCACCATTACCATCCATTACCCTTTGCATTATTGAACCTCAACGGTTACTTTTTTAAACACCCCATTTGGCGCTCTAACAGTTAGATAAGTCTTACCTTTTTTAATTGGCACGATCTTTCCATCAGCTTCAACTTTTAAAATACTTTGATCTTCTACTTCATAAGTCATATTGATATTAAGTCCTTCAGGATTAGTGGAAACATCAACATATTTATCTTTTTCACTTCTTGATACCACAATAGATTTTACATAGATATCAACAAGTTTATCATCCTTAGTTAGACCAACGACAATTTCCTGTGAAGCAACATATTTACCAGCTGTTGCTGTTAATATAGTTTTACCGATCTTTTGTCCTCTTAAAATATTGTTATAGATACTAGCAATATCTCCATCTTTTATCGTCCACTTAACTTCTCCTTGGTATCCACCTGGGTTATCAAGCTTAATAGACTCTCCAACTGTTAAAAAACGGCTTGCTTCTTTAAAAGTAAAATCAATAGCTTTTTCTTTAATTTCAATAATAGCAACTTCTTCTTTCGCTAAATCATGTTTAACCTTAATTTTAACAAAACCAGGTGTCTTAGCTTCAACAACACCATTATTATCTACCGTTGCTTTACTAGTATCACTAGAAGTAAATGTCAGCTTATCTTTTTGAGCCTTCGTCTTAAGTTCTAGAGTAGCTCCTTCTTCCATTTGATATCTCTTTTTTTCAAGTCCCGGTGTTTTACCTGTTATTACTAAAAGGACAATAATTAATATTAAAAGCAGGATTAAAAGAGGCCCTAATATAAAAAATATTTTCTTATTAAAGCTTTTCTTAGGTACTTCTCTTTCCTCAAAATCTTCAACTTGATATAAATCATTTGAAGTCATATATTTATTTGTGTTATCTTCTTCCATAAAAGCCTCCATATAGTTTTAGTTTATCATAAAATAAACCAAGATGGTAATAATAAAAACTGCTATTGACTAGCAGTTTATTAAGATTATTTTTTAAGTAACCAATCAATGATATTTTCATGGATAATACCATTTTGAGATATATTAAATTTATCCATCGATAATACATATTTTGGATAGTTATCATCTATTTTTTTATACGCATTAAATTCTCTATCAATAACCTTTTCATCAGTTAAAATATAAGCTACTTGGATATAAATCTTTTCATTAAACCTGGTTGCTATAAAATCAATTTCTCCATTTTCAAGCGTACCGATATTAACATTATATCCTCTAGCAATAAGTTCATTATATACTATGTTTTCAAGATATGCTCCTATTTGCATTTTCTTACCATCACTTAATATATTAGTAAAGCCAAGATCCGTTAAATAATACTTATACTTACCTGTTAAAATACGTTTACCTCGCACATCATATCTTTCAGCTTTAGAAATAAGATTAGCCCTAGTGATATAGTCAATATAATTATATATAGTTTCTAAAGAAACATTTCTTGATTCACTTTGCATATATTTTCTTAAGCTGTCTGGTGAAAATGTCTGTGCAGGAGTAGTTAAAATATAAGTAACAATACGGGTTAATAAATCAATATCTTTAATATTAAATCTTTTAACAATATCCTTAATAACAATAGAATCATAAATATCATTTAAGTAATTTTTTCTTGATGCATCATCTTTTTGCATAAACCTTTGTGGCATTCCGCCCCATTTTAAATAATCATTAAAAGCTTCTTCTATTTCGTGCTTTTCAGAAATATTTAAAAGTTTACACACTTCATCAAAAGTAAATGGTGTTATCTTAAAACTTACATAGCGCCCCGCTATATGCGTTGCTAAATCACTAGAAAGCAAATCGCTATTAGACCCGGTTATAAAAATAGAAGTATTCTTCGTCGCTCTTAAAGAGTTAACAACTTTTTCCCATTCCTCGACATTTTGAATTTCATCAAAAAAGACATAATACTTTTTATCATCAATAATTTTAGTTTTAATTAATTCGTGTAATTTTTTAGGATCAGTATATTCTTCATAATCATAATCTTCAAAATTAATATAAATAATGTGCTTATCATCTATCTTTTCTTTTTTTAACTCATCTATTATTTGTTTTAAAAGAACAGACTTCCCAGAACGTCTAATTCCAATTAAAACTTTAATTAATTCTTGATTATAAAAAGGTCTAATTAATTTTAAATATCTTTCCCGAATAACCATATTTATCACCTCTATATCAATTATAAAATTATCATAAAAAAATGTCAATTTGTTACGCTGTGGCGTAATTTTTTGACATTTTTAGCAATTTATTACGGTAGAAACTAATCTGTGTATTTTATATTTTCTAAATATAAACCTTCAGGAGGCGCTGTAAAGACATAATTAGAAGATGATTTATCACTAAGTAAAGAAGAAAACTCTTCTTCCGTAATTAAGCCTCTTCCAAGCTTAAGAAGCGTTCCAACAATATTACGGACCATGTATTTATGAAAACCATCACCCGTAAAAGTAAAAGTTAAAAGTTTACCATCGACTTTTAAACTAGCTTTTTTAATGGTCCTTACATAGGAGTTCTTAACTTCACTCGGAGAAGCAAAGTAATAAAAATTATGTTCTCCTATTAACTTTTTAATATTTTTCTTAATAATATTTATATCAATTTTATAATGATAATAAGTTATATAGTTTCTTCTAAAAGGATCATATTCACCCATATCTATATAATACTTATAAGTCTTAAAAGCTTTGTTATAGCGAGCATGAAACTCATTGCTTACCTTTTTAATACTTTTGACATAGATATCTTTTGGAAGGAGTGAATTTAATGCTCTTTTTAAATTGTTTAAAGGAATATCGATATCGATATCAAAATGGGCATAAGCTCTTTTAGCATGCACACCTTTATCCGTACGAGATGCAAAAATAAAAGGTGTTTCTTTTTTATTAATAATCTTTAAAGCTTTACGGAATTCTCCTTCTACGGTCCTTAAATCTGGCTGCATCTGCATTCCGTAGAAATTACTACCATCATAGGAAAAACATACTAAACATCTCATAATGACACCAACATAATAAAGGTAAGAAGGCTCATAACTAAACTAACTAGTTCATCACTACGAATATTAAAAGGTATATAAAAAATCTTTTTACCAAAACTACTAAAGCGCATCTTTTTAATTAAGAATAAATCTTTATCCTCTTCTTTATAAGTTTTAATCTTTAATAAATTCTTTTCATAATTAGATAAATATAAATAATAAATATATATTATTAACATTACTGTGTATAACTTTGATGCATAAATATTAAACTTTAAGAATAGATATAAAGGTATAATTAGTAAACTAGCTTTTTTCCTTGCTAAAAAGAGAAGAACTAATAATAAAATACTCATCATAAAAAGTGCCTTACTAGAAGACAGGATGACTCCTACTATTAAAATAAGACTATTTAATATTTTTATATAAGTATTAATATTTTTCATTCTTTTTAACATGTTTATATATATCCTTTATTAAATCTTGATATTCTTTCGTATATTTTAAATTGATATTCTTATCTTTTGCTAATCTAGTTATTTCCACATTACTTGGTCTATTTAAATCATCTAAATAATAATCATCTCTTTTAAAGATATCAAGAGTTTTCCCGTAATATTTAAGTCTTCTGTTTTCAAATAAAAGCACATAGTCTGCATATTTTAAATAAGTATCTGGGTCATAATTAACAACGATAACAGGTTTCTTAGTACTTATATTTCTTAACACTTTCATTAAAGCTTCTTCTTTATTTAAATCAAGTTTAGATAGAAAATCAGGCACAATATAAGCTTCACTTTCCATGCTTAAAGAAGTAAGTATCCTATATATTAAATCTTCACTTAAAGATAATTTATGATTATAAGGCTTTTCTAAATCTTTAAAATAATTAACATAACTTTTATATATTTTAGATTCTCTTGTATATGCATCTCCGCATATAAGATAAGACTTAATATTAAATAAACCTTTATCAATTAATTTATAGATATTTAAGTCATTAGTAAAATAAATAGCATTTCTTAATTTTATCCCCATAATCTATCAACCAAGGTCCTTTCATTATAGACAAAGTCTTTAATTAAATCATAGTCTTTTAAAATTACACAAGTCTTAATTAAATCCGGTACTTTAATACCTTCTTTTCTTAAGATATTTTCTTTTTCTAAGATCTTTTCAAGAGGCGCTTCCATAACGACTTTCTTATTATATAAAAAGACATAATCAAAGTATAAAGCATGATAAATATTAGATGATGTCATAAAGATTGCAATATGTCTTAAAGTCGTTATCTTCTTTAATATTTTAGATAAGTATTCATAATCTACTGGATTAATATTATTAAAGATATCATCAAGTAAAAGAATTTTAGGCCTATGAATCGTAGCAACGGCTAGTAAAAGAGTTAACTTTTCAAGATTAGTTAATTTATTTATGCTTTTATTTTCAAAGTCAATTGCAAAGAATTTAAGTTGCTCTTCCACTATCTCTATTATTTTATCTTTTCTAAAGCCAAGATTTACAAGAGGAAGACTTAATTCTTCAATAACAGAACCTGTAATAAACTGTGTATCTAAGTTATTAAAAACAACTCCAATCGTCTTAACATAATTCTTCCCATCTTTTTGATTAAGATAATATTTATAATTCTTAATACAATTATTACTAGGAAGTAATCCTGATAACAAATAAATTAAGGTGGTTTTTCCCGAATTATTAGGAGCTAAAAAAAGGGTCATCTTATTATTTCTAATATTAAGACTTAACTGATCAAAGATTAATTTATTACCATAGGTAAAAGTTAACTTATTAATACGTAACATATAGCCCCCTAAAAAATTATCTATATTATAACACAATTGACTCAATAATTAAATTGTTTTACAAAGAAAAACCTAACTTATTTTAAGTTAGGTTAATTAATATATTTTAGATAACATATGGATTGTTTTGTGAACCATCTCCCGATAGAAGTGGTACAGATGAGGCTATCGTGAGAGCAGGCCGCACGCCGTTTGCTTCTGCCACACTGCAGCTGTTCAGCCTGCCAACGCTACTACTCAAGCGCAGCACGCGCGTATATCCTGAACTATTCCAGATGCTAGGCGAAAGGAGCCAGTACCAGTTACTTGTATATAAAAAATAATTAGTATTATCATTCCAACTTGCTCCAGATAAGTTTACCTCATCTATTGATAATAACCCTACTGGATATCTTAATTTCCTATTTCCACCTGCTACTCCATAACTATCATTACTTGAACATTTAAGTGATGGTTTATTTTGTTCTTGTCTATCTAATCCTGCATACTGAAAATAAATTCCTTTATATCTGCCTTCTGTTCTATCGCCACAGTAGATAGAGGCTTTATCTAGACTAGACTCAAAGCCTTTATCCTTGATATTGGTTTTATACCAGTTATCGATATATTTCTTGATATCAGAATCATTTGTATTTTGATATGGATTTGTATCATCTCCATACATGTATCCTACATATTGTTTCTTATTATAATTTGTATTAAAAACACTTTCTCCTATTTTTGTATTAGTACCTATTGTAGTACTACATTTTCCGTTTACCGGATCACCATTATATATGATTTTTACTCCTCTAGTTTCGGTTGTTCTTACTATCTTCCAGCAAAGATTTGCATATAATAGGTTATTCTTTAATTGATGTGTTCCTCTAAAGAAATATACTGGATTAGTATCATTCTTTGTTTCATCAAATAGGTATACTCCTTCTCCATTTGTAGGTGAATTTACTTTTCTGTAATCAATTCCTAATGTCTTATCGTTACCTAGAGATTGTTCTTTTATCTTATTATATAAAGTTTCTCTTTTCTTCGTCATAACAAATGGTTTATCTTGAGAACCATCTCCTTCTAATACTGGTAATTCTCCTTTTAATGTTATTGCAGGGCGCACGCCGGGCGCATTCGTCACGAGGTAGCCGTACAGACAGCCAACTCTAGGCACGCTCAGCACGTACGCAGCGCCGGAACTAGACCAGGTATTAGGCGAAAGGAGCCAGTACCACCCATTTGTATTTAAATAATAAGTTCTATTACTTCCATTCCAGTTTGGTCCACCTGCTAACATTACTTCATCTGATGATAATAATGCAACAGGATTTGTTAATTTCCTATTTCCTGCTTCTACTCCATAACTATCATTACTTGGACATTTAAGTGATGGTTTATTTTGCTCTGCCCTATCTCTTCCTGCATACTGAAAATAGCCCCCTTTATCTGTACCTTCAGTTCTATCTCCACAGTAGATAGATCCTTTATCTAGACTTGATTCAAAGCCTTTATCTTTTATATTTGTTTTATACCAATTATCAATATATTTCTTAATATCTGAATCATATTTATTTTCATATGGATTTGAGTCATCCCCAAACATGTAACCCACATGTTGCTTCTTATCCCGATTTGCATTGAAAACACTTACTCCTATTTCAGTGTTTATCTCTTTTGTATTTGTGCACTTTCCATTTACGGGAGTTCCATTATATACTACTCTAACACCACCAGTTTCTGTTGTCCTTACTATCTTCCAGCAAATATTGGCATATAATAAGTTGTTATTTAAATTGTGTGTGCCTCTAAAGAAATATACTGGATTAGTATCATTCTTTGTTTCATCAAAAAGATATACTCCTTCTCCATTGGTAGATGAGTTTACTTTTGAATAATCAATGCCTCTTTCTTTAGCACTACCTAAGTTCATACATTTAACTTTACCGTGGATGGTTGGAGAATCCTTCTTAATTGTTGTTACATCTCTAGATATTTTATACGGATTTAAATAATTAACTTTAACTGGGTATATTTCACACTCAGTTAGTTTTTTGTTTAAAACTTCTGTTAGATGTATTTTATATGTTTCTTCTTTTCCTGCTGCTACCGTTACATCTTGAAGTTTTACTCCTTCAATTACTATTTCACCTTTAGCGTCTTTCATTCCATTATTTTTTATCTTAATTTCAATAAAATCTTTTGTATAATCTTTGATTAAAATAGGACCATTAGAAGTTTCAACCATGTTAAAGCCAGGGGTCTTAACGCCTAAATTTTTAGCATCACTTAATACATACTTAGAATTCGTTCTAGGTACTAAAATTAATAATAATATTATTAAACATCCAATATATTTTTTCATATTTATCCTCATTATTTTAATAATAGCATAATTTAGATAATTTTTAATCTATAAATTTTCTTATTTAACACTCATTATTGTTTTTTAAATAGATTTCCTTTATAATACTCTTGCGGGGCTGTATATGGGTTCGACATGGTAAGAAAGGCCTTAATTGCAAGTTAGTGGCGACTATAAACGCATATTCCAATAACTGGAAACCAAAAATTTAATTACGCTTTTGCTTAAGGCATAAGCATCACTTAAAGCTTTGCTTATTGGGTTTATAAGTGTTTATAAAAATAAGATATATTAAGGTGATGTCTATAAACCTTGATGAATACTTATAGACTTAAGCTTTTTACTATTTGTTATTTCTATTAAAAAGACGAAAAGATTAAAATAACTAAACTTGTAGTATATTATGGAAAATCTTATTCTGGACGGGAGTTCAATTCTCCCCAGCTCCACCAGATTGATAGGAAACTCGAATTTTGAAAAAAGTCCGAGTTTTTAAATATAATAAAAATGAAAAAGAAAAATTATAGCGTATCACATTATTAGGAGGTACTCAAATATGAATAATAAATTAGCACTATTTGAAGAAAAAGAAATTAGAAAAACTTGGAAAGAAAATAAATGGTATTTTAGTATAGTAGATGTAGTATATGCACTTACAGATTCTAATGATCCCAAACAATACATAAAAAAACTAAAATCGAGAGAATATGAGTTACGAAATAACTGGGGTACAATTTGTACCCTACTTGAAATGCCAACTAAAGATGGAAAAATTAGAAAAATACAAATGAGTGATACGAAAGGAATATTAAGAATTATTCAATCAATTCCATCACATAAAGCTGAACCTTTTAAAAGATGGCTTGCTAGAGTTGGTAGTGAAAGAATAGAAGAAATTAATAATCCTGAACTTGCTATGGATAGGATGAAACAAATTTATGAAAAGAAAGGTTATTCTAAATCTTGGATTGAACAAAGAGAACGAGGGATAACAACAAGACATAATTTGACAGATGAATGGAAAGAACGTGGAGCACAAATTGGAAAGGACTATGCAATATTAACGAATGAAATATATAAATCAGGATTTGGTTATAGTGCAAAGGAATATAAAAATATAAAGGGATTACATGAATCTAAAAATTTGAGAGATTCTATGTCTAATATTGAACTTGCTCTTACTAATTTAGGAGAAGCAACAGCGGTAGAGTTTCATAAAAAAAATAATAGTCAAGGTTTAAAAGAGTTAAAAAATGATATGAATAAGGCTGGGAAAGTATTAAATAAAGCAAAACATGAAATTGAAAATGAATTAGAAAGATCGGTGGTTACTCCAAAAAATTATATTGAATTAACCCAAAAAGAAGAGATAAAAGATTGACTTGTTAACTAGTTATTTATAATAGAATTATAAAACAACAGAATATGTATGCTATAATAATAGAAATAAACAAGGAAGATTTTGATAGATTCCAAATGGAAATGGGAAAATGAAAAAAGAAGAAATTGTATTAAAACCATGTATAAATAATATATGTGGGAAAAGTTATAATTTATTAAATATTAAATTATTAAATAGTTGTAATGGTAAATGTACATTTTGTATAGCTGCGGGAACCCCATATAGAAAATCAGCGGATGCTAAAAAACTCATTGATACCGCTAATTCAATGAAAGAGTTTTCAAAAGTTGATGTTTTAGGAGGAGAACCAACATTATATCCAGATTTAGTTGAAGTATTAAAAGGAATTAGACCTTATAAAAAAGAAATTAATATTATTAGTAATGGATCTAATTTAAAGGTAATAAAGGAAAGCTTACCATATTTAGATAAGGTAACATTAAGTATTTATTCTTTTGACTATCAAAAAAATGCAACCGGAGTAGTAATTGACGAAAAAGCATTAAAAAAGCTAAATAAAAATAAAGGCCCTGTTGAAACTATAGCGGCTGTAGTGGTCACGAAAGAAACAATATCTAATTTAAAAGAAATAAAAGCATATGCCAAAAAAGCTAAAAAACTTGGTTTTTCTGCAATTAAATTAATGGAATTAGTCACATCAAATGAAAATGTTGATTTTGTCGACTTACAAGATTTGTTAATACAATTTAATATTCATCAAAAAAATGCAACATTAAAAGGATGTTTATTTGAATTACCAGAATTATCAAAGTATTTAAAAATTAAGACTTATATAAAACTATGTTGTCCTTTTAATAATATTTTTAAAGCACAAAATTTTGGAATACCTAAAATTGAATATCAACACGATTATATGAACGTTATTCAACCAGATGGTTCAGTAAATGATAGTTGGATATATGATTCATTTGATAATAAAGTTTTAAATGGAGATGATTTAAATGTCAATTACCTTAAGAAGTAAAGAAAATTATTGTATGGGAAGAATGGGACCAAGATTATGTATTCAAACAACTACTGCATGTAATGGTAAATGCTTTTTCTGTGTTGGAAGATATAACATACCTTGTAAAGTAAATGTTGATAAGATTATTAAAAGTGCTATTTCATTAGATAAGTATCCAGATGTACTTCTATTAGGTGGTGAATCAACTCTTTTTCCAAAAGACTTAGTAAAAATAATTAATGGTATTGCTCCTTATAAAAGAAAAATTACGGTTAATACTAACGGCTATAATTTAGAATGTTTAACACCAGTTATAAAAAAATTAGACAAATTAATTGTTTCTGTTATGGGTAATGAAGAAGTAAATGATAATATTGTTGGTGTTAGACCACAATTATATAAAATAAAAGAATTTCATAAAGAAAATCCTAAACTTAAATTAAGAGTTAATTGTGTTGTAAATAAGAAAGGTATTGATTCCTTTGAAAAACTAGAAAAATTTATATTAGAAATGAAAGAAATAGGATTTACTTCAATAAAATTTTCTGAAATGTCAACAGACGACTATAATGATCCAAATTTTATTGATTTACAAGAAATGTTATTACCATATTGTGATGACATTCATCAAAAAGATACTTTACAATATGGCTGTTATTTAGAACCAAAATCCTTAGAGAAAAAGTTTGGAATAAAAATAATTTTAAATCTTACTTGTAACTTAAAAACACCGGTAAAACAGCCACAATATCAAAGTTTAGCTTATGAACCTATGTGTTTTGATAGTATTTATATTTCACCAGATGGGAGTATTCATAAGAGATTTGTATCAGAACTCGATTTAGCTAATGAACGTGGAGCGTGTTAACTTTTTCATTTTTTTAGATGCGAAAATAATAAAATAAAAAAGCACTTCTTAGTGCTTTTTATACAAAAGGAAATAGTTTCCTTGAAAGTCCTAATATCTTTTCTTTTCTTTCTTCCTTTTTAAGTTCATCTTCTCTTTGTTCTTTTAGCATAGCCCTGCTCCATTTAGGGCAGTCTTCTATTTTAATAAATACATGTTTAAATATTTCATCTTCAAAGCCATCAAAAGCTTTATTAATCTTACCTGAGTTCGATTTTATACTATATTTATCTGTATAGCTTGGAGAAAATAATTCAACATATTTATTACCTATAAAATCTTTTTTATATAGTGATACACCGTAACTAGTTATATCAATATTAAAATCGGTATTAATCGCCTCTTTATTAGCGCTTCTATTTTGAAAATCCTTAAAACTAGAAAATGCTCCTAAATCATCATACATATCTTTTAAAGTACCTGAAATAAATGGAAAAACATGACTAGCATTATATCCATCTGAACTTAGTACATGTATATCATCTTCTTCTAGTGAAAAAGCTATACTTTCAAAATCACTAGTATCATACTTTTTAAAAGAAATACTAATTTGTTTGGTTTTAAAATCAATATCATGAAGAACAATAATACTATCATTATTTATTTCTTTACTCACTATACTATTTAGTTTACTTTCATAAGTCTCTTTGCTATTTTCATATTCATTATTAATATCTTTAACTAAATGAGCAACACTATATAAAGAAACAGCATCCTTATCTTTACTTTTGTCTTCTAAAATAACTCTATCTAGTTCCTTTATTATATTATCTATACCTACTACTTTTTTAAATACTTTAACTTTACTTTCTTCATAGTCTTTAGTATTAATATCTTCACCGGTATAAAAATAAACTTTCTTATCCTTTTTTGAATACTGAATAGTATTAAAAGAAACATGAGGATTAGATGCAAAAACACTCTTTAAACAGTCTTCTAGATTCTCTTCACTAATATTTTCAATCGCAGTTATTTTTAAATTACTACCTAATTCTTTTAAAGGTAATACTGTATCACTATAAACTATCTCTTTCCTAATTATCCCTCTAATTGGTACCATAAAACCTCCTGAAATATAATTATTCTTATTATAGCATAAAGATAACTGTAATAAAAAAAACTCCAAAGGGAGTTCTATAAACTTATTTCTTCTAATTTATAATCTAGACTTTCTAGGAATTTTTTAGTATCTTCTGTTTTTATAAATAAAGTTGCTTCATTAGTATTCGGGTGAAACGTTAAAATGTTATCTACTGCGATATCTTTATCTATAAAAACTCTAATATCTTTTTCTTTATTATTTAATAGACCAAATATTGAAACAACACCAGGCTCTAAATCCATCTTTTCTTTTAAGCTATTACTAGATGCCATTTTAATATTACTTTCACCAAGGTCTTCCTTAAAGCTGTTCATATCAAGTCTTTTATTATCATCCATGATAACTAAATAGAATCTTGTTTTCTTTTTATTAGTTAAAAACATCGTTTTAGTGCGCACACCTTCATGGCCCTCGATAAACTGATCAGCCATCTCTGTTGTTATTGCTGGTGGATGATTTACAATTTTGTATTCAATACCTAAATCCTTTAAATATTGTTCTACTGCTTTCATAAATTCCTCCTAAACTCTATATTTTTTAGCAATATCTCTTTTGATATCTTGTTCCTTCTTACTCTCTCTTTTATCATAAAGCTTCTTACCTTTAGCAAGACCTAGTAAGACTTTAGCTTTACCTTCTTTAAAATATAATTTTAAAGGAATAAGGGTTAACTTTTCCTGGTTAATTCTATCCTTTAGTTTTAAAATTTCTTTCTTATGTAAAAGGAGTTTCTTAAGTCTTGTTTCATCATGATTAAAAATATTACCTTCTTTATATTTAGCAATATGCATATTGATTAAGAAGACTTCATCTCCTCTAATATAAGCATAACTTTCCGCGATTTGGCCTTTGCCTTCTCTTAAAGATTTAACTTCCGTACCCTTTAAGGCAATACCAGCTTCGATTTCTTCTAGAATAAAATAATTAAAACGGGCTTTTCTATTTACTATTTCCATTATCTTTATTTAGACCTATAACAGAAAAATCAATCGTTGATGCTTCTTTACTAGCACTATCAACTCTTACCTTTATTCTTTCACCAAGTTTAAAGGTCTTTTTATTTGATTTTAATGTTTCTCTTTCTTTATTATATTCAAAAAAGCCTGGAAGTGTATCAATTGGCACTAAGCCTTCGACTAAGTTATCTAAAGTTACAAAGATACCAAAATTAGCAAGACCCGAAATAATACCTTCATATTCTTCACCAATATGATCTTCCATATATTCCGCCATCTTCATCGCTTCTACATCACGTTCTAGATCAATTGAAACTTTTTCCGTATGGGATGTTTGCTCTCCTATTTCATCTAATTTTTTAACCCATTTATCGATACTTGTTTGATTATAATTTTGCTTTTCTATGTATTCATGTAATAAACGGTGTACGGTGGTATCTGAATACCTTCTAATAGGAGCTGTAAAATGCGTATAACAGCTTGAAGCTAGTCCAAAGTGGCCTAGGTTTACTGGCATATATTTAGCTTTAGCCATCGTTCTTAAAACTTTTTTCGATATAACCTGATAATCAGGAGACTCTTTTAAACTTTCAAGTAAAAGCTGCATTGTTTTAGGCGTAATCTTATCCATTTTAACATTAACCGTATGCCCAAGACTTCTAATAAAGTTTAAGGTATCAGTAACTCTTTCACTATCGGGTTCTTCATGGACTCTATAAAGAAATGGCAAGTTCATATTATAAATATGGGTTGCTACAACTTCATTAGCGATAATCATAAAGTCTTCAATAATGTTTTCGCCTCTACCTCTTTCTCTTTTTAGAATTTCTACCGGATGACAATTTTCATCGACTTTAATATAGGCTTCTTCAATAGCAAAATCGATATAACCTTTTTTAATCTTTTGATTTCTTAAAATCTTAGATAATTCATCCATATAGGTAAGCATATCTGTAAAATCTTCATAGCCATCATTTATAATGTTTCTTTCTAGGAAGTCATTAACATTTTTATAAGTCATGCGCTTATTACTAATAATATAAGACGGATAGATATCATAAGATAAAACTTCTGCTTTTTTATTAATTACAGCTTCCATCGTCATAGATAGGCGAAGTTCTCCTTCATTAAGTGAGCAAATACCATTAGAAAGTTGATGCGGGTACATTGGAATAACCCTATCAACAAGATAGTAGCTATTACCTCTTATAAAGGCATCTTTATCAAGAGGAGTATCTTCCTTAACATAATGGGATACATCAGCAATATGGACATATAAACGATAATTTTCGCCTTCTTTTAGGATTGATATCGCATCATCAATATCTTTCGTGTCATCACCATCTATCGTAACAGTTAAAAGTTTCGTTAAATCTTTTCTTCCCTTTAGTTCTGCTTCACTTACTTTATCAGGAATACTTTTTAATTCGTCGAGTGTTTCTTTGCTAAATTCAGTAGGCACTCCCGCTTCTTCAATGAAAGATAAAATATCAACACCTGGGTCAAACTTATTACCAAGATCTTTTAATTTCTTTCCTTTAAAAGTATTATCTTTAATTTTGGAAGTCACTTCAACTAACAGTTTATTAGCAGGTACTTCACCTTTTAAGTCTTCTTCATCTAGATAAATAAGAATCTTTAATTTTTCATCATCGGGCACTAAAACTAAAGCATCATCTAGTTCTTTAAGTTCTCCAACTAGTCTTGTTTTACCTCTTTTTAAAACTTTAAGAATACGGCCTTCAAGTCTAACTTCACCATGGGCTTTTTCTTCTTTAATCTTTTCACACGCTACTAAATCATGGTGAAGAGCATCCCCCATATTATCTTCCGATATATAGATATCTTCCCCAATTTCTTGTCTTACAAAACCAAAGCCTTTCTTATTAGTTTCAAGAACACCTTTAGTTATCGGACCATTTCCATAAATAAGATATTTTTTCTTCTTACTTTGGTAAATCATGCCACTATTTAATAAGTTATCTAAAGCTATTTGGGCTTCTTTTTCACTTATATTTAAAGTTTTAGCTACATTTAAAGCACTAACAGCGCCTACTTCCTCTTTTAATAAATTTAATATTTTTTCTTCCATGATATCTCCTTCTTTATTATAAGTTAAAAAAAAGACTTATTAAAGTCTATAAAATGTTTGATAGTAAAGATATCATAAAGAAAAGTAGTCCAAGTGCAAAAGTTAAATTAGATAAAAACTTTTCACTTCCTCTTTCCTTTTTATTTTTAAATAGATCGGCATTACTACCAGATATAATCTGTGATGATCCTTCAGCTTTCCCGCTTTGAAGGAGCACAATTGCTATTAAAAGTATTGATACAATTATAATTAATGTTTCCATCTTGCCTCCACGTAAATATTATACTATAAAGAGCTTAAATTAACAAATTATAATATCTTTTTTTAAAGATTTATGCTATAATATAGGGCGAAAAGAAAGGGGCCACTTATGAAAGCTATTAAAGTTAGTGAGAATATCTTTAATAATTTTATTAATATTAGTCCGTATACTAATTATTTTCAAACGGTTGATTACGGTAAAGCTTTAAATAAAACTGGTAAAAAGACCATGTATGTAGCTTTTATCGATAGGGATCAAAATATTATCGGAGCCTGTATGATTATCCTTGGAAGAAGCTTTATGGGAATGAAAAGAGCGTATATTCCGCGCGGGATAATGATGGATTATACGAAAACTTATAATATTTCTAAAGTTCTAAGTGCTTTAAGAAGCCTATTTAATAAAGAAAATATTATTTATGCCAGTATTACTCCGCAGCTAGTTATGGCAATACGTGATAAAAATGGTCATATTTTAAAGCATAACAAGATAACAAGTGAAGTTATCAAAGAATTTAGAAAGGGCGGTGCTCTTCATAAAGGTTATACTTATAATTTAACAGATAAAATTCCTCGTTTTGAAGCTCATATCAACCTAAAGACTAGTGCTAAAGATTTATACTCTAATATGGATAAAGAAACGAGAAATAAGATTAGAAAAGCTCTTAAATATGGTATAAGTGTTTATCAAGATAATACTAAAGATATTAATAAATATCTTAAAATAATTAATAAAGATAAAAAGACTTACAACTTATATAAAGCTTTAATAAATGAGTTTCAAGATAATTTTGAAATCTATTATAGTTATCTAAACACTAGTACTTATGTGGAAAACGCTAAGAAGTTATATGAAAATGAAATAGAAATAAACTCTTATTTAACAAGTATTATTGAAACTCATACTTATAAAGGTAAACATACATCAGATATTTTAAATAAAAAGTTAGAATCAGATAAATTATTACAATCATTCAAAAAACACTTAATGGATGCGACTAATTTACTTAGAAAATACCCAGAAGGCGTTATAACAAGCTGCATCTTTTTAATCAAAGATAAAGAAGAAATCTTTATTATTGAAGACTCCTATAACAAAGAAATTAATTTACCCGGAGGCTTTTTAAATCGCTGGAAGGTTATTGAAAAATATGCCTCATCTGATTATAAAATCCTTAATATGGGCTTAATTCGTGGTAAAAACGAAAAAATGAAATATGCGGATAACTTGACAGAAATGAAACTAAGATTTGGAACACACCAAATCGAATATATTGGCGAATTTGATTTAATTGCTAATTCAACTTTATATAATTTATTTAAATAAAAAAAGTAGCTATAAAAGCTACTTTTTATTATGTCTAACTATTTAATGATTTCGCTAACTGTACCAGCACCAACAGTTCTTCCACCTTCACGGATAGAGAATTTAGTACCGTTTTCGATAGCTACTGGGTGAATTAATTCTACTGAAATAGCAACATTGTCACCTGGCATAACCATTTCTGTACCTTCTGGTAAAGTGATAATACCTGTGATATCTGTAGTTCTAAAGTAGAATTGAGGTCTGTAGTTGTTAAAGAATGGAGTATGACGTCCACCTTCTTCTTTACTTAAAACATATACTTGTGCTTTAAATTGTGAGTGAGGTGTAACTGATCCTGGTTTAACAAGAACTTGTCCTCTTTCAACTTGATCTCTAGTAATACCTCTTAGAAGTACCCCAGCGTTATCCCCAGCTTCTGCTTGGTCAAGTTGTTTTTTGAACATTTCAATACCAGTAACAACTGTTTTTTGTGTAGGTTTAAGTCCAACAATTTCAACTTCTTCGTTAAGTTTAAGTGTTCCTCTTTCAACTCTACCAGTAACAACTGTACCACGTCCAGTAATTGTGAATACGTCTTCAATACTCATTAAGAATGGTTTATCAGTATCACGTTTTGGAGTGTCGATCCAGTTATCAACAGCTTCCATTAATTCATCGATCTTTTCTTCGTACTTTTCGTCTCCTTCAAGAGCTTTAAGTGCAGAACCAGCGATGATTGGTGTATTAGCACCGTCGAAATCGTATTCGTTTAGTAAATCACGAACTTCTTCTTCAACTAGCATTAACATTTCGTCTGCGTCATCTCCAAGTTGGTCTACTTTATTTAGGAATACAACGATTTTTGGAACCCCTACTTGTTTAGCAAGTAAAAGGTGTTCTCTTGTTTGAGCCATAGGTCCATCTGTAGCTGCAATAACTAAGATTGCACCGTCCATTTGAGCTGCACCAGTAATCATATTCTTTACGTAGTCAGCATGGCCTGGACAGTCAACGTGAGCATAGTGACGTTTGTCAGTTTGATACTCAACGTGAGATGTACTTATAGTAATTCCTCTTTCTCTTTCTTCTGGGGCCTTGTCGATATTAGCGTAATCAACGAAAGCTCCTCCAAATTTTTCTGATTGTCTCTTTGTGATTGCTGCAGTTAATGTTGTTTTACCATGGTCAACGTGTCCAATAGTACCAATATTAACGTGCGGTTTAGATCTATCAAATTTTTCTTTTGCCATAATTTCCTCCTTAATTTATTTCTATACTATATTTTATATTAATATATTAAAATTAGCAAATATATTATTCTTGATTTCCAGATTTTTTGATAATTTCTTCAGCGATGTTCTTTGGAACTTCTTCATAGTGATCAAAGCTCATGATAAAGTTACCACGACCTTGAGTGTTACTACGAAGGTCAGTTGCATAACCAAACATTTCAGATAGTGGAACATAAGCATCTTGCTTAATAGAATTTCCTCTTTGTTCTTGCGTATCTGGTTTACCACGACGTCCAGAAATATCACCGATAACACTACCAAAGTATTCTTCTGGAGTCACTACTTCAACCTTCATAATAGGTTCAAGAAGTACTGGATTACATTTTTTAGCTGCTTCTTTTAAGGCCATACCAGCAGCAATTTTGAAGGCCATTTCATTAGAGTCAACATCATGATATGAACCATCATATAACGTTGCTTTAATATCCATCATTGGGTATCCAGCAATAATACCGTTTTCCATATATTCTTGAATAGCTTTATCAACAACAGGAATATATTCTCTTGGAACTGTTCCCCCAACAACTTCATCAACGAATTCGTATCCTTTATCTGGATTAGGTTCAAATTTAACCCATACGTGTCCATATTGTCCACGACCACCAGATTGTTTAATATACTTACCTTCACATTCACCGGCCATTTTAATAGTTTCGCGGTAAGCAACTTGTGGTTTACCAATATTAGCTTCAACTTTGAATTCTCTTCTCATACGATCAACAAGAACGTCTAGGTGAAGTTCCCCCATACCAGCAATAACAGTTTGTCCTGTTTCATGATCAGTATGAACTCTAAATGTTGGGTCTTCTTCAGCTAGTTTTTGAAGAGCAAGTCCAAGTTTTTCTTGGTCAGCTTTTGTTTTAGGTTCAATAGCAACTTCGATAACGGGTTCTGGGAATTCCATTTGTTCTAGAATAATAGGTTGTTTTTCATCACATAAGGTATTTCCAGTTGTTGTATCTTTAAGTCCAACAGCTGCTGCGATATCTCCAGTAAATACTTCAGTTATTTCTTTACGAGAGTTAGCATGCATTTGAAGGATTCGTCCAATACGTTCTTTAGAACCCTTAGTTGAGTTTAGAACATATGAACCACTCTTTAAAGTACCTGAGTAAACTCTAAAGAATGTAAGTTTACCAACGAAGGGGTCAGTCATAACTTTGAAAGCTAGAGCTGCAAACGGTTCATCATCTGATGGATGACGAACTAATTCTTCCCCAGTCTTTGGATGTACTCCCTTAATAGATTCAATATCAAGTGGAGATGGCATGTAATCTATAATAGCATCTAGTAGGAATTTAACTCCCATATTAAAGTGGGCAGTACCGCACATTACTGGGAAAAATTCAACAGCTAGTGTTGCTTTTCTAATAGCCTTTTTAATTTCATCAACAGAAATTTCTTCTCCTTCTAGATATTTTTCCATTAAAACATCATCAAATTCTGCTACTTTTTCAATTAATTCACCACGCTTTTCTTCAGCAATAGCTTTTAGATCAGCAGGTATTTCTATTTCTTCATAATTTTCTTCTGGTTTACCATCAAAATGATAGGCTTTCATACCTATTAAGTCGATAATACCATTAAAGTTTTCTTCAGAACCAATTGGCCACTGAATTGGAGCATAGTTAACTCCTAGTCTACCTTCAATTGTTTTAAGTGAGTATTCAAAATCTGCACCCATCTTATCCATTTTGTTAGCAAAAATAATTCTTGGAACTTTGAATTCTGTTGCTTGACGCCATACAGTTTCTGTTTGTGGTTCAACACCAGCTTGAGCATCAATTAAAGCAATAGCACCATCTAGTACCCTTAAGCTACGGCTAACTTCAACAGTGAAGTCAACGTGACCCGGTGTATCGATGATGTTAAGTCGATAACCTTTCCAGAAAGCAGTTGTTGCAGCTGAAGTTATCGTAATACCTCTTTCCTTTTCTTGTTCCATCCAGTCCATTTGTGAAGCCCCATCATGAGTTTCACCAATTTTATGGATCTTATTGGTATGAAGTAATATACGTTCTGTACAAGTTGTTTTTCCGGCATCAATATGTGCCATAATACCAATATTTCTTGTATTTTTTAAAGATGTATCTCTTCCCATATTCCTCCTTACCAGCGATAATGAGCAAAGGCTTTATTAGCTTCTGCCATTCTATGTGTATCTTCTTTTTTCTTAACTGCACCACCTGTTTCATTTGATGCATCAATAATTTCTGCAGCTAGATTATCAGCCATAGTATGACCTTTTCTTAGCTTAGAATAATTAACTAGCCATCTAATTGCAAGAGCTTCTGCTCTAGCTGGGGCTACTTCAATCGGTACTTGATAGTTAGCTCCACCAACTCTTCTTGATTTTACTTCAAGAACAGGTTTGATGTTAGCCATAGCTTTTTCAAATACTTCCATTGGATCTTCATTAGTTTTTTCTTTAACGATATCGAATGATTTATAAAGAATAGTTTGAGCTGTTCCTCTTTTACCATCGATCATCATACAGTTTATTAATTTAGTGATTACCTTTGAATCGTATATTGGATCTGGTAATACATCTCTTTTTACTGCACGTCTCTTACGCATAATATCCTCCTTTCAAATATTAACTTTCTTTTTTAGTTCCGTATTTACTACGAGATTGTTTTCTATCTTTAACTCCGGCTGTATCAAGTGTTCCACGAACAATATGATAACGAACCCCAATTAAGTCCTTAACACGTCCACCACGAATTAAAACAACACTATGTTCTTGTAAGTTATGACCAATACCTGGAATATAGCAAGTAACTTCATAACCATTACTTAAACGAACCCTAGCATACTTACGTAGCGCTGAGTTGGGTTTCTTCGGTGCCATTGTTCCAACACGAGTACATACTCCACGTTTTTGAGGAGAATACTTAACTGTTTTCTTCTTCTTCAATGTGTTTAATCCAATACCTAATACTGGAGATTTACTTTTACGAGTTTTAGATGTACGTCCTTTTCTGATTAATTGATTAATTGTAGGCATTCAACTCTCCTTTCTTAATACACATACCCTGGTGTATCAAAACTATCTCTAATATATAGCCTTGCAGTGCAAGGCCATAAAAATCAACATAATTAATATACCATCTTTATCTTTCTTCGTCAAGCAAAGTTATCTTAAAAATTGTTATTTATCATCTATTACAGTTCTTTTTAAACGGCTACCTAATCTAGTTAATAATTCATAGGAAGTCGTACCAGCTTTCCCCGCTGTAGTTGGTGCTGATATTTCCTTTTCCTTTCCAATTAAAGTTACGATATCGCCTTCCTTAATATTATCTAAACCAGTTACATCTATAATCATTTGATCCATACAGATACGGCCAATAACTTTATGGAAGCTGCCATTTATTTTAACAAGCATATCTTTTCCTGATAAAGATCTAAAAAAGCCATCAGCATACCCAATAGATAGAGCAGCTATCTTCATTTTAGAAGAAGCTTTAAAAGTTCTTGAGTATCCAACTGTTTCACCTTTGCTTATTTCACGAATGCTAGTTACTTTAGCTTTAACACTTAAAACAGGTCTTAAATCAAGATTTCTTTTTCGATAAACACTATTTAAACTATGAACTCCATGCATAAGAATACCAATCCTAACAAAGTCATATGGGCCTACTTCATAATTTAACGTACCATAACTTGCCTGAAGGTGAAGTTTTCCTGGATTAATACCTTTCCTTTTTAAATAACCGATTGCCTGATTAAAATTATTAATTTGATCATGAGTAAACTTTATATCATCTTCTTCTTTAGAATCCGCAGCACATAAATGACTAAATGTTCCAACAATATCTAAAGATGGATTTTGATAAATAGCTAAAAGCTTATCATAATGATCAAATCTTTCACCAATACGGTTCATTCCTGTATTTATTTTAACATGGCACCTTAATCGTTTATCTAAGTCTAACGTTTTGATTTTTTCCGCATAATCATAGTCGACTACCGTTTGTATTAAATCATAGGTAATAACATACTTTAAATCTTCTAGGCTTGTATATCCTAAAATTAAAATATTACCGGTAATATTATTTTTACGAAGTTCAACGCCTTCTTCTAAGGTAGCAACAGCAAAATCCGTAATACCAATCTGCATTAATTTACGTGCTATTAAAGTGCTTCCATGACCATAAGCATTAGCTTTAACAACAGCCATAATCTTAGTATGACCTTTTAATAACGTCTTTACTTCATTTATATTATGTTCTAAATTACCTAAATCTATTTCTATCCAGGCTCTATCATATATTAAATTATCCACATTTACTCCTTTAAAAAAAGCATATACAAATCAGTATATGCTTAATATTCATATTTATTAATCATCACTTATTTTTTTTATTAATATAAAGACTGCTATCATAATAACAGCTACAGTTAAAGCACCAAGAAAGACCCCATATTCTTTTAATTGTAAATTAGATACTCTTTCTCTATCTTCAACTTTTTCTGCTATTTTTGCTGCATAAACAACTTTACTTAAAAATAAGCTTGCTAATAATAAATAATATTTAAGATGCTTTGTCTTCATCATTTACCTCTTTTGCTATAATCATAATTTTAATTAAGATTATTGTCAAGCCATGGAAAAAGAAGCCAAAGCTTCTTTTTTCTTAGTTCATTAATTCTTTTTCGATAACTTCAATTGGTGCATGAGCCATATTTTCATTCTTTAATCTAAAGTTAAAGTTACGATATCTCTTAGAACCAGTTCCAGCTGGAATAAGTTTACCAATAATAACGTTTTCTTTAAGTCCATCTAAGCTATCAATAGCTCCAAACATAGCCGCATCTGTTAAAACTCTAGTTGTTTCTTGGAAGGAAGCTGATGCTAAGAATGAATTAGTTTCAAGAGCAGCTTTTGTAATACCTTGAATAACAGGTCTACCTGTAGCTGGCTTTTTACCGGCAATAATAACTTCTTTATTACCGTCAGTAAATTCCCTAAACTTAACATTAGATCCTACTAAGAAGTCCGTATCTCCTGAATCAACAATCTTAATCTTACCAATCATACGTCTTGCTATAATTTCAATATGTTTATCAGAAATATCAACACCTTGGCTACGATATGTAGCTTCAACTTCTTTAAGAATATATTCTTGCGTTGTAAGAGGGTCGGTTACTGCTAGTAATTCTTTAGGAGAAATAGCTCCTTCAGTTAATTTATCACCAGCTTCAACTTTATCGCCTTTATTTACAATAACCTTAGCGTGATATAAAGTAACATGTTCTTTTTCTTCAACTTTATTCTTAATCACAATACGTGATTTACCTTTATCGTCTTCAATCGAAACGATTTCACCGTTAATTTCGGCGATAGTTGCCTTACCTTTAGGGTTACGTGCTTCAAAAATTTCTTCAACACGTGGAAGCCCTTGAGTAATATCGGCAACCCCTGAAACTCCACCGGTATGGAAGGTTTGCATAGTAAGCTGTGTACCTGGTTCCCCAATCGCTTGAGCAGCCATAACCCCAACAGCTTCACCAATTTCAATTTCTTTACCACTAGCAAGGTTACGTCCGTAACATTTTTGACATACACCGTTTTCTGTTGCACAAGTTAAAATACTTCTAATCTTAACTTTAGTAATGCCAGCTTTAATAATCTTTTCCGCAATAATTTCTGTAATCATGGCATTCTTTTGAGCGATTAACTTATTAGTCTTAGGGTCTACAATATCTTCAAAAGCTGTACGACCAACAATACGGTCATAAAGACTTTCAATTGTTTCACCTGTTTTATGATTAATAAAGGCTTCAACATCAACACCTGTTTCAGTACCGCAATCATGTTCTGTTACCATGATATTTTGCGCAACGTCTACAAGACGTCTTGTCATATAACCAGAGTCAGCGGTTTTTAAAGCCGTATCGGTAACACCTTTTCTAGTACCATGAGTAGATAAGAAGAATTCTGATACATTAAGTCCATCAGTAAAGTTATTTACTATCGGAATTTCAACATCTGTTCCATCTGGTTTTGCCATAATACCACGCATACCAGCAACTTGGCTAAAGTTAGACATTGAACCACGGGCTTTAGAATTCATCATCATAAAGATTGGGTTATCTGGGTTCTGATCTGCTATTAAAGCTAGTTCAGCTTGAACCTTATCTTTAACTTTATGCCATCTATTAACAACTGTATTATGTCTTTCTTCATCAGTGATTAAACCTAGACGATATTGTTTTTCAATCTTTTTAACTTCTTCTCTACCTTCATTAATAATTGATTCTTTATCATCAAGGCTAACTAAATCAGCCATTGAGATAGTAACACCTGCTACTGTTGAATAGTGGAATCCAAGATCCTTCATCTTATCAAGCATAATAGATGTTTCAGTAGTAGCGTATCTTTTGAAAACTTGGGCAATAACAAGTTTTAAGTGATCCTTTGTAAATGGTTTTACAAGAGGCATTGCTTTAATCGCTTCAGGAATATTTGTTCCCATTGGAAGGAAATATTTTTCTGGTGTAATACCTTCAATATTATCAATCGTTGGTTCATTAATATAAGAGAAAGCATCTGGTAAAATATCATTAAATTTAATCTTACCAACCGTAGTCACTAGATATTTATCTTTTTGACTATCCATAAATACTTTATATTTAAATGATTTAACAGGAAGGGCTATCCTTGTTTGAAGAGAGATTTCTCTTCTTTCATAAGCCATAAGAGCTTCATCTGGGTTCTTGAATACACGTCCTTCGCCTTCTTCACCAGCTTTTTCTGTTGTTAGATAGTAGTTACCTAAGACCATGTCTTGAGATGGTGTAACAATTGGCTTCCCATCTTTTGGTGAAAGGATATTATTAGATCCAAGCATTAGGATTCTGGCTTCTGCTTTAGCAGCTTCAGAAAGCGGCACGTGAACCGGCATTTGGTCCCCGTCAAAATCCGCATTAAACGCTGTACACACAAGCGGGTGAAGACGAATCGCTTTACCACCAATAAGGACAGGTTCAAAAGCTTGAATACTTAAACGGTGAAGAGTCGGTGCTCTATTAAGAAGAACAGGATGTTCTTTAATAACGTATTCAACAGCATCCCAAACTTTAGGATCTCTTGTATCAATCATTCTCTTAGCAGCTTTAATATTGCTAGCTATTTCTCTTTTAACAAGTTCATGAATAACATGTGGTTTAAATAGTTCAATAGCCATTTCTTTTGGAAGACCGCATTGATACATTTTTAAGTTAGGACCAACAACGATAACGCTACGTCCTGAATAGTCAACACGTTTTCCAAGTAAGTTTTGACGGAAACGTCCTTGCTTACCTTTAAGCATACTAGCAAGTGATTTTAAAGGTCTATTACCAGCACCGGTTACGCTTCTTCCGCGTCTTCCATTATCAAATAACGCGTCAACAGATTCTTGAAGCATTCTTTTTTCATTTTGAATAATAATACCAGGAGCATTTAATTCAATTAACTTCTTTAAACGGTTATTTCTATTAATAACTCTACGGTATAAGTCATTTAAGTCAGATGTTGCAAAGCGTCCTCCATCTAGTTGAATCATTGGACGAAGTTCTGGTGGTATTACTGGAATAACGTCTAGTATCATCCATTCTGGTCTTTGATGTGAATCTCTAAAAGCAGAAAGGGCTCGAAGTCTCTTAGAAAGTCTTACCTTTTTAGGTTGAGTTGTTGTCTTTCTAAGTTCTTCATTAAGTTCTTCAACTTCTTTATCTAAATCGATATTCGTTAGAAGTTCTTTAATCGCTTCAGCTCCCATACCTACACGGAAGGTATCTCCATATTTTTCATAGTATGAGCGATATTCTCTTTCAGACAATGTTTGTTTAAGTTCAAGGGTTGTAGCACCTGGATCTAGGACTACATAACTTACAAAGTATAGAACTTCTTCAAGGTCTCTTGGGCTCATATTAAGAACTAGTCCCATACGAGAAGGAACTCCTTTAAAGAACCAGATATGTGAAACAGGAGCCGCAAGTTCAATATGTCCCATTCTTTCACGTCTTACTTTAGAACTCGTTACTTCAACCCCGCATCGATCACAAATAATATTTTTATATCTTACTCTTTTATATTTTCCACAAGCACATTCATAGTCTTTAGTTGGACCAAAAATCTTTTCACAGAATAAACCATCTTTTTCTGGCTTTAAAGTACGATAGTTAATGGTTTCAGGTTTAGTCACTTCACCAAATGACCATTCTCTAATTGTTTCAGGAGATGCTATACCTATTTTTAAAGCATCAAAATCATTAATTGGTATCATTATTCCATATCTCCTTCCATATACTCGTCTTCAACAAAATCTTCTTCATCTTCAACATCAATTGATTCTGGTTCATCTTCATTTTCTTCTAATTTCGTAGCGACATTTTCGGTAACTGTTTCTTTATACATATCGCTTGTTTCAAGTTCTTTTAAGCTTAGTTCTTCACCTTCTGGATTAATAATCTTCATTTCAAGGCCTAAAGCTTGAAGTTCTTTCATCAAGACTCTAAATGATTCTGGAATACCAGCTTCATCAATAACTTCACCCTTAATAATGGATTCATATACTTTAACCCGGCCAACGACATCATCAGATTTAACGGTTAAGATTTCTTGAAGGATATTCGATGCGCCATAAGCTTCAAGAGCCCAAACTTCCATTTCTCCAAACCTTTGTCCACCAAATTGTGACTTACCACCAAGTGGTTGTTGCGTAACTAGTGAATAAGGACCTGTCGCTCTCGCGTGAATCTTATCATCAACCATATGGTTAAGTTTAAGCATATACATAACCCCAACAGATATACGGTGGTCAAAGGCTTCACCTGTTCGTCCATCGTATAGAAGTGTTTTACCATCTTCTGGTAGACCTGCCTTCTTAAGCATTTCTTTAATTTCTTCAGGTCTAGCCCCGTCAAAGTTAGGGGTAGCTACATATAAATTCATTTTTTTAGCAGCCATACCAAGATGAAGTTCTAGGATTTGTCCTAGGTTCATACGCGATGGAACCCCTTGTGGGTTAAGCATAACATCTACTGGTGTACCATCTGGCAAGAATGGCATATCTTCTTCTGGCAGTACTAAAGAGATAACCCCTTTATTACCATAACGACCAGCCATCTTATCCCCAACTTGAATCTTACGTTTTTGCGCAATATAAACTCTAATTATTTGTGAGATACCGCTAGGTAAATCATCACCATTTTCTCTAGAGAAAACTTTAACATCATGAACAATACCACTAGTACCATGAGGAAGACGAAGTGATGTATCACGCACTTCACGCGCCTTTTCACCGAAAATAGCATGTAATAATTTTTCTTCAGCTGTTAGTTCAACCATACCCTTAGGAGTAACTTTACCGACTAGGATATCACCTTCTCTAACTTCCGTTCCAACAACAACAATACCATTTTCATCTAGATGTTTTCGAGCTTCTTCTGATACGTTTGGAATGTCTCTCGTAATTTCTTCAGGTCCAAGTTTCGTATCACGACATTGCATTTCATAATCTTCAAGCTTAATACTTGTATAAACATCGTCTTTAACTAAACGTTCGTTTAAAACAACAGCATCTTCATAGTTATAACCTTCAAAAGTTGTGAAAGCAACAACCACATTTTTACCAAGAGCGATTTCTCCAAGGTTAGTACTTGGACCATCGGCTAAAACATCACCCTTATTAATAACATCGCCTTTTTTAACTGCTGGAACTTGATGTTTACAAGATCCGGCGTTGGCTAGTTCAAAGTTAGCAAGATAATATTCATCTTTTCCACCTTTAGTCTTAAGAACAATTTTTTTAGCGTCAACATAGTCAACTACCCCGTCAGACTTCGCAACAATACATGCTCCTGAGTCTTTAGCGGCTGTATATTCAATACCTGTACCAACAATTGGAGCTTCTGTGCTAATTAAAGGGACTGCTTGACGCTGCATATTGGCTCCCATAAGGGTTCTCTTCGCGTCATTATGTTCAAGGAATGGAATACAGCTAGTAGTAACAGAAATGATTTGTTGCGGTGAAACGTCAACGTAATCAATTTTACTTGGTTTAACACTTAAAGTATTAGTTAAATATCTAGCTGGAACTTCCTTTTCCACCATTTTATTATTTTCATCAACTTTAACAGTCGCAATGGAAATATAATAATCTTCTTCTTCATCGGCTGTTAAATAGTCAATTTCATCAGTTAAAACACCATCAACAACTTTTCTGTAAGGCGTCATTAAAAAGCCATAATCATCAACCTTAGCGTATGTTGCAAGAGATGTGATTAACCCGATATTAGGTCCTTCTGGCGATTCAATAGGGCAAATACGTCCGTAGTGCGATTCGTTAACGTCACGAACTTCAGCCCCGGCTCTTTCACGAGAAAGTCCACCAGGCCCTAAAGCTGATAAACGTCTTTTATGTGTTAGTTCACTAATTGGGTTAACTTGGTCCATAAATTGTGATAATTGAGATGAACCAAAGAACTCTTTAATCGCTGCTGTAATTGGTCTCACATTTATTAAAGACTTAGCAGTAACGGTATTTAAGTCTTGGGTTGTCATTCTATCTCTAATTGCCCGTTCAGTTCTTGATACCCCAATTCTAAATTGATTTTGAAGTAATTCCCCGACTTGTTTAACACGTCTATTAGCTAGGTGGTCAATTTGATCAATACGACCTACTCTTCTTTCATTTACTGTATTAGATCTATCTTCAATTGATAATAGTAAATTTAAGAAATAGCTAACAGATGCATATAAATCTGGCACTGTTAAACGAAGAACATTTACACTTAGATCAGTACCAATAAGCGTAATTATTTCTTCTTCATTATATGGGTTATATATTTTAACGGTTTGAACCTTATTATAGATATCTAAATCTTCATTAATCTTAACTTCTTCAATATTATAACCATCTTTAAAGACTTTTCTCACATCACGGATATTATCTTTAGTAATAATAGTGCCTTTAGCAAATAAAACTTTGCCATCAACAGTAATATCTTCTGCTAATTTTTGATTAAGAAGACGGTCTGCTACAAATAATTTCTTATTATATTTATAACGTCCTACTTTAGCTAAATCATATTTAAATTGATCAAAGAATCTTGTAATAATATGGTTCTTTGATGTTTCCAAAGTAGCAGGTTCTCCTGGCCTTAACTTTTCATAGATTTCTAGTAAGGCTTCATCCACATTTCTTGTTGAATCTTTTTCTAAAGTATTATTAATAAAGACATTTTCACCGTAAAGTTTCTTAATATCTTCATCCTTAGATAGTCCAAAAGCTCTTAAAAGTGTTGTAAGAGTAACTTTTCTAGTACGATCAATACGTACATAAAGAACATTTTTAGCGTCCACTTCAAACTCAAGCCAAGTACCGCGATTTGGTATAATTTGTGAGCTTAAAGTTTTCTTACCATTCTTATCCATTTCTTCAGAGAAATAAATACTAGGAGATCTAACAAGTTGTGAAACAACAACCCGTTCAGCTCCGTTGATAATAAAGCTTCCACTATCTGTCATTAATGGGATATCACCCATAAAAATATCTTCAGCTTTACCTTTATCTTCGGTTTCTCCATTAATAAATAAAGTTGCTTCCACCATTAAAGGAGCGGAATATGTAGTCTCTCTATCTTTACATTCTTTGATGGAATATCTGGGTTCTTCAAAATAAAAATCCCCGATTTCTAGTGATAAAGTACCAGAAAAGTTTTCAACAGGAAAAAGATCTCTAAAGACCTCTTCTATCCCTTCTGTTAAAAACCAGTTATATGATTTTTTTTGCACCTCAAGAAGTGACGGTACTTCAAAATTATTTTTTACTTTGGAAAAGCTTAATCTTTCCCTTCCACGACCGTATTTTACTGTTTTATAATCCATTAATTCACCCCAACCTAATAATTTTGAGCGTTTTTCCCCCTAGACATCAAAAAAACATAAAATAGGTTTAGGTGGAAAAAAGCATAAAAAATGGAGTTAACATATACGAAAAACATCTGTTAACTCCTTTCATAAAAGCTATATTACTATGTTTCAACGTAAAATGCAAGCATTTTCGTCTATTTAACGTAAAAAAAAGAGACGTTTGTCTCTTTTAAAGAAATTTCACTATTTAAGTTCGATTTCAGCCCCAGCTTCTTCAAGTTGAGCTTTAATCTTTTCAGCTTCTTCAACTGGAACGTTTTCTTTAATAGCTCCACCTTTTTCAACTAGGTCTTTAGCTTCTTTAAGTCCAAGTCCAGTAATTTCTTTAACTACTTTAATAACATTAATCTTGTTAGCTCCAAAGCTTACTAAGTTAACAGCAACTTCTGAAGGTGCATCATTACCAGCAGCTCCTGCAGCTGGTACAGCAGCAACTGCTACAGCAGATGGATCTACTCCAAATTCTTCCTTCATTGCTTCTACTAGTTCATTAATTTCTAGTAAGTTCATTTCTTTTAATGCTTCGATAAATGTTTCTTTAGTTAATTTTGCCATTATAAATTCCTCCTATTATTTATTTTCTTCTTCCTTTTGTTTTGCGTATAAATCAAGTGCAATTGCAAGATTCTTTGGTATTTCTATCATACCACCAGCTAGCATAGTAAGTAATCCTTCACGCCCAGGAATACTTGCAAGCTTATTAATTGTTGCTTTATCAGCTACCTTACCGTTGATAATACCGGTTTTAATTTCAATTAAACTATTTTCTTTAGCAGCGTTAACAATAACTTTAAGAACTTCAACTTCATCTTGTCCAAAGGCTACAGCACTTGGTCCAGCTAAATGTTCATCAACATTAATGTTCAAATCATCAAAGGCTCTTTTAAGTAAAGTATTTTTATATACTTTATAATCAGCATCTTGTTCACGTAGCTTATTTCTAATTTCTTTAGTTTCACCATCAGTTAAACCGCGGTAATCAAACATAAGAACAGACTTACTATTATTTACTTTATCTTTGATTTCATCAATAATAGCTTGTTTCTTAGCTAATACTTTTTCGTTTGCCATGAATCTCCTTTCATAAAAAAATGTCCTCCAAAGACGGCAGGACACTTATATTTAAGATTGCCTACATAGGATTTACGTTTATACCTATGGTCTTCGGTTTCATTCTGTATTATATATTATTTTCTTTTTATTGTCAAAGTTATGCGATAAATTGTTTTGGATCAAGTTTGATTCCAGGACCCATTGAGCTTGATACTGAAATGGATTTAACAAAAACTCCTTTTACAGTAGCAGGTCTTAACTTCATAACTGTTTTAACAATAGCATTAATATTTTCTGCAATTTTCTTATCATCAAATGATACTTTAGCAATACCGGCATGGATAATACCAAGATTATCTACACGGTATTCAACTTTACCAGCTTTAACTTCTTTAACAGCTTTAACAACATCTGTTGTAACTGTTCCTGTCTTAGGGTTAGGCATTAAACCTTTTGGTCCTAAGATCTTACCAATTTTACCAAGTTCTGGCATCATATCTGGTGTTGCAATGATTGTATCATAATCAAACCAGTTTTCTGATTTAATTTTTTCAATCATGTCAGTATCCCCTGCATAGTCAGCTCCGGCTTTAAGCGCGTCGCTTGCAAGGCTTCCTTTAGCTAAAACTAAAACTTTTTTAGTTTTACCTGTACCATTTGGCATAACTAAAGCTCCTCTAATTTGCCCTTCTGGTTTTCTTGGATCAACATTTAAGTTAATAGCTATTTCTACAGTTGCATCAAATTTAACATTTCTTGTTTCTTTTAAAGCTTTAACTGCTTCTTCAACACTATAAAGTTTAGCTTTATCTACTTTAGCTAAAGCTTCTTTATAAGCTTTTGATCTTTTTCTCATTTTTCCTCCTTGTGGTATTTTTGAATTATAATTCTCCCACTGGTAATTATTCTTCTATTTTTATGCCCATATTATTAGCTGTACCTTCAATTATCTTGATGGCACCTTCTAAATCATAAGCATTTAAATCAGGAAGCTTAGTTGCTGCTATTTCTTCAATATCTTTTCTTGAAATAGTAGCTACAGATTCCTTATTTCCAAGAGCTGAACCTTTTTGCACTTTAGCATATTTCTTAAGTAAAAAAGGTGCTGGTGGAGTCTTAATTACAAAATCAAAACTTCTATCATCGTATACAGAAATTTCAACTGGTAATACATCTCCCATCTTGTCTCTTGTTGCATCATTAAATTTAGTACAAAAATCTTGTAAGTTGATTCCTGCAGGACCTAGAGCTGTTCCAACTGGTGGAGCTGGTGTTGCCTTTCCAGCAGGTACTTGTAACTTAATCATTTTAACAACTTTCTTTGCCACGACATACCTCCTTATATAGTATTTATTTCGTGAGTGGTTCAAATAGCCAAGACCAAACTTCCCACTACAACTAGTTACCTAGCACGTTAAAATATAACACTTTTTCTCTTTAATTGCAAGAGCTTTAGATTAATTCGATTTGACTCATATCAGATTCAACTTCAGCAGGAACGCCAAATAAATCAATATTTAGTAATAGTTCATTGTTATCTTTAATTTCAAGAACTTCACCTTCCATACCTTCAAAGGCCCCTGATATCATCCTAATCTTTGCACCAACCTTAATTTCTTTAGCAATTTCATGGACTGTTTGTTTTGGTTTTTGAAGGATGCGGTCTACTTCATCATCTTGAAGCGGTGTTGGTTTAGCGCCTTTCCCACTTGATCCAATAAATCCTGTAACGCCAGGTGTGTTACGCACGACATACCAAGCATCATCACTCATAATCATTTCAACTAAAATATATCCAGGGAAAAGTTTCTTTTCAACTTCCTTTTCCTTACCATTACGGGTTTCAATTACTTTTTCCGTTGGCACAACAACATCAAAAATATAATCTTGCATTCCCATAGTATCAGTACGCATTAAAAGTTTTTCTTTTACCTTATCTTCATGCCCTGAATAAGTATTAACTACATACCATCTTTTTTCGTTCATAATTACCCCTAAAATGTCCTTACTAAAAAGGCATAGCCTGTTTGAATTAGAAAAGCTAAAATACTCATAATTAATACAAACACAATCGTAGCAATTGAATATTTAAGCATTTCCTTTTTACTAGGCCATGTTACTTCCTTCATTTCTTTTCTAACGTTTTTAAAGTAACCAGCTTTTTCTTCCTTAGTTTCTTTAACCACTACTTCTTTTTTCTTAGGTGCTTTCTTACTACCCTTAAGTTCAAATCTTTCGTCGTTATTATCTTCTCTTTTTACCTTTATTGCCATAATACCATTCCTTTTTTATTTCAAAATAAAAAGCACTTCGTGCTGTTAGATATAAATTAACACTAAAAGTACTTTTTGTCAATTATTCTTCCCCTTTATGTTAATCTTTAGTTAAAATGTCACCATATCATTAATAGAAATGTCACCGATAATGATTTATAATATTTCGTTAGAAAGGAGATGTCTTTTTATTA
>QWCB01000049.1_pt1 | contig 166521 bp, 131 predicted proteins | sample 1972511 | NCBI WGS metagenome assembly QWCB01 (sample SAMN09866719, study PRJNA288562) | Human gut metagenome isolate term5_stool, whole genome shotgun sequencing... | isolation source: gut | host: Homo sapiens | place: USA: California | reverse complement strand
CCTGGCACGCCAGCAGTGCCTCCTGGCTAAAGCGGCTTAAGAAAAACAGGAAGTGATAAAGACTCAACTACAAATTTACACACTATTGTGGACTTGACTCTAATGGGTAGGCCTCGCTTGCAAGATTCCAAGAGGTGGGTGGTTTGACAAACAAATTCTCAAGGTGTGGGTGGTTTAAGCCTTAGTTCACTGAGACTAACCATCCACACCTTGAAATTTTGTCTAAAATTCTGAGAATCCGAAATGAGAGGAGGCCCCCATCTCGGATACATGGCCTATTCCTTGAACGATTTGACAAAAATACCGAGAAACAAAATCAGGGCAGACGGCCCTTCCACTGCTATTTGAACTCCAATTTTTTCGTGCCCCCAACTTGAGGTGAAATTTTTGCAGCTTAATTCAGATTTAGATATAGTCGATGGGTAGGGCCAGGGTGTTTTCACTGAGCAGGAGTTTGCGGGGATACTGGCAGAGAATGGTTCCGCGCTGCAGCTCGTGATCCTTTAGAGCTTCAAGAACACTGAAGTTTGCGGACATTTTCGCGTTAGGTCTGGCTGTGGCCTTGATTTCGATGGGGTAGATTTTCTCCCCCTGCTCAATCAAAATATCGATCTCTTTGCCATCCCGGTCACGATAGAAGAAGAGCGGAGGACGCACGATACCTGCGTTCAGATAGGACTTCACAATCTCACTGATGAGGAAGGTTTCAAAAATATTTCCTGCCTGCGCGCCGCGCATGAGTGTTTCCGGATTGGGCCAACCGGTGAGGTAGGCTAAGAGCCCCGTATCCATGAAGTAGATTTTCGGCGTTTTAATCGCGCGTTTGAGGTGATTGTTCGCATAAGGACGTAAAAGATATATGATCTGAGAGCTTTCCAGTATTGAAACCCAGCGCTTAACCGTGACCGAACTGAGGCCTAAATCTTTGGCCAGCGATTGATAATTCAGCAGCTCCCCGGATCTGGCCGCCAAAGCGACCATAAATTGCAGAAAAAGATTCTGGTCGCCTACCTGAGTAAGGCTGCGTACGTCCCTTTCAATGTAAGATTGCACATAGGAACTGTAATATATGGTCCAGTCTACCTCAGCGTTAAAGACTAAGCGAGGCATGGCGCCACGATGTATTTTTGGCCAAAGATCCGTGTAGGGCCTGAGCGCCTCTTCTCTGGCAAGGACATACTCAGGCGAAGGAAGAAAAGCCTGAGAAAACTCCAGACCGGCTTGTTCGCGCAGGGATACCCCTTGCAAGTTTAAAATGGCAATGCGACCCGCCAGGGATTCAGAAACATCTTTCATGAGGACAAAAGCCTGTGAACCCGTTAATATGAATTGCCCTGCTTCTTTTCTGCGGTCGGCCTCCATCTCCAGGTAAGGAAATAATTCAGGACAATATTGAACCTCGTCAATGAGCAGCTTTTCTCCGCTGAAATTCTGAAAAAACAAGAGGGGATCCTGCTTGATTTGCTGCCGCAAAAGAGGATCATCCAGAGTTACCAGCCGATAATGCTGCTCAAACAGGTAATTGAGCAAGGTCGTTTTGCCAACCTGGCGCGGACCTGTGAGTAAGAGCACAGGAAACTGTTGACTGATTTTTTGAATCAGGGCTTCGGCTGCCCGTTTGTGATAAGTCATGTTCCTGCCGCCTTTCATGCTTGCTGCCTTTCGCACCTGTCGCAGTTTACATTTGCCGAATTTTGCGTTTGCCGAATTTCGTCCCAGCGGCCTCTCGACCTGGCTGTCATTTGCGTGCCGTTTTTTCCCTTGTCATCTCTTGCAATCGCCGTCTTTAACGTTTGTCCTCAATGATCTGCAAGAAAAGGTACATCTGACTTATTTTCGGCAAAATTAAAGTATGAGTTTAGTTTAGCCGAAAAAACGGAAGCCTTCAAGCGGGTATTTGAACTTTCTAAGGTTCGCTTTTCGGTGGCCATGGGCGGTTTTAAGGTTTGCTTTGTGCTGGGTGGGGTTTTTCCGTTCTCTTTATATCCACGACGATCTCACGATGAGCTAACCCCATGATCGACTGCCCTTTTTCAAAGCTGGCTCCGCAGTCAACGGCAAATTTAAGGGAAGAGGGACCGTCTGAACCTTCAGTTTCATTTCGGCAGGCGGCTTCGATGACGACAGTGCCCTTGCCGCCACCTCTTACTTTCCGATCGTGATGTCGATCAATTTCAAGCATCAAATTGAAGTCTCCATGAGAATTCTCGCTTTTCCACACGGCTACTGGATCAGGTTCCTGCACTTCGCCATTTTCCGGGTATGTACATAAAACATGCTCCAGGTTTGAACCTTTCGGCAGGTAAAAAGCCACGCCGCCCCAGTCCTTTGGAGCCACGCGAACCGTCGATACAATCCTTATTCCCAGCAAATCTTTGTCTTTTTCATAGAGGATGATAGTCCCCTGAGCGCCCGTCCCTACATTGTCTGTAGATACCTCGAAAGGGCTGTAGCCACATGTTTTCAGGATTTCTTCGCCCTTTTTTGCAGCCCCACCTGAGCAAGCACTTAATGACAGGCTGAGTAAGCTAAGACACAGGCCAAAAAGCAGAAGTCTCTTCAATCTTAATATATCGTTCATCCGTGATAAAGCAGCTTTTGCAGCAAGCCTCAAGCTGATCTGGCAAGCCGGAGATAAGAAAGCAGCACGAGAGCAAGTGAAAAACCTGAGAGACCGCTATGAGACGAAATACCCCAAAACCCTTGAGGTTTTAGATAACGGCCTGAAGGACAGCCTGAGCTACTACGATTTCCCCAGTCTTGACAGTACCGACTTGACTTACCTACAAAGCTAATTTCTTCCATTTCCTGATCTTTGTTCTAAATGTTCCAAATGGTGCTACTGTATTAACATGAATAAACTTATAAACTTCCCAAGTAGCAGTTTTTGTTGCTCCATCTGCCCATTTTCTCATATGTGGTTTAAATAATTCTTCATCTGTTAATTCATCTATCATATTATAAATATCTTCTATATTCTGTGTTAGTTGTTCTTTTAGTTCCATTAACGATTTATGAGCATAGGTATCTGTAAACCATTGATACAATTCTCCAAGTTGATTCCACTTAAATTTATCAGATGGTGTTTTAACATCTAATCCATTTTTCTCTTCTTCTTCCCATTTAAAGACTAAAGCAGTCCAACCTACTTGATAGGCAAGATTTTCTGCTGGGGTCCTATCAACTTCTTCTACTCTTTTGTCTTTTAATTCTTCTGGGATATTATCAAATTCTGAAATGTATTTTTCAAAAGTTTTCTTTATCTCATTTTTTAATTCTTCCTTACTTTCATAAGACCTCATATGACGACCTCCGTGTTTTGTATATAGATTTTATACCAATATTTTTTTATCCTGACATTAATTCATCATGGACGAAATCGCCAACGCCAAAGACCAGGAGATCCATTACGAAACCCTGCCGCTTGATAAGTCATGTTAATTGCAGGCGGTTATACTGGTGGGTAGCCACCCCTTTTCGTTCCAGACGGCCCTTCCAGTGCTATTTGAATTCCTATTTTTTAGGCCCCCAACTTGTGGATCGCTGGGAATAAAAATGGGAGCCATCTCTTTCGAGAGGGTTCCCATTTGTTGCTGCGAAGCTTGAGGTGTTTTTCCTGCTCACTCATCTTCAGGAGCTGAGCCACCTGGGGTTGAAGGGCATCTGCTGACGATTTCTTTTTGCTTTCTCAGCTGCCGTATTTGCAACGATTGTAACTTTACTCTAACGCGATTGCGATTGCGGCGGCAGCGCTGTTTACGTTCTCCGGGAGATTATTTGCACTCTCCTGGAGATCGTTTGCGCTCTCCTGGGGGTCGTTTACTTTTTCCTGGAGATTATAAAGAACGCACCCAGTGAGAGCAGCAGGAGGCTGCTGATAGCCACAGCTTTTGTGTCTTGCTCACCTGTTTTCGGAAGCTGAGCGACCTGTCCCTGAATGTTATCCGCAGGCACCTGCTGCACAGGGACAGGCGTTATCGGGATGGTCTGATAAGCTGGCTGCGTCGGACAAATGACCGCGCCATAAGGGCAGGGGATGAGAATGTTCCTGGAGACATAAGTCACAAACAAGGTCACATTAAATCTTGACCGAAAATCATCAATAGGAAAAAACGTTTTATTACTAAAATTACTATAATAACGATAGGTTACAGCTGTGGGCCTTGAAGAGTCTAATTTGAGGATTGTGCTGCCGGGTACGACGTCGGCTCCCACCCAATCCGAGGCCATTGCTGGAGCAAAGTGACCGGGAAGCGAGCTAAGATCAAATTCCAGTGTATCCTCATCGACTTCAATGCTATAGGTCTGATCCCTGGCGATAAAATTTTCTAGCAAAGGATTAGAACTTAAATCCAAAGAGCTTATATGATTGTTTTTCGTGTAAAGAGTTTTTAGCTTTGAGTTGTTGCGAAGATCCAACGTTGTCAGCTGGTTATCACTGCAGTAAAGCTCTGTTAGTTCACCATTTTTCTTCAGATCTAAAAAAGTAATGAGATTGTTAACACAAGAAATGGCTGTTAGCATTGGATTTTTACTTACATCCAACTGTGATAGATTGTTATAATCGCACACAAACCAGCTTAAGTTCGTATTTTGGCTTGTATCTATTTGGGTAAGCTTGTTCCAAGAACAATCAAGGCTCCCTAGATTAATATTATTTTTCAAATCCAGGTCCTGCAGGAGGTTTGCACGACAGGCCAAATTCCCAAGCTTCTTGTTATTACGCAAATCAAGCTCGGAGAGCATATTGCTGCTACAATCTAAACTTTCCAGCTTTAAATTTTGATCCAGCTCCAATATTTTTATTTGATTGCTACTACAGTCGAGGCGTTTAAGTTCTGTGTTTTCACTGACATCCAACGCTTCAATCTGATTGCTTGGACAATCAAGATTTTCAAGTTTCTTGTTTTTGCTCACATCCAGAGAGGTCAGATTATTTTCCTCACACCAAAGCTCCTTGAGATTCGGATTATGGCTCAGATCCAGGGAGGAAAGTTTATTATGTGCACAATTAAGTATCCTGAGCCAAGGATTCTTGCTTACATCTAAAGTGCTCAGATTATTCGAGTCACATTGTAGTTCTTCAAGTTTTGTGTTATTGCTGATATCTAATTCGTCTAGACGGCGAACAGGGCATTCCAGTCTACGGAGATTTGTGAAATACTCTAAGCCCTTGAGATTTTTGACATAGGTATAACGCACCAGAATTTCTCTTACCTGATCTAACTCATTCTGGCTCAAGCTATTATCGTGATTCCGGTCAAACTCATCTGCGACGTAAATTCTGAATTGTTCATCCGGAAAATTCGTAGCATCAATGGCAATATCACCTGGGCCGGGAGACATCAACGGGGTAGCTTTCCTGAAGCTGTCAGGTAAGGCATCTTCTACAGGAGGAATTCCTGGGACTTCGGGATCGAAAACAGCTGCTTCTGGTGTAACGGGGATTTCGGGTGTTATAAGTGCATCGGGAAAGTCAGGGTCTGTATTTGGGCCAGCAGGATTAACGGGGGGAATTGGAGTTTCAGTGTCTGCACCAGGGTTTCCGGGAGTTTGACCATCTGCACCAGTTCCGGACGCCCCGCTTCCAGGTGTTCCGGGCGTGCCGGGCTGGTCAGTGTTGTCCGCTGGCGCCTCGCTGTTCCCGTTGTTTGAATTTGAATTTGAATCTGGGGTTTGTGGAAGCTCATTGCCGCTTCCGGGGGTTGCAGGGGTTTCGCCTGCGTCAGGGATGATATCGGCTTCAGGAGAATTATCCTCAGCCTGTGTGGGAAAACTAAAGGCAAAGGGGAGCAGGAGCAGCATCAGGCCCAGGAAGAGGGCAATGAGCTTCCTTCCTTCCTTCCTTCCGGATCTTCATGACAGATACCTCCTTAAAATAGGCTCTTCTGAGAGCAGGGAAATGCTTTATGAGCACTTGACATTATTATACTACGGTAAAAAGCATATTCTACTTCTGAGATCCAAAAATGATGATGATTTTTATGTTACAGGTGCTAACAGTGACAACCATGAATTTAAGGATAAGAAGATTTTCGGGTCAATTATGATAAAGAAATAATGCTATAATTTCTCCAGAGAAAAAACTGATGAAAAAAGAAAAATGAAAAATTGTCAGGTACACCCGCATGCCATACGCCTGGCCGCAAATATCTGAACAGGGGGTGAGCGAGATGCCCAAAATCCATTCCAGCACCGATCTGAGAAATCGCTACAATGAAATATCTTCCTTTTGCAATAGCACCCAGGAACCTGTGTTTATCACCAAAAACGGCCGCGGGGATCTTGCGGTCATGAGTATTGATTTGTATGACCAGCTTATACAAAAGGACGAACTCTATCACTTGCTGAGCGAGGCCGAAGATGACTTTAAGGCAGGGCGTGAGATGAGCTTTGACGCGTCGCTGGAGCAGCTGCGGCAGGAAATGGCAGATGAAACACTATAAAGTCCTGCTCAGCCGACACAGCCATCAGGATCTTCAGGCGATTCTCGCCTACATGATTCATGAGCTGAAAGCCCCCGCTGCCGCTGCATCTTTTCTTGATGAGGTCGAAACAGTTGTGCGGGGGCTTGAAGTCATGCCTGAGCGTTTTGAGCTTTTGAGGGATGAACCATTAAGGCAGGCCGGTTACCGAAGTTGCCGGATAAAAAATTATTTGCTCTTTTACAAAGTTTTTGAACAAAAGAAAACAGTGCAGCTGTATCGCCTGATCTATGCAAGAAGAAACTGGAAGGATTTGCTCTGAATCTTTTTCCGCGTTTGCTTTTACTTTGCATAGGCTTTTGCTTCTTGTTTTCCTTTGTTTTATGATCGTGATGTCGATCTATTGTTTTACGATCGTGATATCAGTCTTTTTCAACCTGCACAGCAGCATATTCTTTTTGGAGGCTCAAGATGGAATATCCCTTAAATGTCCCAACGCCACGTTCACTCAGCTATGTGAAGCGCAATATTCCCCGTGTGACGCTGGAACAGCGTGAACGCGCCCTTAAAGCGACGCATTATAATGAATTTGCTTTCCCGGCAGGGCTGCTGACGGTCGATATGCTCTCGGACTCAGGTACGACGGCCATGACCGACCAGCAGTGGTCTTCGCTCTTCCTGGGCGATGAGTCCTATGGTCGAAACAAGGGCTATTATGTGCTGCTCGATGCGTTCCGCGATATTTTTGAGCGTGGAGGGGAGAAGAACTGGCGACGGGGTCTCGACCTTCTCCGCACGGACTGCCAGGATATTGACCTGCTCATGGACAGGCTTTATCTGCATGAGGAGGAGGGCGGCCTGTTCAATGGTGGCGCGGCTCAGATGGAAAGACCCAATACCTTTATCCTCCAGCAGGGACGTGCGGCTGAGTCTGTACTCTTCGAGATCGTGCGCAATATTCTTAATAAGCGCACGCCAGGCAAGATCTACACCATCCCTTCCAATGGCCATTTCGATACCACCGAAGGCAATATCAAGCAGATGGGGTCGATTCCCCGCAATCTCTATCATCAGGAACTGCTCTGGGAAGTGCCGGAAGGCGGCCATTATGCGAAGAATCCTTTCAAGGGCGATATGGACATCCCGAAGCTTGTCGAACTCATTGAGAAGGTCGGCCCCGAGAATGTCCCGCTCATTTACACGACGATCACCAATAACACCGTCTGCGGGCAGGCTGTTTCCATGAGATCCATCCGCGAAACAGCGAAGGTGGCTGAGAAATACGATATTCCCTTTATGTTCGACGTCGCCCGCTGGGCCGAAGACTGCTACTTCATCAAAATGAACGAGGAAGGCTACGCCGACAAGTCCATCGCTGAGATCGCCACCGAGATGTTTTCGTATTGCGATGGCTTCACCATGTCCGCCAAGAAGAACGGCCATTGCAATATGGGCGGTATGCTGGCCTTCCGCGATCGCGGGCGCTTCTGGCGGAAGTTCTCTGACTTCAATCCGGATGGCAGCGTGAAGACAGATGTCGGCGTCCTCATCAAGGTCAAACAGATTTCCTGCTATGGCAACGATTCTTACGGCGGCATGTCCGGTCACGATATTATGGCCCTGGCTGCCGGACTCTATGAAGAGTGCCGCTTCGATTATCAGGACGAGCGCGTGCGCCAGTGCGAGTATCTCGCCGAAGGTCTGTACAAGGCAGGCGTCAAGGGGGTCGTTCTTCCTGCCGGAGGCCACGCCGTCTATATCCATATGGACGAATTTTTTGACGGCAAACGCTCGCACGAAAAATTTGCGGGCCAGGGCTTTTCGCTGGAGATGATCCGTCGCTATGGCATCCGCGTGGCGGAACTGGGAGATTTTTCCATGGAATACGACCTCAAGACGCCCGAACAGCAGGCGGAAATCTGCAATGTCGTGCGCCTCTGCATCAACCGCAGCCAGCTTTCCAGAGAGCACCTGGATTACGTGATCGCGGCGGTAAAAGCGCTCTATGAAGATCGCGAAAATATCCCGAACATGCGCATTACCTGGGGCCGCAATCTGCCCATGCGCCACTTCCACGCCTTCCTGGAGCCTTATCCCAACAAGGACTGAGCGCGAAAGCTCACGAAACTTAAAAAGGGGGCCATCTCTTTCGGAGATGGTCCCCTTTATTGCTGTTAAACCGCCGATGCTTATTTCATCAGGCTGATGCGGGCGAAGATCGGGGCGAGGGTGTTGGCGACGGTCGACATCATCTTGATGAAAATGTCGAGAGCCACGCCCACGACGTCTTTGCGGGTGTCGCCGATGGTATCGCCGGTCACGGAAGCTTTGTGCGCCGGGCTGCCTTTGCCGTAGCCTTCGAGTTCACCAGATTCAATATACTTCTTGGCATTGTCGAAGGCGCCGCCGGAGTTACCCATGAAGATAGCCCGCGGAATGGCGACGATGGTCGCGCCGAGAAGGAGGCCGCCGACAAATTCGACACCGAAGAGAATGCCGCCGAGGAGCGGGATGGTCAGAGCCAGCAGCGAAGGGGCCAGCATTTTCTTGAGAGCCTGCTGGGCTGCGAGGGTGATCATCGTGTTGTAATCAGCATGTTTGGTGCCTTCGAGTACGCCGGGGACAGACATCTGTTTGTCGCCTTCATCGGCCATCAGCTTGGCAGATTCAATGGTATTGTCGGTGAGAATGGCACAGAAGTATTCGATCAGAGCACCGCCGATAATGCCGCCGGCAATGACGACGAAGGAGGCGAAGTTCAGGACGGGTTCAGCTCCCAGCGGTGTGTAGCTGCCGACATAAGCCACGATCAGGGAGACGGTGGCGAAGGCGGCGGAACCGATGGCGAAGCCTTTGCCGATGGCAGCGGTCGTGTTGCCGACAGCGTCGAGCTTATCGGTAATGACACGCACTTCGGCGGGTAGATGAGCGGATTCGGCGATGCCGCCCGCGTTATCGGAAATTGGGCCAAAGGCGTCAATGGAGACGGTCGCGCCGACGAAGGAGAGCATGCCCAGAGCGGAAACGGCCAGGCCGTAAGTTCCGCAGAGTTTGCCGGAAATGAAGAGCGCCACGCCGATGACGACGATGGGCAGTAGGCAGGAGCGAGAGCCGATGGCGTCGCCCTTGGTGACGATAAAGGCATCGCCTTCGGGAGCGATGCGGGCCAGCTCACGGGTCGGTTTGAAGTCGGTGCTCGTATAGTACTCGGTGATCACACCGATGGCGACGCCGCTGAGAATGCCTAAAACGGCAGAAATCCAGGGGCTGAGCCAGCCGATCTTGAAGCTGTCGTAGAGTTTTTCGTTATTGAAAACGAAGTAAGAGGAACAGAGACCGAAGAGGATCGTCAGGCCGGAAGAAATCCAGTTCGCCATGTCGAGGTCACGGGAAGGATTGTTGCTGAGTTTGCGATGAGTGCCGACAAACATACCGATGAGGCAGCTGAGAAGGCCGCCGCCCGCGAGCAGAATGGGGAAAAGAATGGTCGCGTTGAAGGTCTCAAAGGGGATGAGCGCCTCGTTTCCGCGATAGATGCCCACGGCGATCATGAAGCTGGCGGAAATTGTTGCGACAAAGCTTTCCAGCAGGTCGCTGCAGTTGCCGGCGATATCGTTGACGTTGTCGCCGATGAAGTCTGCGATAACGTTGGGGACGCGGCTGTCATCTTCAGGAAGATCGTGGCGGATTTTGGCCAGAATATCCGAAGAGATATCGGCGGCCTTGGTGTAGTTTCCACCGGCCACGCGGTTAAACATGGCGACCACGGAGCAGCCGAGCGAGTAGGTGGCAATGATCATGAGATCAGGATTGCAGGGCAGGCTGACAAGAAGGCCGCTGCTGGTGGCTTCGGGATCGACGCCGCCGCGAATGACAAAGAGCAGAAGTACGCCGAACAGACCAAAGGCCTGAACGGAGAGGCCGCTGATGCTGCCGCCGCGCATGGCGACGCGCACTGTTTCGCCGATGTTCAGGGTGGTTCTGGCGGCATTGGAGGTCCGCACGTTGGCATAGGTCGCGCTGATCATGCCAAGGATGCAGGCGCAGCTGCTCATGGTTGCGCCTAAGAGAAAGCTGAGCCCGCTCCAGCGCTCGATAAAGCAGGAAAAGACCAGAGCCAGTACGACGACAACCAGCACGATCATTTTGTATTCCGTTTTAAGAAAGGCATCAGCCCCGGAACGGATTATCCCGGCAAGTTCTTTCATTTCGGGCGTACCTTCGTCCATCTTCTTGATGGACAGGACCTCTGAAACCACATAAAGCAGGGTCAGGGCCACGACGCCGAAGAGAATCATGGTACTCATTGATACATCATCCTATTCTACTGATTTGCTTCGGCATTTCTGCCGAGCTGGTGGAAATAAACAAGGCGGTTTGTACAGTTGCAGCACGACCGACTCACACAAAAATGCGCCCGACTAAGCTACATAGGCCTTTCGTCAGGGCGCATCCTGGTCCCGCCCGCACTGAGGTCGGCGCGGAAGCTGGTACATTACCGCTGCACAAGCCTATCACGCGCCATTATAACACTCAGATGCGGGCAAACGGCATTGAATGTTGCCGCATATTTTTTTCCGTCAGTAATAATCGCTGAAAGCGTTTTCTCCGCAGATCAAGTCCTCGGTTCTGGCTATAAGGCCAAAGGCTGGAACCTATTGGGCATGATCACTGAAAGCACTCACTCCACAGAGCCACTGCGGCTTTGGCTCAGAAGAGCTTAGCCTGGCGCTCGGCTTCGCTGCCTTTATCTTCCAGAAGCGGCAGCAGCGCTTCGTATTCATCGAGGCTCTGCGGATTCTGCAGGGCATCGCGGTTGGTGACCTTACGGTGATTGACGATGTTGGTGACAGCGCTTTCGACAATTTTGCCGTTCAGGGTCCGGGGAATGTCGCTGACTTCCAGAATGACCGCAGGAACATGGCGCGGCGAGGCATTTTTGCGCAGGGTCGTGCGAATCTCTTTGGCAATCTCGGGGCTGAGGCTCCGGCCTTCCTTCATCTGAACAAAGAGCAGCACGCGCTGGTCGTCGTGGTACTGCTGGCCGATGGCGAGGCTGTCGAGCACGGCGTCGACTTTCTGCACCTGAGCGTAAATTTCGGAGGTGCCGATACGCACGCCGGAGGGTTTCAGGACGGAGTCGGAGCGACCGTAGTAGGTGACACCGCCGGTATCGCTGTGCATTTCAATGTAGTCGCCGTGACGCCAGACGCCGGGATAAACCTCAAAATAGGCCGCGTGATAGCGTTTGCCCTCGGGGTCGTTCCAGAAGTAGAGCGGCATGGCGGGAATGGGCAACTCACAGACGAGTTCGCCCTGTTCGTCGTAAACGCGCTCGCCCTTGTCGTTATAGGCAAAGACGGCTTCGCCCAGGCCCGGGCCCTGCAGTTCGTTGCTGTAAACAGGGTTTAGCGGGTTGCCGATATTAAAGCAGCCGTTGATATCCGTCCCACCGGCAATGGAGGAAAAGTGCAGGTCTTTTTTGATCTTGTCGTAGACAAAGTGGAAACCCGCGTCGGAGAGGGCTGAGCCGGTCTGGGAGATGCAGCGCAGAGCTTTGAGATCGGCGTGATCTTTCGGCACAAAATCTTCGGCCATGAGGGCGTGAATGTACGAAGCGGAGAGACCAAAGCAGGTGACGGCTTCTTCTTCGAGGATTTTCCAGATGGATGCCGTTTCGGGCCAGGAGGGGTTGCCGTCGTAAAGGACAAGGGAGCAGCCCGCGCCCAGGGCGGAGAGCATCCAGTTCCACATCATCCAGGAGCAGGTCGTGATGTAGAGCATGCGGTCTTTTTCGCTGATGTCGTGATGCAAAACGACTTCTTTCAGCTGATTGATGAGCAGGCCAGCGTGCGACTGCACCATGCACTTGGGCTTGCCGGTGGTCCCGGAGGAGAACATGACGACCAGCGGATGGGAGGCGGGAACCTGTTCGTAGTGGAAGCGACTTTCGTCGCCACGTTCGAGGAAAGCTTCCCAGCACAGGGCGTTGGGGGTGGCGGCGACGGCAGCATCCACATCTCCGGCGTAATGGGTGTAAACCACGCGTTTCACGCTCGGCATATTCTGGGCGAGCTGGGCTGCCTTGGCGGAGACATCAAAAGTTTTTCCTTTGTAGTAGTAGGCGTCGGTCGTAAAGAGCACCCTGGGCTCGACCTGACCGAGACGATCTGTGGCGGCCTGAGGGCCGATATCCGTGGCGCAGGAGCACCAGACCACGCCGACTGCGGCTGCGGCAAGCATAGCGATGATGGTTTCGGGGAGGTTGGGCATATAAGCGGCCACAGTGTCTCCGGCTTTCAGGCCTTCGGCGCGCAGGGCTTCGGCGATGCGGAAAACCTGGGAGCGCAGTTCGCTCCAGGAAATGACGCGGCGCTCGGAATCTTCACCGCGGAAGATGAGGGCGGGTTCATCTCCTTTGCGTTCGCGCAGCATATTCTCCGTGTAGTTCAGCATGGCCCCGGGGAACCATGCTGCTCCGGGAAATTTGTGGAGATCGTCGACAACTTTGTCATAGGGTTTGGAGGTCTTAATCTCAAAGAACTTCCAGAGCTCGTCCCAGAAGAGTTCAGGCTCTTTGATACTCCAATCGTGAAGTTCGCGGTAATCCTCAAACTCCAATCCGTGCCGGGCTTTCAGCTGCTTCATGAAGGCCATCATCTGCGATTTTTCGCGGCGCTCCGCGGAAGCGCGCCAAAGTTCTTCTCTCATCTTCTTTTTTCCTTTCTAAGTGCACCGCAGTTGGACGCTGCGGCAGACTTCAGTTCTGTTCTCTTTAATTCTGTTCTTTAGAGAGGTCGCCGACACTGAAAAGACCGGCCTCCTTGCGCTTGGCCAGTTCTTCCACGATGTAGCTGGCGACATTGTCGGCATAGGAGCCGGGGCCGAAGCCTGCGTCACAGCCCAATTCTTTGGCCAGCTCGTGGCTGATGCGGGGACCCCCGATAATCACGAGGAATTTCTCGCGCAGACCCTCAGCTTCCAGAAGCTCGATCAGTTCGGTGATGTTCTGGATATGGATATTCTTCTGCGTGACCGTCTGAGAAACGAGAAGGACGTCTGCCCTGTATTCCAGGGCTTTGCGGATAAAATCTTCGTTGGGCACCTGGCTGCCCAGGTTAAGGGCTTCGATCATGCCATAGCGCTCCAGACCATAGTGGCCCGCATAGCCCTTCATGTTCATGATCGCATCGATACCCACAGTATGGGCGTCAGTGCCGGTTGAAGCGCCGAGGACGCGAATGGGCCGCCCCAGTTTTGTGCGGATGAACTGATCGGTCTCTTCCATGCTGAGCACGTCCACTTCGACGGCTTTGACGTGAATTTGTGTGTAATCCAGCGTCTTTTCCAGCTGGCCGTAGCCGACAAAGAAAGTGAAGTTTTTGTCGAGCGCCTGGTGACAGGTGATGAGAGGCTCCTTCAGCCCCATGCTGAGCAGCACCTGCTTGGCCGCTTCTTCGGAGGTGGGATTGTCGGCGACGGGCAGGGTAAAGGAAAGCTGTACCTTGCCGTCATTCATCGTGTCCCCGTAGGGCTTCAGTTTTGTGAGGTCAAGTTCGGTGGAGAAATCGCGTTTCTCCATACTGTAAAGTCCGCCGCTCATTTCGTGCATCCTCCTTCCGCCGGGGTGTTCTCAAGTTCTTCGGCGACCCGGTCCACCGCTTTGCCTTGTTGCTCTTCACGGGCTGCGCGCGTTTGCTGCATATTGTCTTCGGCCGCGCTCATAAAGAGGTCGTGGAACGGATTGAGGTAGTTTTCTTCTTTGTGGAAGACCCCGGCAAGGCCTTTGCCGCCGTCCAGAGGCCGTTTGATATCGGCGAAGCGGCCCAGTTCGAGGGTACGGAAGAGGCCGTCGCGCTGGATATTGCGCAGCAGCTCCAGGGCCTGATCCAGAACAAAGGCAGCTCGCTCTTCCATGATCCCGCCCGGCTTAAAGCTGATATCGTCGCCGAAGTCCCTGAGGCTGCGGGCGATATAGCGGGCATTTTCAATGGAGAGGGCGCGGTCTGACATAAAGGGCGTGTGGATGGCTTCGGTGAGCATGCCGAGGAGGTGTATCCGCTGTTTGGAAATCACCGTGATGATATTGAAGAGGGCATCCTGAATGTGGCCGCGGAAAATATTGCCCGTCATATATTTGGTCGGGGGCATGTATTTCAGCGGCGCATGGGGGAAAATCTGCCGGGCCATCTGAGCCTGAGCGAACTCGTAGAGAAAGGCATTTTCCAGCTCGGGATCCATCTCAAAGGCGTGGCCTAAACCCATCTGTTCTTCCGGCATACCGGCATCGAGAGCGAACTGCTCGTTGATGAACTGCGAGGCCAGGACGGTGTGGGCTTCTTCAAAGGCATCGGCCGTGGTGAGGTAGTTATCTTCGCCCGTGTTGATGATGACTCCGGCAACGCCGTTGATGAGCCGCGAGAAGCGCTGGTCGATGAGCGTGCGCTGCATGTTGATGTCACGGAAAAGAATACCGTAGAGAGCGTCGTTCAGCATCACGTCGAGGCGTTCAAAGGCGCCCATGACGGCGATTTCCGGCATACAGAGGCCGGAGCAGTAGTTGCAGAGACGGATGTAGCGATGCAGCTCTTCGCCGCTCTCATCCAGGGCTTTGCGCATGAGGCGAAAGTTTTCCTGGGTCGCCATGGTTCCGCCAAAGCCCTCAGTGGTAGCACCATAGGGCACATAGTCGAGCAGGCTCTGGCCGGTGGTGCGAATCACGGCGATGACGTCGGCGCCCTGTTTGGCGGCCGCCTTGGCCTGGACGATATCTTCGTAAATGTTGCCCGTGGCCACGATGACATAGAGCAGCGGTCCGCTGTGATCCCCGAAGCGCTTTAAGTATTCGTCGCGCTTGCTGCGGGAGGCCAAGATGCGTTTGAGGCTCTTTTCGGCTTCGCCTTCGCCCCAGACCCGGATTTGAAAGGCGTCGACAGGTTCCAGCTGGCGAAAAGAAAAATCGCCCTGGGCACAGAGTTCAGCAACCTCCTGCGGCGACTTGCCTAGGGAGAGACAGGCCCGCCCCATCCAGTACGAAGCGCCCTGTCCCAGGAGGCCTTCCTCCTGCAGCTGCTCGATGACGAGGTTCGGCAGGGGAACCCCGGCGTCATTGATGCCGTCAATCCCCATCAGGCGCAGGACGGTGCGCTCCACGGTCACCGTGGAGCGGTCATCCAGTTCTTCAACGGTCTGGCGCACGATGGCTGCGGCAGCCTCCCTGGCCTCAAAGACCTTCTGTTCATCTAAATGTAGTTCAGCCATGATTTCTCCTTGTTCAGATATCAGACTTTTAATGGTTTCTTATTGTTTCAGCGAGACCTTACGGCGCTTCGCCAAGCTCGCGATTTTCCTCGTAAATTTGCCGCATCTCCCTGAGAAAGACGGCATCAATCCCCATTTTTTCGGCGATGCAGAGACCTGCTGCCGGGATATCCTCCGCTTCTTCAAGGGGGGCAAGAGCATAATCCATGGCCTCATGAATGGCGGCGATGGCTTTCTCATCCTCAAGATCTGATTTGCTCTTTTTTTCATCTCCCGGGGCGGCGCGCAGAGCGTTGGCGAAATCCTCCTTCCTGCGGGTGACCAGAGGATGTTCGGCGGCAACATGCTTGCCAGTCGCTGCTTCGGGCTTCAGACCGCGAATGCGATAGTGTCGTATGCCTTTTTCGTGGGGCATGCGATAGTGGGTCGCGCAAAGAAGGCGGCTATTGCTGCGGGCGAAGATGCGGCAGATTGCCTGCAGCATGGCAGTGGCCTCATCGGGGTTGGTCCCACGGCAGGCTTCGTCCATGACGACGAGGCCGCGAGTGCTCTGTGAAAGACGCAGCATCTCGCGAATGCGCACGGCCTGCTGAGCAAAAGAGGAAAGGCCCAGACGGGCTTCACCTTCAGCTTCGGTCAGATAGGAGAAAAAGTCGTAGAGGTCTGTGGACAGAGCCTCGCAAGGGGGGCAGATGGCCAGCTGGGTGAGCAGGAGGCAGAGCAGAAAACACATGAGAGCCACGCTTTTTCCGCCCATATTGGCGCCGCTGATGACGACGCTCCCCTCGCCCAGAAAGATCGACTGCGGGGTAAAGGAAAGTCCTCTGTCCATAAGTTCTGCGGCCAGCAGAGGGTGATAGGCGCCGGTGATCCGGCTGCCGGAACCGGGGGCAAGAATTTCAGGGATGGGGGCCTGCCAGCGTTCAGCCAGTTCGGCCCGGGCCAGGCGAAAATCGAAGCAGCCGAGAGCGGCGAAATTTTCGCGCAGGGCGGGAAGCCAGTCGCGCAGACCGGCGGCGACGCGCTCAAGCTCGGCGTCCTCCAGCTTTTTCTGTCGGTTCAGCAGCTCCGCTCTCTGCTCAAACAGGGCTTCACGAGCGGCCTGGCTGCTGAGCTCCTCGCGTTCACGCAGCAGGAGGGAAAGCTTTTCCTCTAAAAGCTTACGTTCCTCACGCACGCGGCGCAGATCTTCAGACCAGGCGGAGTAGATGTGAAAACCCTCTTCCCGGCGACCCGGAGGATTGAGCAGAGCCTCAGCCTCAGAGAGATCGGTCAGGCTGCTGTCCGCATCGCGAAGCAAATCGTCGTAATAGGTGAGCAGACGGAAGAGCCCCAGAGAGCGCTTGATTTCAAAGAGTTCGGCCTCGTCGGGAAGCAGACCTTTTTCCAGACGGGAGAGGCTTTCGTCATTGCGGCGAAAGCGGCTGAGCAGCGTTTCGGCCTCGCGCCAGCGCGCCTTTTTTTCCTGCAGGGAACGGCGCAGCCGGGCGATCACAGAAAACTCATGAATCAGCTCGTCGCGCTCGGCGTCCGTGTAAAACTGCAGTTCGTCTTTCACATCGCGTCCCTGAGGACTGCGACAGGTACAGTTTTCCAGGATTTCATCGAGGAGCAGAGCCTGTTTTTCCGCAAAGCTGCAAATCAGCACGATAAACTCCTTTCTAAACTTCCAGGTCTGAAATTCCAGGCCTAAACTTTCTGGCCTTTAGGGCCGACTGTGATCTAGACCATAAGGGCCGGTCCGAGATCGAAAACCGGCAGGGGCAGTTCGGCTTGAAGCCGGGGCAGGATATCCGCGGACGAGAGGGGACTGCCGTCATCCAGGCGGGGATTAAAGGCCAGCCAGAGCAGGCGCAGGGGGCAGAGAACGTTCAGTTCGATGCCCGCAGTTTCCAGCTCTCTCAGCTTGGCGGGGCTGAGAAAAATGCGCGTGCCGTCCTCGGCAATGAGGCGGAAGGGGCGTGCCCTCCGCGCTTTCAAAAGAGCTGTAGCGCTGCGGTCCGTAAGGGCCCCGCGCAGCATCAGTCCGCGATCGGAGCTGTCGACGAAATCGCGCAGTTCGTCGCCGCCGAGGAGTGTTTTGAGGCGAAGCGGGCGAAAGCCTCCATTTTCATCCAGGGCAAGTGCGCGAAGATCCTCCTGAGTCTCTCCGAGAGCCGAGATCAATTCCCTTTGCAGCTCCTCTTTTACAGGCGGCAGGGTCAGCAGCCGCAGAGCGTGCCGACAGGAGCGTAGCAGCTCTGAGATACGCCCGCTGTGACCGGCATTAAAGGCCAGCACAGCCGCTTCACTGAGGCCTCCACCGGCAGGCGAGCGCCGCGACAGCGCGCCGTCGATGAGATAAAGAGCATTCGGGGCAGTCCGGCGCAAAAGGGCTTCGCACTGCTTCAGCTCCTGTGCCATGGAGGGCCCGGCCAGTTCGACATAGCCGGAAATGAGCACGCGGCAGAGGGCAATTTCGCCAAAAGCCGTATATATCCCACTTAATTCAAGAATGTCCAGCAGGGCGTCGGAGCGCTGCAGAGAACCGGTCGCCGTGAGCAGCAGACTCCCTGCCGGGGCATAGATGCGGGGCTTTTCCGTCTGGGTGACGACGTCGCTTTCCTCGCCATCGCGGCCGATGGAGGTCAGGGCCAGAGGCCGTTCAAAACCTTCATTCATACAGGCCATGAGCAGGTGGTTAAGACTGCTCGTCTTGCCCGCATTCTTGGAAAGACCGATGAAGGCGAGAGAAGAGAGCTCACGGACCCCCGTGAGCTCAAGGAGTTCCGCGGATGTGGGCCGTTTATTCGTAATAATTGTGTTCGTCATCGACTTTGACTTTGCGCAGGAGAACTTTCGGTTCAATGCACATCTCATCTCCGGCCAGAAGCTTGGAGACGCCGACGTTGATGACCTTGCGCTGGCCGCTGCAAACCTCGCAGTGGCAGTCCTGGTGATAAGTTTCCGGCTCTTTGTAGGTGGTGATGACCCCCTCGTAGTTGCGCAGGACGACATGCCCGGGGTTCTGCGAAATGACGTAGTCCGGCATGACGGGAATTTTACCGCCGCCGCCCGGAGCGTCCACGACAAAGGTGGGTACACAGAAGCCGGAGGTATGGCCACGCAGACCTTCAATGATCTCGATGCCTTTGGAGACCGGGGTGCGGAAGTGCGAAAGTCCCAGCGAGAGGTCGCACTGGTAGATGTAGTAAGGACGCACGCGAATGTAAACAAGGCCGTTCACAAGCTTGCGCATGACATGAACACAGTCGTTGACGCCGCGCAGCAGGACGGACTGGTTGCCCAGAGGAATGCCCGCGTCGGCCAGGCGCGCGCAGGCCTCCTGGCTCTCGGGGGTGATTTCATTGGGGTGATTGAAATGCGTGTTGAGCCAGACCGGATGGTATCTTTTCAGCATGGCGCAAAGTTCAGGCGTGATGCGCTGGGGCAGGACGACCGGGGTGCGGCTGCCGAGGCGTATGACCTCCACGTGATCGATCTCGCGCAGCTTGCGCAGAATGTATTCGAGGCGTTCATCGCCCATGAGCAGAGCGTCGCCGCCGGAAAGCAGGACATCGCGCACCATCGGCTTATTGCGGATGTAGTCGATGCAGGCATCGATATCCGCCTGGCTCCTGGCGCCATCCTTCTGGCCGGCGAGGCGGCGGCGGGTGCAGTGGCGGCAGTACATGGAGCACATGTCGGTGATGAGGAAGAGTACGCGGTCCGGATAACGATGCGTCAGGCCGGGAACCGGAGAATCTTCGTCCTCTTCCAGGGGGTCGACGAGATCTTCGGGGGCGCGCCAGGCCTCATCGGCGGTCGGCACGGATTGCTGCCTCACCGGATCAAAGGGATCTTCGGGGTCAATCAAGGTCAGATAATAAGGGGTGATCGCCATGCGAAAGAGTTGCAGGGCCTTTTCGGCTCCGGCCAGCTCCTCTTCACTCATGGGCAGGAGTTTTTTCAGTTGATCGAGACTGTCAATGCGGTGGCTGACCTGCCAGTGCCAGTCATTCCAGTCTTTGTCGGACACGTCGGGAAAAAGCTCGCGACGGCGGGCTTCTCCCTTGCGGTTGATGTATTTTTCGTTGGCATTCATCTTAAGGTTCTCCTTCACCCGAAAGTGGCAGCGAGCTCGGACTGCATTTGCGTTCAAAAGATCGCTGTTTCTGCTCCGGGAGTGATAAAGGGGAGGCGAGGAGGGTGGCTTGCATCTCCTCGCCCCCGTGTGATCCGTGGGATCTGTGTCTTACGTGTGCAATAGGCCTGCCCTCGACACGCGCTCAGATCAGAGATAGTGCTTTTCGAAATACTCTTTCAGCGCAGGGCACTCGCGGAGTTCGGAGAGGGTGATTTCGGCGTGGTTTTTGGTATAGCCGTTGCCCATGATCATGGTGACATCCTTGCCAACGCCCTCAGCGCCCAGAGCTGCGCGGGTAAAGCTGGTGGCCATGCTGAAGAAGTAAACGAGGCCGCCGTCGCGCACGGGCAGGATGCTGGACATCTCGGTGCCGTCGATGTTGACCACGTTGATGGCAACGTCATACTCTTTGCCGTTGTTGCAGGCAAGGGCCTTGTCGAGGACTTCGACGGGGTTTTTCGCATCGGCGACAAAGAATTGATGGACGAAGTGATTGTTCAGGAGGGTATCCTTCGGACGGTCATTGTGGCTCATGCCGACCACATTGCCGCAGGGTCCGACACGTTTCATGGCCTCATAAGCAATGAGCATGCCGCTCTTGCCGCCCGCGCCGAGAATCAGCACGGAATCATTGGGTTTGACGATATTGGCCGTCTGGGCGGGAGCGCCGGCCACGTCCAGAGCTGCGAGAGCGAGATTTTCACTCATGTCTTCCGGCAGTTTGGCGTAGATGCCGCTCTCGAAGAGAATGGCCTGGCCCTCAATCTCGACGCGGTCGATCTGGGGGTAAACCTTCAGGATCTTTTTAATTTGCAGGGGAGTGGTTGAGAGGGACACCAGGGTCGCAATGCGGTCGCCCACCTTGACGTCGCGGTCTTTCAGGTCTTTGCCGATCTGGGCAATGGTGCCCATGAGCATTCCGCCGGAACCTGTAACAGGGTTCTGCATTTTGCCGCGCTCGGCGACGATATCGAGGATCGACTGTTTTAATTTTTCTTCATCGTGACCGGAGGCTTCCCAGAGCTGGTGAAAGCTGGCCGAGTCGATGTTCAGAGCGGAGACGTCCACGAGAATCTCGTTATCATAAATCTCCATCGTATTGTCGATCTTCTTTGCTGCCTGAGGGAGCAGTCCCTGCGGTTCGATGACGCGGTGAGCGCCGTACTTGTTGCCTTTGGCCATAAATGTTTTCCTCCTGATTTCTTTAATAAGAATTTATATAAATATTTAAGGCTGAGACCAGCGGTCATCGAGCTTAAATGCTGCGCAGCTTTTTGTGTTCGTCAATGCGCAGGATTTCGCGGGCCTCTGCGGGCGTGGCGATTTCCAGATTAAGTTCATGCGCGATGCGCACGATGCGCTCGACAAACTGGGCGTTGGAGTCGGCGAGTACGCCGCGATCCATCATGAGGTTATCCTCAAAGCCGACGCGCACATGACCGCCGAGAAGCATGGCCATGACGTTCATGCTGAGCTGGCTCTGGCCGACGCCGGAAACCGTAAAGGTGGCATCGTCAGGCAGGGAGTGCACGAGGAATTCCAGGTCGCGCGGGGTTCCGGTGATGCCGCCATTGACGCCCATAACCAGATTAAAGTGCAGCGGTGCGACAATCTTGCCCTTGCGGTGGAGGCGCAGAGCCATATCAATCATGCTCTTGTCGAAAACCTCGATTTCAGGCATCACACCGCGCTTCTGCATGCGGGCGGCAAAGTCGATGATCATATTTTCGGTATTGACGAAGATCTCGTCGCCGCCAAAGTTTAAAGTGCCGGCGTCGAGGCTTGCCATCTCAGGATCAAGTTCGAGGGGCTGCAGGCGTTCGTCTGCGGACATGCCCGTTGCGCCGCCGGTGGACGGCTGAATAATGACCTCGGGGCAGGCCTCGCGGATGCCGTCGATGAGGACGCGGAAACGCTCGCGGTCCTGGGTGGGCGTGCCATCGTCGAATCTCGCATGAAGATGGATGATGGAGGCGCCGGCCTGTGCTGCGCCCTTTGCCTCACGCACATACTGTTCCAGGGTATAGGGAACGTTGGGGTTCATTTCCTGGGTGACTTCGGCCCCGCTGATGGCAGCCGTGATGATGACTTTTCTTTTCTGAGCAGACATAAAACCTCCTTGAACTTTGCTTTATGAATATTGGGCGTTTATTTGCGCTGATTTGCTTTTGGTGTGACGCAGGTGCCATGGGCACGGCAGACGAGCAGAGGCTCATCCAGGACATCGCAGGCTGAAGCAGAGATATCCGGACGGGCGGTGATGACTTTATAAGCTTCAAAGCTCATCGAACGAGAGCTGTTCCCTTCCTTTTCAATGCGGCCGCGGGCCTCAATATAATCTCCGGCATACACGGGAGCTTTAAATTCAACGAGATCGTAGGCAACAAAGAGACCTTCGTCGCCGTCGCGGCGGATGAGGAGTTCGGTCGCCACGTCGCCGAAAAGCTGCAGCATTTTGGCCCCATCGACCAGATTTCCGCCATAGTGGGCGTCTCCCTGACTCATGCGTAAACGGATGACAACATCTTCCATACTTCGTTTCTCCTTTATGACTTTATTTTTTAAAACTTATAGCGTTTCACTAATAGCTTAAAAGCTTAGACAACTCAGCCTGGAGCACAGCTTTGCGAAGAAGCTCTCAGACAAAAGTTCCGCAAAAAGAAAAAGGCTATGTGTGAAGATTCACACATAGCGCTCCATGCCCCGGCATGACAGTGGAGGACAATTCCTGCCCTTCACCAGAGAAAAAAGACGTGGACCCGTCTTTCCCTCTTCGGCGGCGAAGACTTCATCTCCCTTCCCGGTCCGGAAATGTTGGAAGACTACCCAAACGCCGCGCCTCTATTGTTAATTGTGCTAGATTTTTGCGTAAGTTTGCTTGCTTTGCCAGCCAATTATACCTGAAGCACGGAAAGTCTGACAAGGGTGCAGCTAAAATTTATAGAGTTCAAATGCTGTTGCCAGCCTCGATGCTGATCGCGTAAAAGCGGGAGAGAAGATCATCCAGCTGCAGTACCTTTTTGGCTTCGCCGTTCGCATCGAGAAGAATCTTGCCGCCGTGCATCATGAGAATACGGTCGCCATAACGAAGACTGTAACGCAGATTGTGGGTGACCATCAGGGCGGTCAGCTTTTTCTCACGGATGATCTGATGGGTCAGCTGCATAATGGCTTCGGCGGTTTTGGGGTCCAGGGCGGCCGTATGCTCGTCCAGGAGCAAAATTTTGATTGGCGTCATAGTGGCCATCAGAAGAGCCACGGCCTGACGCTGACCTCCGGAAAGGGTTATCACTTTGTCGTTGAGCCGGTTTTCCAAACCCAGCCCAAAGGCGGCCAGCTGGCTACGGTAATCATCCATGCGCTCGCGCGAAACTCCGGGTCTGAGGCCATAGCGCTGCCCTTTATGTTCAGCAAGAGCAAGATTTTGCAGCAGCGTCAGGGAGGGGGAAGTTCCTGCGGAGGGATCCTGAAAAACCCGGCTGAGACTGCGGTAATGCAGGTGCTCCGCCTGCTTCGTCACGTCCTCGCCGTCGATCAGAATTTCGCCCTTCTGGGGACGGAAGCGGCCGCTCAGCAGATTGAGCAGGCTGGTTTTTCCCGAACCGTTGCTGCCCACGATGCTGACAAATTGTCCGCTTTCCACCTTGAGATTAAAGTCCTCAAAAAGCTGGACTTCATTGGGAGTTCCGCGATTGTAGCTCAAGTCAATGTGACGCAGTTCAAGCATCTTTGGCCTCCTTTTGGGTTTTGCTTTCCGTGCAGGTCTTGCTCAAGCCGAAGAGGCGACGAAAATGTGCAGCCATTTGCCCATTTCCGGCCACCAGAATCACGAGAAAGGTCAGGGCCGTCAGCAGTTTTAAGGCGTTGGGCGGCAGGCCCAGAGTAATGGCGAAGGCGATGACTGCCTTGTAGATCACAGAACCTAAAATGACTTTCGTGGTCTCACGCAAGCGGCCAAAACTCTCCAGAAGTTTCAGGCCAAGGATCACTGAGGCCAGGCCCATGAGCATGGCGCCTGTACCCATGGAGATTTCAAAAAAACGCTGTTCCTGAGCGACACAGGCTCCGGAGAGCGCCACCAGAGCATTGGCAAGAGCAAGTCCTCTTACTTTGACCATGCCGGGATCATGCGCCAGACTGCAGACCAGGCTGGGCTTATCGCCTGCGGCCTTTAAAAGAAAACCGGCCTGGGTTGAGAGAAAGGCGTCACAGGCCAGCTTAATTAAAATGACCAGTGGCAGCATCATGATCAGCACGCGCAGGGGCTGCAGGGACGGGGGAAGAAACGCATCCATACGGGTATTCTGGAAGAGGGTATCCCGGTCAAAAATCGGCACGTTGGATCGTCCGGCAATCATGAGGTTCACCGTATAGAGGGCCGTTTGCATAATGAGACCGGCAAGCAGATCCTTGACCCGCAGTTTGACATGAATGAGGCCCGTGCAGAGGCCAGCGGCGGCCCCGGCAAGCGTGGCGGCCATCAGTGTCAGCAGGGGAGGCAGGCCGGCAAGGCTCAGGGAGACGCTGACAGCTGCGCCCAGGGGAAAACTGCCATCCACGGTAAGGTCGGGAAAGTCAAGGATGATGTAAGCGAAGTAGAGGCCGAGGGCCAGAAAGGCATAGGTCAGACCTTGTTCGAGAATGCCAAGTAGAATCTCCATGAGCACCTCAAGAGTTTAATACTGCCACAGGGGAAGCTGGCGGCGCAGAGCGTGAGCTAATATGAGCAGAGCAGCGGTTTTATTTATTTGCGCTGCTGATCTCAGTGAATTTTTCTACGGCACGGGCGAGGAGCTCGTCGCTGAACTTAATGCCCAGGTCAGAGGCGGCCTGGAGATTTACGCTGAGGCTGGCTTCGGCGATTTCTTCGTAGGGTAGCTCGGAAGCTTTGGCCTCACCGCGGAGAATTTTTGCGGCCATGGCGCCGGTCTGCCTGCCAAGGGAGATGTATTCGATGCCTTCGGAGGCCAGACAGCCCAGACGAACCTGCTCGATTTCTGAGCCAAAAACGGGAATGTTCTTTGCTTTGGCTTTGCTGAGAATGAGGGGCAGGGAGTTGACAACGGTATTGTCGGTGAGATTGCTGAGAGCGTCGACCTTTTTGAGAAGGGCATCGCAGGCCAGAGGAATATCGGAACTACTGCTGATGCCGCTATCGACAATTTCAAAGCCGTACTCTGGTGCCAGCTTTTTATACACTTCGAGCATGGAGACGGAGTTGGCTTCGCTGGTGCTGAAGAGGATGCCGATGTTTTTGGCATCAGGAAGGACTTCACGAATCAGGGAGAGCTGTTCTTTGATGGGCAGACGGTCACTCGTCCCGGTCACCTCGCCCAGCGGTTTTTTATCACTGTCGGCGAGCTGAGCTGCGACCGGATCACTGATGGCGGTATAAATCACAGGGATCTCCTTGCTCTGGGCGGCATTATAGGCGCTCATGGCGGCTGGTGTCGCAATGGCGCAGATCAGGTCAAGCTTTTTTCCGGCAAACTGGGCAGCGATCTGGCCGCAAATCCCCATGTCGGCCTGGGCATTCTGCACGTCGACAGTGAGATTCTGACCTTCGACGAAACCGTTTTCTGCCAGACCCTTTAAGAACCCCTCTCGGCAGTTATCCAGGGAGGGATGCTGAGCAAATTGCAATATGCCGATGTGAAGCTCTTTTGGGGCGGGCTCAGGGTTCGCGGATTTACTTTCGTCTGCTTCGGGAGCTGCATTCTCCGGGCCAGTCTTAGCCGCTTCGCCCTTGTCACGGTTGGTTTTCATTGAGTCAGTGGAGCCTGATACATCCGAGTTCTCAGCAGGGGCATTGGCGCCAGAACCTGTCGCTCCTCCCGCACAGGCGCCGAGACAGCTGCAGAGCAGGACAAAGAGGACAAAAAGAGCACAGCTTTTTTTCAGGTTTTTCATGATCGTTTCTCCAATCTTTCTGTGGGTTTCGACTGTTGCGAAATCCCCTTGTACCGCTGCTTTGCGGCGGTACGGCGGCTGCCATGCTGCCATGGATGAGAGGAGGGAGAAAATAAAAAAAGACTTTCATCCCTGAACATGGGACAAAAGTCAAAGGCCAAAAGGCCGTACTTCTGCGGTACCACCCAATTTTGCTTGCGCACACTCAATCCAATACCAACATATTGGTCCCCAATATTACGGTAGGGTACCGTCAGGTATTACTTGGCTGATGCAATTCAGCCTTTCTCCCTGCCCTCAGAAGCCCATTCACTGACGCTTCCCGGATGGCGCTCACACCGTACCGCCACTCGCTCGCCGGGCTTGCCGCCAGCTACTCTTCTTCGTCATCGGTTTATTTTTTTTAACAGTTTAGCGAGTTTGTAAAAAATGTCAAGAAACTGTAGGAAGTCTGAGTTCAGAAGGTGGTCTCACCAGACAATGATCGAATCAGGTGAGTCCTATTTCTGCTGATTTTTGTGAGGATGACAAGGAAAAAAACTTCTTTTCATTAAGGCGTGGTGAAATGCCCAAAATACCGATAGAAGCACTGCTTTTTTTCGATGAGGTTTCGCCTTTGTGCTAAAATTAAAAAGTATGGAATTTTTCAATTCACAGGCCATAAGGTCACAAGACGCCATGCGGCGGACGAAGCGAACGGCGAAACGCCAAAGCGGCTCGGAAGGGCTGCGCGTGCTCGCTTTGCTCGGTGTTTCCGCCTACCATCTCAGGCCGGATCTGGTTCCTGCCGGTTTTCTGGGCGTCGTCATCTTTTTTGCACTGGCCGGATTTTATACGACCCGCAGCTTTGTGGTGCGCCCGGAAGTCGATCTCATGCGCTATTACGGGGGAAAAATCAAGAAACTCTGGCCGCCTTTGCTTTTTCTCTGCATGATGCTGGCTCTTTTCTGCGGCTTTGTGATTCCGGAAATCTCTCCTTTCCTTAAGGACAGCGCTCCACCTACCCTCCTGGGGGGCAACAACATCGCGCAGATTCTGGCGGATAACTCCTATTTCAACCGCCATGGCCATTTTGACCCTCTCGTCCATCTCTGGGCCCTCTCCATGGAGATGCAGATTTACCTTTTCTTTCCTCTTCTTTATATGGGTCTTTCCAGGATTTGCGACCATCTGCCCGGCCGGGCGAGACTGTGGGGGCGAGAAGTCTCAGCCCTCTTCCTCCTGCTTTTAGGCGCAGCCTCGGCGTTGCTGATGTCCAGGCTCTACGATCCGGCTATCGACCCGATTCGTGTTTACTACGGTTCACTCTGCCGCTCCCACGCATTCCTGAACGGAGCAGCGGCCAGCCTGTGGGTGGCCGGACGGCAGATGCGAAAAACCTTTCAGGGCAAAGTTCAGCACCATCTTCCCCTGCCTCTGCGTACTCTGATGGGCTGGTTCAGCCTGCTTCTGCTCGTCGCCTCGTATTTTCTCTTTAGCTGGCGCTCGAGCTTTCTCTTCCGCGGGGGCTTTTATCTCTATAGTCTGCTGGCTGTTTTATACATATATATGGCAGGAGCGAAGGCCGTTCCGGGGATGCGCTTTTTCATGGAATCCGCCCCTTTCCGCTGGCTTTCCAGCCGCAGCTATGAGCTTTATCTCTGGCAATATGCCCTGATGATTGTCTTTGATGCGGGCCTGCGCTTTTCCAAGATCAGTTTGGGTCTGCGTCTGGCTGTAGAGCTGCCTCTGCTCGCTCTGCTTGCTGAGCTTAGCTACCGGATTTTCCGCAGCCAGGGCAGCATTCGCGAAAGTATGCGCTCGGCCCTGGCCGTTTTTATGGCTCTGGCTTTGACTGTCATGTTGATTCTTCCCCCGCCGGTCCAGCCCCAGGCGCCAAAACTAAAGGGCGAAGCGGTCGAAGCGGCCATTTCTGAAAATGAGAGCCGTCTGGCGGCCCAGGCCTCGCGCAGGGCTGCCGAAGCGTCAGCTAAGCCGTCACAGAGCAGGAAACCCAGTGAAAAAGCGACACCTGAGCGAACCACGGCAGCAACGACAGCCACCCCAACGACGGAAGCGCCGGGCGTTGTTTCGGATGAAAATCCTTTCGGTTACAAGGCTTCGGAGCTGGCCAAACTGGCCAGCCTCAATCTCGTGATGATTGGAGATTCGGTTCTGGCCATGGCCATGGATGGCATGCGCCTCTACGTGCCTAACGTCACCATCGACGCTGTGGTCTCGCGGCACTTCTTCCAGGGGCCGGTCGTGCTGGAGGGGATTCTCAATTCCGCTGTGCCGGCCGACATCATTGTTGTCTGCCTGGCGACCAATGGCGACCTTAATGCGGACGATATTCCTGCCTATAAGGCACTGGCTGGCGACCGTCCTCTTATCTTCGTCAACACGGTGGTTCCGGGAAGCTGGGAACAGCCGAATAACGAAAAACTTGCGAGCTACGCTCAGAAAGAGGACAATGTTTATATCGCCGACTGGTATGCGGCGGCCAAAAATCATCCCGAATATTTTTACCAGGATGCCACCCATCCCATACCGGAAGGCGCCTGGGTTTACGATCAAGTCATTCTGGACCTTATCTTGCAGATCCTCAATGAAAAAACTCAGCCGTCAAGTCTTGCGGATCCCACGCAAAGCGGGACGGCAGAGAACTCGGATTGAAGGTGAACAGGACGATGGACAGGACAGAAAAAGTGGAAATGATGCAGGAGGTTCTGGACCTCGACAACGACTTAAGCGCCTGGAAAAAGACGCTTGAGGCTGAATTTGAAGCCGATAGTGAAAGCCGTCGGAAGGAGCTCCTCGCTCTGCGGCGTGAACTTGATCAGCTGACAGAAGAGCTTGCCGCCGCACCGGCGGAGGGGCTTGCAGAAACCCCACTGGCAGACTCCGGTTTGCAGTTTGAGGCCACGGCGGATCTCCCTGCCGCTTACCTTGAGGCCAAAGAGGCCCTCCTGGATCGGCTCTGCACTTCTTTAAAAGAACAGATTGAGCAGGCTTGACGATGGATAAAATGGCTTTGCACGCTGCCCCGGTGACCAAAATCCGGGTGATGCAACGCGATTTTCTGAGCGAGGACGAATTTGAGCGCCTGATTCAGGCCGCAGATTTTGCAGAGTTTTTGCAGCTGGCTCGCAGCCTGACGCTCTTTGAAGATCTGCCTGCGGAGGCCTCTGAACCGCGCGAGCTGCAACACTATCTTCTCGCGCGCTATGCCAGGCAAATCCAAAAGGTCGAACGTTTTTACCCGCTCTCCTATAAGAAGTTCTTCGACTGTATCCGGGATCGTTTTCTTGTTGAAGATCTCAAGCGACGCGCCCGGCTCAATGGTGTTCCAGCCTTGCTACATGAGATCGAAGATCAAAGTGAAGCTGCGCTTTGTACCCAGGAGGGGCAGCTGCTGTTGCCCGGACGGCGCGAGGATTATCTGCGTTTGCTCAGGGAGAGCATGGTCCACCCGGAGGACAATGAATTTGAGTTCGAGATGAAGCTCGATCAGAATTACTATCAACAGCTGGAAAAGTCTCTGGATGGCCTCTCCGGAGGGGACAGAAAAACGGTGTTGGAACCCATCGGCCTGGACGTCGACATGAAGAACCTCCGCTTTATCCGCCGCGCGAAACGCTATTATGAGCTTTCGCCCTTGTTAATCCTCAACGCCACCCTGCCCGGCGGCAAAATGATTCACCTGGATGAACTCAATGCCCTCGCGCACATGAGCGAAGAGGAAGTCGAAGGTTTTATTGCCGCGAGCCCTTATGCCGAGGTCTTTGTCGGTGAACTAAATAGTCAGGTTCTGCGCATCGAGTCCTTCCTGTTGCAGCACCTGCATCGGCTGAAGGCCCGTGATGAACACAGCCTGGCGACGTTTGTGGAATTTCTTCACAGCTGGGAGTTTCAGTACCGGGATATTTTTACGATTATGGAAGCCAAGGACAACAGCAGCGAGTCGCTGGATCTGGATGCGCTCGTGCTGAGAACTGTTTTGCGGCATGAACAGAAAGAAAGGAGTGTGGCTGATGGCCATTGAGCGTATGGCGATGATGAATATCATCGTGCCCAAAGCATCGATTTTCGATCTTTTGAGTGAGCTCATCCTGCAGCGCCGCGTGGAGTGGGTGGATGCCCGCAAAATGATTGACGAGACCAGTTTTCTGCTCAGCGCCAAGGTCGAAAATGCTGAAAAGATTCGCGAATTTAACGATGTTAAAGCTTTTCGTATACAGGAAAATATCGACGCCGATAAAGAGCGCATCGCTGAGCTGGAGGAGAAAACAGGGATTAAGGCTGAGCTGAATCTCGATGAACTGAACCATTTTCGCGACTATTTTCTTCCTTCAAAGGTGATGCCGCAGCTCTTGGAAGAGTCCGAGGCCCTTTTCCGGCGCATTGATGAGCTGGAAAAAGATCTGGAGAGCCTTAAACCCTATCAGGAGCTGGCGGCCTCTGGTCTGGATTTCCCGGTCGGCAGACTGGCCAGGATGAAGAACATGGAGATGACCCTTGGCTGGGTCGACCACAGCGCCCTGGAAAGGCTCGCTCAAAACGCCGGCGAAGTGCCGCCCTTTTATGTCAAGTTAATTCAGGAAAAGGACCGGAGCCTTCTGCTCTTCGTTTATCCCAGAGAAATTGAGCTGGAGAGCGAACGGGTGATCCGCAGCCTGCGCACCGAGCTGGTGAAGCTCGATGAGCGTTATCTGGACTGTGACTTTGGACCGGAATTGGAAGCCCTCGTCAGGAATAAAAATGAGGAGCTGAAGAAAGCGAGAGAGGCCAGTATTGCCTGGGCCAATTCACGCAAAAGTGAGATCGACCGCGTTTATTCCCACCTTCTGCTCGAAGATGCCCTGCGCAAAGCGCTACCCTATCTCGGCGAAAGCGAGCACTATGCCTATCTCTCCCTGTGGACGCCGCGCAGCGAAATCGCCGCGATTACCACGGCGGTTGAAAAATACCACGGCCTGCTCAATATCCTCGGATCAAAAGAGGCCCGTGTCTATGAGCTCGCCCCGACATCGCTGAAAAACAATGCCTTTATCCGGCCCTTTGAGAGCCTCGTGCGTATGTACGGCACACCTGCCTATCACGAGAGTGATCCGACGACTTTCTTCGGCCTGGCCTATATGTTGCTCTTCGGGATCATGTTCGGCGATCTTGGCCAGGGGCTGGTTTTTCTGATTGCAGGCCTGCTCCTGCAGAAAAAACGCCACCCCGGCATGGGCGGTGTCTTGTCGCGCATCGGCCTGGCCTCCATGGTGACGGGTTTTATCTACGACTCGTTTTTCGGCTATGAAGGTCTGATCTCTTCGCTCATTCCTCTGCCCATTTTCTATCGGCCCTTTGAAAACACCACCACCACCCTCCTGGCCGCTGTCGCCTTCGGCCTCGTCCTGTTGTCACTGGCTTATCTCATGGGCATCGTCAACAAGGTTAAAATTGGTGACCTGAGGGAGGCCCTGCTTGGCCGCGAGGGGCTTGCCGGCTTTTGCTTTTTCCTCTCCTTTCTGCTGGTTGTGGCGGGCCTCGTGGGCCAGCCGCTTCTGCCCTCGCCGCTGCCCCTTATCCTGCTCGCCTTTTTCGCCCTGCTCATCTTTTTCCGGGAACCGCTTTTTGCCCTGCTCACGCACAGCTCAAGACTCTATGATGACAGCGCGGCAGATTATTATGTGGAAAATTCCTTCAGCCTGATCGAGATGCTGCTGAATGTTTTGTCCAACAGCCTCTCCTTCATTCGTGTCGGCGCCTTCGCGCTGAACCATGTCGGCCTCTTTCTGGCTTTTCATACCCTCGCCTCCATGCTCAATTCCGGCGTGGGGAATATCCTCATGGGAGTGCTCGGCAACCTTTTGATTCTTGGTCTGGAAGGTCTGATCGTTTTTATTCAGGATCTTCGTCTGATGTACTACGAACTTTTCAGCAAATACTTTGTCGGCGATGGAAGAGAATTCAAGCCCGCCGGCCTCAAGGAGGTTTAAACCATGTCTGTTATTGCTCTTGCCCTCGCCCTTGTCATCGCGACGATTCTCAGCGGCGTTCATTTTCTCCGCTCCGACAAGAAAGTGCGCCTCACCAGCCGCAGAAAAGCCCTCGCCCTGAACCTCGGCGCGGCCGCCATGGTTCTTGCTTATTTTGCCTTTTTCGTCTTTACGAACAGCGTCAAAGCGGCCGGTGAAAGTGCCGCCGTCAACCCGAACGCCGGCCTGGGCTACATCGCCATGGCGCTTTCTACCGGACTTGCGACCATCGGCGCAGGCTATGCCGTAGGTGCTGTCGGCTCTTCGGCTCTCGGAGCTATCTCAGAAGATCCCAAGCTGCTCGGCAAAACCCTGATTTATGTAGGCCTTGCCGAAGGTATCGCCATCTACGGTCTGATCATCTCGATCATCATCATGGGTCAGCTCTAATAGGCAGGAGAGCTTGACGATGAAAGCCGTACTGCTCTGCTATAACAGCGAGAGCCGCAGCGCTGCCCACCTTATGGGTATTGTCAGTCCGCAGCTGAACAGCGCCGATGAGGCCCTCGTGCTGCTGGGGCCCCTGCTTCATGATCCGGAATGCGCCCTCATTTTACTGGGGCCTGAGTTTGCGGAAGAGCTTGCCAGACGCGATAATGCCTATCTCCAGCAGATTTTGGCCTGGGAGAGGCCCCTGGTTTTTGCCCTTCCTGATCGAGGAAAAATCTCGGAAAGCATCAGGGCTATCACTTAGTCGAAAGCGGTCGCCGAAAGGAAAAATATGATTACCATCCGTGATAAGCTCACGCTCTTTCGAGGCATTATCGAGCAGAGCTTCAGAGAACAGCAAAATGCCAGAAAAGCCGAACTTGACGCCCACAGTGAAGCTCAGAAAAAAGAGCTCAGCACGGCCATTGAAGAGGCTCGTGAAACCTTGCAGCAGCGAGCCGCAGCTCAGGAAAAAGCGGCTTCGGCGGGGCGTGAAAGAATGGAACGTGAAAGCAAACGCCAGCTTCACCTGCGCACCCGCGGCGCGGCCTGGGCGGATTTGCAGCACAGTCTGAAACTGAGACTGCGCGCTGATTTACGTCAGCCTGACGGGCTCACCCTGATCTGCCGCAAGGCCCTGCTGGGTGGTTCTGAAGTGGATTTGCTGCTCTGTGAGCGCGGCCTTCGCGAGCCGCTTCTGCCCATCGTGCATGAGATTCTGGCTCTGCCGGAAGAAGCCCCTCTGCCGTTTACGCTCCGCGAGGAGGCTCAGCTGGAGGGTCTGCATTTTTACTATAAGAATGGCACCGTTGAGAGCTACAGTGCAGATGAACTCATGCGGAGCCTGGGAGACGAAGCGATCAAGGAGCTGGATAAGCTTCTGAATCAGGGGGAGAAAGGAGCCGCCTCATGTCAACAGTGAAACAGAAGCAGGGGGCCTTTCTTTCTTCCGTGAACGGCCCGGTCTGCCATGCCCGGAATATCGAGGGCTTTCATCTGCGCGACATGGTTCTCGCCGGAGAGAAAAAACTCATCGGCGAGGTGATCGCCCTGGATCAGGACGATGCCACACTGCAGATTTATGAGGATTCTGAAGGGCTGCGCCTTGGCGATCCTGTGGAAAACAGCGGTCAGCCGTTGCAACTCTGTCTGGCCCCCGGTCTTCTGGGCCATATTTTCGATGGCATAGAGCGTCCGCTCGAGGCGATTCGCGCCCGGAACGGCGCGTTTATCCCGGAGGGCCTCGGCCTTTTGAAACTGGATGAGAAAAAAGTCTGGCCTCTGACGTTTACGGTGAAAGCAGGCGATAAGCTCAATCCCGGAGAATGTTGGGGCACCGTAGCGGAAACCGCTGCGGTGAACTTGAAGCTGCTCATGCCACCGGGGAAGAGCGGAACCGTGAAAGCTCTGCTCAGGGAGCAGGCGACGATCAACGAAGACGTCATCGCCTTCGAAGATGAAAGCGGCCGCGAATTTAAGCTGACGATGAGCCAGTACTGGCCGATTCGTCGCCCCCGTCCAGTGGAGGCCCGACTTTCCGTTAAAGAGCCGCTGGTCACGGGTCAGCGTGTGATCGACAGCTTCTTTCCCCTGGCCCGCGGAGGTTCAGCGGCTATTCCAGGGGGGTTCGGCACCGGCAAGACCATGACCCAGCACCAGATTGCCAAATGGTCGAACGCCGACATCATCATCTATATCGGCTGCGGCGAGCGCGGCAATGAGATGACCGATGCGCTGGAGGAATTTCAGAAGCTGGAAGACCCCCGCAGCGGCAGAAAATTGATTGACCGTACGATTCTCATTGCCAATACCTCAAACATGCCGGTAGCCGCGCGTGAAGCCTCCATCTACACAGGCATTACCATGGCCGAATATTACCGGGATCAGGGGTATGATGTAGCCATCATGGCCGACTCGACCTCGCGCTGGGCCGAAGCTCTGCGTGAGATTTCCGGCCGTCTCGAAGAGATGCCTGCAGAAGAAGGCTATCCCGCCTACCTGGCCAGCCGCCTGGCCGAGTTCTACGAGAGGGTGGGTCGGGTAAAAACCTTAGGAGGCGACGTCGCTTCCATCACAGCCATCGGGGCTGTTTCTCCTGCCGGGGGTGACTTCTCCGAGCCGGTAACAGAAAATACCCGCCGACTGGTCGGCGCTTTTTATGCCCTGGACCGCAAGCTCGCTTATGCCCGCCATTTTCCCGCGATTTACTGGATGAACAGCTATTCGTCCTATGCTCACGATTTACGCACCTGGTACAGCCAGAACGTCAATCCGCGTTTCCCGGAATTGAGAGATAAGCTGCTCGATATCCTGCAGGCTGAGGACAGTCTTAAGGAAATTGTCCAGCTCGTCGGCGAAGCCGCTCTGCCTGCGGATCAGCGCCTGACTCTGGAGGTCGCCGCCCTCATCAAGGCAGGATTTTTGCAGCAGAACGCCTTTAATGATGTCGACCGCTTCGCCTCACTGCCCCGGCAGTTTGCTCTGATGAGGGTGATTGTCGCCTATGAGGAGGGAGCGCGCGAAGCTCTGAGACAGCATATTCCTTACTCGGAAGTGCGTATGAAGGAGTTGCAGGCCCGCATTGTGAGGCTCAAATATGAACTCAGCGAAGAACACATGGACCTGGCTGATCGCCTGATCGAGGACATTCAGTCCAGCTTTGAAAAGCTCAGCGAGAGCTACGCTTCGCTCTTAGGCGCCAGAGATGAAAAGGAGAAACGCTGAAATGAAAGCCTATACAGGCATTCTTCGGGCCAAAGGTCCACTGATCTTTCTGAAAGCTGTCCCCGGGGTGCGCTCCGGGGAGATGTTGCGCATTATGGATGGCGAAACCGAGCGCCGCGCCAGGCTGATTCGCCTGGAGGAAAACTTTTCCGTTGCCCAGATCTATGAGGGCAGCGATGGCCTGGAGCTTGACCGCACCCGTGTTGCCTACAGCGGCGAACCCTTTACCCTGCGTCTGGGTCCGGATATTCTCGGTCGCAGCTTTAATGGCACGGGCGAAGCCATCGACGGGGGCGGACCCTTTTCCGGCGAGACGGAGCGCGATATCAACGGCCGTCCCATGAACCCCATGGCCCGCGTTTATCCGCGCAATTACATTCGTACAGGGATCTCTTCGATCGATGTCCTCATGACCTTGATCCGCGGGCAGAAATTGCCGGTTTTCTCCGGTTCCGGCCTGCCCCATCGCGAGCTCGCGGCGCAGATTATCAGCCAGGCTGACCTTGGCGCTCAGGGTGGAGACAATTTTGCAGTCGTCTTTGGCGCGATCGGTATTAAACAGAGCGATGCTCGCTACTTTGAGGATTATTTCCGGCGCAGCGGCGCCTCCAGCCATCTGGTGCGCTTTATGAACGGAGCCAATGATCCCGTGGCCGAACGCATTTCTACCCCTCGCTGCGCCCTGACCTGTGCCGAATACCTGGCCTTTGATCTGGGCATGCAGGTGCTCGTCGTGCTCATGGATATGACCTCCTATTGCGAAGGTCTGCGCGAAATTTCCTCGGCCCGTGACGAAGTTCCCGGCCGCAAGGGCTACCCCGGCTATCTTTACTCTGATCTGGCATCGCTTTATGAGCGTGCAGGGATCCTCAAGGACAGGCCGGGCAGTGTGACCATGCTGCCCATTCTCACCATGCCCGGCGACGACATATCCCACCCGGTTCCCGACCTCAGCGGTTACATTACTGAAGGTCAGATCGTCCTCTCGCGGAGCCTTATGGGTGCGGGCGTTTATCCTCCTGTCGATATTCTGCCCAGCCTTTCGCGTCTGATGAAAGATGGTATCGGCGAGGGCTATACCCGAGAAGACCACAGCGATCTGAGCAATCAGCTCTTTTCTGCCTATGCGAAGCTGACGGATATCCGCAACCTCGCTCAGATTATGGGAAAGGATGACCTTTCGGCCAGAGACCGCGCCTATCTGGATTTCGGCGAAGCTTTTGAACAGCGCTTCCTTAAACAGGGAAGTGAAGAAAATCGCAGCATTGAGGAAAGCCTCGACCTGGGCTGGAAAATCCTCTCTATTTTGCCCGATGAAGAGCTTGACCGTCTGGGAGAAGAGCGCCTGAATAAAACTCTCCGCCCCGCACGGCGGGCCGTACATGCCGGGGAAATGGCGTAAGTTCAGCACTGGACAGATCCGGCAGGGAGGACGTATGAATCAGCTCACTGCGACAAAATCGAATTTAGATGAAGCGAAGCGCCTGCTGGCTTTTTCACGCGGGGGCTACCGTATTCTCGACCGCAAGCGCAGCGTCCTGATGCGCGAATTTATGCGCCTTAAAGCGGAGGCCGTTAAACTGGCTGAGCAGGCGGACAGGGAAGAGAATGACTTTTATACGGCCATTGCCATGGCCAAGGTCTCCGAAGGGGAAGAAGAGGTCGAAAATATTTCCCGCAGTGTCAGCACCGACTCTGCCATCACGGTGCTGCGAGAATCGGTGATGGGGGTAGAACTCCCTCGCATTCTCAGCCATGAAGGGCAGATGAATCCATCCTACAGCCTTTACCGTTCGACGGAAAGTATGGACCGGGCCTTTCAGGCGGCGCTCAAATTCAAACAGACCTTTATTCGCGTGCTGGAGGTCACAGCCTCCCTGCAGCGGCTATCTGCGGAAATCCGCAAGAGTGGCAAGCGCGCGGACTCCATCAATAAAATCCAGATTCCCCGCTATGAGGCAGAGGTCAAACGCCTCAGCCAGGCTCTCGAAGAAAAAGACAGAGAAGATCTTTTCCGCCTGAAAAGGGGCAAGGAAAAACTGGCGTCCCACCGGCCTTGAATTTTTGTCAAATTCTCAACATTTGCCAGATCTTAACTTTTCCCTGGCCTGGGAAAAGCGATTCTGTCATCATTTTTTCCTTGTTCTCTCATCCTTTCACTGGCATTGCGTTAAAAAAAACGGGAGACTATTGTACTTTTTTGGTTAAAAAGCTAAACTACTAGCAATTGGACTGTGCCAGGTAAGATTTGCTCATTCGTGGAGCAGCTGGCACGGAACATAAGGCCCGCAGGGGGAAACAGCCTTCTCCCGGGACCGGGAACATATCCATGTGTGGCCCATGAACTCAGGTACACCCTGAATTCATGCACAGGTGGATAAAATCTGGAGGATTTTTATGAAAAAAGTACTGACACTCCTTCTTGCCCTCATCATGGTAATTGGTGTTGTGGCCTGCGCTCCTCAGGAGAAGAAAGAAGAAGCCCCGGCTAAAGAGGCCGCTAAAGAAGAGAAAAAAGAAGATGCTGAAAAGACAGAAGCTCCTGCTGAAGAGAAAAAAGAGGAAGCTCCTGCTGAAGAATCTAAAGAAGAGAAAAAAGACGAAGAGACCAAAGCTGAAGCAGCTCCTGCAGAGGGCGGCGACGTGGTTAAACTTGGCGTCTTTGAGCCGTTCACCGGCGCCAGCGCCTCCGGCGGCGAACTGACCTTCGAAGGTATCGAACTTGCTTTAGAAGAAGTTCCGGAAGTCCTCGGCAAAAAAATCGAGCTCGTGAAGGTCGACAATAAATCCGAACAGGTAGAAGCTTCTAACGCCGCACAGCGCCTCGTCGACAAAGACAAGGTCAACGCGGTTATCGGTTCCTACGGTTCCTCGCTCTCCATCGCCGGCGGCACCGCCTTCAAAGACGGCAAAATCCCGGCTGTGGGCTGCTCCCCGACCAACCCGGCCGTGACCCTCGGCAACGACTATTACTTCCGTGTTTGCTTTATCGACCCCTTCCAGGGCACGGTTATGGCGAACTTCGCGATTGACAACCTCAAAGCCAAAACGGCTGCAACCATTAAGGATATCGCTCAGGACTACTCTGTCGGCCTGATTAAGTTCTTTACGGATGCCTTCAAAGCTGTAAACGGCGAAGATTCTATCGTTGCTGAAGCTTCTTATAAGACGGGTGACCAGGACTTCACCTCTCAGCTCAATAACGTGAAGCAGAAGAATCCTGACGTCATCTTCTGCCCTGGTAACTACGGCGAATGCGCTCTGATGATTAAACAGGCCAGAGACCTCGGCATTGAAGCTCCGATGCTCGGCGGCGACACCTGGGAATCTCCTGACTTCATCAGCATCGGCGGTGAGAACATCAACAAAGAGGTGTACTTCTCCTCTCACTTTACAGCTGAAAAACCTGTGAACGATGTTTCCAAAGCCTTCCTCGAAAAATATGAAAACAAATTCGGCAAAAAAGCCAACGCTTTTGCTGCCCTCGGCTATGACGCTTACATGGTGATTATCGACGCCATCAAGCGTGCTGATTCCGTTGAACCTCAGGCCATCCGTGATGCTCTCGCGAAGACCGAAGGCTTCATCGGTGCGACCGGCACGATCAGCCTCGATGAGAACGGCGACGCGGTTAAATCCGCCTGCATCAACCAGGTTAAGGACAATGCCTTTGTCTACCTGACCACCGTTGAACCTAAGAAATAAAGCCGAGAGACCACTCGCGACTGCTTTGTGATCTTTTAGGGCCGGGCCATCGCCCGGCCCTTTCACAAAACGCAAGAGGAGATACGTTCCATGTCATTTTTCATCCAACACTTGATCAATGGACTCAGCCTGGGCAGCCTTTATGCCCTGATTGCCATCGGTTACACCATGGTTTACGGCATCCTCCGTCTGATCAACTTCGCACACGGCGATATTTTTATGCTGGGCGCTTACCTGGTTTATTACGGTATGCTTTGGACCCCACTGCCCTGGTGGTTGGTTTTTATCGTTGCAGCGCTTTTGACAGGCTTCTTTGGTATTCTGCTTGAGCGTTTCGCTTATGCTCCGCTGCGCAACGAGCCCCGTATTACCGTCCTGATATCGGCCATCGGCGCTTCCTTCCTTATGGAAAACCTGGCCATCCTCCTTTTTGGCGGCCGTCCTCGTCCCTTCAGCGTTCCCGCGCTGCTCGATCACAGCGTCAAAGTTGGAGCGATCAGCTTCAACGTCATTCAGATTGTTATTCCTGTGGTGACCGCCATTTTGCTGGCCATCCTGAGTTTTATTATTTTGAAGACTAAGACCGGTATGGCCATGCGCGCGTTATCTACGGATTATGAGGCCGCCTCGCTCATGGGAATTAACATCAACCGTATCATTTCCATGACCTTCTTTATCGGCTCAACTCTGGCGGCCATCGGCGGTATCCTCTACAGCTGCCGCTACCCCCAGCTGATGCCGCTCATGGGTATGATGCCGGGTATCAAATGCTTTATCGCTGCCGTTATCGGCGGCATCGGCAATCTCACTGGCGCTGTCGTCGGCGGCCTGATTCTCGGCATGAGCGAAATTCTCATTGTCGGACTGCTGCCCTCGCTGAACGACTACCGTGATGGCTTTGCCTTTGTTATTCTGATTCTTATTTTGATCATTAAACCGACCGGCCTCTTTGGCTCGAACGTGAAAGAGAAGGTGTGATATGAGCTTTAAACTGCTGAAAACAAACAAACAGCAAGTCGGGAAGCATCTCATCGGCATTGCTATTTTTGCCCTTCTCCTGATTGTCGTGAACTTTATTCCCTTTGACGACTATTACAGAAAGATCATGAATCTTTCGTTTATTTATGTAACACTGGGACTTTCACTGAACCTCATCAACGGCTATACCGGTCTGTTCTCGCTGGGACACTACGGCTTCATGGCGATCGGCGCCTATGTGGTGGCTGTGCTGACCATGTCTTCTGAGAGTAAAGAGGCGATCTTCATGATCGTGCCCTGCTATGACTGGCTGAAGAACATCCAGATGCATTATCTGCCTGCACTGCTTCTGGCCGGACTGGTTTCGGCTCTGCTCGGCTTCCTCATCTCTCTGCCCGTCCTGCGGCTGAATGACGACTACCTGGCCATCGCTTCGATGGGCTTTGCGGAAATCATTCTTGTGCTCATTCGCACCCAGTTCAGGATCACCAATGGCGCTCTGGGGCTTAAAGGCATTCCCCGTATCGACAGCTTCTGGCTTTACGGCGGCATGGCGCTCCTGATGATTATCTTCATGGTTCTGCTGACGACATCCCGGCGCGGCGCTGCTCTCGAAGCCATCCGCGAGGATGAAATTGCTGCCAGTGCGGTGGGCATTAACGCCTTCAGTCACAAAGTAGTCAGCTTTACCATCGGCAGTTTCTGGGCCGGAGTCGGCGGAGGCCTCATGGCGACGCTGATTGGTACCGTCAACCCCATGCAGTTTACCTTCCAGCTGACCTTTAACATTCTTCTGATCGTCGTTCTGGGTGGCATGGGCCATATCTGGGGCACCGTCGTTTCGGCAATTCTCGTCACCTCAGCCATGGAAATCATGCGCTTCCTCGACGAGCCGATGCACTTCCTCTTTATCCACTCGGACGGCCTGCCGGGCCTGCGTATGGTGGTTCTCTCCGCGCTCCTGATGATTTACGTCATCATCCGCGCCACCAACAAAAAGCGCAAGAATAAACCCGCCCTCTCAAAAAAGAAATTGGAGGCCGACCATGCTTAAACTGGAAAATATCACCATGCGTTTCGGCGGTGTCGTGGCGGTTAACAACTTTTCCATGCACATCGAGAATAACGAAATCGTCGGTCTGATCGGGCCTAACGGAGCCGGTAAGACCACAGCCTTCAACATGGTGACGGGCGTTTATACCCCGACCGAAGGGAAAATCATATATACTCCCGAAGGCAAGGATATTGATATCACTGGAATGAAGCCCGAACACATCGCTGACCTTGGGATTTGCCGGACCTTCCAGAACATTCGTCTCTTTAAGAGCATGAGTGTGCTGGACAACGTCAAAATTGCCGGTAACCTGCGCATGAAATCAGGTTGGCTCGAAAACGTGGTGCGCAGCCCGCGCTACAATCACGAACGGCAGATTATCGACGAAAAAGCCGCCAAACTTCTCGAAGAAGTGGGCCTCAGTGAACAGGCCAGCGATCAGTCGACATCTCTGCCTTACGGCAAACAAAGACGTCTGGAGATTGCCCGCGCCCTGGCGACGGATCCTAAACTCCTCCTGCTCGACGAGCCGGCAGCCGGCATGAACCCGCAGGAAACTCAGGAGCTCATGGACTTTATTCGTCAGATTCGTGACCGCTACCATCTCACGATCTTCCTCATCGAGCACCACATGGACGTGGTTATGGGGATTTGCGAACGCATTTACGTGCTTGACCACGGCAACCTCATCGCCAACGGCGTACCTGCAGAGATTCAATCGAACAAGGCCGTTATTGAGGCTTATCTGGGGGTGGACAATGCTTAAAGTAGAAAATCTCCATGTCAACTATGGCGGCATCAAAGCCGTTCAGGGACTTACCATGGACATCCGTGACAACCAGATTGTCACCCTGATCGGGGCCAACGGCGCCGGAAAATCCTCGACCCTGCGCTCCATCATGAACCAGGTCGCCAAGAGCGGAGGCAGCGTCGTCTGCGATGACGTCGACCTCACCAATATGCCCACCCGGGATATTGTCAAACAGGGGATCGCCCTCTCACCCGAAGGACGGCACGTCTTCGCCAACCTCAGTGTGCGCGAAAACCTGGTGCTCGGCGCCTACACGGTCGATGACAAAGACGCCATCAACAAACGTATCAACCATGCCTTCGAGCTCTTCCCGATTCTGGGCGAGCGTTCCTGGCAAAAAGCCGGAACACTCTCCGGAGGTGAACAGCAGATGCTGGCCGTAGCCCGCGCCCTGATGATCCAGCCGAAAATCCTCATGCTCGATGAACCCTCCCTGGGCCTCGCCCCTATCCTGATTCAGGAAATCTTCGACATCATCAAGCAGATTCATGAGGAAGGCAACACCATTCTCCTGATCGAGCAAAACGCCAAAAAAGCCCTCGAAATCGCCGACTACGCCTACGTCCTCGAGACCGGCAAGCCCATTCTCGAAGGCCCCGGCAAAACCCTGCTCGCAGATCCCCGTGTTCAGGCCGCCTACCTCGGCGAAAAGAAAAACGCCGAAGCTGCCGCCAACGCCGAAGAAACTGCCAAAGCGGAATAAGGCGCCAAGGCCAAGCAAATGGTCAATCCCAAACTGTAGCTTCCGCAAAAGAAACAAAGCAGCCACAGTAGCCATACACCATTTTCGCGAAAGCACTAAAGCCGATAGCCAGCTTTTTCAAAGCCTGGCTATCGGCTTGTTTCTATGGCCGGATCAGTCTTCATTCTGCGAAAATCTGAAAAAGCGCATATAAGCCTTAAAATAGACATTTAATATCCATTTTGTTTAGCGTATAATGAAAGTGGTATATGAAGTCCAAATGATGGGCGGCAGACTTACGGATAAAAGGGTCGAAGGATTTATTCCGGCGCTGACGTCCCCTGTTATAAACATGTAATGATTTGACAGACATCTACTGGCTTATAATGATCTTGTGACCTATCAGGTTCGCCTAGTGTCAGAGTTAAACGAGAAGAGTAAATAAGGAGAGAACCATTTTTATGAAAAACGGTTACGGCAAACTTAAGTTCAAGACTATCCTGGCGCTTATCCTTGCTCTGGGATTTGTTTTTTCGTCGATCAGCGTGATCACTGTCTCTGCTACCAAAGAGGAGGCATCGGTCATGGAGAACGATCATTCAGGTGAGTCCGGTTTGACGGCAGCGGACGGATCGAAACAAGAGGATAAGGAGATTTCGGAAGAGAAATCAGAAGAGAAAACAGAGCTGCCGCCTCCTGAAAACAATAATAATAATAATAATGAAATAGATTTGCCGCAGGACAAAGTCGCTCAGCAGCAGTTTCGCTTCTTTACTTCTGTGAATGGACAGGTGAGTCCTGAGCCGTTTGCTGAATTCAGCTGTGCGAATGGCGATCTTATCCCGGCTTTTGATCTCCCACAATTTGAAGGCTGCCATTTCGTTGGCGTCGTCGATACTGAAGGTCAGCCTTTTGATCTCGGACAATTGATTCAGTTTTCCTCAGATCAGGAGGGCGCAGTTGTTGACCTGCTGCTCCTTTATGAGAAAACACGGGTACAAACGTGTCGTGTCTATATTTACAAGGATGGCGTCAGAGACAGCCTCCTGTACGAAGAAGAAATCCGTGACGGAGATACACTTACGGCATTGGATCTGCCCGAAATCGACGCTTACACTTTCAGTGGCCTGAGTTATGCCGACGGGACTGCCGCTTTTGATCCAAGTCTCCCTCTATCCATTGACAGCGACGATGGGGCTGAAATACTGGAGATTCATGCGAACTATCTTCACAGAGAAAAAAGCCAGAAGCGTACAGGACCCCGCCGCATTATTTCTCCGGCAGAGCCTGTGTGGACCTTTATTTTCAAAGTAAAAGGCAAGGAAGTCGAGCGTCAGATCGTCAAAAACGGGGAGTTTTTACTGGAGCCTGAAGCGCCGCTCAGTGAAACAGGCAAATTCATTGGCTGGTTTATTGAGGATGAAGAGATACCTCTGGACTTTTCTGCACCCATTGTGCTGGACAAAGATAAAACAATTCTGGTTTCAGCCAGATTTAAAAAGCTCGTCCATGTGTTCTTTATGGATGACATAACACCTGACGCGCGTATCTTTCAAACCAAAGAGGGAATCCCGGGTACAACAGTCAGCACCACGGATGTGCTCCTGCCTCTGGAGTTGAAACAGAAAGTAACCGGCTGGTATTTAGATCCGGATCTGAAAAACGGTCCTGTGGAGGCGAACTATACCCTCGGTTCTGAGGATCAAAAACTCTGGCCCCAAATTAAAGAAGGCAAATACATCTACTTTTATTCAGGTCGGGACGCGAGCTATGTCGAGCCGCAGCTGGTTTTGCCCGGGGACGTCACAAAAGCCCCTTCAGAACCTACAAGACCGGGCTATCAGTTCGATCATTGGTCTGTATCCGAAGGGGGAACGGCATTTGCTTTTGGCGACAGCCTTGAGGGAGATCTGAAACTTTATGCAGTCTGGACTCCCAGAACGGATACGAAGTTTATCATCAATTACTGGACTGAAAATGCAGAAGACAGCGACTATTCTCTGGAATCGAGCCGTGTAAGAACAGGAACCACTGAATCTGAGATTATCCTGAAGGATGACGTAGAGGGCTATGGCAAAGAGAATCTTTCCAGCGAATACCGCAACTTCTTTACGTTTAAAGAATATGACAAAGGAAAAGTTATTAAGCTGGATGGAAGCACGGTCGTCAATGTTTACTATACGAGAAACAAGTACACCATGCGTTTTTATCATGAACAAACGGGTGACGCCTGGGCTATAGGTGAGGCTGATATAAAAAATTGTAAGTTAGTATATGAGTTTAAGGCCAAATACGGGCAGAGAATTGCAAGCCATTTTCCTGTCAAAGATTTTGAAGACAGGCTTTGGCATCCTTTTAACTATTATGAATACGATGTTCAAACCATTGAGCTGATGCCCGGGGAAAATGTTGATTTTTGGTGTGATCTGGATGGAGCGGATATAGCGCATATATTGATCTATATGGGCGAAGGTCTTGATGGAGTTTATCGTGAACTCAAGAGGATTCCTACAGTATTTGACATTATTACTTATGAAGAGGAATATCATCCCATAGAAGGATATGATCGTCTGTCAGCAGAAGAGGCTCATTTTGTTTATTATGAACATTTAGATGGTTATGGGTTGGATCTCGGCGATGACGGTGAGGTGGAGCTAAAGTACCCGCGGGCATCCTTCCCGTTGAAAATGTTCAATGGAAAGGACGAATACAAGTCTCAGGACGTCAGGTATGAGGAGGAATTGGCGCCTTACTTTGATCTTGTTCCAGATAAACCGCCGGAAGATTTTCCTCAGTATTATGAGTTTAAAGGCTGGTATCTGAGACCTCAGTGTGAAGAGGGAACAGAAGCCAGAGATCATCTGAAAATCATGCCTGCAAAACTTGTCCATGTATATGCCAAGTGGGGCCCACCCGAATTAAAGGGATATTTCTACCCGCGCCGTGATGGGGGGGGTACACCCTCTACCGAGACTCTTTTTTATGGCCAGAGGGTTAAGCCCGAGCTTTTTCCCACAGTTAAAGATGCTTACGGCAACATCCTGAGCGTAGGTGATGATACGAAAGCGATAAGCATTCCCCAAGGCTACCATTGGATGGGATGGAGCACAAAAGAGGGAGACCGTTATATTCCCTTCAATTTGGAAACGATCGTGGCAAAGGATATGAGTTTTTATCCCTACTACGTCAATCTGGATAAGTTTAAGGTGATATATGAGGCGGGAGAGGGGACGGGGGAGGTTCCCGAGGATCCTGAACATTATGCGGAGCATGCCTTTGCGGTCCTGCTGCCGCCGAGTAAATTGAAAGCTCCAGAGGGAAAAGTATTCCTGGCCTGGAAGCAAACTACGCCGACGGGGGAAGAAAAGCGGTTTCAACCCGGCGACAAAATTCAGATTACGGAGGATGTCGTGCTGACGGCGCTGTGGGGCGATGTCAAGGAAAAAACAAAAGTCATTTATAAAGCTGGTCTGGGATCGAATGACCCGGATATCACCAGAGAACCCATCCTCATCAATGACCGTCTCCTTCTGGAAAATGGTAGTCTGTTCAAAGCAAAAGAAGGATTTGAATTCATCGGCTGGGAAAATGCCTCGGACGGAAAGGTTTATGCTGCCTCGTACGCCGATCTTATGATAGATGCGAATGAGGAAACCACAACGAATATACTCATTGCCCGATGGAAACAAAATGTTACCGCGAAGAAAATCTGGATTGGCGCCCCCAAAACCAAACCGGAAATAACGTTCAGCTTATTAAACAAAGGCCAGGAATTTGCGGAAGATAAGCTGGAAGTTATCGGCGGAGATGAGGTGGCCTTTGACGCATCCAGGAAAGTTCTGCCGGATGGGCAAACGGAAGTCGTATGGACGGTCAATCCTTCCGCGGACGACATGTTCAGCGTAAAAGAGCAAGGAGAAGAACGCGGCAGAATTAACCTGGACGACATCAGTTACGACGTCACATACAGAGGATTGAACGTGACCAACTGCCATCCCAATCCCGGGATCAGGAGGCGTGGTAAGCACTTTCAGGAGCCGTTCCCTGTACTTGCTCCGCCGCAAAAAACCGTTGTCCAGCTTCCGGCCACCGGCGAAGCCAGTTACCAGAATCAGCTCGCCCTTCTCCTGACGGCAGCTCTGCTCATCATCCTCATGAGATTCAAGCTCAGAAAATAAGGCGGTATATTAGCCAAAGCGCAAAAACAGTGCGAGTCAAGCGCTAAAAACAGTACAAATCAAGAACGAGTCAAGTGCAGGAATGGTGCGCGACAAGTGTGAGAAAAGCGCAAGAAAACCATATGCACCCATCAAAGCGCGAACCCCAAAACGGTTCGCGCTTTTTTCCTTAGCAATCTGCACCATCCTGATTGCGCTATTCCTTATAAATCTACATCACTACTATAGCGATCTCTAAATGAATGGGCACTAAGTTTTCGTCAAATATCTGATATTAAGGCATTTGACGAAAATATAAAATCCAGCTAATTAAAAACAGAGAATCACATCACGATGCTATGTGCTTCTCTCAAAAAACGCATTGCCCAGCGTCGCGCTTATTCCTTACAGAATCACATCACGATGCTATGTGCTTCTCCTATAAATTCGCATAGCCCGACATCACGCTTTTTCTTATAAGACTTATCAACGCCTTAAATTGACCTCTACACTCTGAACTTTTATGATAGAAAGCAGTATATAGAACCATTTGTTTTGCAGATGCTCAACGGGCGGAAGGAGTTTCAAAATGTCTGCCCCAGCCCAGATCTGGACAAACAAGTTTGAGGTGATGTCGTCGACATCTTCACGAATGACATCGACATGAGCCAAACGGCCGACAATCAAGATCTTCTTGGGCGCACTTATGAATATTGCATCCAACAGTTCGCTGAGAAAGAAGGTGTTAGTGGCGGAGAATTTTATACGCCAGCCAGCGTTGTTAAAACCCTTGTCTCCATTCTCCGCCCCACAGCAGATTCCCGTATCTATGATTGTTGCTGTGGGGAAGGTGTCATAATAATGACACATGGCAAGAAAGCCCTGAATATCAGGGGCTTCAAGCTTCCACAAAGTACAAAAACCTGCAAAGAGATGAGGCAAGCGGCGTAAACACATCGGCTTCCTCATCAATCAAAAGAAACGGAGGAGCCTATGCGATGGATGTTGCGAATTCTGTTGTTGCCAATCAGACTTGTGCTGACCTTGGTAACCTGGACGCTCTCTTTCCTGCTTGGCCTTGGAAATGTGGTACTTGGGATATTTTGGTAACCCTGATTCTGTTCGGAGCTGTTGCCTCTTTCCTCGCGCATGATATGGGCACGATGGTCGCAGCACTGGTCATCGCCTTTATCATCAGCCCGTTTGGGTTACCACTCATTGCAGCGGTCGCCATTGAACTGCTACGCGGATTCAACCGGACACTCGGCACTATTTAACAAGACAACAGAATATCACTCACGAAGACGGTAGATGAAAACTCTATCGTCTTTTTTTATGCCCAAAGGGTTACCAAAGAACAATGAACCGGCATGGCCTGGAAAGGAGGTTTGACGGATGTGAGGTTTGGATATTTCTACGGGACGGACGGCGAGCGCTTTCGCTTTTACATGATGCCGAGGGCACTGGTCGAAAATCCCATTTTAAACAGCTTGTCGGCAGAGGCCAAAATTCTTTACGCCCTGCTTTTAGACCGAATGCAGCTATCTGTACAGAATCAGTGGCGCGACGAAGAAGACCGCCAAGTCCATTCTGATCAGCTGCGGTGCTCGGCTTGCACCCTTTGACATCACCAGGCACCCGAACTACAAGATGCTGGAGGATTTTGATAAGCGAAACGTCTTCGATATTGAAGACTACCTGAAGAGGAGTGGCCGGGTCAAGCTATCGGCCAACACGGTGGTGCGCAGGTTTTCATAGGCAATGAACAGCCAGGATGCTAAAATAGAAGCAATAAACGGAGGCATCAATGTACTTGACTTACTACCACTATCACCTGTTTTGTGGTCAAAAAATTTGACCACAAAATGAGAAAGCAGGAGCTATGAGCGATCAAGAAAAAAGCCTGGTTGTTCTCACCCAGGAAAGTATTCAAAACCGTATCTATCTCATTCGTGGACAGCGCGTGATGCTGGATGCGGACTTAGCGGAAATCTATGGGTATGAAACAAAGCGTTTTAACGAGCAGGTAAAAAACAACATTGAAAAATTCGATGAAGATTTTCGGTTTCAACTCACAAAAAATGAGCTTGAAAACTTGAGGTCGAAATTTTCGACCTCAAGTTGGGGAGGTTCTCGCTATCTGCCGTATGCCTTTACAGAACAAGGCATCTATATGCTCATGACGGTACTTAGAGGAGACCTTGCAACCAGACAGAGTAAAGCGCTCATCCGTCTTTTCAAGCAGATGAAGGATTATATCGTTGAGAATCAGGATGTGCTTGGCTCTAAAGCACTTCTGCAGTTGGCGACACAGACCAACCAGAACACCAAAGATATTGCAGAAATCAAAGACACCATGGCAACCAAGGAAGACCTGAAAAAAGTCATGGACAATTTTGTTGACCCGGACACCTACAAACATTTTCTGATTTTGGACGGGAAGAAGGTGGAAGCGGATCTCGCGTACGGAAAAATCTATAAGTCTGCCAAAAAATCCATTGATGTGGTCGATAACTACATCAGTCTGAAAACATTGGAACTATTTCTTTCTGCCAAAGATACTGTGGAAATCACACTCTTCAGTGATAATCTTCACAATCGTTCCAGATTAACGGCCTCTATGCTCAAGGATTTTCTTCAGGAATATCCTAAGATTCATCTTCAGTTGAAAACTACGGGCGGAAAATATCACGATCGCTATATTGCCATCGACTATGGGACAGAACAGGAAGTCATTTATCACTGCGGAGCCTCGTCCAAAGATGCCGGTAGTAAGATCACCTCAATTCTGAAAATTGATGACACGAGCCTATACCGCTCGGTATTTAATGAACTGCGAAAGCAGCCAGAACTCTTGGTTTAAGGAAAGGAGTAGACTGTTAATTATGGAAGATAATGAGAAAAAAACGAACAATGGCGATAATCAAGATCAGGAAAAGGCAATCCAATAGCAATGGGATTAAGCTTTGGCCTGATGTTTGGTGGTGCCATAGGAGCTGCAATTCAGAATATTGGCGTAGGGATTCCTATTGGCGTTTTTTGCGGCGTTGCTATTGGAATTTTTATGTCTAAGAAAAAATAAGCAGGTTTCAGGCAGTAATAAAACTCACAACTAATAACCCCCAGCAGTAGATCAACCGACCTACTGCTTTTTTTATGCCTGAAAGGAGGCTCTCATGCGCATTCGGAACCGCTCACCCACCTGAGGTGAAGCTAACACAATCGAACACGAACTTACAAAGAACGGCCCCGGAAGACATGGAGTACGCTGTACAGACAGTTATGACACAATGTGAGCAATGGGCAGATAATACGGATATGGAGACACCCGACCTTCAGGAACCTAAAGTTTTGAAGTACTCCTTTGTTTCGGAGGAAAATTTGAGCAAAGTTGCTGAAGAGCATCTTCCGTATGGCAGGAAAAAATAATTTGTGGGAGCGAAACTTATGCCCGGAAAATCAATCTCTTTTTAATGGATGGGGACGCGAATGGTCGCATCAAATGCTCTCTGGCCAACTGGACGGGTGTGGCGTACAAAATTCCCCGCACGCTGCTGGAAAAAGCCCGCAGCATTGACGCTCTGAAGCAGACGGGAGTCTATTTGCCCTTTAGTGCCGATGCCAAAATCGAAGAAATATGCGACTGCAATACAGGCGGATGGAAGCCTGAGCAAAGATCTTCTCTTTACATCACCATCAGCAGCGGCCGGTTTTGTAGGTGGAGCCTCGCTAAGCGGAAACACTTGCTGGAAAACGGCAGAGGGTAAACGTCTCAAAGACCTGGATTCAGAAGAATAAATTAAGATGGCGATATCTTTATTTAAGCGGGCCTATCCACACCTTGCTTCGTTGCACGATATAAGACAGAAAATAGGTGCTGCCGCTGAAATATTGAAGAATATTAGCTAAAACTCGAAGCAGAAGAAAGACTGTAGTCCCCGCGATTGTGAATTCAAAATAAATTGAAATGTCATAAAATAATCAACAATATAATTTGAAAAGTCATTAATTTTACTTTAAAATGTATTTGAAAAGTCATATATTAAAGGTTGAAATAATATTGAAAAGTTTGTTTTCATTGGCTAATATTATGCTGAAATGTCAGATCGAGGTGAGTCTATGTTATTCAGAAAAATTGAAGCTCAGATAGAAGCCCATCTGGAATCCAACTCTCAAAAAATCCTCCTGGTGAATGGCGCGCGCCAGGTGGGGAAGACGTTCATTATACGGCACGTCGGTCAAAAGCTCTTTGAGCATGTCATAGAAATCAATATGATTGAGGATTCTCTCGGGGCAGGACTTTTTGCTGATGTTCGATCGGTAGAGGACTTTTACCTGCAGGTCAGCATGCTGGCTGGCGACAGGATGAAGGATAAAGAGAAAACCCTGATTTTTATCGATGAAATTCAGGCCTATCCGCAGCTTCTGACCTTGCTCAAGTTTCTGGCCCAGGACAACAAATTCACCTACATTGCCAGTGGTTCTTTACTCGGGGTCACGCTATCGGAGACGACATCCATACCCATGGGAAGCATACGACAAATCAGCATGTTTCCGCTTGATTTCGAGGAATTCCTGTATGCGAACGGCTTAAATGAGCTTGCCATCTCATCCATGCGCAAGAAGTTTGAACAAAGGGAAGCCCTTGATGAGGCCGCCCACAATAAAATGATGGATCTCTTTCGCAAATATTTGCTTGTTGGCGGACTTCCGGAGGCCGTCAATGCCTATCTTGAAACGAAAAATATCCAGCGAGTACGGGATATTCAGAGCGAAATCCATCGTTACTATGCCGCAGATGCCTCAAAATATGATAGCGAAAGAAAACTCAAAATCCGTCGTGTCTATGATTTAATTCCCTCGAACATGGAAAATAAAAAAAAGCGGGTGATCGCGCAAAGTATCGAAGAAAAACGAGGCAAAACTTTCGCAGACTATCAGGATGAATTTGAATATCTGATCAGCGCGGGCATTGCCCTGAGTGTACAGGCTGTATCCAATCCTGTGTTCCCCATGATCCAGTCGACGGGAAAAAATCTTCTCAAACTTTATCTCAATGACGTGGGGATACTAAGCGGTATTCTCTACGGAAACAATATTCGGGCCATCCTTGATGATGATAGGAGCATCAATCTCGGCTCAGTTTATGAAAATGTTGTGGCAAGCGAACTTTCCGCACATGGGCATAAACTCTTTTATTACGATAATCGTCATAAGGGAGAGGTGGACTATCTTATTGATGACTACGACAGCCTGTCGGTCGTCCCTATCGAAGTCAAATCCGGCAAGGACTACACCGTTCACAGCGCCCTCAACACCTTCGTGAAGAATGAAGACTATCACATCAAAAAAGCCTTTGTGCTGTCGAACGAGAGAACCCTTACAATGAAGGGCAAAATATGCTATTTGCCGATGTATCATGTGATGTTTCTCTGAGCGTCACGTAGATGCTTTTGAATAATTTAGCTGAATGGGGTTATGTATGGATCTGGCTTGCTTAGGTGAAATGCCGATTGATTTTCTGACCTTCACCTGGATGTTTTTCTGGTCATCCCTTTTGATATGTTTGTGACCATCCCTTGGATTTTTCTCTAGCCATCCTTTTTAGATCTGACGATTATGTAATCTGGTTCCATTTTAGACGGGATGATAATGTCAAAGTGATGGATATGGTGATTGGCACAGCACTCGTGCAGCATGACTACGGTACGAATAGCAATGATGGATTTGTCTGGAGCGGAAAAGCCGCTGCAGATGAAGATAGCGGTCTCATTCCTGTAGACGAGGAGCTTTGCAAACTTGCCTATGATTCTGCCTGCAGCATTCTTGGCGCTGACAAAGTTCATCAGGGGATCATCGCAACTGGGGATCAATTTATTGCCAATGAGAGTTATGTTGCCGAACTTCAAAAGAAGTTTAAAGCTCTGGCCTGTGAGATGGAAGGTGCTGCTGTAGCTCGTGTAGCCGACCAATTCGACGTGCCTTGTGCGATTATTCGCTGCATGTCCGACAAAGCAGATGGACTCGCACATGATGCCTATGACTTTAACTATGAAGAAGCATCAAAAACATCTGCTTCAGTTGTTATGGATATGCTTGCAAAACTGAGCGAAGCCCAGACTTCATCGAAAAATGAAAATAACGAAAGCACGACGGAAACAGTGGGCTAAAAATAATATCCCGATTTAAAGATAAGAAGGGGTTAGCCAATTTGGGCTAACCCCTTTTTATACCAGAGTGAGCGAGATCAGTTACCAAGTTTCTAGAAAGAAAAGCCACAAAGCCTGAACTCTTTTACACACAGTGAAGGGTTGTGTGCTTACATTGTTGATGTAAAAAGTTCTTGATATGATTTAGTAACTGTCGCTGAATTAGCAGAACGTGGCCTTGTTTCCCTTTCTAATGGTGATGAAGTTGGAAAATTGGCCTATGGAACCGGAAGTATTCCGTTCATTAGAACGTCCGACATTGCTAATTGGGAAATCAAACTTGATCCCAAGCAGGGATTAAGCGAAGAAATTTATGAATCATTACGAGCGAAACAAGACGTAACGGCGTATGATATTCTTATGGTAAAAGACGGCACGTACCTTGTTGGAACCTGTGCAATGATTACCGAAGAAGAAACAAAAATCGTTTATCAAAGCCATTTGTGGAAAATCAGAAGCCTTGACCATGATAAATTGAACCCCTATTTGTTGCTTGCGTTGCTTTCGTCGCCTATTGTCAAACAACAAATCCGGGCAAAGCAGTTCACGCAAGATATTATTGATACAATCGGCAGGCGCGTCTATGAACTTGTGTTGCCATTCCCGAAAGATAAAGAGCAAGAAACCGCTATAATCGAGAAAGTGCAGGAAGTATTCACCAAAAGAACAGAGGCCAAGAACCTAATGCGGAATGTACTTTTGAATGTAACACCTGTTCACGATTATGACGATGACAGTTCTTTTATGACTCTTGTGTAATGCCGTATCGTCAAGCGTCTTTTAATATCGCTTTGTAGATTTAAGCGACAAATAAGCGACAAACGGGCATAGAAAAGCGGCGGAAATCCTTATTTTTCAAGGGTTTCCGCCGTTCTGAATATACTCTTTGACAAAGAAGGCAGGTGCACAACCAATGCCCTCTTGTAAAATTTTATGGAGTGATGTTATTCCTGAAAAGGATCAGAGTTAAATTCCTCGTCGACATGTGAGAGAAATTCTGCAAGAACTTCGATGGTTTCTTCTACATCGTTAAGGGAGCAGACTTCGCTGGGACTGTGCATGTAGCGGAGGGGAATAGAGAAGGTTGTCGAAGGAATACCTTCAAAACTCTGATTGGTTTTGTCAGCATCTGTTCCGCTGACCCCACAGGCAACTTCAATTTGTAATTTGATCTTGAGACGGTCTGCGGCTTCCTTTAACCCTTTATTAATTTTTTCATTGGAAAAGGAACTGTGGCAGAGAACCGGTCCGCCACCAAGGTCGATTTTCCCAAAACGTTCAGGCGGAAAACCTGCATAGTCAGACGTGTGCATGACGTCAACGGCAATGGCGCAGGCGGGTTTGAGTCTGTTGGCGGCATAATAGGCTCCACGCATGGTGGTTTCTTCGCCCACGGTTGTGACCGCAGCAAGGCCGCAGCTTGCTCCCTTTTCGCGGGCACGTGCGAGGGCTTCAATGACGGCAAATGCTCCCAGTCGGTTATCGCACGCTCTAGCGGCAAGTCGATTGTTTTCCAATTCATCAACAGTATAGGAATAAGTTACAAAATCCCCTGGAGTAACAAGTCTCAATGCATCCTCGCGACTCTTAAAACCCGCATCCAAATAGAGTTCGTTTAATTGAGGGTCTTTTTTAACTTCCCCCTTTTCCAGGATAAGGCCCATCACTGCCGGAACATCCTTTTTACCCTTGATGATGCAGCGTTTACCCTGGGCAAGTTCAAAACGGACATAACCCGCTTTTCCTACATGAATATAACCCTGATCATCAATATGGGTCACTCTGTAACCGATTTCATCGATATGGCCGCAGAGCATAAATTGCAGCTTTTTTTCGGGATTTAAACGGGCATAGACATTGCCTGAAGGGTCGGTCTGCGCAAGAAAACCCAGTTCTTTTATATGCTCCAGCATCTTTCTTTGCAGCTCGATTTCACCGCCGCTTACAGAATTTGTTTGAAGCATCTTAAATAAAAAGTCCTTGTTCATTGATTTCCCTCAATTCTAATTGTCGTATATGGTCATATTTTATCGAGATAGGTCCATTTTCCGGATCATTCTCGGTGCAAGTGATCTTGCGCTTATGACCGAAGCCAGGCCAATATTGTTTTTGTCAGAAGTTCTGAGCTTTCTTCACAGATCCGTTTTCAGCCAATTTACTGCCTCTTTTTCCGAAGCTAAAACAAAATGTCCCGGACGTAGCTCTTGCCAGCTTAGTTCTTGCTCTTGTGCATGTACTTTAGGCTGGTAGGTCAGTAACTTTTTTTCTTTTTCCAGCTTGGGATCCGGAAGCGGCACAGCTGATATTAAAGCTTGTGTGTAAGGATGTAGAGGATGATTGAAGAGCTCTTCAGTTTCTGCCAATTCGACAATGCGGCCCCTGTGAATCACCGCGACGCGATCCGAGATAAAGCGTATGACAGAGAGGTCGTGTGCAATAAAGAGATAGGTCAGCCCGTATTTTGCACGCAGATTGTTCATGAGATTGAGCACCTGTGCGCGGATCGAAACATCCAAGGCAGAGATAGGTTCATCGGCAACGATAAATTCCGGCTCCATGATAAGAGCGCGCGCAATCCCTATCCTCTGGCGTTGTCCCCCTGAAAACTCGTGAGGAAAACGAGAGGCAAATTCAGGCAGCAACCCCACATCGCGGAGGGCTTTGGCCACTTTATCCCGGCGTTCAGCTTCGTCTTTATACATGTGGTGATTCAGCAGGCCTTCCGAAACAATATAGTCGACTTTTGCCCGTTCGTTGAGAGAGGACATGGGATCCTGAAAGATCATCTGGCAAGAACGAATAAGCTCCAAATCGAGCTCTTTGGAAATTTTTCCGCTTATCCGCTGTCCCTTAAATTTTATTTCCCCCTGACTCAGAGGATTGATCCGCACGAGCGCACGTCCAATGGTGGTCTTGCCTGAGCCGGATTCTCCAACAAGAGCGAAGGTTTCACCCCGGTAGATTTGAAAGTTAATTTGGTCAACTGCGACGAATTTTTTCTTGCCTTTTCCAAAGGCTATTTGCACATTTTTCAGATCGAAAAGGACTTCGTTTTTCCTATCGGAAACAGGAAGATCGGCTCTTGCTGCTCCTGCATCGGCAATCGCTTTGGCCTTTTCGCTGACGATGATTTGAGTAATGGAAGGCTCATTTGCAGGCTCTGTTAAATTCCTCTGCTCTTTCTGCCAGGCATCCTGATGATTTTGTGCCGGTTTATTCACCTGGGCTTTCACTTCGGCTTTTTCGCAGCCTTCTGTTTCAGTGTCTAAGGCCTGGCTTCGTGATAGCTGGCGGCGAATTAAAGATGTCAGATTGCGCACATGTTCTGGTTGATAAATTTCCGGAGCACGTGGATCCAACTGCCAGCTTCGAACTTTATGTGTTGGGGAAAGGCTCCAGACTGGAGCTTCGGCTAGAAAATCAATCTTTAAAGCCTGCTTATTGCGCGGAGCAAAGGCATCACCGTTGATTTTGTTGAATAAGTTAGGCGGTGTTCCATCGATGGACGGAAGCAGTTGATTTTTCTGCGCGAGCTGAGGCATCGCTCCCATTAAGGCCCAGGTATAAGGATGCCAGGAATTATAAAAGATCTCGTCTGCCAGGCCTTCTTCAATAATTTGACCAGCATACATGACACAGATGCGATCAGCTACATGGGCGACAACACCGAGATCATGTGTGATGTACAAAATGGTCATATTCAATTTTTTTTGCAGGTCACGAATCAATTCAAGAATCTGAGCCTGAATGGTCACGTCCAAAGCAGTAGTCGGTTCGTCACAGATGAGTATCTTCGGCTGAGCGGCAATCGCAATGGCAATGACTACGCGCTGCCTCATACCGCCGGAAAGTTCATGAGGCAGCTGACGGTAACGCCTCTCCACGTCGTTAATTCCAACGGTCTGCAAAAGTCGCAGGCATTCTTTTTTCGCAGCCAGGCCATGTTTTCCTTGATGCAGACGGATGGATTCTTCGATTTGTTTGCCGATGCTCATGAGGGGATTAAGTGAAATCATTGGATCCTGCATGACCATACCGATTTTTTTGCCCCGGATGTTGAGCCATCTCTTACTATTGGAGTCCAGCCTTGCAAGGTCTTCGCCCTCAAATTCGATGCTGCCTTTGCTGATTTTGCCGTTTTTGTCCAGCATGCCTACAAAACACTTGGTAAAAACACTTTTACCTGCACCGGACTCACCCACTATGGCCAGAGTTTCGCCTTCATAGAGGTCCAGGGAGCAGCCGCGGATCGCGGTCAGCAGATCTCCCCGGAGAGAAAACTGTACCTCGATATCACGTGCACTCAGTATCGGCTTGCGGCCATCCGCGGAAGCCTTGGCTCTTTCGTTCGTTTCACTGCCGGCGGAAACTTGTTCTCCGACATGATCATCCGGATTGTTGTACTTGGAGTCTTGCCCGGCAGGAGCCAGGACAGTCCTATTGTTGGAAATCTTGTTCATTCTGTTTGTGCCTCTAGACGTGATTGCGCGGATCGCTGGCATCGGCGAAAGCATTACCTACAAGGTAGAAAGTAATCGTAATGAGAGAAACGATCGCAGCGGGGTAAATCAGAAGATGGGGGTAATCAATAAAATAGGCTCTGGCATTGCGCAGTAGTATCCCCAGTGAAGGGGTGCTCATATCGAGGCCCAGCCCCAGATACGAGAGAGTGGATTCCCAGGCGATGGTCCCTGGAATACTGAGGGCCAGACGCAGAATGATCACACTGACAAGGTAGGGCAGAATGTTCCGGTAAAGGATACGGCTTACTTTAGTTCCCAGACAGCGGGAGGCGAGATTATATTCACGGTCACGGTAAACCATGACCAGGTTGCGTACATTGCGTGCAGTGTAGAGCCAATCCAGTAAAATCAGGGATATGGCCATAATCCAGAAACTGCGGCCGATCAGGAGGGCGATCAGCGTCATATAGATAATGGTGGGAATGTTATCAATAATGTTGTAAAGTTCAGTGAAAAAGCGGTCGGTGCTGCGGACGTATCCCCAGATCAGACCGATGATCACACCCAGCACAATTTCACCCAGGCCGACCGTCAAAGCCAGTTTGATGGATGTTTGAGCCGCGTACCAGACCTGCGTCCAGTAATCCCGCCCCAGATTGTCCGTGCCGAACCAGTATTCTGAGCTGGAGGGCAGGAAGATCTTGCTGTTGTCGGGGATCAGTTCGTCATATTGATATTTTCCGATGGGGCCGGCAATAAATGTAAAGACGAAGACGGCAAGAAAAACGATCAGCAGGGCCACCGCAAGTTTATTGTGAAGAAAAGTCGTCCATACCGATTTCCAATAGGAGTAGCCGGAATAACCTCCTATTTCTCCCGCTTCCGGATTATAGGAAACTTTGCTGAATAAATCCTCTTCCTTTAGCTCTGTGAGATTTTTAAGCTGGGGAACAGGGGTAAGTGCGGTCGCATGTAAATCATGATTACTTAACATCAGCGTGCTCCTTTATCATTTGTCAGTCGAATACGCGGATCGATCATAATCATGAGAAGGTCTCCGAGTAAAACGCCGAGCACGCCAAGAACAGCGTAGAACATGATGACAATTTGCACGACAGACGTATCATAACGGTTGATGGCATCTGTGAGCAAAGTTCCCATTCCAGGGACAGAAAAGAAACGCTCTACGAGGAGAGATCCACCCATAGTGTAGAGAAAAGCGCCGGGAATAAATTGAACCAGCGGAACGAACGCGTTTTTAAGGACGTGCTTAAAGACGATTGCCCGGTCTGACAAACCTTTAATCTTGGCCAGACGCACATAGTCTTTGCTGAGTTCATCCACCATATAACGCCGTGTCCAAATCATATAACTGGCTATCGTGCCGAGAGAAAGGCAAATGACTGGCAAAATACTTGAGCGCACGACATTACGGTAGGTAAACATGGACGGTAGGTTGAAAACACGTGCGCCCAGTACCAGAATAAGCGAATACGATACAAGTTTGGGAACCGCATTGGCAAAAATGGTGTAAGCTGTACCAATTTTATCAAATAGCCTGCCCTTGCGCAGAGCCTGAAAAACTCCGCTGATCACGCCGACGAACAAAGAAATGCCAAGGGCTATCAAACCCATTTTCATGGATATAACAAGCTTCTTTCCGATCAATTTGGTCACAGGCTGACCGCTCTTGATGCGCCGTGAGGTGCCCAGATCTCCTTGCAGCAAGTCTTTGTAAAAGCGGCCAAGCTGAATCAGTGGGGGATCCAGAAGACCTTGGGCTTCTAGGATGTCGTGCTTTTGTTCTTCGTTGAGTTTGGTCAGCTCGTTTTCGGTGAAATAGTAGTCTGTCGGCAGCATACGTAACATCAAGAAAACGAGTGTCACGATAATCAATACGGTAATGCAAGACTGAAATAGCCTTTTCAAGATATAAATGGCCATATGGTTTCCCTGTTCATTGTTCCGCCAATGCGGGTTCAGGTTAAGAGCATTCTGCCAGCTCAGCATGAACCGGCAGAATGCAAAAGTTGAAGCTTAAGAAAACTTATTTCCCGGGTTTTCCCGCTTCAAAGGCTTCTTTGAAAGTTTTGTATTCTTCAGTCGTATAAAAGTCTGTGCTGGTCTCCCAGTTGACTCGTCTGTTCACCTGAATACCATAGGGTGAATAAATCTTAGAATAGACGTTGAAATTGGTAATCATCCACGCCACCGAGACATAGTAAGGAATGGTAAAAGCGTGTTCGACGAGATAGGCTTCGGCATCCGCGAATTTATGATAGCGGGCGTTCATATCATCGTTGATAGCAGCGGCTTCACGCACCATGTGCGTATATTCCTCGTATTCTTTGACCAGTTCAGTATCTTTGTCAACGTTATTGATATTGCTGTACTCAACAGAATAGAAGGCATTGTCTTCGCCGATGGTTTCCTGGGCAACGTTACTGATCGGATCGCCGTAATCAGGGCTCCAGCCGTTGAAGCAGAAACCGTAAAGCTGTGGCTCGATCACTTCTTCATTACGGGAGGAGACAAATTCCTTGATTTCCATGACAACAAAATCATCGCCCAGGGAGTCTTTGATCAAATGTTTCCAGACGGTGGCTGTATCAAACTCGGTCTGATCGCCACTCTTCACATAGAAAACAGCCTTAACGGGGAAGGTCACGCCTTCGGCACTGAGTTCTTCCATTGCTTGCTTTTTCAGGGCTGCAGCCTTCTCGGCATCATAACGGACGAATTTATCCGGGTCTGGCTTGATGTTCAGACGTTCGAGAACGAGATCGCGGTAATCGACGCCGTTGTCATCATAGACGAGGTTAGGAGAAGAGTAGGTGTAGTTGGCGGAACCAATCGGATTGATGGCATTAACCCGGCTTAGTGCAGGTGTCATATCAATGCCATAGAGCCAGCACTGCCGGAAGGCCAGATTACCAATGGCCTTATTCCAGTTTTCATCCTTGCTGCCGTCTTCGTTAAGCTTGTCAAAGTTAAAGTGAATCTGCATGGAGGTCACAGAAGGACGATTTTCCACGAGGTAGTCATGGAATTCGTTATCCTTGTTTTTCCAGATCGTCTGCAAATTGGCTTCAGTAAGGAAACAGCGGTTGTTTTCACCGGTTTGCAGAAGCTGAAATGCCATCTCATCAGACTCCACCATCTTGATGGTGATGGTATCAAAAACTTTAGCTTCCTTGTTCCAGTAGGAAGGATTTTTGCTCAGAACTTTTTCATTTTGATGAATAAAGCTTGTCACCAGATAGGGGCCGCTGTACCAGATGTTTTCATTGGTCGCCGCACGGAACCCTTCAACACCTATTTCTTCGAGCAGTTTACCGCTAACAGGATAGAGACAGGCATAGGTGGACAGAGTAGCGAAATAAGGATATTCACTGTTTAGCGTATACTTTAATGTATTTTTATCAACAGCCTCAATGCCAACCATTTCCAGGAATTTATCCAGTTTCAGAGCTTTGGCTTCTTCAGCGTCCAGCCCCTTGGTATACTCGTAATATTCTTTTGCTCCTTTAATCATCTCAATCGGCATGGAAGTATTGTATGAGTCGTTCTTGTGGAAGTTCAGCACCCATTCCAGGCCCCAGACCCAGTCTTCAGCGGCGACATCTGCCTTATACTCACCATTCATGTCCACCCAGGTCACCCCATCACGAATATGGAAGATCCAGGTTTTACCATTGTCCGGGGTCTCCCATTTTTCGGCAATATTGGGCAGAAGCTGGCCATAATTATTGTGCGTGAGCAGTGCGTCGATACCATTCGTGAGAATGTTAAAATCTACGGCTGAGTGCGTGTGGAAAATATTAAAGGTGGTCATTTCGTTGGATTGAAGCTCATATTCAACCCAATCCTTAATTTCTTCTGCTTTTACTCCAGGAGCGAACAGGCAGGCAGGTGCCAGCATGAGCAGACAGAGAAGTAAAACGATGATTTTTTTCATATACGTCTCCTTTCAGGTTTCCCCTGGGTATTCAAGTACATCCTAAAAGCTTAATCGCAGCAAAGGCATTCATATTAAAAAGAACAAATGACTGTAAGTATGGCAGAATCTTGTATTATCAAAATTCTTTTTTCATGAATCTCTTACCTCTTACAAAATTTGTTTTAACACCAATGATTTAAGCCTCTCGGGAGATATTTTATACCCATATTTAATTTTATATTCTAGAGATAAGCTTAGTATCTGTCAATTTGTCTTATTGTTATATGCAGGTTTTCTTATTTTTTTTAGCAATCTGTCTTATTACTATTTGCTTTTTTATTTGCTTGTATTTTATTCTTGAAATTCTGTAATGCTATTTCGGCGGTCAATAGTTCAGTCGTGACGCCATTGTAAGCTTTTTAACAGTTCAGCAATTTTTATTCGTATTCAAATCCTTAATAGTGTGTAAATTTGTAAGGTAGCTTCAATCGTTGTGTGCACCATCTTAAATCAATTGGCCTTTTTTGATTTCCATGTCCCAGAGCATGGGCGGGGATTTGCTAATATGCTTGACATTAGTCTTTTTTCTGCTGAGTATAGGGGTATTCACGTTTGGCCTCTGGTTGCTCATCCCCCACGGAGCGGTCTCGGAACTTTTTTGAAAAGCTTCTCTTCTCTTTTTACGAATAACGCTGAATGTAAAGTTTTTCAATTTGAGCCCAGCTTGGCCGTGATTCTTGCGCTCCCTTGGTCTGAACACAGAGATGTCCGGCGATATTGCCCAGTCTGAGGGCTTTTTGAATGCTTTGGAAGTCTAAGTGATGGCCTTTTACCCATTTTTCCCTGAAGATACAACTTAGAAAAGCGCCCCAAAATGCATCGCCAGCGCCGGTCGTATCAATAACTTTGCTGCATATGCCCTCAGCAAAGATCTCTTTTCCCTCGAAGAAGGCTCGAGATCCTCGTTCCCCCAACGTTTCCACTGTGACTATCGCAGGGATATCCTGCAGTATTTCATCTGTGCTCGCGTTGCCCCAAAATAAATTTCGCTCTTCACTTGAACATTTCAATAATTGAACAAAAGGCAAAACTTCAAAGATTCGTTTTTTGGCAAGACTCAAATTCCCTCGCCACATGGGGTCTCGGTAATTGATGTCAAAACTGACCCATTTACCCAGTTCATGTGCTTTTTTCATGGCGTAAACGGTAGCCTCATATGCGGGAGAATCTGAGAGGGAGCATGAGCCGGCGTGCAGGATTTGAGCTTCGAAAACGCCCGCACGTTCCACATCCTGAATCGTCAGCAGGGCATCAGCTCCCGGTTTTCTGGCGAAAGCAAAATTGCGCTCTCCATGCTCGTCCAGCTGAACGAAAGCCATCGTTGTCATGGCTTCTTCGATCTGTTGAGGAGACAGAATGCGAACATTGAATTTTTGAAGTACCGACCATAGATAATCGCCGAAGAAATCAGTTCCAACCTTGCCGCAGAAACCGACGTCCAAGCCGCATTTTGCAGCGGCTATCGCTACGTTGGCAGGCGCGCCACCAGCCTTACACACAAAGCTGGCCGCTTCTGCTCCGGGCAGAAAATCAATCAGCATTTCACCTAAGCAAGCCAGATCCATACATAACCTCATTTAACGAAATTTATTTAAAAGCATCTGTTGACGTAAATCGTCCATAAGATTGAACTTCGTTGGTCATGTCAAGCATATTTTCTTGCATAATTCTTTTAAGCTCTTGTAGAGTTGCCAAAAAATTTAACTCCCACAATATAACATAAAAGGAAGAAATGGACCTTGCAATTAACAAATCCGTTGTTAACGTCTTAACTTTATCGCAAACTGATATTTATCTCCGATATACTGACAGATTACATAGTAAAGGGGAGACTTATTTTCAAGACAGAGGAGACAATGCATTTTAAGGATAGGTGAAGTTTCTTTAATATTGAGGAGCTCTCGAACTCTAGCTGTGGGAAGTTCTGCTTCTAAAGTTATGTTAGCTTCTCCCAATTTTAGATGATAGATTTCCTCATAAATCTTATACATAGATGCGGAAGAAGTTATGTGATCCAAAAGTCCGGGACAGTGCAAAGGGTTCACGTAGGTTTTTTCCAAAGCCATGATTTTTCCGTCGGCTAGCCGGAGTCTCTCTACAGCATAAAGAGGCTGGCCATATGGAATGGCCAGCCTGCGGTAGACATCTAAATCTTCAATAGCTTTAAAGCTTAATGAAAGAAGCTCTGAAGACGGTACTTTACCTTCTTGGAGCATTTGCTCGGAAAAGCTGCTCATATTCTGCAGAGGATATTCAAATTTCCCGAAGTTTACAATGGTTCCCAAGCGAGGTTTTCGCTGAATCAGATTTTTAATTTCAATCCTTTTCAGAGCGCGACGAATGGTGTCTCTGCTGCACCCATATTCTTCTGCAAGAGCAAATTCGTTGGGAATTTTTTCGCCTGAAGCCCATTCGTATCTGCAAATCCGTTCTGTAAGATCATCTGCAATTTGGATATATCTGGACTTTCTGGGCATAGTGGTTAATCTCTTTTCATGAATGTAAGGGCAACATCTTGTGCGGCTTTTTCCAAAACCTTATCAAAAGAGGTTCCTACAACCAGTATGTTGACCCCGGTGGATTTCAGTGCACGGAAGTTTTCCATATTGATTCCACCTTCTGCCAGAGTAGGCACCTTTACAGCTTCGACCAAAGCTTCCAGGCGCTCCTTCAATTCAGGATGGATCTGACCTGCTTCAAGAGCTTCATAGCTCATACCTGACATGAGTCCGATCATGTCTACCCCGATTTCTTCCATGGCCTTTGCCGTTTTTTGGACTTCCTCGGGAGTATCTGCAGGAATGCCGAAAATATGACGATCAGTGGCTTTACCGATGTAGGCATCGACGCAGAGACCGTAGCGATGTGCCTGGCGCACAAGCGCTTCAAGATCTTTTAAGGACGATTTATGGGTATGTAGTCCGTCCGCACCGGCAAGAGCCATCTGGAGGAATTGTTCATCGGTGATTTCAACCGGTACGATTTCTGTAAAACCTCCGGGAATACCAACAGTAATATAGACATCCTCCGGGACAACATTCCGAACTCCTCTTGTTGCTTCAGCCATCTGCTCAACGCTAATTTCATGCCGAATTTTCTCTGCGTTATGCATACTGGTAACTCCGCGATGACCACGAGCGAGTGCTAGAGCTGGATGATTGGGTTCAAGCATTTTCACCCCAATATCGGTTACTGCACGAGCCATACGAGCATCATCACCGGTAATTCCAGTCGCGAGAAGGGTGTGTCCGCCGCCAGATTGGATAGCAGCTTTCACTTTTTCCATTGCTTTCTGCATTTTTAATGACATGTCATGCTGATTCATCATAGATTCCTTTCTGCTATTATTTATTTTTAGTCTGCATGGTTTTGTTAGCAATTACTGTAAACACGAAAGAAATAGCCATGGCCACAATCATACAAAGTCCGAAGGCGAGGCTTTTTCCTTCGTTGGCGAGACCTGGTGCTAGGAATGTGGGAACATAGGCAGTCCCTTTAACCCCTAGGATTCCGACAAGTGCGCCAGATATTCCAGAAGCTACTATAGCACCTGCAAAGACTAGCTTATTAGAAAACATATAGGGGTATGCTGCTTCCACAAAGGTACCAAAACCCATGTTAATTGCAAAACCTGGCAGCGCAGCAGCCCGATCACCTTTTTCTCTGGGGAAAAGGACATTGGCGAGCGTAATACCTGCTGAAACTAATACCAGTCCAGTCATGTCAATGGCGCCAAGGAAGCTATAGCCCTGGGTTTCCATCTCCAGCAGAACGATGGGGAGAATTGCTGCGTGATAAACTCCACCAATAATGGCTGGCCATATGGCGATACCAGCTATGAGGCCGGCGAGGAGGGGACTGAATGCTATAGCCTGATTGATTAAACTGCGGATTTCATTACCTGCCCAGAGTGTGGCATGAGCAAGTATATACATGCCGATGAAGCCGGCGGCTAAGCCAGAAATAGCACCTGCAGCAAGATTAACAGTCGTCCCAGGAACTTTTTTGCTAAAAAGGTAGGAAGAAATATAGTAGGCCATAATTCCGGCTAGAATGCCTACGATCATTCCGCCAAGGATCCCTCCATCTTTGGTCAATGTCCCGGCAATCAAACCAGCAACGATACCGACCTCATCCAGACCTGAAATCTGTTTTGCAGCGATACTGGCAATAAGAACTGGCAGAGCCGCGATCAGAATGTTAAAGACATCAGCGAGACCGGAAAAAGCTGGAATCTTGCTGAGGGCAAGGACGAGTGCCATGGCAATGAAACCTGGCATAGCTGCCATCATAATTCCGCGGAAATTAATTCGCTGAAAGACAGAAACAGATTGTGCTTCGGTAGATTGACCGGACGTTTGAATAATAGGTTTATATTTTAAACCAAACTCTTTTGACAGGGCGGAGATAAATGCAATAGCTCTTGTTCGATTAGTTGTACCGGTTGTTCCAGAGGCGCTGACAACATTTCCTCCCATTTTTCTTACATTAGCAACTGAAGTTCCACCTGTTCCAACCAGAGGGATTTTCTTTTCAGCTGCGGCTTTGACAGATGCTTGATTGGTTTTAATCGGATCAGCGCTAAGCAGGATCAACCCATCGATGTTGCCCGAAATGATTTTAGCTGCAAGTTTTTTATCAGCCGCAATGGCAGCTTCATTTGTAACTTCCAGGAGTTCCAGATCGCTTGATATAAGTTGTTGATGATCACTCATCTGATAAAGCGATGCTTTGGTATCTCGACTCACCTGATCTAAACTTCGATCTGCACCAACAAAAACGACATCAGAACATTCAATTCCAGCCGACTTACATTGCGTGACAATTTCCTGAATCATTTTAAAGGGTTCCGAACCACCCTGGCGATATAAATTGCCACCGCTACTTCCGATCAATGCAATTTTCATCTTCATTCTCCTTCGTTGATCTTGATGGTTTATATTGATCATAGTGTGGAAGGAGGGTGATCTCAAGGGTCAGGATGCTAAAAATTAAGCTGAATATTTGTGCGTAATGCATAAAAATAGTCATAAAAACATTGTGTTTACCAACAAAAAGCTAGTAAAGATTCATACAATTACAATTAATTGTGTGAAGTATTTTGTACGAGATTTTGTACTTCTGTCAGAACCAATTTTCAATTTACTTCTTAGCTAAAAGGTAACTGTAAAATCAAAGATTTTTTATTGATTTAAGTAAAGGTAAATTGCTTGGCTTTTCCGAGGATGCATCACAATTATCCCCATGAGTTGCAAGGCTGTACGAAATTAAGCAAAAAATAAAGTTAAAGGAGGATCTAACTAAACGGATTGACGCTAAAGGCTTTATGAATAAGATAAGGGAAAGAAGAACGCTAAGAGAGGCCAGGAAGGAAATGTCTATTAAGCAAAGGGATAAAAAGGGAGGATCGTTTTTATGTCCAAAAAAGATTTTGTGAAAACGAATGCCATGCGGCTTCTTGAGCAGGCGGGTCTGGCGTATACGCCTCACAGTTATGAGGGAACAGCGAGCCTCTCGGCGGAAGAGGTCGCGAGGGTCTTAGGCGTTGATCCGGCGCGCGTTTTTAAGACACTGGTGACGCTGGGAAAAAGTGGCGAGCACTATGTTTTTGTCCTTCCTGCCGTCGGGGAGCTTGACCTGAAAAAGGCGGCGCAGGCCTGTGGTGAAAAATCTGTGGCCATGTTGAAGCAAAAAGATCTGCTGCCGACGACGGGCTATGTTCATGGGGGCTGCTCACCGCTGGGCATGAAAAAGGAGTTCCCTACGGTTATTGATGCAAGTGCCGAAGATCAGCCTACGATTCTGGTAAGTGCCGGGAAAATTGGCTTTCAGATGGAGGTGGAACCCAGGGCGCTGGCCGCGGCGTTTGCGTTCCGCTTTGCCGATCTGACGCAGGAGAAAATGTAGACGTCAACTGAGTGCAAGTCAGTTCTTAAATTGTGTCTATTCATTAGAGCGGTCTGCTGCGAAGGTAAAAAAGCACGTTGAGGCAGGTTGTCCGAAACAGGCGGGTCGGCCAGTTAAATATCTTTAATCGGGTAGACGAGGGTGTCTTCGCTCAGCAAGTAATAACGATCGACCTGGGCCAGGATGGTCTTTAAGCCCAGCCTAAAACCCTGGGCTTTTTCCAGGATGGCCATGTGCCGGGTCATGGCTGGCTGAGGGCTGGCGGATGACTTGATTTCTATGGGATAAAGGGTACCTGATTCTTCAATAATCAAGTCAATTTCCCTTTGATCTTTGTCGCGATAGAAAAACAGGGGATAATGGACGACACCTTGGTTGCTGTAGGATTTGATGATTTCTGAGACACAGTAATTTTCTAAAATAGCGCCCGAATAGGCTCCGTTCTGCAAAGTTTCCGGAGTTTTCCACCGGCCAAGATAGGCGGCGAGACCTGTGTCAAAAAAGTACAGGACAGGAGCTTTGGTGACTCGTTTGAGCTGATTGTTTGAAAAGGTCTGGATAATATAAACAATGCCACTTGCTTCCAGTATGCCTATCCAGGATTTTATCGTTTTCTGGTCGACCCCAACTTCCTGAGCGATGCTGGAATAATTGAGCTCCTGGCTTATTCGTGCAGCCAGAACAGAAATAAAGCGATTAAACAGACTTAAATTCTGAATCGCAGTTATTTGCCGGACGTCTCTTTGAATAAAGGTTGAGACATAGGAAGCGTAATAACTTTCGGCTGGGAGAGACGGCTGGCGATAAAGTTCAGGCAGGGAACCCCGGTGAATGATTTTCCAAAGTTCAGGGTATGAGATCTCAGGTACGATTGAGTTTATTTTTTCCATGGAGGGCTTGAAAGGTCCGTTTTTTCCCTTTCCCAGGATCTCCCGCGTCGATAAGGGCTTAAGTTCGATTAACCCTACACGCCCTGCCAGACTTTCGCTGACATTGGCCATGAGAGAAAAAGTCTGAGAGCCAGTCAGGATAAACTGTCCACTGTTTTCGTTCTGGTCGACGAGGCGTTTGATTTCAGGGAAAAGTTCCGGGCAAAGCTGAACCTCATCAATAATCAGTTTTCCAGAGTGGTTAATGAAAAAGAGCTTAGGATCCAGACGTGCGCTTTGAACTTCGTTGATGTCGTCTAAACTGACATAGCGATATTGGTCTTGAAATAATTCCTTTAATAAGGTTGATTTGCCAACCTGCCGGGGTCCGGTTACCAATACGACCTTAAAAGAATGAACTAAAGTTTTAACGTGTTCTTCGATTTCGCGCCTGATATATGTCATATGTTGTGTCCTTCAGGAATCTGATTCAACGCTCGGTTCATTTAAGATTCCCATTCAATTTTCCGTCAATTCCGGAATCTGATTCCATTTTAGACGAAATTTAATAGTATTGCTACTGCCTGAGCAGCTGTGAAACATAAAATGATGAGTTCCAAGCTATATTCGACAGCAAATAATAAAATAGTATATAATATTTTTTAAAATTTTATTGTTAAGTATTTCAAAATGTTAGCAAGTTTTTTTACATTTTAGGAGAAGGGTAAAATGAAAATATTTAGAGCTATTCTCTGTTTTTGGCTCGTTTTAGTCATATTTGGATCGGGACAGCATGTTGTTAGAGCTGCTACTGAATGTAGCTTTTTTAAGAAAGCATTATTTTCACGAATATAAAATTTAGATGATAAAACAAGTTTCAAAACGCATCTTATTATTTATATGTTTTCTCATAGCCTTGGGGGCACTCTTTATTTTGTTTGAGGAAATTTGTACATCCTGTCATCATCATTCCGACACCATGCTTTTGTGCGACAAGGATTTGGTACTCCCGTCAGGGATAGGTCCTCTTCATATTGATCATCTTGATGACCTGGAATATCGTGTGGCCACTCGTGAAGATCGACTTCGGTTTAATCTGCCTTTAAGAGAAGAAGATATTTCAATATGTGATAAGGATATCGGGGAATATGTTGGAGATGTCACGAGCGCACCAGTAGGAGCGTGTCGGGAACCAGTAGGAAGTAAAGTATATCGTTATGCAAATTATCCCAGGAGCAATGCGATTCTTATATTGAAGAACCAAGGCTCATATCACCTCATATGCACAAAGGGATATAAGATCAGCATCCCGGAGGGAACCACCATTAATGCTGCATTAATGAAGTACGAATGTCCACAAAAGGTGATAAAAATTGAGGTTCGAGGTCAGGACGGTTCACTGATCCGCCTGATCAAAGAACAAAATACAATTGTGAAAATAATAGAAAATATCAAGGATTGCAAAAATATAGGTTACGACAAACAAAGTCAACGTTTGCAGCAGGTTTTAAATGACTTAAGATGGCAAGATTTACCCAGTAATCATGAAAAAGTCAGCCAGTTGAAACGTGAATCTTACGACTTCAGTAAAGTGACCGAAGAAAGCATTAGGTTACGCTCTGAGATAATGGACACAGAGGGTGAGATTGAGGTGCTTTCCGAAGATGATAAGACTGCTGCGAACTTGCAAAAAGGGAACCTCCACTTGTTCATTGAAATAGAGGAAGGATATGAAATAGAAATTCTTTATGTACCCCTTTCACAGACTTATCTGGCTTTTGACGGAGCCTTTGACATGACGCGAGATAAGAGTTCTTCGTTGCAAAAACTATTATTACAATAGTATTTTTCATTGATTGCGTAAGGGTTCAGTCTGAGATTGCCGGGCATAAAAAGAGGACTGCCCCTCAACACTTTCGTGTTTTTGAGAGACAGTCCTTTTGTTCAGCTTAAGCAGGCTGAGGCTTACTTGCTCTTTTTGCTCTGGAGGCTTACTTGCTCTTTTTGCCGAGGATGTCTTCGGCGAGGGCATCGGCAAGCGCTTCCATGTCGCTGCGGTTGCCTTCGTTGAGGGCGGAATTGACGGTGACCCGGTCACTCATGATGTCCATGGTCTTGCACTGCGTGTTGAGCAGTTCTTCCATGAGGTCGCCGGATTTAGCGGCCCAGGTGCCGTTTTCGATCAGGGCGAAGGTGCGGTTCTGCACGTTGAGGGCGGCCAGATCCATGAGGTAGTTGTGCATGATGGGGTAGATGCCGAGGTTGTAGGTCACTGAGGCCAGCACGACATGACTGAGACGGAAGGTCTCGGAAACGAGCTGCGACATATGGGTGTTGGAGACGTCGTAGACGACGACATTGTGCACGCCGCGCTCATGCAGCAGAGAGGCGAGAACCTGGGCGGTGTAGGCCGTGTGGCCGTACATGGAGGCATAAGCGATCATGACGCCCTTTTCTTCGGGTTCGTATTTGCTCCATTTGTCGTATTTGTCGATGAACCAGCCGAGATTGCTTCTCCAGACCGGACCGTGCAGCGGGCAGAGCATTTTGATGTCGATGGTGCCGGCTTTGGCGAGAATGGCCTGAACTTGCGGTCCGTACTTGCCAACGATATTGGTGAGGTAACGGCGGGCATCGGGCAGCCAGTCGCGCTCAAAGTTGACTTCGTCGTTGAAGAGCACGCCGTCCAGAGCGCCGAAGGTGCCGAAAGCGTCGGCCGAGAAGAGCACGCCATTGGTCGTGTCAAAGGTCATCATGACCTCGGGCCAGTGAACCATGGGGGCGTAGACAAAGAGCAGATTGTGTTTGCCGAGCGAGAGGGTGTCAAATTCATTGACAACCTGCTTTTTCGCATCGCCAAAATCAAACTGGAATTGATCCATCATCTGGAAGGCCTGCTCGGTGGAGACAATGGTGGCTTCCGGATGGACTTGATGAATCAGGCCGATGGAGGCACAGTGATCCGGCTCCATATGGTTGACAATGATGTAATCGAGTGGACGGCCAGCAAGGGTCTCTTCAACATTGTGCAGGTACTCATTGCCATAATTCCAGTCGACGGAATCGAAGACCGCGGTTTTTTCGTCCAGCAGCACGTAGGAGTTGTAGGACACGCCGCGGGGGATGGGGAAAATGTTTTCGAAAAGGGCGGTGCGGTGGTCATTGGCACCGACCCAGTAAAGATCATCACAGACTTTGCGAACGTTATTCATAAGATTTCCTTTCTGAGCATTTCTGCTCATCGTCTGATCATTAGTTGAGGTTATTCCCGGTGGGTAGGCACGCAGATCCGCCTTCCCATGGGCCGCGTCTTTGAGTTTGCAGCCGGGTACCGGAATCTGCGGACGAGAGACCCAGGTTTAGCTGCGGTTCTTCTGGAACTGAACTTTGATGTAGTGCGATTTTTCCTTATTGCATTCGGGGCAGACCCAGTCGTCCGGGATACGCTCAAATTCGGTACCGGGGGCGACGCCGTTTTCGGGATCGCCGTATTTGGGATCGTACTCATGTCCGCAGCCCATGCAGACCCAGACGCCGACGGGGGCGAGCTTCTTCGGCAGGGCTCTTCTCTTGCGCTTGAAGGCCGGAGCAGGCTTCTTCTCGCCTTCGCCAAAGGCCTTAATGAGCAGCGGCATGATCTCGTGCATATCGCCGACGATGCCGTAATCGCAGTTCTTGAAGATGGGTGCGCCTGCATTGGTGTTGATGGCAACGATCGTGCTGGCGTCCTTAATGCCACGGAGGTGCTGGTTGGCGCCGGAGATGCCGAGGGCAAAGTAGAGGTTGCCGCGGAATTTCTGGCCGGACATGCCGACATAACGGTTGAGCGGAACGTATTTCAGCGTTTCGGCGACGGGACGGGAGGAGCCGAGGGCCGCGCCTGCCGCGTGAGCGAGTTTTCTCGCGACGTCCATATTGGCCTTGTCGCCAATGCCCTTGCCAACAGAGACGACACGTTCGGCATCGACGATGGGGGTATCGACAGGAATGCCGACGCTGAAGTCATAACCGTCTTTTTTCAGAGCGGCGACGAGTTGGTCGACAGCTTCCTGGGGCGTACCTGTGAAAATCTGGTTTTTGCGGATGCCGGTGATGGGCTCAGCTTTTTCGACGACAGCCCTGGCCTTTTTCGGCGGGCGGCCAATGATGTGATTGGCAATGACGAGCCGCATGATTTCGTTGGTGCCCTCGTAGATCATCGTGATCTTGGCGTCACGGTAGAAGCGCTCGACATCAATGCCCTTGATAAAGCCGCTGCCGCCATGAATTTGCAGGGCTTCGTCGACAATTTTGTGGGTGCAGTCGGAGGCATAGAGCTTGGCCATGGCGGCTTCCATGCTGTAAGGCTGGTGATTGCTCTTCAGCTCGGCTGCGGAGTAGATCATCAGGCGGGAAGCGCGCAGCTGGGTGGCCATGTCGGCGAGCTTAAAGCTGAGATTTTGCTGGAAAGCGATGGGCTTGCCGAACTGGACGCGCTCTTTGGCGTAGGCGAGAGCCGCTTCATAGGCGCCCTGGCCGATGCCGAGAGCCTGAGAGGCGATGCCGATACGGCCGCCATCGAGGGTCTCCATGGCAATGCGGAAGCCCTGGCCCTCTTTGCCCAGCAGGTTTTCCTTAGGCACTTTGACGTTGTTGAAGATAAGTTCGGCGGTGGAGGAGGAGCGGATGCCCATCTTGTCGTAGGGATCGCTGAAGCTGAACCCCTCCCAGCCTTTTTCTACAATGAAGGCGGAAATGCCTTTGACGCCGATGCCCGGAGTGGTCACGGCAAAAACGACATAAGTGTCGGCTTTGGGTGCGTTCGTGATGAAAACTTTGCCGCCGTTAAGAATATAGTAGTCCCCGTCGAGTTCGGCAATCGTTTCTGTGCCGCCGGCATCGGAGCCGGCATTGGGCTCGGTCAGACCGAAGGCTCCGAGCTTTTCACCTTTGGCCAGGGGAGTCAGATATTTCTTTTTCTGTTCTTCCGTGCCGAAGGCGGCGATAGGATAGCTGCCGAGTGAGGTGTGGGCGGAGCAGATCACGCCGACCCCGCCATCCACGCGGGAGAGTTCTTCAACGGCGATGGCGTAATAAATGGCATCGAGGCCGGCGCCACCATATTCCTTCGGATAGGGAATCCCCATCAGGCCGAGCTCACCCATCTTTTTGACGATCTCGTCCGGGAACTGATCGTTCTGATCCAGGCTGAAGGCGAGTGACTTGACTTCTCCTTCAGCAAAGCTGCGAACCTTCTTCCGGAACGCTTCATGCGCTTCAGTGCATTGATACAGCATAGCAATCCTCCTTATCAACTTATCAAAGTGGAGATATTTTGTCTAACTTCGTTCATTATACGCTTTTCACGACAAAAAAACAGAACTCTCAAAAAATTTTGAAGGTTTTGACAATAATTTTAAATCTATTGAAGAAGGTTTGAAAGCTCTGATGAGTGGCTGAAAGCTTTTAACGATGGTATAAAAGCTCTGACGAAGGCATCTTTGCGACATGAGCTCCCTGCGACAGGCTATTTTCACAACGCGATATTTCTGCTGCGGGAGCCTTTCCGCAACGTGTTTTTCTTTGAAGTTGAATTTTCTACAACGTGGGATTTACTGCAATGTGAAAAGCTTTTTGTTATTATGATTAAAATTATTATTGTTGCCTTTTAACGACGGCCACAGGTGGCCGCCCTGTGCAATTTGGGAGGTTTAAGATGGGACTTATTAAAGCATTTGCGGGCGCCGTGGGTGGCAGCCTGGGCGATCAGTGGCTGGAGGCTATCGAGCCTGCCGAAATGGGCGAGGGCGTGGTGTGCTGTGAAGGGGTGCGGGTGCGCAAAGGCGACCGCCGTGACAGCAATACCCGGGGGACAGAAGATGCCATTTCCAATGGCTCGCTGATCCATGTCTACGATATGCAGGCGGCTCTGCTCGTCGATAATGGCAAAATCGTGGATTATGCTGCCGAACCTGGTGTTTTTAAAGTGGATAATTCCTCATTGCCCTCGCTTTTTAACGGCTCCTTGAAGGACTCGGTGAAGGAGAGCTGGCAGCGTTTTAAATTTGGCGGCGCAAACCCCACGAAACAGGTCGTGTACTACATCAATCTGCAGGAAATCAAAGGCATTAAATTTGGTACGCCGAACCCCCTGCAATATTTTGATAATTTCTACAACGCGGAACTCTTTCTGCGCTGCTTTGGCACCTATTCGATCCGCGTGGTGGATCCGATTCTCTTTTACCAGCAGGCCCTGCCGCGCAACGCCCGCAACGTCCACATCGACGAGATCAACGAGCAGTACCTCGCGGAATTTCTGGAGGCTCTGCAAAGCTCGATGAATCAGATGTCCGTCGATGGCATTCGTATTTCTCAGGTGAGCTCTAAAATGCGCGAACTTTCGCGCTATATGGACAACACGCTGGATGAGGACTGGACGAAACTGCGCGGCATTGAGGTCGTTTCCGTCGGCATCAGCAGCATCAGCTATGATGATGAATCCAAAGAACTCATCAATATGCGCAACAAAGGCGCGATGCTGGGTGATCCCAATGTGCGCGAAGGCTATGTGCAGGGTTCTATCGCCCGCGGCCTCGAGGCAGCAGGCTCCAACGAGGCCGGAGCTGGAGCGACCTTTATGGGCATGGGTATCGGCATGAATGCCGGAGGCAACATGATGGGCATGGCCTCTCAGGCCAATCAGGCTCAGATGCAGCGGGAAGCCGGGAATGGAGCCGGTCAGCACGGCGGCGCTGCAGCGAACGCCGCTGCTGCAGATGCCTGGACTTGCCCCCAATGCCAGTCTCAAAACGCGGGTGGAAAATTCTGTTCTAACTGTGGCGCGAAACGTCCCGAAGCCCAGGTCGGAGGATTCTGCCCGAACTGTGGCCATGCACTGGGCGAACCCAGACCTAAATTCTGCCCTGAATGCGGGCAAAAGTTGGATTAAGCCAGAGCAAAACAGGTGAAGAGGCCGCGAGTTGAGAGCCAGGCTGTAGATGTTACAGGAGTCATGTGATGAGCACTGTTAGTTACAAATGCCCCAATTGCGGCGCACCCCTCAGCTTTTCACCGGAAAGTGCTCAGGTGAACTGTGATTTTTGCCGCAGTCACTTTACGGTTGAAGAGGTCGAAGCCTTTAATGCCAGGGGGCGAGAGGCGGCCACAGCGCGCGAAGCCGAACGCAGGCAGCGCCAGATGGGCGGTGAAGGCACGGAACAGTCTGCTGAGCAGGGTCCCTCCAGTTCCGAAAAGGCCCGTATGCGCAGCTATCACTGCCAGAGCTGCGGGGCCGAGGTGGTGACCGACGATACAACGGCGGCGACGAGCTGCTACTACTGCCATAATCCTATCATTCTCGAGGATAGGGTATCGGGCGAATTTCAGCCGCAGTTCATTCTGCCTTTTAAGATCAGCCGGGAGGAGGCGGAAAAGAAACTGCTCTCCTGGGCCGGTAAAAAGACTTATGTTCCGAGGGCCTTTACCAGCCGGTCTCAGCTGGAAAAGCTGACGGGCATCTACCTGCCTTTCTGGCTGGCAGAGGGCACAGTAGAGCTGGATTTGCAGGGTCAGGGTGAAATTTCGGAGAGCAGGCGCTTTTCGAATGAAGAGCGCATTACGACCTCCGTTTATCGCTTCAGCCGTCAGGGCGAGGTAAAACTGCCCAATATGCTGGAAATGGCCTATCTTAAATCGGATAAGGTGGATCCTGAACTTGTCGAGAGTGTCGCCAGGTATCAGCTGGAGGAACTTAAACCCTTTGCGCTACCCTACCTCAGCGGCTTTTTTGCGGAGACGCGCACGGTGAATGAGGACGAAGTGCGCGCCCGGTTCGAGCAGCGCATGGAAGCCTATGGGACTGAAATCGCCAGGCAGAGCATGGACCGTTTTGACAAAGTAAGGCTGGACAGAGATGAGCACGTCAGTCAGGTGGATAAGCCGCTCACCGTCTTACTGCCTGTCTGGATCATGACCTATAAATTTGTTGGAAAAACTTATGTCTACGCGCTGAACGGACAGACCGGCGAGGTCTTTGGCGAGCTGCCGCTGGATCAGAAAAAACTTGGCCTGAGCAGCCTGGGCATTGGTCTTCTGGTCGTGATCCTGCTCCTGCTGCTTTTGTACTATTTCTTTTAAGGAGAGGGAACCGATATGAAAGCGTTGAGAAAACAAAGGCCGGGCTGGATTGTCCGGACTCTCCTGATGATGGCGCTCGTCCTGCTCAGCATCTCACTGCTGTCTGCCTGCCGGACTGTTCTGGCGGAAAAAGCCGAGTGTCGCGCTCAGCGTGTCTTTGACTTTGCCGAAAAACTGAGCGTAGAGGAGAGGGTTGAATTCGAAGAGAGAACGGCTCAGATCGCCAAAGAATACCAGCAGGACATTCTCCTCGTGACGACCGAGGATACCGAGGGAAAATCGACGATGGACTATGCGGACGATTTTTTTGATGAGTGGATGGGACGCATCAATGCGGATGGCGGTGTCATTGTGTTGGACCTCGAACACCGGCAGCTTTATTTTTCCACATCGGGTCGCTTGATCGACATTCTTCCCGACCTTTATATCCAGGAGATCCTTGACGCGGGCCTGCCCGATCTGAAAGCGGGCGATGTCGCGGCGATGGCGAGAAAGATGTTCGCTAAGACCGAAGGTTTCCTTGCGCGCGGCGTCCAGGCTAATCAGTTCAGAGAAGAGGGAACTTATCTCGATTTTGACCCCAGGGCTCCACGTCCAGGCACAGAAGCGGCGGTTCCGCTTCCACGTGACCTCAATTCTGGAGAGCTGGGTCTTGGCGCTTTGGGAGGTCTGGGCAGCGGTGGCCTCTTCTTTATGAAAAAAAAGAGAGACTATAAGTCGAAATTTCGTCCTTTGTATTACAGCATTGCCGCCAACGGTATCGTCTCGATGAATCAACTGGATGACGAACTTATCGACACCAGGGTTCAGGTGATTCCCATTGTCAAGGAAAGTTCATCGGGAGGGTTTTCCGGTTCTTCTGGCCGCAGCAGTACGCATATTGGCTCCAGCGGCGGCACGCACGGCGGAGGCGGCGCCAGCTTTTAGTAGTGGCGCAGCAGCGAACGGTTTTCCAGTTTCTCTGAAGGGTTTCATGTGGGGTTGCCCCAGCATACGATCCTGCTCTTTAGCTCATACATGACGGATCATTTCAGTCGTGCAGGAGCTTTTTTATCAAGGGCTAAAACTTATTTAACATTCAGAGTCTTGACTGGATTTATAGGGTAAACCTAAACTGATCCGGATAGTTGCGCCGTCCAGGCTCCTGCATTCGCAGGGGTATTCTGGGAACGCAGAGCTGAGGGTTAGCCCTGCGTGTTTAAAGCAGAGCTTTTTGAGAGTTTTTTAAGGGCCTTTTGAAAGGAATCAAGCATGATTATAGAAGTCAACCAATGTGTCAAACGGTATAAGGAAGTGCTCGCTTTGGATCACTTCGATTTTACGGTGAAAGAAGGCGAGATTGTGGGCCTTCTAGGGCCAAACGGCTCGGGCAAAACGACCCTGATTAACTGTATCCTTGCCCTGCTTAAATACGATCAGGGGGAGATTAAACTTTTTGGCCAGGAGATGCGTCCGGATGCCTGGGATATTAAGGCACGGATCGGCGTTGTGCCTCAGGAGCTGGCGCTGATGGAAAATCTGACGGTGCGTGAAAATATTGATTATTTCTGCGGTTTGTATGTAGATGACAAAAAGCGCCGCAAAGGCCTGATTGATGAGGCTATTCACGTTACCGGTCTTGAAGGCTATGAAAAGTTTTATCCTCGTAAATTGTCCGGAGGTCTCAAGCGGCGTCTCAACATCGCCTGCGGCATTGCCCACAAGCCTGAGCTGCTCTTTCTTGACGAACCTACGGTGGCCGTCGATGCCCAAAGCCGCAATTTTATCCTGGAACAGGTCCAGAAAATGAATGCAGAGGGAACTACGGTGGTGTATACGACACACTACCTGGAAGAGGCGCAGCAGATCTGCAGCCGCATCATTATCATGGACAAGGGGAAGAACCTGGTCAGCGGCAGCACCGAAGAACTGCTCAGCAGCATAGAAACTTCGGAGAAGATCCATCTCTCTCTGCAGCACAATAGCGAAGCGTTCCGCGAAGGAATTTCTCAGCTGCCGCAGCTGCTGGAATTTTCTGAGGACAAGGATCCCGGCAGCGGCGAGACACGCTATACCTTGAAATTTGCCAAAAGCAACAATAATCTGCTCCATCTCCTGCACTACATTCAGGAGCAAGGTCTCGAATACACTCAGCTCTACAGTGAACGGCCCACCCTGAATGATGTCTTTCTTGAACTTACGGGAAAGGAACTGAGAGACTGATGAAAAGCATTCTGCGCAACAGCGCTTTTTTCCTGAAGGACGCTTACCGTGCACGCAGCACGATCTTTTGGATGATCTTTTTTCCTCTCCTGTTTATGATCTGCATGAATTTTGCTTTTGCCGGTTTCAGGGATGTTGAGGAGCACCATATTGTCCTGGGTGTGGATGCGCAAAACCCGCAGCTCAAAGGGCTTCAGCACATGGACGAGGGCCTTGATCTGATCAGTCTGAAGCTGCTCAGTGAAGAGGAGGCGGTGTCCGCTCTCGAAAATAAAGAGATCACCGCTTTTGTGAGAGAGGATCTCGACCTCGATATCAGCCAGGATGGACTGGATCAGCAAATCGCCCGCAGTGTTATCAACGAGTATCGACAAATCTCGAAACTGCTCTCGTCCAGCATTAAGCTGGGAGATGTGCTGAAAGGGCAGGAGGCCATTGAGAACAAAATCCAGGAACGCCTGCAGGTCATCGGCCAGAGCAGCGAAAATATGCTGCAGACCGAGAAAGCTGAGCTGGACGAGTTTCAGCGCATCTTTTACACGGTGCTGGCCTGTTTCTCCCTCTACGGCTATTTTGGCGCCAGCGAAACGACCGGCCTTTTTCAGGCCAATCAGTCGGCACTGGCCCAGCGCAACGTGATTGCCCCACAGCGCAAGGGCCGGGGCATCATCTCCGGTGTCCTGATGGCGCTCGTGGGAACGGCGTTATCCGTCATTCTGCAGCTCCTGCTGGTCGAATATGGACTTGGGCTGAACTTAATTCATTATCTCCTGCCCAGTGTGGTCATCCTTCTCATGGGCGGGCTCTTTGGCATTGCCCTGGGCATTTTCTTCGGGACTTTGAAGATCAGTGCGGGGGCCAAGACCCTGGTCGGCATCTTTGTTTTTAACGCACTGGCGTTTCTCAGCGGCATGATGGGCATGGACATTCCCAATGCTCTGCAGAGACGAGCTCCCTGGCTGCTGAAAATGAATCCCCTCAACATCCTCAGTCAGGGGCTGACGCGGGTTAACCTGACGGGTAAGCTGGCCGATGCCCTGCCTGTTGTCCTGAAGATGACAGCCTTTGCCCTGCTTTTCCTGATTCCGGCCGTGTTGATTCTCGGCAAAAGCCGCTATGAGGAGCTTTAAGAGGTGCTGGTATGATTATCTTCAAAACTTTTTTGCGCCTGCTGCGCCGCAGTATCCCCCTTATCCTCTCCTACAGTCTGGTCTTTTTTCTTATCAGCGCTCTGAATGCCAGCAGCCCTGCGACACAACCCGCGAGCCTTGATCCTGATGAACCCTATGCCATTCGTATTCACGTGCAGGATCTGGATCAGACGGAGGCTTCAAAAGCTTTTGCCGCGTATCTGAATTCTCGCTTTATTGCAGTCAATTTTGACGGCAGCGATCAGGAGCTTTATGAATTTGTGACTTCGTCCGGCATTGAAGCCGCCATCAAGATTCTGCCTGACTTTGAAAAACACGTGAGTCGCAACGAGAAGGCCGTTGAACTGGTACGCAATCCCCTGGGTCAATCGTCCTGGCAACTTGAACCGGAAATCAGCAAATATCTCCGCTTTGCCCGGGCCTCGCTGCAGGATGGCAAAATTGACAGCCAGGCGGTCACAAAAATTCTCGGCGATAACAGCACGCTGCACTTTGTGGGCCGTCATCAACGTAACGAAAAATTCCAGCAAACCTGGCTTAAAATTTTTTTCCGCTTTGCGGGCTACATTATTCTCTGCATTGTGATCTCCAGCTTTTCGCTCTGTCTCGCCAATTTTAATGAAAGCAAAAACCGCGCGCGCCGGCTTGTCTCAAGTTTCAGACCCTGGCGCTACCACAGCCAGATCATACTTGGCCTCTCTCTGCTCACGTTCTTTCTCTTTCTTTTTTTCAGCTGTGGAAGCTTTATCTTTTTTCCTCATATCGAAGATGGCGCGGCTTTCGCCCACTTCCTGCTTTGCTTTGCCCTGCTCTGCTTCGTGGCCATGGCTGCGGGCTATCTGGTCAACAATCTGAGCAGCAAAGAATCGCTCAACACGACCATTGGCAGCATGGCCCCTCTGGCACTGGCCTTTATCTCCGGAACCATGACGGGTTTGGACTACATCAATCCGTCGGCTTTAAATGTCGCAAAACTCTTCCCTCTGTATTACTACAACCTGGCTCTTGAAGGCATCGACTTCGCCCGCAACGCCATAGTGCTCTTCCTCTTCGCCATACTCTATTTCCTTCTCGCCGTGATTGTGAGCCGCACGCGCAGCTTAAATCAGCTGGGCTAAACTGAAAACAGTTGGCCTGAACTGAGTAAAAGATCTACAGGCTGGACTAAGAGAGTTTAGTCCCTTAAAATAAACTCTTCACCGTCTATGACCACGAAGCCATCTGTTGGATATGAGAAGAAAAATATAAGCATAAAAATAAACAAGAAAGAAGGCAGCCATTATGAATATCGTAGATTTCAAGAATCTTAAAAATAAAAAAGAAAAAGTGCTCGTTGCGGTCCTGAGTCTGGCTATGGCCGCCCGCCTGACAGGATCTGTGCCTGCCGTGGCTCAGGCTGACCCGATTTCCGACCCGCCGGCCATTGAATATCAAATGGAAAGTGAAGAAACGACGCCGGTGGCGGAGCCAGCAGGCGCTCCTGCTGAAAGTGAGAATCCGGAGCTGACCTTTTGGGGCTTGCAGCGCCGCCTGTGGACCCGCATGACTCCGACGGAAGCAAGCATCTGGGGCCGTTTGTGGCGACCTTTGGCCTGGCTTTGGGCACTTATTTTAACGACCCTTTTTATTTTAGTCTGGCCTCTGCCTCAGCTATTGGCCAAAGCGAAACATCAATTTTTCCGCTTTGTTTCGAAGCCCCATTTTGCCCGCCTTTCCATTCTTGCGAAAATTTTAGCAGGGGCGGCTTTAGTTGCGGCTTATTTCCTTATTCCTGTCGCACGCAGACCCTGGCTTTTTATTATTGGCGCCATCTGGCTGATTTTGATGATCCTGGCTTTCATTTTTTTGCCTCGCAAATCCGGTCAAGATCGGGATACACAAGCAGAATCGGTCTGAACTTGGGCAAGAAAGAGGGCATAAAGCCGGAATTCATCCCTGGTCAGCTTTCTTGTCCTGTTTTACTTCGGTTCTGCTGTTCTTGAGATTGGGTCTTGCTATCCTTGAGAGCCGTGTTTGGAGATAAAAACAAGTGGCCTGAGCAGGACTCAGGCCACTTGTTGAAAAACTTGAACGAATAGTTGGTTGCATGGTGGTCAAACAGCGTTGAACCTGCCATGCATGGCATAGCTGCACTGTCTTGCGCTTGCCCCTGCTTTTCTTTCGCTTTGTTTTTCCTTATTTTTTATCCGCTCCCAGGGCCTCGTCGATGAGAGACTGCAGCTTTTCCCTTTGAGCTTTGTTGTTGATGCCTCCTACGATGGGCTCGCCAACGATCTTGCCGTTGCGGTCGACAACATAGGTGGTGGGGTAAGCAAAGACCTTGCCGGTAAATTCACCAGCTTTGCTGTCGGAGTCAAAATACACGTTCTGATAGCTGACGCCCTTTTTGGACAGAAGCTCCTTTGCCTCTTTAATCGCTTCTTCCTGGCCGTCCAGGGTAAAAGAGTTGATGCCTATGACCGCACCGCCTTTTTTGGCCAGCTCTTTATTCAATTCCTCCAGATCGCCCAGTTCACCCACGCAGGGGCTGCAGGTAGTAAACCAGAAGTTGACGAGGGTCACAGCGTTACCGGAGAAAAGTTTGTCGCTGCTGACATCTTTTCCATCAAGATCCTTGCCCTCAAAGGCAGGGAACTTCTGCGACTCGTCTGCAGCCTGATCCTTGGCAATGTTCATAGAACTGTCCGCTGGCACGCTCATCTCACTATCCAGAGATTTGCGGGCGACTTCCGGGAATTTTTCTTCCAGAACAGTTAATTGACTTTCGATATCCCGAATTTTTTCTGCGCCTTCCTTCAGCAGTTTCAGCTCGTCTGCTTTAAATTTAGACTTACTGGACTCAATGGTTTTCAGCAGAAAATCCCCGTAATTTTTGCCATCCTCCGACATGACCATGCCTTTGTCGGCTTCGATAAAAACTTTTTCCCAAAGTTCGGTGTTGATGGAGAGAATCGCATTTTCCTGGGACATCAGGTCTTTATGCAAGGCCACGGCCTCATCGAGATTCTTCGGCTCGGCCGGGGCTTCACTCGCTTTCGCACTTTGGTTGTCGTTTTTTCCGCTGCAGGCGCTCAGATTAAAGACCAGCACGAGGGCCAGAAGCAGCATGAGGGCTTTTTTGATGCTTAATTTTTTTGTATTCATGTTGAGAACTCCTTTTTCTTTTGTACATGACTTTTCTTTATAGACATTCATGTCCCTATGACACTTGTCTTTGAGGGCTAATCTTCGAGGGCTTATCTTCGGCTTGACCAAAACAGCAGCGAAAACTCACGGCGTTGGTGGGACAGGCGTTGATACACATGCCGCAGCGAATGCACTCGCTGTGATTGGGCGTTTTGGTCACGTCGACATCCATCTTGCAGACCCTGGCGCATTTGCCACAGGAAATGCAGCGGTCTTTGTCGACCTTCATCTGAAAGAGTGAGGCTTTGTTCAGCAGGGCATAAAAGGCGCCCAGCGGGCAAAGCCATTTGCAGAAGGGGCGGTAAAAGAGAATGCTCAGGACAATCACAGTCAGCAGAATGGTGAATTTCCAGGCAAAGAGTGAGCCGAGGGCCGAGCGAATGCCTGTATTGGCTAAAGAGAGCGGGATGGCTCCCTCCAGCACGCCTTGGGGGCAGAGGTATTTGCAGAAGTAGGGGTCGCCCATACCAACGTCATTCACCAGAAGCATGGGCAGGAGCACGACCATCAGCAGTAAAATGGCATATTTTAGCCAGGTCAGAGCTTTGAGCTTTTTGGTCGAAAACTTTTTGCTGGGAATTTTGTGCAGCAGCTCCTGAAACCAGCCGAATGGGCAGAGAAAGCCGCAGATGAAGCGGCCCAGCAAGACGCCCAGCAGGATGAGAAAGCCTGTGACATAGTAGGAAAAACTGAACTTCGACGATCCGACCACCGCCTGAAAGGCTCCGATGGGACAGGCTCCTGAGGCTGCAGGGCAGGAATAGCAGTTGAGCCCGGGGACGCAGAGTTTTTTGCCCGGTCCCTGATAAAGTTGCCCTTTGAGAAAATTGGGCAGATGCATATTTGTCAGAAACGTCGCTCCTGCCTGGATCCAGGTTCGAGAACGAGATATCGCCTGTGAAAGGCCTGAAAATTTCTTAGCCAATGCCCACACACTCCAAACATAATTTGATGGCTTTGCTTAAAACCGTTGCCGTCTCGCCACGCAGGGCGCCAAGACATAAGAAGGTGACTCCAATGGCCAGGAGTAGCGCCTGCAGCGCTACTTTTTTTCCGTGCTTCATCTACGTGATCCTTTCTGTTTTTCAGTTTCTGTGCCTATCCTAACGCAACGAGCATAAAGTTTCTGTTAAGAAAATGGAGCTTTTACTTGAGCGTCGACAGCTTTGTTATAATCACAGGAAGGATCTGTTGAAGCAGGCCTGATAAGGCAGGTTTTATGTCAGTGCAGATCCGGAACGGTGGCATGCCGCTGCAGCTGGCTTTCATTAGCCTGTTTTCCTGTCGATTGTTGAAGGCCTAAGGTGAAGGCCTGATTCCTGAAAGAGCGAGGTTTTTCATGCATCTCTTAGTCGTTGAAGATGAACGCGAACTTTGTGAGACCATTGTTCGCAGCCTGCGGCATCTTGCCTATAGTGTGGATTATTGCTATGACGGGGAGGCGGCCCTGGAGCTGCTGGACGTCGAACACTATGATCTGGTTGTGCTGGATCTCAACCTGCCGCTGAAGGATGGGATGACGGTCCTGCGGACTCTGCGGGAGACCGACCAGGAGACGCGGGTGCTGATTCTATCTGCCCGTAGTGAGGTGGAAGATAAGGTGGCAGGGTTGGATGCCGGTGCCAATGACTACCTGGCCAAACCCTTTCATCTGGCCGAGCTGGAGGCCCGTATCCGCAGTCTGACTCTGCGGCGTTTTGCCCAGCAAAGCGTGCAGCTGAGCTGCGGAGAGCTTTGCTTTGATACCCGGGCCAGGTCGGCTTCAGTACGTGGAAAGCTCCTCTCGCTCACCCGCAAGGAAACAGGTATTCTGGAATACCTGCTGGTGCATCAGGGGCGTCCTGTCAGCCAGGAAGAGCTGATCGAGCATGTCTGGGATAACAGCGTGGATAATTTCAGTAACTCCATTCGGGTGCATATTTCCTCTTTGCGAAAGAAGCTGCGCGCGGCGCTGGGCTACGATCCGATTCATAATCGTATTGGCGAGGGTTATCTCATGGGAGGGGAAGAGTCATGAAGCGACTTTCTTTGCAGTGGCGGATGACCCTGATGACCGCCTTGCTGATTTGCCTGACTTGCGTGGCTATGCAGTTGCTCTTAGGCTTCTCCGGCATTCGCACCATGGATAGCATTGGTAAATCCATTCAAGGTTACAGTGACACCAACGAAGGGGAGACAGCCTTTTTTGACCCGGAGGCCACAGGAACGGAAGAAGGGCTGACCATTATTATCCAGGGAGCTCAGACCTCGTTCTTTATGAACTCTTGGCTCATCACGGCTGTCGTGACAGTTCTGAGCGGGATATTAGCCTGGTTTGTCAGCGGGCATGCTTTGAAGCCCTTGCACAGTTTTGTCGCTCAGGTGGAGAAAGTTCAGCTGAATAATCTGGGCGATATGAAGATTAACGAAGATCTCCTGCCCGAATTTCGCCAGCTCAGCCGCTCTTTCAACCAGATGCTGGAGCGCCTGAATCGCGCTTTTGCTGCGCAACGCCAGTTTACGGGCAATGCCGCTCACGAGCTGCGTACCCCGCTGGCCCTGTTGCAGGCTCAGATCGAGCTTTTTTCGGCGGAACACCCCGATCTTTCGGAAGAGAGCAGGGACTTCCTCCGCTTGATGCGGGAGCAGACCGAACGGATGAGCCAGATGACGGGTATCCTGCTGGAAATGAGCCATTTTCAGAATGTTGAGCGTAAAGATACGATCCAGCTCCTGCCCATGATTGAGGAAATTTTTACGGACCTTACTCCGCTGGCGGAAAAAAATAAAATCAGCCTTGAAAGAGAGGGCGATGCCTGCGTCAGCGGCAGTGATCCCCTGATCTACCGGCTGCTCTTCAATCTCTGCGAAAATGCCATCAAATACAACCGCCCCAATGGGAGCGTTCTTGTCTCCATTGTCCCGATGGAAAAAGAAGTCGACATTCGCGTGAGAGACAGCGGCAAAGGCATACCGTCGGAGCTTCAGCAGAGCGTTTTTCAGCCTTTTTTCAGGGTGGATCAATCCCGCAGCCGGGACTATGGCGGTGTGGGTCTCGGCCTCTCTCTTGTCTGGGAGATTGCAAGACTGCATGGTGGCTCCGTGCAGGTGGAGACCAGCTCCGCAGAGGGGACTTGTATGCTCCTCAGTTTGCCACGCGCATAAAGGACGCCCCTTTAAGTTTTCTTTTTCAGCACTTCATGTATGACTCTATTCCTGATAACAGCACGTCTTCCAGGTGGAGACACATAGCCCGGCGGCATGGCGTGATGGCATCACACTTTTGCTGGCCTCAGGGAGTCTTTGTATTGAGCTGGGTGCGCTGGGTGCGGTCGCTTTCCTGAGCCCCCTCAATTTTCTTTTCCTTCGCCGCGCGGCGTTCCCTGAGCTCCAGGCTGAAGATGGCGCTGAGCAGTATGCCGCCGCCGAGCAGGAGGTTCAGACGCAGCGCATCAAAACCGAAAAGCACAGAGAACAATGACGCAAAAAGACTTTCGGTCGAGAGAATCATCGCGGACTGAGAGGGGTGGACATAGCGTTGCGCCAGGCTCTGCAGCCAGAAGGCTAGGAGCGTGCAGGGCAGAGCCAGCCAGAGAATGAGCAGCATTCCTTTGTTGGGACGGAAGAGCTCGAGACGACCATCGGCGAAGATAAACCAGATGGCAGATAAAAGGCAGGCAAAGAGCATTTGCATGAAATGAATCATGGTCGGGCTGCCGCGCTGGGCAAACCAGGCGATGAGAGCTGAGTGCCAGGCGAAGAGAAAAGCCCCGAGCAGGGTCAGAATTTCCCCAATCCCAAAATGGAACTGCATGGTGTGCAAATCCAGGGTCAGCAGCAGAATGCCGATGAAGGCAATTGCGCAGCAGATAAACACAAACCTGGCCGGACGCTGTTTAAAGAGCAGCCACACCGTAAAGGGAAGAAAGAGAATGCTGGTGGCCGTGAGTAAGGCATTCATGGAAGGCGTGCAGCTGCGGATGCCCTCAGTCTGAAAAGCATAGCCCAAAAAGAGGACCAGGCCGACCAGAAAGCCTCCGCCCCAGTTTATTTTGTTCAGTTCCCGAAATTCTTTACGAAGGAAGGGAATGAGGACGAGCGCGGAGATCAGAAAGCGTGTCAGCATCATAAAGGAGGAGCTGTAGCCAACATCGACGGCCATCTTGGTGGCAATAAAACCGGTTCCCCATATGGCTGCCGTGAGAAAGAGCACGCCAATCCATAGATTGTGTTTATCCTGCTTTTCCATAAATCCCCTTCCTGATTTTTGCGCTTTAGCAGTCTGTGCCTGAGAAGCACAGGGTGGCTGCCGGGCTTCGAGAAAAGGGCCGGGGTTTGTCGATTGACAAGCCCTGGCCCAGAGAATACACGGTGAAAAATCCTCGGCTTCACCCCGCTGTGAAAACTCTGGGGGTGGGTTCCGGAACATCTTGCGGCAGCAGAACGCTATTTCTTCGCGTCCATCTCGTCGAGAACAGCGAGGGCCTCATCCTGCCATTTGGACGTGTCAGGTTCAACGTAGGCGCGGTAAATCTTGCCCTCACCATCCACAAAGAAGGTCGTAGGAATATTGAGTGCGCGGATAAAGAGACCATCTTCCAGCTCGTCAGAGTCCAGCATGACGGGCATAGCGTCAGTCAGACCGCGCTCGTCAATGACCTTATGCGCTTCAGCCAGCACGTCTTCGTCAATTTCTTCGGCCTTGACGTCTTTGACGATGCCGAGCAGCTGAATATCATGCTCTTTGAGGAAATCCAGCTGTTCTCCGAGGAATTTCAGCTCGTTGTGGCAATCGGGGCACCAGGTCGTCCAGTAGACCACATAGGTCAGCTTGGCATTTTTGAGGATGGCATCGGTGATCGGCTCATCGCTCAAATTATAGTCTGTGCCTTCAAAGGTCCAATTTTTGACCTTGGGGAAACTTTCTTCACTCTTCTCTGCACGGAAGCTCTGCATATTTTTCAGCAGCTCTTCACAGCCCTCACGAACTTTTTTGAAGAGTTCGGCATCCTCCGCTGTGGCCAGAGGCGTTTCGGGATCCTCAAAAACCAGAAGATATTGGCTCAAGCCATCTTCTTCGAGAAGTTTTTTGATCTCTCTGACAGGAGTCGTCGCGAAGTCAGAAGCCTTCTCCAGTTCTTCACGGAAGAGCTTTTCGCGTTCTTCTTCACTTTCGGGCAGTTTGTCGCTGCGCAGGTTCACCACCTTGAACAGCGGAAGATCGAACGGTAGGACTTCTTCGTCCATGCGTTTTTGGTAGTTCTCACGATTCTCCGTGGTATCGTATTCAAAACGAATGTCTTTGGCAAGATCAAGGCTTGCCTGGGGACGGAAATAAAAGCCACGGCTTGTGTAAAGTCGATCCTCTTTATCCGCATGAATTCCGTCAGTACGAACTTTGACGTGTTCGTCATTGAGAATCTCGGGGAGCTCATACTTCAGACCGAGAGGCCAGACACAGAGAACGCCTTTTTCGCGTTCTTCTGCACTCAGGGTGCGGGGATCTGTTTTTTCACTCACGTCTTTTTCTCCTTCTTTTTCACTTGAGGAGGTTTCGGCAGCTTCTGTGCTTTGGCTTTGACTCGCTTCGGCTGAAACAACGAGCGTTTTTGTACCGAGAAGCAGACCGCAGCTGAGCACGAAGCTTAAAATTAAGCAAAAAGCGCTTTTCAGGGAAATCTTCTTCATTTTTTTCCTCCAATTTAGAAGCGAGACGCTTCATCTTCAAATTCAGGCTGGGTTTCTGTTGCTTTGCAGGTCATACGTATCTAAACGCAACGGTTCAAACAGCGCAGCTTTCAGGGCAAAGCGAACGGCTACTGAGAATTTTTTATTTGTTATTCTCAATTATAAGCGAAGACGGCGTCTTTGCCTATGGGCTGGCTCCTGCTGGAAAATCAATCATTTCCCATGAACATTTCCATGACTACATGGACCTAATTTTCATAACAGGTTTCATAAAAAAATTTATAAGGAGTTTTAGACATTTAGAGCGCTTTCATGTCTCGATTTGCAGTCCTGCCAGCTTAGTCTTAGAATAGTCGAAAATGTCTTTGTGATGAAGACCTTTCAGGAAAGGTTTCAGCATGCAACTCAATATCACCACAGATTACGCCGTCCGGATTATGCTGTACCTCAGTATGAGGGAGGGAGAGAATCTCATTACCTCAAGCGAACTCGCTGAGCAATTGGTTGTCCCGCGGAGCTTTTTATATAAGATCGGCAACAAGCTTTCCGATGCCGGTTTAATCCTCGTTAAACCGGGTGTGAACGGAGGTTTCCGCCTCGCTCGACCGGCTGAAACCATTACCCTTTTCGATGTGATTCGGGTCATGGAGCAGAGCAGCTATATTAGCCGCTGTCTGGAGAAAGATGCTTACTGCAGCCGCTGCGCGGCAGATCACTGTCCCGTGCGCCGCTTTTACCAGGGGCTGCAGGGGAAAATTGAAGATCTTTTTTCCTCGATCACTCTGGCTGAGCTGGCTTCTGACCGCGATCACAAAGAGTGGATCAGTTCAACGTGCTCTTCTTCCAAAGACGACATCATCTAAGCGCTCTTCGAAAAGGCTGCCGCATCAGAAGAGGTTTTTGACTTCAGAAAAGAGTTCGGCATTTTCTTTGATCGCTTTTTCGCTGCCGAAAACGGCAAAGTGATTCTGCTGAAGGACTTTTTCCAGGATCTCTGCTTTGCTGTGAATTTTTTTCAGACTACAGCTGAGGACAGCTTCACGTTCGCGCTGCAACTGCGCCAGGCTGAGCCCTTTATAATGGCGGGCGATAGCCAGATTTCCCTCAAGAGCAGGGGAACAGGGACGATCAAAATCGGCAATGGTCCCGATGATAAGTCCGCGCAGTTCTTCGCTGGAAAGATGAACATGACGTAGCCATTCAGCGGCCATTCTGAAAGTCTCCAGGCTTTCCCGGCAGTGCGGGTCCCGGTAACTGTAAAAAAGCAGTCCGCCTCTGCGGGAGATCTGACAACCCCCGCCGTAAGCGCCGCCTTCCACTCGCAGGCGCGTCCAGAGATAATCTTTCTGCAGAAGATTGCGTACAAGGTGCCAGCAGCCATCGAAAGCTTTCCCTGAAGACTGCGCATCAAAGTGACCGCCCAGGGCAGCGTACTGGACGTGGCCGGGGATGATATAGGCGGGATTCCCGTCTGACCTGCGCTTCGCAGAGGTCGCTTCTTCACATGGATGATTGGCTGCGGCGAGCGGGAAACGGGACAATATGTTTTGCAGGGCGGCGATAAGCGCCGGTTTGGCTTTTTCTTCACCGATGAAATCGACCTGCACGCGGTCTTTACAGAGCACACGATCCAGCAGCTCCTGCAAAGCTCCGCTGAAATCCGGAAGCTGTTTTTCCTGCTCGGCATTCAGCAAACACTGGCGCAGATTTTCATAAAAATAGAGACCGTCGCTCTGTGAATCGGCGAATACGAGCGGATCGTAGTGGGAAGCCACGGCTTCCATGGCGGCGCTGTGGCCGCTGGAAATGAGGCCCAGTCTGCGATCGAGGAGCTCTGTCTGGAGAATCTGGGTGATGCGTTCCCTACTGTCCAGCCTGGAGAAGAGAAGGATCTCTTCCAGAAGATTTAAGGCTGCTTCCAGATTTTCCGGCAGAACTTTCAGAGAAAAACTGAGAAAGGAAGCAGTCGGATAAAAATCGAGGCCACAGCTGAGGCCGCCGCTTTTCAGAAAGAGCTGATTGGTGAGTTCAGCGTAGCGGTGAGAGCGGGTGTCCACACGTCCCAGAACTTCTTTAAGAATGCCAAGATGGAAGAGGTCCTGAGGACTCAGATTCTCCAGGGGAAAGGAGAAATTAAGATAGAGGATACCGGAAGTAAAAATATCGTAGTGCAGCAGTTCAAAACCGCTGTGATCCGGATCTCCGGGGTACAGAATTTTTTCTGTGGAAGCTTCGCGAAAAGCGTTTTCACGGGCTAAATCTGAAAGCTGCAGCAGGGGGATACGGGCCAGAATTTCAGGCTTGTCCTCACTTTCCTGCCAGGCTTTCATAGCCTGATTGGCTTTCATTTCGCGCTTTTGTCCGCTCTTTCCCAGCTTTTTCCAACGGGCTGCTGCAGCGGCCTTTTCTTCCTGAACAGCGGCCGCAGCAAAGCTTTCGGGATCCACGGGAAGCTGGGTCACCACCGCATGAAAGGGATTATGCAAAAAGAACTCAGAAATCCACGCCTCCATTTTGCCGCTTTCAATCTTTGCTTTGAGCCTTCGCAGACGCTCTTCATAGTGGAGGTGCGCAAAAGGAGAAACTCCATCTGGCCAGGCGAGCATGGGCGAAAGTGAGAGCAGCAGACCTCGTGGAAGGGTCCCGCTGTCGGCTTCGCGCAATTGAAAACTGAGAAGACTGTAAGCGGCGAGGAAGAGTTCCCGGCGCTTTTCCGGAGCTTCCTTCAGGAAGTCGGACAGCGCCCTGAAAAAAGCTTTCGAGACCTTTTCAGGATCGCTTTCGCGGGTTCCGGAGAGCAAAATGGTGCTGGCCAGGTCGCGTTGACTTTGAGCGGGTCCCTCTGAGACATCTTCGCAAAAGCCGCTTTCAATCAAGGCCCTGCGCAGGGGCGAAGATTCCATGGAAAAAAGGGCGAGACTTGCGACTTCCAGAGTGTCTTCATCGTCAAGATCAGGCTCATGTGTCCCCACAAATTGTAAAAGGGCCATGGATTTTCCATCGCTTGAACTGGCGCGAACCGTGCTGCTGAGAGGGGAGTGCAGAGGGCTTGCCAGGGGGACTGGAGGGACAGGGGGAAGGAGAGCTCTTGCTTCACTGGCCTGGAGGCTCTTATCAATGCGCCCGGCTACTTTCTTTAAGTCAATGTCTCCGTAGACCAGAAAACAGGCATTGCCCGGGTGATAGTTTTTTCGGTAAAAGGCTTTGAAGTCCTCGTAAGAGAGCTCTCGAATGGCCTTCGGATCACCTCCTGAATTCCAGCGATAGTTGTTGTCATAGAGCAGTTTGGAACTCTCACGCCAGAGCAGAACAGCAGGATCGCTGAGGACGCCTTTCATTTCATTGTAGACGACGCCATTGAATTCAGGCTCGCCCTCTTCGTTGACTTCCAGACGTATGCCTTCCTGACGGAAGATCGCTTCATTTTTCAGGCAAAGCGGGTGAAAGATGGCATCCAGATAAACCTCCACACAGGTGAGAAAATCCTTTTCGTGATAAGAGGCGACAGGATAGAACGTACGATCGGCAAAGGTCATCGCATTCATGAAGCTGTTGAGCGAATTTTTTTCGAGCACGGTGAAAGGCTCACGGAGAGGGTAGTTTTCGGAGCCGTTAAAGACCGAGTGTTCAATGATGTGGGCGACCCCGCTGTCATTGTTGGCCTGCGTGTTAAAGAGGACTCCGAAAACTTTATTTTTATCCTCGCATGCGAGCTGAAGCAGTTTGGCTCCGGTGCTGTTATGACGGTAGATACGGGCCTCGGCCTGCCATTCCTTTATGCTCTCTTCGGCTTCCAGTTCAAAACCGCAAAGGTTCCGGGAAGCGCATTGAAGCTCGGCTTGTTTCTGCCCTGTTTGTTCCTGCCCTTTTTTCTGTCTGCCCATCGAATTATGGCCTCTCTCCACTGCATTTTTCAGGCCTATTATAGCAAGGGCCACTGTGTTGACAGAAGTCCCGCCTCTTGCCAAGCGGACGTGGGCTTGTCAAAATGAAAAAAGACTATTAATCCAAAAGAAACAGGGGGGCAGAAGATGAGTCTGGCAGGCTTTGCACTAGCCTTTGTGGCCGGGTTGGGCTTTCTGGTGCTGGCGATCGGCAAAGGAAAGATCCACCCTTTTCTGGCTCTTCTGGTTCTTTCTTTGTGTCTGGCTCTGCTCGCTGGACTGCCCCTGTTAGACACCGCGACAGACAGCGGCCCCTTGCCGGGGGTTCTTTCGGTGATCCGTGAGGGCTTTGCTGGCACGCTCCGGGATATTGGTCTGGTCATCATTTTTGGCACTCTGATCGGCGCGATCCTGGAGTTAAGCGGGGCAGCTCTGCGTATTGCAGAAGTCGTCCTGAAGCTTGTGGGGCCGGCACAACCCGAGCTGGCTGCCCTGCTCACGGGCTGGATTGTTTCGATGGCTGTTTTCTGTGACAGCGCTTTTGTCCTCCTGAATCCGGTACGTAAGGCCATGGTCAGGCGCAGCGGCCATTCCTCCGTGGCGATTACCACCTGTCTCTCCTCAGGGCTTTTCACTTCTCACAATCTCATTCCGCCGGCCGCGGGTCCCATCGCTGCGGCTGCGGCGCTGGGAGTCAGCGGACAGCTTCCCCTTCTCTTTCTCCTGGGGGTACTCGTTTCACTCCCGGCACTGGGCCTGGTCTACCTTTTTTCGCTGTACCAGGGTAAAAAAATGCGTGTCGCCGAAGACGAGCCGCAAAATCATGCCGAAGATGCGTCTCAACGAATTCCGGATTGTGAACCTGAAAGCGGACACGAGCGGGCAAACGATGTCCCCTCGGCCTTTCTGAGCTTTTTACCCCTTATCCTGCCGCTCCTGCTGATGTCGCTGGGAGCCTTTGTACGCCTTGCCAAAGCCCCTGCAACAATGGGCAGAAGTCCTTTTATTCTGGAGCTTCTGAACTTTTTATCTCAGCCTGAAATGGCTCTGGCAGTCGGCCTGCTCGCGGCCTTTGTCCTGACCCTGAGTTGTGGCAGGAGAAAAGAACTTGGTGAACTCACAGAGAAAGGCCTGAGTACAGCCGGTCCCATTCTCTGCATCACCGCGGCTGGCGGCGCATTAGGACACGTCATTGTGGCTTCAGGGGTTGCAGAGAGGCTGGCTCAGTGTGCCCAGACGTTTTCCGGCCTCGGACTCTGCTTTCCCTTCCTGCTTGCGGCTCTGCTCAAGACGGCTCAAGGTTCCTCGACAGTGGCTTTGGTCACGACGGCGGGGATGGTTCAGTCGCTTTTGCCGGCTCTGGGACTGGACAGTCCTCAGCTGCGCTGCCTCACGGTTCTTGCTATCGGCGCAGGCGCGATGACGGTGACACACGCGAATGACTCTTATTTCTGGGTGATTGCCCGTCTGGGAGGCCTCAGTACGGGACAGGCTGCCCGCACAGTGACGCTGGCTTCCCTGCTGGAGGGCCTGGCCGCTCTTGCAACGGTACTTTTGCTCAGCCTGGTTCTGGTCTGAGCTGCCCGGAAAGTCAGGCTTCTCCCTTCTGTTGGCGTACCGGGTGAGCCTTCCTGTCCGGGACTTCTTTCTCCGGGTCTCTCAGGCTGTCAGGCACGGCGGTTGTTATGGGAGAACTGCTCTTCAGAAGTTAGCTCTGGCACTTCCTGAGCAAAAAATCTACAATAAATGTGTTCTCAAATATAAGCATGGCCAGCAATGACCATTTGCTTTTAACGAGGAGAGGATAAGATGAAAAACGTTGATCTTGCGATTATCGGCGCCGGTATTGCCGGCATTTTTGCTGCTTATAAAGTGGTCAGTGAGCGGCCTGATCTCAAAGTTGTCGTGGTGGAGCAAGGCCTGGATATTCGTCAGCGCAGCTGCCCTATTATCACGGGAAAGGTCAGCTCCTGCGTGCACTGCAAAATCTGTTCTATCATGCGCGGCTTCGGCGGAGCAGGCGCTTTTTCGGATGGCAAATTTAATTTTACGACCGAGTTTGGCGGCTGGCTTACCGACTATTTACCGGAAAAGCAAGTGATGGAGCTGATCAGCGAAGTGGATAAAATCAATGTCGCTTTTGGCGCCAGTCAGGATGTGCACTCTACCTTTACCCCGGAGGCTGAGCTGATCCGCAAAAAGGCTCTTGGCCTGGATATTCACCTGCTCAATGCCCGCTGTAAACATCTCGGGACAGATCGCAACCGCGAAGTCCTGATCCACCAGTACGATTATTTGAACGAAAGGGCTGAGCTTCTTTTTGACACTCGTGTCGAAGATATCATCCCTCTGAAAAACGGTCAGCCGCTGGCGGTAAGCGATGCGGAAACAAAGGTGGAAAAGCAGTCCCGGGAAGCCCTCTGCGCCTCCGATGCGGAGCAGGAAAAACCCTCCTCACGCCCAGCGTCAATGCGCTCGACACAAAAACGCGGGGAGCAGGACTGTCCCGATCAGTTTTTGCTCAAAACCAATAGGGGGGAGATCTGTGCAAGCAAATTGATTGCCGCGCCCGGCCGCGCCGGCGCCGAATGGTTTTCCGCGCAATGTACGAAGCTGGGGCTGCCCATGGCCAACAATCAGGTTGATCTGGGCGTGCGTGTCGAGCTCCCCGCCCTCGTTTTTAAAGATATCACGGATGCCATGTACGAGGCCAAGCTGAAGTATCAAACGCGCCAGTATCGCGATATCGTGCGGACCTTTTGTATGAATCCCTACGGTTATGTCGTGGCCGAAAACACGGATGGCATTATCACGGTCAACGGTCACAGCTTTGAAGATCCCCAGAGACGCAGTGAAAATACCAACTTCGCCCTGTTGGTTTCCAACCGTTTTACCGAACCTTTCAATGAACCCTATCGCTATGGCAAACACATTGCTTCGCTCTCCAATATGCTGGGCGGCGGCGTGATTATGCAGCGCCTGGGCGACCTTCTCGACGGCCGCCGCACCACGGCTCACCGCATGCTCAAAAGTTTTGTGCGGCCCACCCTGCAGGCCACGCCCGGTGACCTCTCTCTGGTTTTGCCCAAGCGGCACATCGATAATATCATTGAGATGCTGCAGGTTCTGGATAAGCTTGCTCCCGGGACAGCGAATGCGGATACCCTGCTCTATGGGGTGGAGGTCAAATTCTACAGTGCGCGCCTCTCTCTGGATGCCAATTTTGAGACAGAGTTGCCGGGCTTTTATGCCATTGGCGATGGCGCAGGTATTACCCGTGGCCTCTCTCAGGCCGGAGCCTCGGGCCTGAAAGCCGGCACGGCTGTGCTCAGCGAACTCAGTTAGGACTGAAGCTTAAAGCAGTACGTAAAAACAGGCTGTTCTAAGTTTGGAATGGCCTTTTTCTTATCTTTTGCAGAGGAGGGACGCCCTTTTCTGGCTTTTCGACAAAGAAAGCGGGATGCTTGCTGCTTTATTAAAACTCTTCTATACTTCTGCTTGGAAAGACTTGAAGTTTTTTACTTTTTTCACAAATTTTCAAGTCCTTTTTAGAAAGCCCGCGGCAATTGGCTTTGCGGGTTATAGGAATCAGGAGCGAATGAGCATGAATCAAGCAAAAGACCCTTCTGCCCTGCAGGCGTATAACGAGATCAAAGCCCGCAATCTGAAGCTGAATATGGCGAGAGGTAAGCCTGCACCCGCCCAACTCGATCTCTCTGCAGCTTTTCTGACCTCTGTGGATGGACAGAACTATCTGTCCCGCGAAGGGGTGGATAGCCGCAACTATGGAGAACTCTCCGGCCTCATTGAAGCCCGTGAGCTTATGGCGGCCATGCTTGGCCTGCCCGTTGAAGCGGTGGTTATCGGCGGAACCTCCAGTCTCACCGTCATGTATGACGTGCACAGCCGTCTGCTCCTGACGGCAGCCCCGGGTGCTGAAAAGCCCTGGTTTGAGAAGAAGAAACGCAAGTGCCTCTGCCCCTGTCCCGGTTACGACCGGCACTTTCAGATGACGGAGGGCCTGGGCTACGAGCTCATCCCAATCGCCATGAAGGACGATGGTCCCGATATGGACGAGGTTGAACGTTTGGTGCAAAGTGACCCCGACATTCTTTGCATCTGGTGTGTGCCCCAATACAGCAACCCCACGGGAGTGACTTATTCAGAAGAGGTCTGTCGACGCCTGGCCTCCATGAAAACAGCCGCGCCGGATTTTCGCATTTTCTGGGACGACGCCTACAGCGTCCATCACCTTTATCCCGAAGCCGAAAAACAGGCCAAACTCCCCAATATCCTCGAACTTTGCGCTGAGGCCGGTCATCCCGACCGGGTGTTCTGCTTTGCATCGACCTCGAAAATTACCATGGCGGGCGGCGGCATTGCAGCCTTCGCCGCCTCTCCGGCGAATCTCGAATGGTTCAGACAGCAGCAAAAAATCCAAATGATCTGCTGCGATAAGGTCAATCAACTGCGTCACGCTCACTTTTTCCCCGACTTTGCTGCTCTGAAGGCGCACATGGCCCGCTTGGCAGAGTTGCTGCGTCCAAAATTCGAAGTTTTCGAGGAAGTTATGGAGAGGGAACTTGGAGATATCGCCGGGGTCTCCTGGACGAAACCTCTGGGGGGCTATTTTATCGGCGTGACGCTGCCCGATGGCACGGCGGCCCGGGCCTGTGAGCTGGCTGCTGAAGCCGGATTAAAGCTGACCCCGGCCGGAAATCCCTTCCCCCATGGCCAGAACCCGCACGATAATTTTCAGCGTATTGCGCCCTCGTATCCGGAGCTTCCGGAGATCCGTGAAGCGGCAGAACTCTATGCCCTCTGCGTGCGTCTGGCCATTGCGGAAGCCACAGAGAAATAATCTGAACCTCTGGCCATTCAGAGTGTAAGGACATTGACACTGACTTTAAATTCCTGTCCTTGCTGGGGGCATGGGGACATGCTTTTATGCCCCTGGCCGTTACCAGAGAGTATCCTGACTGAGAGCACCAACGAAGTGTCCCGGGAACGGCCGCCGATGCTAACAGTCGACGCAAAAATGTAAAAAAGCCAAATAGAAAACAAAAAATAGAAATTATTTTCAAAGGAGTCTTATGTCAACCAAAAATCAAAATTCCCGCAGTGAAATCACCCTTGAAAATCCTATGGCCAGCGCCCTGCGCACGATTGTACGCACTCCCTTCTACGGCAACAATGTCGTGGAAATTAAAAGCCTTGCCGAAGCTTACTATCTCGCCATAGAGTCTCCCGGCACCATCGTCACGGACCTTCCTGTGCATAATCCGGGCTTTATGGGTCTGCCCTCCGATGCCAAAGTGCTGCTTTTCAACGATGGCTCGGTAACCGGACGCTGTGCGGCAGCCCGGCGCATTATCGGCCAGCAGGGTGTGGATCCTGCCGACCTCAATAAGAAGGTTATGGACGCCGTCTATGACTGCCGCTATCAAACACTCTATCATGCCACCTGCATCATCGGTCTGGATGAAGACTTTATGCTTCGGGCGCATCTTCTGATCCCGGAAGGGGAGGAGAACATTCTCTACAACTGGATGCTCAATTTCCAACCGCTTACAGCGGAATACGAAAAACGCTACAAGCAGTCAAGACCCATCGAAAATGAGGGAGACATCTACGTATTCTCGGATCCCCAATGGAAGCATCCGGAGCATCCCCTCGGGCTGACCTATTTCGACCCCGAACACAACTGCGCCGCTCTGCTCGGCATGCGTTACTTCGGCGAGCACAAAAAAGGCACGTTGACCCTGGGCTGGGCCGTTGCCGCCCGTCACGGCTTTGCCTCCTGCCACGGCGGTCAGAAGGAAATCACCCGAAAAGACGGTTCCAAATATGTGCTCTCTGTCTTCGGTCTTTCCGGTTCCGGAAAATCCTCCATCACCCATGCGAAACACAACGGCAAATATGGCATTAAAGTCCTGCACGATGATGCCTTCGTCATCAATATCAAGGATAAATACTCCGTGGCGATGGAGCCGACCTACTTCGACAAAACACAGGATTATCCCTGCGCCAGCCCGGACAATACCTACCTGCTTACCCTGCAGAACTGCGGTGCGACCCTGGACGATGAAGGCAAAATCGTCCCGGTGACCCAGGATCTGCGCAATGGCAATGGGCGTGCGATCAAATCCAAGCTCTGGAGCCCCAACCGCGTCGATAAGATTGACGCTGAGGTCAATGGCATCTGCTGGATCATGAAGGATCCGACGCTGCCGCCCCTGTTGCACATCAAAAAGAGCGATCTGGGCTCCCTCTTCGGCGCTACTCTGGCGACCAAGCGCAGCTCGGCCGAACGTCTGGCCAAAGGCGTCGACCCCAACGCTCTGGTCATTGAGCCCTACGCCAACCCCTTCCGCACCTACGCGCTGAAGATGGACTATGAGCGTTTTAAGGCGCTGATGGACAACGGCGTGGACTGCTACATTCTCAACACCGGCTTCTTCCTCGACAAGAAAGTCAAAAAAGAAGACACCCTCGCCGCTGTGGAGAGCATTGTCGATGGCAGCGTCAGCTGGAAGCCCTTTGGCGATTTAAAAGACATCGACTACGCGGATATTCCCGGTTTCGAGCCTCCGTTCGATGACGCCGCTTATCGCAGTGCGCTCAAGGCGGCCCTGGAGAGCCGCCAGAGCTTTGTTGCGGCGCTGAACGACTTCAACCAGCTCCCCGAAGAGTGCCAGAACATCTTTGCCGATCTGGCGAAGCAAATGAAATAAGAAGCAGTTGAAATAAATTTAACAGGAACCCACGCTGGCGGAGAGCTGTCAGCGTGGGTTCCCGTTTTTTATCAGCCTATCTTTCCCTGAATTTGCTCTGTCTTAAGGCTGCCAATACTCATTCGCTGAATAAGAAGAATAATATTTTTATTCCCAGCTTTACAGAGCCTGGAATATGCTAGAATAAACGCGCCTTAAGAGGACGCTAATTTCGGGCTTAAGAGGACGCTAATTTCAGGGGAGAGAGATGGAAAATAAAATACTGAGGAGAAAAACGGCTCCTAAGCAAGTGCTCAAGGAGCGATATCGCCTTGATCAGAGCAAAGCGCCACTTTTAAAAGCGCTGCAGCGCTATAAAAAAATGCGCATGGTTTCCTTTGATGTGCCAGGACATAAAAAAGGCCCGGGCAATCCCGAACTTACGGAGTTCCTGGGTTCAGACTGCCTCGCGGTGGATGCCAACTCAATGAAGATGCTGGATAATCTCATCCATCCGGTGAGTGTCATCAAAGAAGCCGAAGAGCTGGCAGCAGACGCTTTTGGCGCCGAAGCCGCCTATTTTATCGTTAACGGAACCTCCATGGCCGTACAGGCCATGATTATGACGGTAACCCGCCCGGGTGACTCGGTCATTCTTCCCCGCAATGTCCACCGCAGCGCCATCAATGCTCTGATTCTCGCCCATGCCATTCCGGTTTATGTCGATCCGGGTCTGGATGAAGAACTGGGCATTCCCCTTGCCATGAGTGTGGAAAAACTGAGCGAGGCCATTGCAGCGCACCCTGAAGCCAAAGCGGTGCTCATCAATAATCCGACATATTACGGCGTCTGCGGCCATTTGAAGGAAATGGTCAAGGTTGCTCATAAGGCGGGGATCAAAGTCCTCGTCGATGAGGCTCACGGCACGCACTTCTATTTTTCGCCTGAACTGCCGGTGTCGGCTATGGCTGCGGGAGCGGATATGGCGGCGGTCAGCCTGCATAAAACCGGAGGGTCGCTGACCCAGAGTTCGATTCTCCTGGCCGGTAAGGGCATGAAACACGATCTCGGCTACATTCGCATGATCCTCAACCTGAGCCAGACCACCTCCGCCTCTTATCTGCTCATGTCGTCGCTCGATATTTCCCGCCGCAATCTGGCTTTGCGCGGTGAAGACACCTTTCACCGCCTCAACGAATATGCGGCCTATGCCAGGGGTGAAATCAATTCGATCGGCGGTTACAATGCTTTCGGCAAAGAGTGCTGCAATGGGGATGACTTCTATGATTTTGATTTGACCAAGCTCTCTATTCATACCCGGGCCATGGGCCTTGCAGGCATTGAGGTCTATGATATTCTACGCGACGACTACAACATTCAGATCGAATTTGGAGACCTCGGCAATATTCTCGCTATCCTTTCCATGGGCGACCGCCCCCTGGCGATTGAGCGTCTGATTGCAGCTCTCTCGGAAATCAAGCGCCTTTACGGTAAGGGACCGGAGGGCCTTCTGGCCAGCGAATATGTCGAGCCAGAGGTGATGTTGTCACCGGCCGACGCCTTTTATTCGCCAAGTATTCAGCTTCCCTTCAAAGAATGTGAGGGACGCATCTGTACGGAATTTGTTATGTGCTATCCTCCGGGCATTCCCATTTTGGCTCCCGGCGAGCTGGTGACGCGCAAGGCGCTTGACTATATTGCCTACGCCAAGGAGAAGGGCAGCCAGATGAGCGGGACGGAAGATATCGAACTGAAAAAACTCAATGTCATGGCAGAAACACGCGCGGAATTTGCGGCTTCCGACGTCGCTCACCAGGAAAGCAACCCCGAACTGCGCGAGGAAGAGGCCCGCGACTGGGAAGAGAGTCTGCGTGAGATCGAAGAAAGCCGCCGTGAGGAGGAATAAGCGTTGAACTTCTGGTTTTCTGAACCCCATACCAAGCATGTCCGCTTTCAGGTCGAAGTGGAAAAACAAATGTTTTCGCGCGAGACGGACTATCAGCGCATCGACCTTTACACCAGCCCGGAATTCGGCAAAGTTCTTGTGCTGGACGGCAGCATTCTGCTCACCGAAAAAGATGAATTTATCTATCACGAGATGATCGCCCATGTCCCCATGGCCGTGCATCCGAATGTCCGCCGTGTGCTCATCATCGGCGGAGGAGATGGAGGCACCCTGCGCGAAATCTGCCGCTATCCTGAAATTGAGCGGATTGACCTCGTGGAAATGAACGAAGTGCTTGTCAAGGTGGCTCAGAAATACCTGCCCAAAATGGCCACGGGCTTTTCCGACCCCCGTCTGCACCTGATTATCGAAAATGGCCTGCGCTATGTGCGCAGTACCAGCGAACTTTATGACCTCATCATTGTGGACTCCTCTGACCCCTTCGGCTCAAACGAGAGCCTGTTTACGCGTGAGTTTTATGGCAACTGTTTTAAGGCTCTGAATGAGGGCGGGATTCTCGTCAACCAGCATGAAAGCCCTTATTACAAGCAGGATGCGCGCGTTGTCCGGGAAATCCACCGCAACACCAAAGCCGTGTTCCCGATCAATCGCATCTATCAGGTACATATCCCTACATACCCCTCGGGGCACTGGCTTTTTGGCTTTATATCCAAGCAGCTGGACCCCATTGCCAATCTCGACGCCGCCCGCTGGAATGCCCGCGACCTCAAGACCCGCTACTATAACACCGAACTGCATGTCGGCTGTTTTGCTCTGCCAAATTATGTTAAAAAACTTCTGGGAGATATCGGATCATGAACGATTTTTTGGATGAGATGACACGGCCTCATTTTCTGGGCTGTGATGCCAGCTACGAAGAAGCTGATACGGTGATCTTCGGGGCGCCTTTTGACAGTACGGCGTCCTTTCGTCCGGGCACACGTTTTGCTCCGAATGCGCTGAGAGCGGATTCTCTCATCGGCTTTGAAACCTACAGCCCTTATCTCGACCGCGATATGAGTGAGCTGAAAGTTTGCGACCTGGGGGATGTCTTTGCCCCGCTGGGCAATCCTCAGGAGATGTTGGATATCCTCGAGCGCCGGACGGCTAAGATTCTGGCCGATGGCAAGCGTCCGGTGATGATCGGGGGAGAGCACCTGCTCACTCAGGGAACGGTTAAGGCCGTCCTGCAAAAAGCTCCGGATCTGCATATCTTTCATTTTGACGCCCATACCGACCTGCGCGAACGCTTTCTCGGCCAGGAGCTTTCTCATGCCAATGTCATCCGCAAATGTCAGGATATGATCGGGGAGGACGGGCGCATTCATTCCTTCGGCATTCGCTCAGGCGGTGGGGATGAATTTGTCTACGGCCGCCAGCACCTGGATTTTCACTGCTTTGATCTTGACGCCTGTCCTGCAAGTGTTGCCGCTCTCATGAAAAAGCAGCCTGACGTGCCGGTTTATGTGACTATCGACGTGGATGTTCTCGACCCCTCGGTCATGCCGGGAACCGGCACCCCGGAAGCCGGAGGTGTCAGCTTTAAGGAGCTGATGGAGGCGCTCTTCTCGCTTGCCCCGCTGAACATTATTGCTTTCGATATCATGGAACTTTCGCCGCCCTGCGACACCAGCGGTATCTCCAATGCGGCGACCTGGAAGATTTTAAGGGAGATGCTCCTGCTCTCCGACAAGTCCCGCTGAGCAGTCCTTCATAGGGCTATAAGAACAGAAGCTTGTCCTTCAGGATCTTCAGGGCGGCTTCCGCATCCACGGTACTGAGCAGGCCCATGGCTGAAATAAGATAGAGCTTGTCGATGGCATAGCGAGGCGCCTGGGGGAGCAGAGGTGCGGCTTCGACCTGCAGAATTTTCTGCGGATCCGGAGAGTGGACCAGCACGCCGCCGGTGCCAATCATCAGTCCGAAGCGGGAAAGATCTTTGCCCTTCTGAACGGTGACATTGGATTTTTTCCGGAATTCGCTCCGCAGACTGCCGCCGTGCCGCTGTAACGCTTTCATGGCGCAGTAGTGAGCGAGCGCCTGATCAACGGCGATTTCTTCGGCTGTGTCTGGAATAAAATCCACGTGTTGCGCCCGAAAAGCGCAGGCTTCAGCAAAGTCGCAGGAGAAGGCTGTGCGCAGGCTGTTTTCACCAAGACTTTCATAGAGACTCAGCGCGGAATAGCGCAGGCCTAAATCGCCTTCCACCGTGCGCTTGGCCAGCGGCTCTCGCAGACCTTCAAAACGGATCAGGTTTTTTCTCAGCAAATCCGGATCCGGCAGTCCTTCGCCAATGCTGTGCACATCGGTGGTGGCCCCGCCGATGTCGATCAGGAGGAGATCGCCCAGGCCTGAAGTCTTCTCCGTACCCCGTGAAAGAAGTTTGGCCGCCTCAAGCACGGCATCGGGCGTGGGCATGAGGACAGGCCCGACTTTTTTGCTCAGTTCGGAAAGGCCCTTCGCTTTCGTGATGGTGGACATGAAAACCTGACGAATCATTCGCCGCACAGGATCCGGGTTGATCTCATTCACAGCGGGCATGACATTTTCACTTAGATAAACCGGGAATTTGGCGGAGAGAGTGCGGGAGACTTCCTCAGCAACTTCTACATTACCGGCGACGACTACGGGCGGAGAGGACTCAAGCTCCAGCAGTTTTTTCGCATTGCTGAGGATATTGTCTGTATTGCCGTAGTCGGTTCCCCCGGCGAGCAGGATGATATCGGCTTTCAGACGATTGATCTCGGCTAGATCGTCGTCGCTGAGAAAATAGTGAAAGGTTTTGAGCATCCTCGCGCCGGCTCCCAACGCGGAGCGTTTTGCTGCTTCTGCCGTGAGCCCCTTGCTGAGACCGATCGCGACCATTTTCAGACCACCGGCCGCAGAAGAACAAAAAAGAGCCTGTTGGTAAAGCGGCTCGGGCGGCTGCGGCAAAAGTTTTGCGTGCAGCTGAGACAGGGCGAGCTGAACGCCCACCATAACCGAGCTTTCAATGCTTGTGCAGGCTGAGGCCTGGGCCAGCACCTGCTTCTTCTCCAGATCGACCAGGGTCAATTTACTGTATGTAGAGCCAATATCTCCAAGTAAAATACGCATGCGAGCGAACAGCCTCTCCCATTTTCTATCCTTGTTTTCCTCTTTGATTAATGCTTTGATTAGCGTAAGATGCAAAGAGAATCAAGCTCGTTTAGATACTTTGAATGATTTTCGCTTTATTTAAAAGTATCTTATTTTTTCCGGAGGTGAAATTCAATGATGACCAATCAGCAAAGTGAAGCAGCCATGAGAATCTGTCTCGATTTCGATGAGCTTCCCCCTATGCCAGCCTTTGTCCCTGGTATTCGCAGGGCGCCGGACCGCGGTTTCAGGCTCAACCAGCAGCAGACGGAGATTGCCCTGAAAAACGCCCTCAGATATATTCCGGAAAAATTTCATAAGGAGCTCATTCCTGAGTTTCTGGAAGAACTCAAAACACTGGGGCGTATCTATGGCTACCGTTTCCGCCCGGAGGGCCGCATTTACGGCAAACCGCTCGATGAATACAAAGGCAAGTGCCTGGCCGGTAAAGCCATTCAGGTGATGATCGACAATAACCTCGATTTTGAGGTGGCGCTTTATCCTTACGAGCTGGTCACCTACGGTGAGACCGGCTCAGTCTGCCATGACTGGATGCAGTACCGCCTGATCAAAAAATACCTGGAAAACATGACGGACGAGCAAACCCTGGTCATGGAATCCGGTCATCCTCTCGGCCTTTTCAGATCCAGAAAGAATTCACCGCGTGTCATCATGACCAACGGCATCCTCATCGGGGAATATGATAATCACGAAGATTGGGAAATTGCCGAACAGATGGGCGTGACCAACTATGGTCAGATGACGGCCGGCGGCTGGATGTATATCGGACCCCAGGGCATTGTGCACGGCACTTTCAACACGATTCTCAACGCCGGGCGTCTGAAACTTGGCCTGGGACCGAAGGAAGATCTGAGCGGCAAACTCTTTGTGACCTCTGGTCTGGGCGGCATGAGCGGTGCCCAGGGAAAAGCGGCCGAGATTGCCCATGCGGTGGGCATTGTGGCCGAAGTGGACCGCTCCCGCATTGAGACCCGCCTGGAGCAGGGCTGGATTTCGCGGGTCACCGATTCGCTGGACGAGGTGTTTGCGATCGCCAGGGAATATCTGGCGAAAAAAGAACCCATGTCCATCGCTTATCACGGCAATATCGTCGATCTTCTCGACTACATCGTCAAAAATCAGATTCACGTCGACCTGCTCTCCGATCAGACCTCCTGCCACAACGTCTATGATGGCGGCTATTGCCCGGAGGGCCTGAGCTTCGCGGAGAGGACCAGAATGCTGGCGGAAGATCACGAAGGCTTCAAAAAACGTGTCGACTCGACCCTGCGGCATCACTTTGAACTGATCCGGGAGCTGGTCAGCCGCGGCACTTATTTCTTCGACTATGGCAACTCCTTCATGAAGGCCATTTTTGACAGCGGCGTCAGGGAAATTTCCCGCAACGGAGTGGACGACAAAGACGGCTTTATCTGGCCGAGCTATGTGGAAGACATCATGGGTCCGCTGCTCTTTGACTATGGTTATGGACCTTTCAGATGGGTCTGCCTCTCCGGCAGGCATGAGGATCTGATCGCCACCGACCAGGCCGCCATGGCTGCGATCGATCCGAATCGCCGCTATCAGGATCGCGATAACTATATCTGGATCCGCGATGCAGAAAAGAATAAGCTCGTCGTCGGCACTCAGGCACGTATTCTTTATCAGGATGAAGAAGGGCGCATGAATATTGCCCTGGCCTTCAACAAGCTAGTGCGCGAAGGCAAGATCGGTCCTGTGATGATCGGCCGCGACCACCACGATGTGGCCGGAACCGACTCGCCCTTCCGTGAAACCTCCAATATCTACGATGGCTCGCGTGTCTGTGCGGATATGGCGACACAGTGCTATGCCGGCAATGCGGCTCGAGGCATGACCTACTGCACCATTCATAACGGCGGTGGCGTCGGCATCGGCAAAGTCATCAACAGCGGCTTCGGCCTCCTGCTCGACGGCTCGGAGCGGGTCGACGAAATCATCCACCTCTCGATGTCCTGGGATGTTATGGGCGGTGTGGCCAGACGTAGTTGGGCTCGCAACGAGCACGCCATGGAAGTGGCCATCGAATTCAACAAAAAGCATACAGACGGCACCATTACGCTGCCCTGGCTGGCCGACGACAAGCTGGTTAAGGAAGCGGTCGCCAGGCTTTTTTAAGCAAACGGTACCCGTTAAAGCCTTGATGGCTTTTCGGCCTTGCTGACTGTCAACGAGATGGTCGGGGAAACAGAGGCGCCTGGCCTTGAAGAAGTCAGCAAATACGGTCTCGCCTGGATCACACTCTGGGTCGAGAGCTATCACCCGGTGACCGATGACGGCCCGATCTGCAATACGCAGGTCGATCCATCTGCCAAGTGGAGAATCACAGGCTTTTAAGCTCTTTCTTGCTCATAGGCCCGCTCAGTTTTTCTGAGCGGGCCGTTTTTTACAAATCCTTAACAGCTCCATCCAACACCTCTTATTTTGTTTGTGAAATACATTGAAAAAACACAGGCTTTAACGTAAAATCACTCTACAAATAGAACAAAGGAAGGTATTTCTATGAAAAAGACCCTGTCACTATTCTTAACATTAGCCCTCGCTCTGTCGTTCCTGCTGCTTCCCGCTCCTGCGGTTCAGGCTGAGGAGTCGGAGGTCGACAAAATCATCGCTGAAGCCCAGGGCATGAGCCTTGAAGAGCTGGCCAAAAAGGCGATTGAGGAATCCAATGGCGCGACCTTCTATGGCGTGGGTAACTCCAGCCGCGGCAAAACGGCCCTGCCGCTTTTTGTCGAATATCTCCAGACGATCGACCCGTCTTACAAAATGGATTTCGAATGGCAGCAGCCGAAGAACAATAAGATCTTCGATCAGCTGACGGCGGATTCCCTTAAAAAGACCGGCACTTTTACCATGACGCTGATTCAGGATGGCAACCAGATCCAGAGCAAAATGGTCGAACCCGGCATCCTGAAAACCTTTATCCCCAAAGACTGGGCTGACGCCAACGAGACGACGGCCGAGGAATACAAGGGCTTCCTGCCTCTGCAGACCCTGAATAAAGTTTTCATGTACAACACGACCGGCGAGAAAAAATACATGAACTGCTGGGACTTTGTCGCTGAAGGCGAACATGGCCTTTACATGGATATTGATTCCGAAATCGTCGGTAAGAATTTCCTCTACATGCTCACGCGTGAAGATTACAGCACCTGGCTGAAAGAAGCGTTCGACGAACTCTCCGATGAACAAAAGGCTTATATCCAGCCGACGATCGACGAGATGGCCGGAGAAACCGATGCTCTTGGCCTCGAAGAAGTCAGCAAATACGGCCTCGCCTGGATTAAACTCTGGGTGGAGAGCTACAACCCTGTCACCGACGACGGCCCGATCTGCAATACGCTGGTTGATAAATCCGCCACAGATCAGTTCGGCCTCCTGGTTTACTCCAAACTGCGCTCAGTCGAAGAATCCGATTCCGTCTCCCGCAACAACGTCCAGGTTGCCGCTTATAACGACGGCTACAAGGGCATTGGTGGCTACGGCTACAAGCACTACCTCTTTGTGACCAAAAACAGCCCGCTGCCCTGGACGGCCTGCGCTTTCATTGCCTACATGACCTGCACGAAAGACGGTTTTTCCGCCTGGGGCAAGGATATGGGCGGTTATTCAGCCAATCCTGTCGTCGCAAAAGAGACCGAGGAAGAATACCAGCACGCCAAAGGCGGTTATGAAGGTGATGAGAACGTCTATGATGTCATGAACGACCGCGGTTATGACTGGTGGGTCGATCAGGGCAAGCTCGTTCTCGAAGATCCTGAATACTGCGCTTCCGTCGCCTTCACCGTAGGCAGCTGGATTGAACTGCTGGATAAGTACAGCGGCAAATAAGCGATCAATTTATCCCACAAGGGTGAAGGGCCTCGCCTCTTTCTGTTTCTATTGCTTTATCTGAGACCCTCGCCCGGAAGAGAGCCCGGTCTGTAACAGGCCGGGCTCACATGAATCTCGGAGATGTGGTCGTCCACAGGCGACCTCTCCGAAGATTTTTTATGAGAGGGGAGAAGGAGAGGACAACGATGAATCAAGAATACGCAGCTCCGATTTCGGTTTTCCGGGTCAGACTGAATAAACTCAAAACATTTTTTTCGCTTCCCCATAACGTTATCCTGGTTCTGATGTCCGTGATTCTGACGATCACCACGGTTTTGCCGATTGTGGCCATTGTCCAGGACACCTTCAAGATTCATCAGGGAACCATCGACCAGTTTCTCACCAAGAAAACGTCGGGATACACGCTGGTGAACTACGTGGATCTCTTTACCAGCCGTCTGGCCAAAACCAACCTCTGGATTCCTCTGGCCAACACCCTCTTGCTGGCGGTGGGAACTTGCGTGGTGGCCCTGCTCTTTGGTGGAATCGTGGCTTTCCTGATCACGCGGACCAATCTGGCCTGTAAGCGTTATATCAGTTCCATCTTTATTTTCCCCTACATCATGCCGCAGTGGACCCTTGCCGTGGTCTGGCAGAACCTCTTTAACTCCAATGCGGTGACAGGGACCTCCAACGGTCTTCTCGCCTCGCTTTTCGGCCTGCAGATGCCGGCCTGGTGGTGTCGCGGACTTTTCCCCAGTGTGATGGTACTGGGCCTGCACTATGCGCCCTTCGCCTTTACGCTGATTGGCAGTATCTTCCGCAATATGGATGCCAACCTGGAGGAAGCGGCCACCATTCTCGATACGCCGCGCTGGAAAATTCTCACCCGCATCACGCTTCCGATGGTGAGACCCGCCATTCTCTCGACGATCCTCCTGGTTTTTGGCAGCGCCATGGGCAGCTACCCTGTTCCGCACTACCTCAACTTCACCACTTTGGCCACAAAATACGTCACAATGAACTCCAAATATACCGGCGAAGCCAGCATCCTCGCCGTGATTATGATGGCTTTCGGCGTGAGCATTATGATTGTGAACCAGTCCGCCCTCAAGAGCCGTAAAAATTACACCACCGTCAGCGGTAAGTCCGGCCAGATTTCCAAAATCAATCTGGGCAAAGTGGGTCGCCATGTTGTTGCCTGGATTTTGATTTTCCATACCTTTTTTGTGAGCCTTTTCCCCATCGTCTCCTTCGCCTTTGAGACTTTCCTGCCGAACCCGGGCGATTACTCGTTCCTTTATACGGGTAATACAAAGAATCTGACTTTGAAGTGGTGGATGACAAACGAAAACATCACGGAAAACGGCATGTATGGTCAGCAGGGTATTCTCTACAACGACACCATCTGGCGGGCTTTTGTCGGCACTATGGTCGTTTCGGTCGCCTGCGCACTTCTGGCGGGGACCATCGGCACAATTGTCGGATACGCGGTGTCCAAACGCCGCCGCACGCGTTTAGCCAACTATGTCAATAATATGGCCTTCCTGCCCTATCTCATGCCCTCGATCGCCGTCGGCGCTGCCTTGTTTGTGCTCTTTTCCAACGAGCGCATCAACTTGTTTAACACCTTTACGCTCCTGATTATTGCCGGCACCATTAAGTACATTCCCTTTGCCAGTCGTAACGTATTGAATTCCATGCTGCAGATTTCGCCGGAGATTGAGGAATCCGCGATGATCCACAATATTTCCTGGTTTAAGCGCATGGGCAGGATTATCATTCCGCTGCAGAAAAACTCCATTATCAGCGGCTATATGCTGCCCTTTATGACCTGTCTGCGCGAGCTTTCCCTCTTTATGCTGCTCTGCGTTCAGGGCTTTATCCTCTCAACAACGCTCGATTATTTCGATGAAATGGGGCTGTACGCTTTCTCCAGTGGTATCAACCTCATTCTGATTGTGACCCTTTTGATCACCAATACCGTGGTCAATGTCCTGACCGGCGCAAGCCTGGATAAAACTGCAGGAGACTGATCCGCAGTATCGCCGGTGGCCTCAGGCGCGGCGGCGATATTTTTTGCTCAGCAGTGCAACACGGTCGACAGCGCCCGGAGCGGCGCAAAGTTAAAGAATTTGCAGGAGACGGATATGTCGAAAATTATTCTGGAAAATGTGACGAAACGCTGGGGAGATTTCTACTCCATTGATCATTTGAATCTCGTTATCGAAGATAATTCTTTTGTGACCCTACTCGGACCTTCAGGCTGCGGAAAAACCACCACGCTGCGTATGATTGCGGGTCTGGAAACACCTACGGAGGGTCGCATCACCATCGGTGACCGCGTGGTCTTTGATAGTGCTTCCGGCATCAATATCGGTGCCAACAAGCGTCAGGTCGGTTTTCTCTTCCAAAATTACGCGCTCTGGCCCAATATGACGGTTTATCAGAACATCGCCTTTGGCCTCAGCAATATTCGTGTCGACGGAAAAAAACTGAGCAAAGAAGAGATTGACCAGCGCGTCGAAGAAGTCTCCAGGATTGTCAAAATCAGCATGTTTATGAAACGTTATCCTGCTGAACTTTCCGGTGGTCAGCAGCAGCGTGTGGCCATCGCCAGAACTCTCGCGCCGCGCCCCTCCGTTTTCTTTATGGACGAGCCTCTCTCCAACCTTGACGCCAAGCTGCGCCTGGAAATGCGCTACGAACTCCAGCGCCTCCACGTTGAAACGGGGGCGACTTTCGTTTATGTCACACATGATCAGATGGAAGCCATGACGCTGGCGACAAAAATTGCCTTAATCAATAACGGCACCCTGCAGCAATACGCCAGACCGCTGGAACTCTACCATAAGCCGGTCAATCTCTTTGTGGCGGACTTCGTCGGCAACCCCTCCATCAATTTTATCGAAGCAAAAAATATCAGCGACGGGTCTGCGGTCAGCGACAAGACTGTTAAAAATACTGACGGCGAGCGGCGTCGTTTTACTCAGAATGCCGATCAATCCATCGATCTTCAAGTTTTCGATGATGTAAAGCTGCGCTTTATCCCCAAAGAGCCACTCGACCTCATGGCCTGGGAAGAGCAGCGGGCCGCAGACGCTGAAGCTGCAGAAAAAGAAAAGATACTTCGGTCCCAGAAAAAAGGCTATGTGGAAAAATCCAACAAAGATTTGCCCTTTGTCTATCCTCTCGAACGTCTTGACGACGAAGCTTTCGCAGAAGGTGAAAAAGTCGAGGCTCCGGACTTTGTCCTCGGCATTCGCCCGGAAATGATCCGCGAGCAGCGGCATCACGTCGAGTCCACAGAGGTAAGAGCGACAATAGAAAACTGTTTGGAGCCTTCTAAGAAGGCTGCGCAGACAGAAAATTCTGCCGTGAACTCAGCCGAGCGTATTCAGCTCGCAAGTGCTGATGGGGTAGAAACAGATAAAGAGAGACAAAAAACGAAAGCCCTCCGCGGCGAAATCCACGGATCCATGCCCAGCGGCCGTGAAAATACCCTGAAAATTCGTTACGGTTCCTACCTGCTGACCGCCGTCATCTTCGGCTCCGATGATTTTGCCATCGGCGACGACATCGACTTCCGCTTCAGCGGCGAAAACCTCCTGCTCTTTGATCGCGCCAGCGGCCAGCTCATCAGCGAGGGCAGTCTGGAAATCCTCTGAGCGAGACCATATATCCTCTATAATCGCAGAGAGATTTATGAGAATCAGTTTCATCTTGAGCACTAACAGCAAAATACCATCTGAAACAGATGTCTGTTTGTCAGGGTACTTAAATGAAACGCAAAGCACCGCGTTCACAAAATCGCACTTGCACGCTTCGCTGAGTTGTGATATCTTAATGAACGCTGATTTGAAAAACTAATAGGAGGTGGAAATAATGGCCAAATGTGATATTTGCGAAAAGGATATGTTTTTTGGCAGAAAGATTCGCATCACTCGTTCTCAGATTTCACGCCGCGCGAAAGTGGAGCAGAAAGCCAATGTCAAGCGTGTCCGTGTGCTGGTCGATGGAGTTCCTCAGACGATGCATGTCTGCACTCGCTGCCTCCGTTCCGGTGCGGTAAAACGCGCGTAAACTGCAGCTCGCAGCGTTGCGCCTCTTAGCGCAGTGCCTCTCAGCTTTAAGGCAGAAATTCAGGACGTCCTCACGGGCGTCCTTTTTCTTGCATTGAACGACTTGACCAAAATCCCAGGAAACCATGGGTTTGAACTAAAATCAGGAAAGTGATTTGCTCAAACAAGCAAGAAAAAAGGTCTCCTACACTGGTGTAAGGAGACCTCGCTGGCGCCCCAGACAGGAATTGAACCCGTATCAGCAGCTCCGGAAACTGCTGCCTTATCCATTAGGCCACTGGGGCAAGGCGCTTTTGTATTGTAGTTGAATTTATGCCGTGAGTAAAGTGAGCGAAGCTTGTGCGGCTTATGTTACAATAGATGAAGTTTTAAAGCCTGCCTTTATCAAGCCCCGGAAGGCAGGAATCTCCGCGAGGGCAGGAGCTTACGCAGCAGCGTGAGAGTTATTGGAGTGAGGAAAGTTAAGGAGGCTGCTCATGGGTGCAAAAGTTTTAGTTGTCGACGACGAAAGTAATATTGTCGATATTCTGACCGCGAATCTGGAACGAAATGGTTACGAGGTCATTGCCGCCTATGATGGTCATCAGGCCCTGCAGCTGGCTCTGAATGAGAATCCTGATCTGATTTTACTGGATTGTATGCTACCCGGGATGGACGGCTTTGATGTTTGCCGTAAAGTCCGCCTGCATAGTTCTGTTCCCATTATCATGCTGACGGCCAAGTCGGAAGAAATTGACAAGGTTCTTGGTTTGGAACTTGGAGCGGACGACTACATTACGAAGCCCTTCAGTGTGCGTGAAGTCATGGCGCGCGTCAAGGCGCAGATTCGCCGCATCAATTACGCGGAATCGGATCATAGTGATGATCACCAGTTGGTCTTTGGTGACCTGGTCATTGATCAGGAAGCCTATGAAGTGACCCGCGGCGGCGAGCCGCTCCCCCTGACCCTGCGTGAATTTGAATTGCTGCGTTTTCTGGCCCGTTATGCTGGTCAGGTTTTTTCTCGCGAAACCTTGCTGGAAAAAGTCTGGGGCTATGAGTATTACGGCGATGTCCGCACGGTGGATGTGACTGTACGCCGCACACGCGAAAAGGTTGAACCTGATCAGAACAATTACCGCTATCTCCTGACAAAACGCGGAGTGGGATACTACTTCAATAAGGATTGTGCTGAGGCTTAGTCCGCATGGATATTGTAATCGCGGTTCTGGCCAGTTTTGTGGTGGTCTCCATTCTGGCCTGGTTTCTCTGCAAAAACGAAATTAAACATCTGCGCCGTCAAATGGAACAAGAGGTGGCGGAAAAAAATCAGAGCCTGACACGACAGGAAGGCCAGGCGAAGATGATTCTTTCTTCCATTGATCTGGGTGTGCTCTACTACGATCATAAGGACCAGCTGGCGATTTCGAATAATGCCGCTCATGAGCTCCTCACAGATATCCCCCAGGATTTTCTTCAGTTTCTCGATCGCTACGGTGAGGAAAATGGCTTGCGCTCACAGCTTTTTCTCGGTAAGTCCGCTGCCGATGCCATTTTGCGCGAAGGCGGCAACATGATTTATCTTAAAGTTCTTGCCGTGCGTGAACAACAATCGACTGCCGACAGCCACATTGCCATGCTGCGCGATGTGACGCGCCAATTTGGCGAGGAGCGGCAGCGCAAGGAATTTGTCTCCAACGTTTCCCACGAGCTGCGGACGCCGCTCACCACGATAAAATCGTACTCTGAATCGCTTATTGACTGGGGCATTGCAGAGAAAACACCGTCCCAGATCAAAAAGGATGTCAGCAAAATTTACGATGACTCCATTCTCATGGAGAAACTGATCGATGATCTTTACCTCCTTTCCAGCCTGGATGAAAACAGCATCAACCGGAGCCTGCATGTCGAAGCGCTGGATTTTGCCAGGCTCATCAAGCTGATTGTGGAGCGTATGCAGGACCAGACGAAGGCCAAAAAAATTCGCATGAGCTGTCACGTGGTGTCTCAGGTGCCTCCTGTTTATGCCGACCGCACGCAGCTCGACCGCATTGTCGTCAATCTGATTTCAAATGCCATCAAATATGGACGTGAGATGGGCGAGATTCAGGTCTATGTTGGCTTTCTGCGGGATGAAGTGTATGTCAAGGTCAAGGACGATGGCTGTGGCATTTCAGAAGAAGATCAGAAGCACATCTTCGAACGTTTTTATCGCGTCGACGACTCCCGTTCACGCCATAATGGGGGACGGGGCCTGGGCCTGGCCATTGTTCGCGAACTTGTGGAGCTGCATCAGGGGACGATCAGCGTCAGCTCGACCCTGACCCGTGGCAGTGAATTTACCGTCATGTTCCCCAGCGCTGCCAAGATGATGCGCAGCACCCTCTTTGATCTCATGCATAATGGCAGTGACGGATCCCGCCTGGCTGAAGCAGCGACCCGAGATCTCGAGGAACTTGCCCATAGACTCGGAATTGTGGCAAAATGGGCAAGCTTAAGTGAAGAAGATAAACACACACTATTGGCTAAGCTTGAACAGATGAACAAGCTTAAGGCCACAGCTACAAGCACGGGAGAGTAGGGTACAGACCAAGCTGGTGGCACTCCACTGCCTCCCGGATAAAGCAGTGACATCGCAGGCCAGGTCGGCCCCAAAGGTGGGGGAGACCGCCTTTTTGGCGTTTCGGACTTTGGGGCTGTGGCAAAATGAAGGAGACTTAACCCGTGAGCTCATATATCATCCGCGGCGGTAACAGACTGGAAGGCAAAGTGCGTATCGGCGGCTCGAAAAATGCTGCTCTCGGCATTATTGCTGCAGCCATGGCGGCTGACGGCCCCAGCGTTATTGAGAACCTTCCTGATGTCAGTGACATCAAGCTGCTCCTCAGTATCTGCAGCGAATTGGGCGCAGAGGTGGAAATGCTCGGCCCGGGGGAGGTCCGCATTGACCCGCGCAGTGTCCTGACCCATGAGGCCTGTATTGATCTTGTGCGCAAATTCCGTGGCTCTTACTATCTTCTGGGCGCTTTTCTCGGCCGCTTTAATGCCGCACGCATGTATCTGCCCGGTGGATGTGATCTGGGTTCTCGCCCCATTGACCTGCACATTAAGGGTTTTGAGGCTCTGGGAGCCCATTTTGAGATGGAACAGGATGGGATTATATCGCTGAGTGCAGATAAACTCGAGGGGGCGGGTATTTTCCTCGATCAGGTTTCGGTCGGTGCGACCATTAACATCATGCTCGCGGCGGTGCACGTGCCCGGGATGACCGTCATTGACAACGCGGCGCGTGAGCCGCATATCGTCGATGTGGCCAACTTTCTTAATGCGATGGGTGCGAATATCCGCGGCGCCGGTACGGATGTGATCCGCATTGAAGGGCGGCCTGTACTGCCCGGAAACATCAGTTATGCGATTATTCCCGATCAGATTGAGGCGGGAACTTATATGATGATGGCCCCGCTGACCGGCGGCGACATGCTCGTGGAGAATATTATTCCCAAGCATATGGAAACCCTCTCGGCCAAACTGGAGGAAATGGGCGCTGTCATCGAAGAGGGCGGCGACTATATCCGCTGCACGATGCCGGAAGGCGTGCCGCTTCGTGCGGCCAGCTTTAAGACGCTGCCTTACCCGGGCTTTCCCACGGATCTCCAGCCCCAGGCTGTGACCTTGCTCTGCAAGGCTCAGGGGACGGGGCGCATGATTGAGAATATCTATGAAAATCGTTTTCAATACATCAGCTACCTGCGCCTCATGGGAGCCAACATTATCACCTCGGGTAAACTGGCTGTGGTTCAGGGCGGATCCGTCTTACACGGCGCTCCCGTAGAGGCCCGTGACCTGCGCGCAGGAGCAGCGATGGTCATGGCCGGACTCATGGCTGAAGGCGAGACGACGGTGCAGAATATTTACCCTATCCAGCGTGGTTACGAGAACTTTATTGATAAACTTCATGCCATCGGAGCGGATATAGAGGAAGTCGGGGCTGCGGGCAGCCGGCCTGTCTGGTAAGCCATGAGCGGACTTTTTTGCTGTGCTCTGCGATCCGGTTCGAGTGGCAACTCCACGCTTTTTTCCGGCCCTGATGGCCGTGTGCTTGTGGATCTGGGCATCAATGGCCGGAGCTTCGTATCGGCTCTGCAGGAGATTTCTTTTCCCGAAGATCTGATTCACACGATCAACGGCATTCTCGTCACCCACGAGCATCGCGACCACATCGCCGGCCTTGGGGTCATTATGCGCCGTTACAAGCTGCCGGTTTATATGAACCGCAAAACCTTTGAGGCGGCTGCCCAAAGCCTGGGCAAGGTGGATTTAAACCTGATCCATCTGATATATCCCGAAGAAGCCTTCGAACTCGGCGGCTTCCATATCACGCCCTTTCGCACTTCACACGATGCAGCGGATCCCATGGCCTATACGCTCGAAAACGAGCAAGGCAAGGTAGCGATATGTACGGATCTGGGTATCATGCAGGAGCACATCATGAGTCACCTCAGAGGCTCACGTCTGGTTTATATTGAAGCGAATTTCGAGCCGCAGCTGCTCGCCGGTGGCCCTTACCCCGCCGCCTTGAAAGCGCGCATCCGTGGAGAGCGTGGACATCTCTCCAACGAGGATTGTGCGCGGGTTTGCGCCGATCTCATTCAGGGAGGGACGGAACAGTTCATGCTCTCTCATCTCTCCCGGGAAAACAATTATCCGGATATGGCGCGTCTGGTGGTGCGGCAGGGGTTGGAAGCTGTCGGCGCTCTTGAGGATCGTGATTATCGCCTGGACGTTTCGCGGCGCTACAAGGCTTCAGAGCCTGTGCAGCTGGATTGAGGATCGGAGCGGGAGAGAACGAATGCCTTTGGAAATCAGTATTGTCTGCGCAGGAAAACTTAAAGAGAAGTGGCTCCGTGAAGCTTGCGCTGAGTATATGAAGCGCCTTACGCCCTATGCCCGGATCGAACTGCGCGAAGTCGCCGATGCGCCGGATTCTCTGGGGCCTTCTGAAGCCAGAGAGCAGGAAGCCGAGCGACTGGAAAAACAAATCCCTGCTCATGCTATGCTGATCGCTCTGGCCATAGAAGGAGAGATGGCATCTTCGGAGGACTTCGCGCGTCATCTCGATGCCGCTTTTACCAAAGGAGGCAGCCGCATCTGCTTTCTTATCGGCGGATCGAATGGCCTCGCCCCGCGTCTCCTTGAGCGGGCTGATCAGCGCTGGTCCTTGTCGCGGCTGACGTTTACCCACCTCATGAGCCGTCTTATTCTTCTGGAACAGCTCTATCGCGCGTTCAGGATTCTGCGAAACGAGCCTTATCACAAGTAGTGAGCTGCAGACGCTGGATCTTCACAGCAGTCACGAAATGGCAGCATGAAGAAGGAGTCACCATGGCCTTTTGGGAAAAATTCAAAAATCGTCAGCAGGGTCTGCGTCAAAGTAAAGAGCGTGGAAGCGAGAGCGGTCGATCGCTCAGGAATGACGAGGGGGCTGAGGCTCCCTGGCTTGTTGTCGGTCTGGGTAATCCCGGACGTGAGTATGAAAAAACCTGGCATAACCTCGGCTTCATGGTGATGGAAATTCTCAGTCAGCGCCACCATTTTCGCTGTGACCGTCTGAAATTCAAGGGCCTTGGATGTAAAGTTCGCCTCTATGGACAGGAGGTTATTTTTCTCCTTCCACAGACTTACATGAATCTTTCAGGCGAATGTGTGCGGGAATGGGCACGTTTCTATAAAGTTCCCCTGAATCGTATTCTTATCATCGTTGATGATTTTGATCTGCCTCTGGGAACTCTGCGCATCCGCGAACATGGCAGTGCAGGAACGCATAACGGCCTTCGTTCTCTTGTGGCCTGCCTGGGCAGTGAGCAATTCCCGCGTGTCCGCATTGGCTACGGCCCAAAACCGGAGCATATCGACATTGTCGACTTTGTCCTGCAGCGCATCCCGGAGGAGAAGGCTGAGACCTCCTTTGCCGCGATGTCAGCTGCAGCAGATGCTGTAGAACTTATCCTCAGAGAAGGCCCGGCACGGGCCATGAGCCGTATGAATGGCGAAGCGCAGAGGGCAAAGGCTCGTCAGAAGTCTGACAGGCTGGAGAAAAAGACGGCTGAGCTTGAAGTCCAGGCAGAGGGTCAAAAGGGTGAAAGCCATCAGGTCGAGGAGAGCTTCAGCATAAAGGAGAGCCAGGCAGGCCAGAGGAGCAGTGATGAAGGCGGAAATGAAAAGCGCTGATCAGTCGCAGGAAAATCTGCAGACACGTCTGCAGCAAGCTCTTCTCAGGGATGAGCGCCTGGCCGGGGCTGCCGGGCATTTGCGTGCTCAAAATAAGGGCCCCGTTAACCTCTCCGGACTGGATGACAGCGCCAAGATTCTGGCTGCTCTGACCCTTGCAGGAGAAGCTCCTCTGCTTTATGTGGTTCCGGATATTCTCCGTGCACGTCGTGCTCTCGAAGATTTCACTGCCTTGACGCAGAAAGGCGCGGCCATTTTTTACAGTCTGCCGCACGACTTTGTCGCCGCAGGCATCAAGAGCCGCGAGGCGGAGATGGAGCGGCTGATGCTGCTCTCCAGCTTCCTGCAGGGCAAGACCCGAGTGCTGATCGTCCCTGCCCCGGCTCTGGTAGAACTTCTGCCTCCTGTTTCGGCTTTCCGCGCTGCTGAAATTGAGCTTACAAAAGGTCAGGATCTGAACCGTGAGGCCTTCCTTGAGAAGCTCAGCGAACTCGCTTACGAGCGCTGCCGCAGCATAGAAACAGCCGGTCAGTTCGCCGTGCGTGGAGAACTCATCGACATCGGCCTGCCCCTGCTCGGCAGGGGCGAAGGAGGGATGGCTGATGGCCATGCTGGGACTGAGCTGAGCGGCAAATGTTTCGGCGTCCGGCTCTCCTTTTTCGATACGGAAATTGAGGATATTCGCCTGTTTGACACGGCCAGCCAGCGCAGCGTTCGCTCGGTCGAGGCTATTAAGCTGCCACCGCTGCGGGAGTGGCGTGTCACTGCAGAGGAACAGCGTTCTCTGGCTGCACGTATGCGGGAAGAAGGAGAAAAGGCCGTCCAGGAGATCCTCCGCCAGGGCGGCAGCCGCGCGGATGGGATGGAGCTCATGCGCTGGGTTGAAGAAGATGCCTCAGCTGTAGAAGAAGGCCTGCCGCTCGCCGGTGCTGCACGCTGGGAGCCTCTGCTCTTCAAGGAAGAGGCCTCTTTGCTGGACTATGGCAAACAGCTCGGCGCGCTGCTGGTGCTGGACGAAGCCTTCGCTCTGCGCAGCCGTTTGGATGAGTTTGAAGCGCAGTTTCATCTGGAGGCCGAAGAACTCCTGCTCAAACATAAAATTATGCCCTTTTCGCTTTCCCGCCACCGCGGACCAGCAGATGTGGCCAGATCGCTTGATCGCTATGGTCACACACTCACCCTCGCGCAGATTCCTTCTTCGGGCAACGGTCTCCCCGGAGGCATCACGCTGCAGGTGCAAAGCCACGCAGCCGATCAATATCGCGGTCACGAAAAACTGCTTTTTCAGGATCTCCGGCGCTGGCGTGACGAGGGCTGGAGCCTGGTGCTCTGTGCGAGCGGTGAAAAACGGCGGCAGCGTCTGCGGGAAGTGCTCAACGAGGAATCCCTTACCCTGCCGGTGGCTGATCTTGCCCTTAGTGACGGCTTTATCTGGCGAGATGCGCGCCTGGCCATTCTCGGCAATCGCAACCTCTTTGGCAGTGAGAAAAAAGCCCGCCGCAGGCAGCGTGACGGCGCTCCGATCACTCTTTTCAGCGACCTTGTGCCCGGGGAGTATGTGGTCCACGATATTCATGGTATTGGCCGCTATCTCGGCCTGGAGAGCCTGGTCAACGATGGGGTTCGCCGCGACTATCTGCACATTGCTTATGACGGAGAAGATTCACTCTATATTCCTGTCGATAAACTCGACGAGATTCAAAAATATATCGCGGTCGATGGCAAGAAGCCGAGGCTCAGCAAACTGGGCAGTCCGGAATGGGAAAAGAAGAAGGCTCGTGCCCGTGAATCCATCAAAAAGCTGGCCACGGATCTGGTTAAGGTCTATGCCAGTCGGCGCAAAGAGGTCGGTCACAGCTTCAGCCCGGATACGGTCTGGCAGGAAGAGTTTGAAGAAGCTTTTCCCTATACGGAGACGGAAGATCAGCTGCGGGCAATCGGCGAGATCAAGGCCGATATGGAGTCGCCCAAGGTCATGGATCGCCTGCTCTGCGGGGATGTTGGCTTTGGCAAAACAGAAGTGGCCTTCCGGGCGCTCTTCAAGTGCGTCATGGATGGCCTGCAGGGGGCCATGCTCGTCCCCACCACCGTGCTGGCACAGCAGCACCTGGAAAGTTTCACTCAGCGCCTGGAACACTTCCCCGTGCGCGTGCGCCTGCTGACGCGCTTTGTCAGTGGACAGAAACGGAAGGAGATTCTGCGCGATGTGAAAAACGGTGCGGTCGACATACTCATCGGTACCCATAGCGTGCTTTCCAAAGAACTGCAGTTCCGCAATCTTGGCCTGCTCGTGGTCGACGAAGAGCAGCGTTTTGGGGTCGACCATAAGGAGATGCTCAAAGCGCGCTACCCCCACGTCGATGTGCTCACATTGACGGCGACCCCCATTCCGAGAACTTTGCACATGTCGCTCTCCGGCATTCGCGATATTTCGTTGCTCGAGGAAGGACCTGAGGATCGACGCCCGGTTCAGACCTACGTCATGGAGTATGACGAGGGGATTATCAATGAGGCCATCCTTCGCGAAATATCCCGCGGCGGCCAGGTTTTTTATCTCTACAACGACACACGTAAACTGGCCGGAAAGGCGGCAGAACTGGCCGAACGACTGCCCGGCGCGCGTATCGCCTACGCTCACGGGCAGATGTCTGAGCGTCGGCTGGAAGAAGCGGTGAACGGCTTCGCCCGCGGAGACTTCGACCTTCTGGTCTGTACCACCATCATCGAGTCCGGCATCGACATGCCCAATGTCAACACGATTATTGTGGAGAATGCGGACCGGCTCGGCCTCGCTCAACTTTACCAGATCCGCGGCCGCGTGGGCCGCAGTGAGCGTCAGGCTTACGCCTACATCAGCTACCGCCCGGATCGCATACTCAACGAAGACGCACGCAAGCGTCTTGCGGCTATCCGCGACTTTACCGAACTCGGCTCCGGCTTTCGCATTGCCCTGCGCGACCTGGAAGTCCGCGGCGCCGGCAATCTTCTCGGAGGCGAACAGTCCGGGCATCTTGAGGCTATTGGCTATGATCTCTACTGCCGCATGCTGGATGAAGAAATTAAGGAGGCTCAGGGTCAGGCGGAAACATCTCGCCTGCCTGAGGAAGCCCTCATCGATCTGCAGGTCGATGCCTGGATTCCCGCGGACTTTATTGAGGACGAAGGTCAGCGCATGGATCTCTACCGCCGTGCCCTGGCCCTGCGCACGGATGAAGACTGGCACGAGTTTGTAGATGAACTGATTGACCGCTTTGGAGATCCGCCCCAGGCTGTGATGAACCTGCTGGATATTGCCCTCACCCGCGTTAAAGCGGCTGCTGCCGGTATCGAGCGGGTCGGACGTCAGGGGGATGACCTGATCTTCCAGTTAAAAGAGGATCAGGCCGCCAACAACGCCTTCCTGCATCTTCTGCAAAATGAGCGCGTTGCCGGACGTCTGCGCTTCTCTGCCGGGCGCAAACCCTTCCTCCTGCTCAAAGACGGGGCAAAGCCTCCGGAAAATATGGCGCTGGAGCTGCGCAAACTTTTTCTCGAAAGTTGAGAAGAGGCGCAAGCTGCTTTTTTCAGGCTGAGAGGGCTGGTCGGAATTTATTCGCGAGCTGAGGCGCATCAGAGGCAGGCTTCGCAGAAGCTCAGGATATCCTGATAAACCTCAGCTTTGATTTTACTTTCATGAAAGATTTCGTGACGTCCTTCATCATAGATTTTAAGCTTGAGCTGACGGCAGCCGTGCTTTTCCAGGTCCTTGTGGCAGCGCTTTGGGGCATAGCCGAAAAGGCCAAAGGGATCGTGTTTGCCGGAGATCACAAAAACAGGAAGATTTACGTCAATAGCATCTGCCCAGCCTTTGTGGCAGGCTTGCATGACAATGCTGCGGGTCGTTGCATTCAGCCCATTGGAGACTCTATGGCTGACCGAAGGGTCAGCGGCATAGGCTTTTTGATTTTCCCGATCAAAACTTAACCACGAAAGAGGAATACTGTTCCCGACAATCTTCGTGCCGCCGCTGTGTTTTTTCTCGTGAGGCAGGAGCAGTTGTCCGAAGGCCGGAACATGAACCGTGCCGCAGAGAATGAGGCCGGCAAGTTCTAAAGCGTTTTCTGCCGCCATAATCCGCGCGATCGCAGATCCCAGTGAATGGCCAAAGAGAATAAAGGGCAGGGCTTGCTCTCCCTGGGCAGGCGCAAACCTGGCCTTCATCAGCAGAGCGAGCTGGATACTGTCCCTGGGAATAAAATCGTCCGCCCCCTGCGGGGTCTGAGCGAAGATCCCGCTCTTGCCATGCCCGAGGTGATCTTCCCCGAAGACGATAAAACCCTGCTCCGCCAGAAATCGGGCTAGGGGATTATAGCGGCCGATGTACTCATTAACTCCGTGAACCAGCTGAATCAGGCCGCGGGCGTGGCTTGCGGAAGCTTCCGCCTCTTCTTTCATCTCAGCTGTTACAGCTTGCTGCCAGAGCATGGCGTGGATTTGGGACTTCCCATCAGAAGAGGGGTAATAAAATTCACTCGTTAGAACAGGCATAGTGATCCTTCCTTATGCTTCTTCAAGAAAAGCCAGAATGCGACGATAAAAACGCGAAATGACCACGTCGCTGTCGCTGTAAAGCTCGTGCTTGCTTGCGGGAAAAGAAACAAACTCAATCCGGATTTGTTCTTTGACTTTCTGAATAAAGGCCTCATGGGCTTTGTTGTCGACCATCCTGTCCAGCCCGGCCTGCAGCAGCAAGATCGGTGTTCTGATTCTGCCGGCCTCTCGCAGAGCCTTCCGCGTTGCCCGGATGCTGGCATAGACCCAGGCGCTTGTCCCCACCTGGGTGCGATAGGCCGGATCCTCGACTCTCATCTTAAAATAGGTGATATAGCGTTCGTAGGAGAGGCAGTTGCTGTTCTCAAAATCGGGGACTTCATCAAAGGGCTTTAGCGTAGGGGCAAGCGATTTACCGCCCCGGAAAAGCTTTCTCAGGCTCAGCCAGAAAAGAATGGGCAGCTCCTTATTCCCCAGCTTCATCTTCAGCATGGGGGCGCAGAGAATGGCTTTTTTGAAATCTTCCGGATAACGTTCAAGATAGAGGGAGGTAATCGCGCCACCCATGGAGTGGGAGAAAATATAAGCTGGCACCGAGAGACGTGAAGAGAGCGGTTTGACCAGGCGCTCAACCAGGGCCTTAATGTCTTTTACATAAAGATCATAGCTCTCAATATGGACCAGGTCAGGATTGTCAACTTCGCGACCGGAAAGGCCGTGTCCGCGAAGCTCGGGAAAGACAAAGGCGTAGCCGGAGTGGGTGAGCAGAGAGCAAAATTCATAATATTTGGCAAAAAACTCGCCAAAGCCATGAATAAAGAAGACTATCCCCCGGGGTTTATCCGGGCAGGCTGTGTAAACGTGCAGTTTCATGCCGTCAAAGCTTTGAAAATCAAAGCTCTCCACCTTATTGAGCCAGCTCTTCAGCTCGCTTCCGAGAACCTTTTCGTAATCCTCTGCCGGGATAGGAATGGTGAGATCACCAAAGTTAAAGACTGATTCAGAATCCTCTTTACACTGCATCACTTTTCCTGCCTGTTTTCAACGGTTGAAAGCCCTCTGTTCATTCACTATTATGATATTTAGTGTTCAGAGAGATGTAAAGCTGCAAAGAGTAAAAACAGCTGGATTTCATTCTGGTCCATTCAGAGCAGCGAATAAGAGGTGTTTTATGCAGAAAAAAATGGCAGGAGCAAAAGTCGGCTATGGCGCGGGACGACGCCTGATGTATGGTATGGCCGAGTTTTTTGGTGGCGGCGCTTTCGTGGTCATCAACACCTTTTTTACGGTTTTCCTCATCAAAGCTTTGGGTGTTCCGGCAGCTCTTGCCGGACTTGTCCCTCTTCTCGGCCATTTCTGGGATGCGGTGACCGATCCCATGATGGGCAATATCACGGATCGCAGCCAGCATCGCTGGGGTCCTAAACGCTTCTATATTCTGATCGGTGGCTTTGCTTCGGTACTCACCTTTATCCTCATGTGGGTCCCTCTGCCTACGCATAACAACACGGGACTTTTTCTCTATTATGCTCTGGCCTGCGTGCTCTTCTCGACCGCCTTTACCATCCTCATGGTGCCCTACAATGGCCTTTTGCCCGATATGATCGACGACTATGGCCGACGGGCACGTTTTTCCAACGCCCGGACGATCTGGTCAACCATCGGAGCCATGGTTTGCGGCATTATCCCTACGCTGATGATCAAAGATACGACCCAGGCCGCCGCTTATCTGAAGGTTGCCATGGTCTTAGGGGCTTTCTTCCTCCTCAGCACCCTGGTGACGTTTTTCAGCACCTGGGAGGAACTCAAAGAGCCGGTCCAAAGCAAGCTGAGCGAGAGCTTTGTGCAGGCCGGGAGTACCTTGCACAACAAGTCCTTCAGGCTCTTCGTGGGCATTTACCTGGGCGGCCAGTGCGGCATGGATTTCGTCTCCGGCCTGGCCCTCTATTATGTCGATGACGTGCTCAACGGCTATGGCAACGGCTATTTTATGTATCTGATGGGCGTCCTCCTGCTTTCGCAGCTCATCGGCATGATCTGCTGGGGCCCCGTCATGGTTAAAAAATCCAAGAAATTTACCGTTCTTGTGGGCGGGCCGATCCGCATTGTGGGGACCCTGGCGCTGCTGGCCTTTTCCTATGAAGGTGCGCCCCTTGTGCCCGTGCTCCTCTGCACCGGGCTGATTGGCATCGGTAATGCGGCTACCCTCACCAGCATTTTTGCCATTCTCTCCGACATGGCCGATGTGGATGAGCTGATTACCTCAGAAAGGCGACCCGGGGTGGTTTCCGGCATGGCCACCTTTGCCCGGAAAATCTCTTCCGGCCTTTCCGCCTCGGCCATCGGCTTTCTCCTGAGCGCCGTGGGCTACGATGAAGTTCTGGCCTCCACCGGTGCAAGACAGGCCTTGTCGACCCAGCGCGGCATCGTAGGCATTTTCATCCTCGTCCCCACGATCCTGGTGCTCGTCATGTTGGTCTGCGGGATTTATTTCCCGATCACCGGCAGGGAATTTAAAGTTGTGCAAACCGAAATCGCCCGCCGCAAAGGCGAAAATTCAAGCCCGACCAGCGAGGAAGAAAAACGCATCTGTGAAAAAGTCTGTGGCCTGCCCTATGACAACCTGTGGAACAAAGCCAACACCCGCCTGAAAAAATAATGATTTTTTATTCATTTGCCTCAGACAAGGTGGCCAGGATTTCTTCGTAGCCGACGAGGGTGACGTTCCCCAGCTGATGGGCTTTATCTTGACACCCATTGGTAAAGCCATTTTTGGCGAAGAGAAAATAATGAGTCCTGGGGATAGAAAAAAGCTGACTTCGCCGGATTAAGGTTTCCAAAACTTTCAGATCAACTTTTTCGTGAGTCCATTTACATTCTGCGAATATGGCGGTCGATTTATTCTCAAGTCCCATGATATCAATCTCTTCTTGCTGTCGCGTTGTGGAGTTTGTTCCCCACCAACGTCCCAGAGAGTGAAAGAGGATAGGGGATTTTCCGGATAAAAGGAGTTTCCAGAGGTATTCCTTACAAATTTCTTCGAACACAGAACCCATGTAGTCGGGCAGGTATGGAGCAATACGTTGATAAGCGGGATCGACAGCGCCGCGGGATATCAATGAACTGTTATTCAAAATAAAACGATACCAGAATCGAAAAAGAGGATCGATAATGGAATAAAGCGATTTTCGGGAGGACTTTTCCCCGTACGGCGTTTCCTTCTGAATAAGGTCTAAATCGATGAGCTGGCGAAGATAGGCGGCGCAAACACTACTGCTCTCACCGATTTTTCCGGCGATTTCGCTTAAGCGAGTTGCTCCTCCTGCGATTGCGGACATGATGGCAGTGTAAAGGGCAGGTTCTCTGACCTCCTGTTTGAATAAATTTACGGGCTCATCAAATAGTAGGGCTGTCGGATTTAAAAAATTGCTTTTGATATTTTCTTCCAGACTTCGCAGGGGGTCTATTTGCAGAAGGTATTGTGGGGTTCCTCCCACCATTCCGTAGGCGATGGCCCGATCTTCAGGCGGCATGGGTCGCAGATAGTGACAGCATTCTTCAAAGTTCAAAGGAAGAAGCTTCTTTTGCCATGTTCGGCGTCCGTAGAGGGGAGATTTGTAAGCTAAGACCTGGTCTTCCATATAGGCCATGGATGACCCGCAAAGAATAAAAAACAACTTTGAACGCTGATGGTATTCATCAATCAAACGCTGCAAGGTGGAGGCCAGACTTTTGTCTGCTCTGGCGACATAAGGATATTCATCAATGACCAATATCAGGCGATCTTTTACTGAAAGAGAGAAGAGATATTCCAGCGCATCCTGAAACGTCGAGAACTGGCTTCCGGCAGGAAAGTTTGGCAGCGAGTCACGAATGCAGCGATTGAAATTATCCAGATTCTGTTTGGCATTAGACTCAACACCCATGAAATAGATGGCTTTTTTATCCAGGATAAATTCGCGGATCAATGACGTTTTTCCAATGCGGCGCCGGCCATATAAAACCAGGAACTCAAAATTTTCTGAAGTAAAACGTTGGTTTAGCTCCTGAAGCTCCTGCTCACGACCAATAAACATAAGGCACTCCTTATAGCTAAGATATACTTTACTAAAGTATATCTTAGCAAAATACAATCTGCAAGGAGCAATTTGCGAACCAAACCCACCTGAAAAAATAACGATTTTTACTGCTATCTCCGAGCTTGATTCGGAGCTTTAACAAGGGTTGTCTCAAAAGAGCTGGCCCTTTTTTCTTTGCCCTGACTCTGCGGCTCCAATTACTTTACAGGCTTCACTTAGGGCTCTTACTCTGAAGAAAGGACAGAGGCTGCTATACTATGAGATAAGAAAAACAATAAAAAGAAAGCAAAGAAAAAAGGAGCGAAAAATAAGATTTATGAAAATTGTACTTGGCGCTGATCATGGCGGTGTATTTCTTAAAAATGAGATCGCAGAAAGACTTAAAGCCGAAGGACACGAACTCTACGACGTAGGCGTTCATGAGGAAACTCGTGTGGATTACCCGGATAAAGCTGTCGAAGCCTGCCGTATGATGCAGGAAAAGCAGGCGGATTTTGTGATCCTCTGCTGCGGCACAGGTCTGGGGATGAGTATGGCCGCGAATAAGCTTCCGGGGATTCGCGCAGCCTTACTGGCGGATAGTTATTCTGCCCGTATGGCTAAAGAACACAACAATGCCAATTGCCTTTGCCTGGGTGGACGCACGGTGGGTATCGAAAAAGCCATGGATATGCTGAAAGCCTATATGGGAGCATCTTTCCAGGGTGACCGTCATGCCCGGCGTGTCGCGAAGATCGACGCCCTTGCGGCAAAGTAAAATAGAAAATCGGATAAGCCTCAAAACTTTCCGCCAGGTGAGTCTATGCCCTCTAAAGAACAAAAGGAAAAAAATAACTCCGTCCAGGAGCAGATTCAAGGTGAAAAAAGGAAGCCGGCACGACGCATGCCCTTAATTGTGATGCGGGGGAACGTCTTTTTTCCAGGCACTCATATGGGCTTTGAAGTGCAGCGCAAGGCCTCTGTGGCTGCGGCCAAAGCAGCCATGCGCAGTAAAAACCAGCTGGTCTTTCTCTGCACACAGAAAGATGAGCAAGAGGAAGAAATCGTTCCCACGGAGCTCTACGAAGTCGGTGTCGTTGTTCGCCTCGCCCAGATCGTCGAGGAGGGTGACGGCGTCCTCAAGATTATGGCTGAAGGGCTCTATCGCGGACGTACCCGCACGATCAAAAAGGAACACAGTTATTATCTTGCCACGGTCGAGCGCGAAGACAATCTGCCTGTTCCCCCGAAGGACAAGCTGGAGCTTGAAGCGCTGCGCCGCCAGACGCTGGAACTCTTCGAAGAATATGCTGTACTGAGCAGCCTCGTTTCGCCGGAAACGGTTGCCCTGGCGAAAAACACGAAAGATCTGGATGAGCTTGCCGACATGGTGATTCTCTCGCTGCTTCTGAAAGTGGAAGAACGGCAAAAACAGCTGGAGTTTCTCAACATCAGGGAGCGCATGCAGGATCTGGTGCAGCTTCTGGCTCGTGAAACAAAGCTGGCCGGCCTGTCCCGCAACATTGCCATGAAAGTTCACGAGACGATGGATAAAAATCAACGGGAGTATTTTCTCCGAGAGCAAATCCATCAGCTCCAGGCGGAACTTGGTGAGGACGAAAACAGCGATGTGGCCGAACTCAGTAAGAAACTCAGGGAGAAAAAACTGCCGGAAGAAGCCCGGAAAAAGCTGGAAAAAGAGATTGAGCGTTTTTCACGTATGCCGGAAAACTACCCGGAAAGCACGGTTCAGCGCAACTGGATCGAATGTGTTCTGGAACTTCCCTGGGGCAAGATGGATGAAGAAGATCTGACGCTCGACCGGGCCAGGAAAATTCTGGATCGCGATCACTATGGGCTGAAAAAAGTCAAAGAGCGTATTCTCGAATATCTTGCGGTACGTGCGCTGCAGGTCAAAAGTGGAGACGGTACGCTGAAAGGCCCTATTCTTTGCCTGGTCGGTCCTCCTGGTGTCGGAAAAACCTCCATCGCTCATTCCATCGCCGAAGCCCTGGGACGCCGCTATGTCCGCATGTCGCTTGGTGGTATCCGTGATGAGGCGGAAATCCGCGGCCACCGGCGCACTTACATCGGCGCCATGCCCGGTCGGATTCTACAGGCGATGCGCCAGACCGGCTGTGATAACCCGCTTTTCCTCCTCGATGAGGTGGATAAACTGGGTTCAGATTACAATGGAGACCCCTCTTCGGCTTTGCTTGAAGTTCTTGATCCTGAGCAGAACAATAATTTCCGCGATCATTATGTCGAGTTTGCCTACGATCTTTCGCACGTGCTCTTTATCACAACGGCCAACGTGCCCTGGGATATCCCGCAGCCTCTACTTGACCGCATGGAGTTGATTGAGGTTTCGGGGTATACCGAAGAGGAAAAAATCGAAATTGCCCGCCGCCATCTTTTGCCCAAAGTCATGAAGCAGCATGCCCTCAAAACTTCTCAGCTCAGTATGACGCGCGCTGCTATAGGCCGGGTGATCAGCTGGTACACGGCGGAGGCCGGCGTGCGTCAGCTGGAACGTGAGCTTGCCCATGTCTGCCGACGTGTGGCGGTCAGGATTGCTGAGGGAGAAATCGAAAAAATCAGACTGGGAGTTGGCGATATCGAAGGCTTGCTCGGCAAACGCAAGTTCCATTATGAACATGCGGACCGAGTTGACCAGGTGGGAGCCGTTACCGGCCTGGCCTGGACAGCTGCCGGTGGAGATACCCTGAGCGTCGAGGTCAATGTTGCTCCCGGCAAGGGCAAGGTGGAGCTTACCGGTCAACTCGGCGAAGTCATGCGGGAATCGGCCCTGGCTGCGCTGACTTTCCTGCGCACCAGAACCAGGGAGCTGAAGATACGCGAAGATTTCTATGAGTGCTGCGATGTGCACATTCATGTTCCTGAAGGCGCTGTACCCAAGGACGGGCCTTCGGCAGGTATTACCATGGCCACGGCTCTTGCATCGGCATTGTCGGGCCGTCCTGTGCGCCATGACATCGCGATGACAGGGGAGATCACCCTGCGCGGACGTGTGCTGCCCATCGGCGGACTAAAAGAAAAATCCGTTGCGGCCAGGCGTGCCGGAATCAAGCATATCCTTATTCCCAGGGATAATCTTCGCGATCTGGATGATGTGCCGGCAAGTGTTCTGAAAACTGTTAAATTTACCGCTGTGCAAACGATGGATGAGGTTTTGAAACTGGCGCTTCTCCCGGAAGCAAAGGTTAAAACGCCGGCGGCCCTGAGCGCTGAAAAAGAGACGGAGCAAAGTAAGGCAACGCTTGCTGAAAAAAAGAAGTCGGAGGAAATTTCCTCAGATAGAACAGCTGTTAAAGATCAGCATTGACCAGAAAGGAGCAAAACATGGAGAACTTCGAGAAGCTAGGCTATTTTTATCTGGGCCAGGAACAGACCGGCGACGGGAGGGAGGGAGCCCCGCTGCTCATGTACCCGTCGTCTCATCTCACCACGCATGGTTTTTGCGTCGGCATGACGGGTTCAGGCAAAACCGGCCTGTGTATCGACTTGCTGGAAGAAGCGGCGATTGACGAAATTCCCGCCCTGATTATCGATCCCAAAGGGGATATGGGCAATCTCTGTCTCAGTTTTCCTGAACTCTCCCCCGCGGACTTTCGCCCCTGGGTCAATGCGGATCAGGCGCGCAGTGAAGGCCTCAGTGTGGAAGAAAAGGCGGGTGCTCTGGCTGCTCAGTGGCGGCAGGGTCTGGAAGCCTCCGGTCAAAGCGGCGAACGCATCCGCCTGTTGCGCGAGAAAGCCGATATCACGATCTTTACTCCCGGCAGTAACAGTGGTGAACCCCTTTCCATCCTCAGCCTGCTTTCGGCGCCTCCAGAGGCGACGCGCGAGGACATCGAAGTGATGTCTGATCTTGTGCAGGGCGCTGCTTCGGGGCTGCTGGGTCTGCTGGGGCAGGAAGCCGATCCTCTGAACTCCCGCGAACACATCCTGATCGCCAATATTTTGATGAAGCTCTGGCAGGAGGGAAAGGATGTGACCCTTGCTGACCTCATCGGGCTAATGATCAAACCTCCCTTTGACCGCCTGGGTGTGCTGGATCTTAACAGCTTTTACCCGGAAAAAGAACGCACGGCTCTGGCCATGAGCTTCAACCGTCTGCTCGCTTCTCCCGGCTTTGCCCAGTGGCTCGTGGGTCAACCCCTTGATGTGGAAAGCCTGCTCTACACGCGCGAGGGTAAACCCCGCCTGGCCATCCTCAGCATCGCCCATCTCAGCGAAAGTGAACGCATGTTTTTTGTCACGCTGCTGCTCAACCAGGTGCTTGCCTGGATGCGCCGGCAGAGCGGTTCTGAAAGTTTGCACGCCATTCTCTACATGGACGAAATTTACGGTTATTTTCCACCCGTTAAAAATCCGCCTTCCAAAGAAGCGCTTCTGCGCCTGCTTAAACAGGGTCGCGCCTATGGCCTGGGGGTTTTACTTTGCACTCAGAACAGTATGGATCTTGATTACAAAGGTCTGGCGAACATCGGCAGTTGGTTTATCGGTCGCCTGCAGACAGAAAATGACCGCAGACGCCTGATAGAAGGTCTGCAGGGCGCCGCCCTCAGCTCAGGAGAAACTCTCTCGGCCAGCGAGCTTGAAGGCGTTTTGAGCGGACTGGATAAACGCTGTTTCCTGCTCCATGATGTGCATGCTGCGCACAGTGTTGTCTTTAAGACCCGGCACTGCCTCTCTTATCTCAAAGGGCCGATGAGCCGGGCCGATATCGTTCAGTTAAAAGAGCTTGGCCTCAGTGACCCGCTTGTGCCTGCCCGCAAACTCAGCCTGGGTTCAGTTGCAGATAGTGGGCCAGCTGCAGATGCCGGTTTCCCCGTGCTGTCCTCGCAGGAGACCGCAGCCCGGCTCAATCCTGTCACCACATTTAAGGCCGGGCAGAGCGTGGAGGGCAGCTTTCATGCAGGGGAGGCGATAAGCCCGGCGGCTTCTGCTCTGTCCACCACGACGCAAGGCGCGGGCAACGCTCAGATGATTCTCGCCGGTCTGCCCACAGAACTCTCCTCTTTCGTCCTGCCCGCCAAAGGATCAGGGCGTTTCGTCCCCATGCTGGGAGCCCTTACAGAAATTGCCTATAAAGAGGACGACAAAAGCATGACTGTTGAGCGGGAATTTCGGGTGACCGAGATCAGCAACGGTATTCTCCCGGTGGACTGGTCGCGCAGTGAGGTCCTTGACCTGAGTCCCGAGCGTCTGAGCCAAAACTTCCCTGCGGGAGCTCAGCTGCAGGCGCCGCCCCAGGCAGCTTACGATAAGGCAAATCTTAAAACCTGGTCAAATCAACTTCAGGATTACCTCTATCAGCATGCTTCTCTGAGCCGCTACAGCAGCCCGGACTACAAATGTTCTTCAGAAGCAGGAGAGTCTGAGCGGGATTTCCGTATCCGCCTGCAACGCGAAACACGTGAGCAGCGCGATGCCGAACTGGCTAAATTGGAAAGCCGATATCAAAAACGTCTGGCGTCGCTCGAGGAGAAGGTTCGCAAGGCTGAGCAGACGGTAGCCCGTGAAGAATCCCAGGCGGTAGACTCCAAACGCCAGGCCGCCATTTCCGTCGGAGCAACCATTCTCTCCGCTGTTATGGGCCGGAAAATGCTTTCCAGTACCACCTTTAATCGTGCGACCACAGCCAGCCGGGCTGCCTCCCGGGCGAACCGTGACAGCCATGACATCGGCAGGGCGGAGGAGACCCTGGAAGTCCGCCGTCAGGAACTTGAAGCGCTTCAGGAAGAGATGGCCGATGAGTTGCAGAAGCTTGGAGATCAGCTTGAGGCCAGAGCCAACAGAATTGAAGAAAAGAAGCTGAAACCTCTCAAACGGGATATTCAGATTCGTCTTTTCGGCCTTTTCTGGGAACAACGCTGAAAATAAATTTTTATTCGTTTGGGCGCGGGGCTTGTGTAGCTCCGCGCTCTTTTTTTTCGAAGCGCAGCAATAATATACACAGCCCGGAATAAAACGCGCAAAAGCCCTGAAGCTCTTCATTGCTAAGCGTGTACGCATCTGCTAAAGTTCATCTATAAACAGAAAAAGAAGGGGAGCTTATCGACAAAAACAGACGTTTGCACAGATTTTGATCGTTTGATGAAAATTCTGTTGCGTCAAGCTTCGGCTTTCTTTTTTTCTTGTCACCGGTTTTCCTTATCACCGGGATGGGGAGCAAACAGGAGGGATTCAGTGGTGGAGATATCAAAGCTGCACGTCTATTCTGAAATTGGAAAACTGCGTACGGTGCTCTTACATAAGCCGTCACGTGAGTTGGAGAATCTGACGCCCGATATCATGAAGCGCCTGCTTTTTGATGATATCCCTGATTTCGTCAGGGCAGGAGAGGAGTACGACGCCTATCTGGACATTTTTAAAAACGCCGGGGTTCAGACCATTTTTGTCGAAGATTTGCTGGCGGATACGCTCGATCAGGCGGGGTGCCGTGAAGATTTTCTGGAACAGTACCTGGGGAGCGGAACGTACAGTGCCAGACAGCTGGAAAAGCTCAAGCGCCATTATCTGGATTATGCGGACAGTCGTCAAATGGTGGAAGCCCTTATCCGCGGCCTGCGCAAAGAAGAAGCGCCAGATCGAGACCTGGCACTCTTTGAGGATCTGGGGGGCAAAGATAATCCGCTGATTCTGGACCCCCTGCCCAATCTCTATTTTACCCGCGATCCCTTTATTGTTCTTGGGAACGGTGTTTCCATCAGCAGTATGTTTTATCCGGCAAGACGTCGTGAGACGATTATTGCGGAAACGATCTTCCGCAGGCACCCGGACTTTGCCGGGAAAATTCCGCTCTACAGCCGTAACGAAGCCGACAGCTACATCGAGGGCGGAGATATTCTCATCCTGGGAGAAAATGTCCTCGCCATCGGACTGTCTCAGCGCACCTCTCAAACAGCCATCACACGGCTCGCAGAAGAATTGCTGCAGGCCGATGGCGATCGCAGACTGGAACATGTGCTCGCTTTTAAGATTCCGTCGACCCGGGCTTTTATGCATCTGGATACGGTCTTTACCCAGCTTGACCGGGATCTCTTCGTCGTTCATCCTGGCATTACCCAAACCCTTGAGGTGACGGATATACGCCTGGAGAATGGGCAGGTCTTCAGCGAAGATCTGGAGGGCAGTCTTGAAGATATCCTCAAGCGCTTCCTTGGGCTGGAAAAAGTTCGCCTCATTCCCTGCGGCGGAGGCAGTCCCATTGACGCCCAGCGTGAGCAGTGGAATGACGGTTCCAATACCCTGGCTCTCGCCCCCGGAGAAATTATCGTCTATGATCGCAATCGCGTCACCAATCGCCTCTTTGAGGAAGTGGGGTTAACGCTTCACAAGTTGCCCTCGTCGGAGATATCCCGGGGCAGAGGGGGCCCTCACTGCATGTCGATGCCCTTCTATCGGGATTTCCTCGACTAAAGGACCTCTTTTCACTCAAAAATTCAGGCCTGGCTGTTCTTTGGTTAAAAAATAGCGGCCAAACCCAGAATTTCGTTTATAATAGTAAAAAGATCTGAGAAAAGGCCGTTTGATCTGTGTATCAGCAGAGTGAAAAGATGAGCTGTGCTCGCTTTTTTCTCTGAAATTATCCATTCATTTAATGAAACAAGATTACTAAAAAAGAACAACAAAGGAGAACACCATGCCTGTCAATCTCAAAGGAAGAAACTTCCTCACCCTCAAAGACTTTACCCCCGAAGAAATTCATTACCTGCTGGATCTGGCTCACGACCTCAAAGCAAAAAAACGCGCTGGAATCAAAGGCGATTTGCTTGAGGGCAAAAACATCGTTCTGCTCTTCGAAAAAACCTCGACGAGAACGCGCTGCTCTTTTGAAGTAGGCGCTCACGATGAAGGCGCTAACGTCACCTTCCTGGGCATGAAAGATTCTCAGTTCGGCAAAAAAGAATCCGTAGAAGACTCGGCCCGAGTCTTTGGCCGCATGTTTGACGGCATCGAATTTCGTGGCTTCAAGCAGGAAACGGTGCAGTGCCTCGCTGACTACTCCGGTGTCCCCGTGTGGAACGGCCTCACCGACCTCTATCACCCCACGCAGATTCTCGCGGATGTCATGACCATTCAGGAATGTGTCCACAAGCCCCTCAATCAGGTCAAGCTCGTCTTTGTCGGCGATGCCCGCAATAACATGGGCAACTCCCTGATGATCGGTTCGGCCAAACTCGGCATGCACTACGTCGCCCTCGCCCCCAAAGAACTCTGGCCCTCTCAGGATCTGGTCAAAGAGATGGAAACCGTCGCAAAAGAAACCGGAGCCAAAATTGAGTTCTCAGACAAGATTGACGAAGCCGTGAAGGGCGCTGACGCCATTTACACCGACGTCTGGGTTTCCATGGGCGAAGAAGACAAGTTTGAAGAGCGCATCAATCTCCTGAAAGACTACCAGGTCAATCAGCAGATGATGGATATGACGGGCAACCCCGATGTGATCTTCCTGCATTGCCTGCCTTCCTTCCACGATCTCAATACGACGATTGGCATGGACGTTTATAAACGCTTTGGCCTCAAGGAGATGGAAGTGACTGACGAAGTGTTCCGCGGCAAACATTCTCGTGTCTTTGACGAAGCCGAAAACCGCATGCACACGATTAAAGCCGTCATGGTTGCCACCATTGGCCGATAAAAGGAGAATAGTCGCCCATGAAGCCCCAGAAAATTGTCGTCGCCCTGGGTGGCAATGCCCTCGGCAAAAGTGTAGAAGAACAAAAGGCACTCGTGGCCAAGACCGCGGTTCCCATTGTTGACCTTATCGAAGCAGGCTGCGACGTCATCGTCGCGCACGGTAACGGCCCACAGGTGGGGATGATTCGCCTCGCCTTTGAAAAGAGCAGTGATCAGCCGGTTCCTTTTGCGGAATGTGGCGCCATGAGCCAGGGCTATATCGGTTATCACCTGCAGAACGCTCTGCGCAATGAACTGGTGCGTCGCGGGCTTAGCAAAGCCGTGGGTACAGTGGTCACACAGGTCGAAGTCGATGAGCAGGATCCCGCTTTTGCGGATCCCAGCAAGCCTATCGGCAGCTTTTACAGCGAAGCTGAGGCTGAACAGCTGAGAAAAGCCAATCCCGACTGGGTCATGAAGGAGGACGCCGGCCGCGGCTGGCGCCGTGTTGTGCCCTCGCCCAAGCCCGTTGATATTGTGGAAAAAGAGCTGATTTCTGATCTGGTCAAGGCCGGTCATCTGGTCATCGCCACAGGCGGCGGCGGTATTCCCGTGGTTCGCCGTGAAGGTAAGCTTGTGGGCGTCGATGCGGTCATCGACAAAGATTTTGCCAGCGCCAAACTGGCTGAGCTTGTCCAGGCCGACAAATTGATCATCCTGACCGCCGTAGAAAAAGTGGCCATCAACTTCGGCAAGCCGGAGGAAAAGGGCCTCGGTCGTGAAACAGTCTCCGCCATGGAAGCCTATGCCGCTGAGGGGATGTTCGCCAAAGGCTCCATGCTGCCCAAAGTGCAAGCCGCCATTTCCTTTGTGAAGAGCGGCAAAGGACACGAAGCGCTCATCACTTCACTGGAAAAAGCCAAAGAAGGCATGGAAGGAAAGACCGGCACGACCATTGTCGAGGGATAAACGGTCGAAGCTTAAACGTGAGAAACGGCTTCAATCGCTAATAAGCTTTGGAGCGATTTCTTTTGAACCTTCCATAAAATGGGTCGAATGATTCATCAATCTCGTCGCACCTAAAAATGGAGCTGTTTCTTTTGAAACAGCTCCATTTTCATGTATCGCTTTGTGGAGTGCTGTTTTTTATCAGCGAGGAATTTCAATATGCATCGGCGAAGATTCAGGCAGGCGAATACCGTCGGCCTCCTGAATGGAGAGGCCTCTCAGAGCCAGATCTTCGGCAATGCGGCGGCGCTCCACATTGCGGCGTACCTTGAGGGTCGTGGTCATTTCCAGAGGTTCCTCGGTCCAGATAAAGGCTGTGACCGCCTTGTAAACAGGCATCTTGTGATTGACCTTGATCAGTTCTTCGCGCAGATAGCGGGAAATCTCGTCGTCGTCGCCACTTCTCAGCTCAGGCAGTTCGTGACGCAGAATTTTTAATTTGGCACAGATAATCACACTGCCGCGCTTGCTCTCCTCATCCCAGACGAAGGCTTCGTCCACGCCGGGAATCTTTTTGAGCAGCGTTTCAATTTCCTCAGGAAAGGCTTTTTTGCCATTAGAGAGGACCAGCATGCTTTTCTTCCGCCCTGTGATGGTGAGACTGCCGTCTTTCGCGATATAGCCGATATCCCCCGTGTGCAGCCAGCCTTCGCTGTCGATGGCCTCTGCCGTGAGTTCAGGGGCATCCAGGTAACCGAGCATGACATTGGGGCCTTTGACGAGAACCTCCCCGCCGTTCTCCCTGCTTTCGCCGCTGTCTTCGTCTGTTTCGTCAATACAGATGGACACGCCGGGCAAAGCCCAGCCCACCGTTTTAATTTTATTGCGCTGCAGGGTATTGCAGGTGACCACCGGAGAAGCCTCCGTCAGGCCGTAGCCCTGCAGGCACTTAATGCCGATATCGCGGAAAAACTCGTTCACTTTGGGGTCAAGGGCCGCGCCTCCCACGACAGTAAAGAGAAATTCACCCCCCAATTGTTCGTGGATGGTGCGAAAGATCAGGCGGCGCTTGTTGATGCCGAAGAATTGCAGAAAATTGGCCAGAGCAATGCCCCGGCGCAGCTTATCTTCCTTTTTCTGCTTGCGCACGGAGCGAAGAATCTGTCCGTAGATATTTTCGATGAGCAGGGGCACACTCATCATCAGTTGAATATGCCAGTCTTTCATATTCGCGCCGATGTAGCGCAAACCATCGTTGATGCAGATGGTCAGGCCGAGATACCAGAAGGTGAACATGCCCACGGTATTTTCGAAGCAGTGGTGCAGAGGCAGTACGGAAAGGGCGCGCATTCCCGGTGTGGTATTAAAGGTTTCAGCCGAAGCATGGGCGTTGCTGGAAATATTCCGCTGGCTGAACATCACGCCTTTGGCGCTGGAAAGAGTTCCGGAAGTAAAGACAATGCTGGCCAGATCGTCAGGCTTCGGGCGCAAAGCGTCCAGAGCAGGTAAGTCTTCAGTAAAATTGTGACGTCCCAGATCGAGAAGCTCATCAATACTGCACCAGAGCACTTCGTTTTTATGGATATGAAGCTCTGAAGATTTCTCCGTCTGGCCGTGAGCCTCCGTTTCGCTTCCGGAAAGCTGAGCGGCATGAGTTTGATCGGCACTGAGGGAAGCGGTGGAACTTGCAGGGCGACCTGTCCGTGCAGAGGAAAATGCCTGTCCTTCATGTCCGGAGGGCGTCAACGGAGATCTGGCGGAAGCAGCGGCTTTATCGTCCGCCTTATGGTCGGGGCTGAGGACCGTGACCAGCTTGCCAGCGGCTGCGCTCAGAGCGACCATGGGTGCCTTGACTGTCCTGACCAGCGTGTTTTGCCAGCTCTTATCGCTTTCCGCATTGGCGAAGGGATCCTCTTCTGAGCCATTTTCCTCCTGTTTCAGACTGACACAGAGTTCCAGTGACGGCAGAGCTGAAACAGCGGCCTCAGCCAGATCTTTATGCCGCTCTGAATAACAGAGCACATTGACCTTGCCGCGCCGCATAAGCTGGAGGGCCTCCTCATTGGGCAGCTGGTGATCCAGGGGAACCACGACGCCTATCCCTGTGACAGCAGCATTGTAGGCCAGAATCCAGGGATAGGAATTTTCACCGATCACAGCCAGGCGCAGCGGTCGCTGCCTGAGATTCAGGTGCTGCAGTCCTATGGCCAGAGAAAGCACATCGTGTCTCAGTCCCGCATAGGTCACATAGGAGTTGCGGCCACGTACTTTTTTTCTGTAGATATAGGCAGGAATATTTTCATAGCGACTGCCGACCTGATCAAGCAAATCCGGCAGGGTCTCCGCATAGGGCTGGGGAAAATGGCTTTTGCCGCTGTAAATCTTTGTTTTACTCATGAATTTCCTCGCTGATAAGCTTTTTTCTGGAGGGGCCTCCCGTGGATCACTCTGCGTTGAAGCGGCCTTTCCGGCAGCAGTCGATCAGAATGCCCTGTTCCGTGCCTCCCGTACCGCTCAGTTCAAGTCTCATTCGCCTGATCACCCCTGGCCGCCGACACACTCATACCGCAAGCCAGACACGGCGGCGCTTGAGGCTTCAGGGACTTATTTCAGAAGTTCGTAAAGTTCTTCGGCCTCTTCCTTGCGAACGCTTTCGCGGACGTCCTTTACGCGAATTCTACTCGTGCCCTGGCCGAAAGAAATCTCCAGAATATCGCCCGGCTTAACCTCCGACCCTGCTTTGGCCACGCGCTCATTGATCTTAATGCGGCCGAGCCCGGCCATTTCATTCGCGACAGTTCGCCGCTTGATCAGGCGCGATACCTTTAAGTATTTATCGAGACGCATTTTTTTCTTCCTTTTTGACTTCCTGGTAGAAAGCTTCCATCTCGTCCAGATTTAAATCACGCAAGGGCTGACCTGCTGCCAGAGCCTTACTCTCCATCCTCTCAAAGCGCCGAATAAACTTTTCATTGCTTTTTTGCAGGGCAATTTCCGGATCGATTTTGGCTTTGCGCAACGTGTTGACTACGGCAAAGAGCAGGTCGCCAGCCTCTTCTTCGCAGTGGTCATTCTCACCGGCAGCACGATGACCCAGTTCTTCTCGAAATTCCGCCAGTTCCTCGTCAATTTTCGCATCGGCTCCGGAGATGTCGGGCCAGTCGAAACCACAGTTGGCGGCCTTTTTCTGAACTTTGGCAGCGCGGGCCAGGGCAGGAAGGCTGGAGGGAACATCTTTTAAGGCGTCACTTTCACTTTGCAGTCCCTTTTCCTTCATTTTGTTTTTCTCCCAGGTCGCTAGCACTTCCTCGGGGCTGTCGGCATGGTCCTTGCCAAAAAGATGAGTATGGCGCGAGACAAGCTTGCGGCAAAGATGGGCAATGACATCATCGATCGTGAATTCCCCAGCTTCCGCTGCCATCTGTGCGTGAAAGATCACCTGTAAGAGAAGGTCGCCGAGTTCGTCAGCAAAACGCTCCGGAATACCGCTGTCGAGCGCATCCAGGCATTCCCAGGCTTCCTCGATGAGATTGCTGCGCAGACTCGCGTGGGTTTGCTTGCGATCCCAGGGGCAGCCCTGAGGACTGCGCAGAAAACGCATGATTTTCAGGAGTTCATCGAAACGGTATTGATCCTTGATGGTAAAACTGCTGTCTTTTAAATCGAACACCTCTTGCGCGAGGCTTTCAGACTTCATTTCCTCAGTTGCCCCCATTTTATTCGTATTCTCAGCTACCGCAGCCATTTCAGCCGCCTCAGCCGTTTTAGTTTTGCCAGATGCCGCAGTCATTTTTTCTCCTTTATATTTCCAGATGTCACAGCCACCTTGGTCACCGCAGATCAGCTTCCCTGGTTTTCATCATAGAGACGTATGGAAAAGCGATCGAAATGGCATTCCTCAGCAAATTGTTCGGGAAAAAAGCAGGTCTGGTGAAAATAAGCAAATTCGCGCGTGTTCTTACTGAGCCAGATGGGAAGAGGAACATTCATCTCCTTGCAGAGGCTAAGTAAGGCCGTGTCCAGCCGCTTGCTAAAGGGAGGTCCTCCGCTTCGCTCCGGCTCCAGTTCTATGGAGCGGATACCGATGCGCCGGTTGCCTGAGATGATACAGCCCTCCAATTTCACACCCTGCTGCTTCCTTTCTATTTCGATCGTTTCTTTTTTTTTGCAGACAAAAAGAACTCAGCTCATTTTAACACAAGCCTACAAAGGAACTTTGAGTATAACGACTGCGAGAATATTTCTCAAAAAGCTCGATCTGAATGGGAAGCCCGATCAGAATGAGCGGCAGGCCAGGGCTTCTCCCGTCTGCTCATCAAAAAAATGCAGTTTTGCCTTTTCTGCAGAAAGGAAAACATCTCTACCGGAAAGCAGGTCTTCGCAGGAAGGGGTCAGAACGACACATTTTTGTTCGTCGTTTTCGACATAGATAAGCTCGTCATCACCTAACATTTCCTTAAGCTTTATCTGTCCTCGCATAAGGGGAATTTGTTCAGTTTGTTCCGTACTGGCCGTTACTGGGGTGATGTGGATATGCTCAGGACGAACGCCCAGGATTATTTTGCGGCCCGTATAAGCTGCAGCTGACGAAGCTGCGAGTGAAGCTTCCAAAGGCATAAAATTCATCTCGGGCTTGCCAATAAAACCAGCGACAAATACATTCGCGGGCTTTTCGTAAAGTTCCTGGGGAGCCCCGCTCTGGCGAATACCCCCGTGATCCATCACGACCACGCGGGTGCCCAGGGTCATGGCTTCAATCTGATCGTGGGTGACATAGATAAAGGTGGTCTTCAGCTTTCGGTAGAGCCTCGAAATTTCTTCGCGCATCTCCACCCTGAGTTTGGCATCCAGATTGGATAAAGGCTCATCCATGAGAAAGACTTTGGGATGACGCACGATAGCTCTGCCCATGGCCACGCGCTGGCGTTGACCGCCGGACAATTCGCCGGGCTTACGATCCAGGAGGTTTTCCAGACCAAGGATTTCGGCGGCATCTTCCACCTGTTCCCTGATGAGAGACTTGCGAACCCGGCGCATCCTGAGGCTGAAGGCCATATTCTGAAAAACCGTAAGATGCGGGTAAAGAGCATAGTTTTGAAAGACCATGGCGATGTCTCTGTCGCGGGCCTCAACATTATTCATCACCCTTCCATCCATTTTAAGAAGTCCGGAACTTGCTTCTTCCAGGCCGGCAATCAGGCGCAGCAGGGTGGTCTTGCCACAGCCGGAAGGGCCGACCAGTACGAGAAATTCCTGATCCTGGATTTCCAGGGAAAGGTCATGAATAGCGGTGAAACCGTTGGGATACTGTTTCTTAATATGTTCGAGCTGAATAGTGGTCATGGGATTCCTTAAAAAATGAGAAAGACCCCTGTGGTCTTGCCACAGGGGTTGAGGGGAAAACTTATTTGTTGAGCAGGTTGTACTCTTCAATGGCCTTGTTGATTTTTTCAGCCATGGTGTTCAGCACTTTTTCCGGATCGATATTGTTGTTCAGCATATTCTCGATTTCGCCTTCGATAATCTGGCGAGCTTCGGGGAAAACAGAGATCAGGGCGCCCTGAGACTCCGGTGAGGAATCGTGCAGCTGGTCGATAGCGGTCATAAACTGCGGGAACTCTTTGATGTTTTCTTTGAAAACGTCTTCTTCATGAGCTTTTACGGTGATAGGGAAGTAGCCGGTTTGGGCATTCCAGTAAGCTTGAGAAGCGGGGCTGATCAGGAAGCTGATGAAATCCCACACGGCCTTTTCCTTAGCTTCGTCTTTGTTGTTGAGGGCCCAGAGAGAGGCACCGCCAATGGAGACGCCGCCGTCGGTTTTATCGGTCACGCTGGGGAGATAAGCCGTTCCGACTTCAAAGCGCTTGTCGACGTTTTCAAGGATTTCTTTCAGAGAGGCGGTAGAGGCGATGGTGAAGGCCGATTTACCAGCCACGAAGTCAGCGATGCCGGCATCAACGCGGCCAACGACAGGCGCATAGCCCTGGTCATGCAGATCCTTCCAGGCTTTGAGGATGTTGAGGGCGCCGCCGTTTTCATCAAAGACGACTTTGCTAGCCTTGCCTTCGCGGCCATTGCCGTTATCGACATAGTCGAGACCCTGTTTGCAGAGGAACTGTTCGAAGAACCAGCCATAGATGGAGAGGGAGATAGGTTCACCGGCGCCGCCTTTTTCGCAGAGATCTTTAGCCATGCTGGCGATTTCAGCAAACGATTTCGGAGCTTCCTTGATCCCTGCCTTATCCAGAATGTCTTTATTGTAATAGAGGATAGGGGTGGAGGAGTTGAAGGGCATGGAGTAGAGCTTCTTATCAACGGTATAGTAGGCCGCGATGTTCGGCTCAATCTGGCTGACATCATATTCGTAACGGTCGATGAGGTCCTGCATGGGAATAACCCAGCCGGAATCGATCATGAAACGGGTGCCGATATCGTAAACCTGAACCAGATCGGCGGCCATGTTGCCGATAGAGGCCGATTTCAGTTTGTTGATGGCATCGTCATAAGAGCCTTGGAATTCTGTGGTGACGTGAATGTTTTTGTCGTTTTCTTCGTTGTATTTCTTGACCAGAGCGTCGATCGCTTCGCCGTTCACGCCGCCCATTGAATGCCAGAAAACGATTTCTGTTTTAGCTTCTTCAGCGGCTACAGGAGCTACGCTGCAGAGCGTCAGGCCGAGCACGATCACGAGGACCGCGCTGAGAAGAGAAAGAAATTTGTTTTTCATCATTTTTTCCTTTCATCTGTTCTTTTCCAGAGATGTGATCTATGTCAGGCGCTTTGTGCGCTTAACACCTTACTTGGCTTAACCCTTCACGGCACCGTTAAACATGCCTTTAATCAATTGCTTCTGACCCAGAATAAAAATGGAGATGGAGGGCAGGATAATCAAAACGACACCGGCGATCATCATGGTGAGGGACTTGGAATCCACACTGTCGAGCATGCTGATGCCGATTTGCACCGTGCGCATTTTTTCGGAACTGGTGACCAGAAGCGGCCACATAAACATATTCCAGGCATTGATAAAGGTATAAACGGCCATGGCTCCAATGGCCGGCTTACTTAAGGGGAGGAGAATCGTGACAATGAAGCGAAGGTTACTGCAGCCATCCATACGGGCCGCTTCGTAGAGGGAGATGGGGAAGCTCTGGTAAAACTGGCGAAAAAGGAAGATGCCCATGGCGGAAGTGAGGTAAGGCACAATCAGGACTTTATAACTTTCCAGCCATTGCCAGGAGCTTACGGTCAGGTAATTGGAAATGATGGTGGCTTCACCGGGAATCATCATCGTGGCCATAATCAGCATGAACAGGCCATCTTTGCCTTTGAAGTCAAGAAAGGAGAAGGCGAAGGCAGCCAAAGAGCAGGAGATGATCTGCCCGCCCGTGATGGCCAGCGAGACGATAAACGAGTTGAGGATAAAGCGGCCCAGGGGCATCTTAGACAGAGCTGACGCGAAGTTCTCCAGAGTCGGCTGCTTCGGCAGCAAATTGAGATCCATGTTGAACAACTCACTTGAGGGCATAAAAGCAATGGATACGGCATAAAGAAGAGGAAAGAGCATAAATAAACCGCAAATGAGATTAAGGATCAGGAGCGGAAAGGAGTGCCGTGCTTTCCTTTTCTGGAGCTGTGGGATATTTTTTTTTGCTTGCGACATGACGTTCAAGTCCTTTTCTCGGGTTATTTCGATTCTTTTTTAGGGCTGTTATTCTTGTTTTCCGAGCGGAACATCAGCAGGGTGAGAATAAAAATGATAAAAAAGAGAATCACTGATTCTGTGGCGGCTGTGCCGAAACGGAAATTGAAGAAAGCATTGCGGTAAATCGAGAAAACGATGAGGTTGGTGCTTTCGCCGGGGCCTCCGGAGGTCAGGATCTTCACCTGGCCAAAAGACTGGAAGGCAAGAATAATGTTCACGACCAGCGTGTAAAAGAGGATGGGACGCAGACTGGGCAGGGTGATACGGAAGAGCTTCTGCCATTCGTTCGCCCCATCGACTGAAGCTCGCTCATATAAGGTTTCATCAATGGTGGTCAGACCGGCGGAGAAATAGAGAAAGTTAATGCCAGAATTGAGCCAGGCGGTGAGCAGAGCTACGCTGAGCAGAGCGTAGTGGGGATCCTGAATCCAGCTGATATTCAGACCGAGGAGCTTATTGACGATACCGATGGTGGGATCCAGCATGAGACGGAAAATCATCGCTGCCGAGGCCGAAGCAATCGACATGGGCAGGGCGTAAGCCGTAGAAAAAAAGCGAATGCCGGGGAAGGATTTCTGGCAGAGCAGGGCGTTGAACAGACCCATCAGCATGCTGACCAGGACGACAATAAAGACAAATATGAGCGTGACTTTGAGGCTGTTGTGGAAAGAGGCAGATTGTAATACTTCTCGGTAATTGTCCAGGCCCACATAGATTTGCGCCTGACCCAGATTGTTCGTTTTATAGAGACTGAGATAGATCGTCTTGGCGAAAGGATAAAAGAGAAAGACGCCGAAGAGTGCCAGACAGGGCAGGACGAAGAAATAAGCAGAAACTCTTTTCCAGGTTCTCATGCTAGACCGACGCTTTCTCTTGATTATGGCTCGTTTCAGCGGGACTGGAGCTAAGTGAGGAAAACAGATTTTCCTCGCTTTGCGAATCGAACGCCAAAGCTTTGACCAAGTCGAAACGCAGGCCAATTTCCTGGCCGCTGAAAAGCTTATAGTTCACAGGACTCAGCACGGTGAGCCGGGAGTGCTTATTTTCGGTGTAAAGAACCATCTTGGCTCCGAGAAGCTCACGGGAGATGATTTTCACGCGCATGTCTTCCTGTCCGTTCGTGGGCACAAGCCTTATGTCTCCAGGGCGAACGCCCAGAATAAAAGGAGCTTCGGAAAAACCGCGTTGCGCGAGTCGCTCTCCCTGCTGATTTGTGAGGCGAAGGATTGATGGCCCCGAGATAAGCTGGTAGGCGTCGGGACGTTTCAACATATTCACTTCAAGAAAATTGATGGAGGGACTGCCAATAAAGGAAGCAGTAAACATGTTGGCAGGATGTTGATAAAGCTGAGAAGGACTGTCCACTTGCTGCACTTTTCCCCTGTTCATGACGACAATTTTGCTCCCCAGGGTCATGGCTTCCACCTGGTCGTGGGTGACATAGACCACCGTTGTCCCCAGACTTTGATGCAGGCTTGCGATGACCCTGCGCATCTGTTCCCGCAATTTGGCATCGAGATTAGAGAGGGGCTCATCCATAAGAAATAAATGGGGATCGCGCACAATGGCGCTGCCAATGGCAACCCTCTGTTTCTGTCCTCCGGAAAGCTCGGCAGGACGTCGGCTGAGCAGGCCGGAAAGCTCTAAAAGTTCGGCCGCTTGCCGCACTTTGGCGTCCAGTTCCGTCTTCTTCAGCTTGCGAATGCGCAGGGGAAAAGCGATATTTTCATATACTGTCAGATGAGGATAAAGCGCATAATTTTGAAAAACCATGGCAAAGCCACGCTGCTGTGGACTGAGCTGATTGTAGAGCTGTCCTTCAAAATAAAATTCACCGTCAGTGATTTCTTCCAGCCCTGCCAACATGCGCAAGGTCGTCGATTTGCCACAGCCGGATGGTCCGACGAGAACCACAAAATCTCCCTTATCAATCGTTAGATTGACATCGCTGACGGCTTTGCTCCTCTGCTTGTCATAGCTTTTACCTAAGTTTTTCAGTTCAATAAACGACATGCTTGATCTCCGGGGCTCTCTTCTGAATGATCAAAGCCAGTGTAGCAAGCAGAGATTAACGGCAAGTTTGATGCAGGTAAAAGATTGCAGCTGAGGGGGAATCCATAAAGACCAGGAACAAACCTTTGCTGGAGTAGGGGAAAAGAAGCCAACTGGCCACGGATCAGCCCTTTGTCAGGGTCTTTCCTGCGATGCATAAAATATGTCAGTACAGTGCTGTCAACAGGTTTTGCGTTAAATGGATGTGAGAGCTGCCGTGTATTGGTGCAGAAGGCATCGTGTGGTTTAAGCAAAATGATTCTCTCTCGATTTGACAAGAATTGAACCTTCTGTCAGGATAAAAAAAGGAATGGTACGTTGTTGGATGGCGTGCCGCCTATAAGTTTTATCTGCAGATCACCATCGAACAGAGAGCTTGTGTTTCGCCTGATGTGACGTTTCAGAGGCTGAAAAGAGAGGTCTTCCTGCAGAGTTTTATAGCAAAATCCCAAACAAAAAGCATCACAACCATCGAATTTACGAAAGCGGAGGCTTAGTTAACTATGGGATTTTTTCATAAATTTCATAAAAAAGAAAACAAAAGCGTCCAAACTCGCGATGTCTTGTGTCAACCTTCGGCGATCTCCAGACTTCTTGCGTTTTTTGGATTACAGCCCATCGAACTTGGACGTATTCTCCTGGGCAGTATGATCATGGCTTTTGCTCTGGTCAATATTCATGCGCAGTCCAGAATTACAGAAGGCGGCGTCATTGGCCTTGTCCTTTTTGCGGATCGCGTTTTTGCTCTCGAACCCTCTATTGTCGCGCCCATCCTGGACGCCTTATGTTACGCTCTGGGCTTTGGTCTTATGGGGGCGGGCTTCATTAAAAAATCAGCTATCGCGACCTGTTCAATGGCTCTTTTCCTCAGGCTTTTCGATTTCATCGGACCCGTACTTCCCAGCCTTGATGGATTTCCACTGATTGCCGCGATTTGCGGCGGCCTGCTCATCGGTCTTGGCTGTGGCCTCGTGGTCACACAGGGAGGTGCTTCCGGCGGGGACGATGCCCTTTCCATGTTTATCAGCCGCAAGTTTCAGCTTTCCCTCTCTGTCTCTTACGTGCTGGGAGACTTTGTGGTTCTCCTGCTCTCGCTGGCCTACATTCCCTTTAACCGCATCATCTATTCGCTCCTGACCACCATTGTGTCCTCCCTCATGGTTGGACAGGTCGAGCTTCATTTTTCCCGACTGGCCTATGCTCCGGGGGAATCCTAGCTCCGACAAAGAATAGTTAGCTGACGGGTGACCTTTGCATAATAGCGATGGATCTTATCGTCTATCTCCTGTAGCTTAAGTAAATTACAGGTAGAATGACAAAGTTCTGCTTGACAAAATGTGAAGCATTTAGTTAATTTATATAAAAGAGCGTGCAAATGCTCAAAAAATGAAGGAGGAGCGTGTAAACATGAAAAAGTGCACAAGCCTCTTGGCTTATGGACTTTTCATTCACACGACACAGCTATGAAAAAACACTTGAGTCTTCTTTTGGCCCTGCTTGTTTGCCTCAGTTTCCTTGTTGTGGCTCGCCCGGTGCAAGCCGAAGGCCATGACACCCTGACCGTCGCAACAGCTTACGACGCCATTACCCTGGACCCCGTGGCCAACAACGACAGCCCATCCAGCCATGCTATGCATCAGATCTATCAAGGCCTGATCGATCTCGACAAAGAATCAAACCCCATCCCGGTTTTGGCTGAGAGTTGGGAACTCCCCGATGATGTCACCTATGTTTTCCACCTGCGCAAAGGTGTGAAGTTCCACAATGGTGAAGAAATGAAAGCTGAAGATGTGGCCTTTTCCTTTGAACGGGCCCGCAAAGCTCCGGCTGTTGCCCATATCTTTGGTGATATTAAAGAGGGCAGCTTTGAAATGCCTGATGACTACACCATCAAGTTCCAGCTGAATAAGCCCAACACCGGCTTCTTCAAATGTCTGGCCCATGCTTCCGGCTTTATTGTCAGCAAGAAAGCCGTTGAAGAAGAGGGTGAAAAGAAATTCGGTCAGAACCCTGTCGGCACCGGCCCCTTCAAATTCGTGGAGTGGAAAAAGAACGACCACATGACTTTCGAGCGTTTCGAGGATTTCTGGGGCGATCCTAAACCGGCCTATAAGACCATGATCCTCCGCGTTATCCCCGAAGCCACTAACCGTACCATTGAGCTGGAATCCGGCGCAGTGGACATCGCCTATGAGCTTACGCCGCAGGATATCGAGCGTGTCGAGAGCAATCCCGATCTGCAGGTTCTCCGCGTTCCTGAATACAGCACGCAGTATCTCGGTCTGAACCTCAGTCAGAAGCCCCTGGATGACATTCGTGTTCGTCAGGCCATTGCTTATGGTCTTGACATGAAAGCCATTGACGCCGCTGTGTGGCGTGGCGTTGGCAAGGCGGCTACAGGCCCCTTTGAAGGCAGCATGCAGTATTCTATTGCTAATGATATGGAGCCTTTCGCCCGCGATGTTGAAAAAGCTAAAGAGCTTTTGAAAGAAGCAGGCTATCCTGATGGTCTCGAGCTGACGCTTTCCACCAACGAAAAAACCGAACGTGTTGATATGGCCGGCTGGATCAAGAACATGCTGGCTGAATGTGGCATTTCCGTGAAGATCGAAGTCCTTGAGTGGGCGGCTTACATTGAGAAGCTGGAATCTGGCGAACAGCAGATGTTCCAGATTGGCTGGACCCCGGATGCTCCTGATGCAGATATGGCCCTCTGGCCCTGCTTCCACTCCAGCGCCAAAGGCGCCGGCGGCAACTATGTCTTCCTCGAGGACGAAAAAGTTGACAAGCTGCTCGAAGATGGCCGCAAAACGCCGGATGGCGAAGAACGCGCCAAGATCTACAAAGAATTCCAGGAATACATCGATGAGCTGAAGCCCTGGATCTATGAGCACAACGGTGAAGTCGTCATCGGTGCGGCCAAGTATATCCAGAATCTCGAACCCTCACCCTATGCCTGGCATCCCATCTGGAAGGTCACCTTTGCTGACTAAGCCCGGATTTTGAACAAGCTGCGCCGGGCCTGCTGGCAGAGACTTATTTTGCCAAACGCAGCAGCGGGGCCCGGAGCTTAATAAACTGCGGACGAGTCCGCCTCTTCATCGGGGCGGACTTGTTCTGTGAAATGCGGAGACCCTATGATTAAATACATCATCAAGCGTTTACTGCTGCTCATCCCTGTCATGCTGGGAGTAAGCCTCGCGGTTTTTACTCTGCTGCATTTTTCCAACGGGGATCCGGCGCGTGCTTCCCTGGGGCAGAATGCCTCTGAAGAAGCGGTGCAGGCTGAGCGTGAACGCTTGGGCTTAAATGATCCTTTTTTCGTTCAATACGGACATTATCTGGAAAATATCGTTTTCCATTTTGACCTTGGTGAAAGCTACCGCTCGCACAAGCCAGTGACCAAAGAAATCCTCGATGCGGCGCCTGCAACCTTTAAGCTGGCTTCCCTCGCTGTCACCCTTGCCGTCGTTGTGGGGGTTCCCATAGGAATAGTATCGGCCATTCACCAATATTCTTTTTTTGATAATATCATGATGATCTTTGCGCTCATCGGCATTTCCATGCCGGTCTTCTGGCTGGGTCTCCTGCTGATTATCTTTTTCTCAGTCCAGCTTGGCTGGCTGCCCTCCTCGGGTTTTACGCATTTCAATCAGATGATTTTGCCGTCTATTGCCCTGGGTGCACAGAGCGTTGCTGTGATCACCCGTATGACCCGCTCCAATATGCTCGAGGTCATTCATAAGGACTATATCCGCACGGCCGAAGCTAAGGGGCAGAAGCATAGTGTCATTATATGGAAACATGCGCTTGGCAATGCCCTGATTCCGATTATTACCATCATCGGTATTCAGTTTGGCCAGCTCCTTGGTGGCGCGCTCATGACAGAGGTCATTTTCTCTATTCCCGGGATTGGCCGTCTCATGGTCGATGCCATTAAAGCTCGTGATATCCCCATCGTTCTTGGCGGCGTGCTCTTTGTCGCCGTGGCCTTTGCCTGTGTCAACCTGATCGTCGACTTGCTTTACGCCTTCGTTGACCCGCGCATTAAGTCGCAATACACGTAAGGAGGACGAGCATGAACTCTAAGATTTCTGTTAAAGCGCTGTCGCAGAATGCCCCGAATGTACAGCCGACAGGCGTGCCTGATGAGAGCATTTATAATGATCCCCATATTTATGACCCGCTGACTCTGGAACATGCTGAAGAAGACGGTAATGATCGCAGAAAGCGTCGGTTCCGCCGTCTTGCAGAAATATGGCGACGCCTGCGCCGCAATAAACTCGCCATGGTTGGCCTCGTCATTCTTGCTGTGCTCATCCTCTGTGCCATTTTTGCGGACTATGTAGCCCCATACAAAGCCAATCAGTTTGATATGGGCGCCCTTTTTGCCAAACCTTCACGACAGCATATTTTTGGCTGCGATAACTTCGGCGCCGATATCTTCAGCCGTCTGATCTATGGCTCACGCATTTCATTGCGCATCGGCTTTATCTGTGTCGGTATTGCTCTGGTCATCGGTGTGAGCATCGGTGCGCTCTGCGGTTTCTTCGGCGGCGTGGTGGATATTGTCTTCATGCGCTTGATTGATATTTTTCAGGCCATTCCTGATATTCTTCTGGCCATCGCCATTATTGCGGCCATGGGTCCCGGCCTCGCCAACCTCATGATCGCCGTGGGTATCGCCGCAATTCCGGCTTATGCCCGTATTGTGCGCGCCTCCGTGCTTTCACTGCGGGAGATGGAATTTGTTGAGGCGGCCAGAGCGACCGGCTCTAATCCGGCCCGTATCATCTTTAAACACATCCTGCCGAACTGCCTTGCCCCCATCATCGTTCAGGCGACGCTGGGTTTTGCCTATGCCATTCTGAACGCGGCCGGCATGAGCTTTATCGGTCTCGGGCTTGAACCTCCGACACCGGAATGGGGTGCCATGCTTTCTACAGCTCGCGGCTATATCCGCGATTATCCGCATATGACCCTCTTCCCGGGTCTCGTCATTGTGCTCACGATCTTCGCCCTGAACGTGGTGGGTGACGGACTGCGCGATGCGCTTGACCCGCGTATGAAACGCTGAGGAGTGAGATAAAGATGAATCCAGAAACGAAAAATAATAAATACCTGCTCAATATTAAAGACTTGAGCATCGAATATCGCACCGATGATGGCATCACTAAAGCTGTCAACGGTCTGAATCTTCGCGTACGTGAGGGTGAAACGCTCGGCTTCGTCGGTGAGACTGGCGCAGGAAAAACGACAACGGCGCTGGGTATCATGGGTCAAGTCCCGGAACCGCCAGGAGTAGTGACCAAAGGCAGTATTGAGTTTGAGGGCGAAGATCTGCTGAAAAAAAGTAAAAATGAGATGCGCTCCATCCGCGGAGATAAAATCTCCATGATTTTCCAGGATCCGATGACCTCGCTAAACCCCATTATGCGTGTCGGCGCTCAGATTGAAGAAGTTGTGCGCCTGCATCAGAACCTTGATAAATCCCAGGTGCGTCAGCGCTCCATCGAGATGCTGGAAACTGTGGGTATCCGTAAAGAGCGTGTGGACGATTATCCTCATGAGTTCTCCGGCGGTATGAAACAGCGTGTGGTCATTGCCATGGCCCTGGCCTGCAATCCCAAGCTCCTCATCGCAGATGAGCCAACCACTGCCCTCGATGTCACAATTCAGGCTCAGGTTCTGGAACTGATGAAGGATCTGAAGAAAGATTTCAACACTTCCATGATCCTCATTACCCATGACCTGGGTGTTGTGGCGGAGATCTGCGACTATGTGGCCATTATGTATGCTGGCCGCGTTGTGGAGTACGCGGATGTCAGCAAAATATATAATGAGCCGCTCCACCCCTATACGCTTGGCCTCTTTAATTCCATCCCTTCTCTGGATGAAGACAAGAAGCTGAAGGCCATTGCGGGCATGCCGCCGGATCCCACAAATCTGCCCTCTGGCTGTCCCTTCCATCCTCGCTGCCCCTATGCGACGGTGCTCTGTTCCAAATACGAGCCGCCTGTTTACAAGCGTGAGGATGGGCACGAGGTATCCTGCTTCCTCTTTGACCCCAGGCACCCCATGCCCCGTCGTCAGCTGAAGGAAGAGCAAGAAAGTGAGGAAGCCTAGATGGCAGAGCTTAATCAGGAAAAAGGCCGTCTGCAGAATGCAGCAGAGTTTTCGCAGGAACGCCCGCTGCTCGAAGTACGTGGCCTCAAAAAATTCTTCAAGGTGAAGTCCGGGATTCTTCACGCCGTGGATGGCATTGACTTTGACGTCAGACGCGGTGAGACGCTGGGCATGGTCGGCGAATCGGGCTGCGGCAAGTCGACGACGGGCCGCGCTATCCTGCGTCTGCACGAACCCACGGCAGGATCAGTGGTCTTTGAGGGTGAAGATATCCTCAAATACAGTGGTGCGGAAAAGAAAAAGATGCGTCAGAATATGCAGATCGTCTTTCAGGATCCCTACTCATCGCTGAATCCCCGTCTGACCACCTACCAGCTGATTGCTGATCCGCTTCGCGTCAATAAGGAAGTGCTGCAGGGTGAAAGCCTTGAAAGTCGTGTCCGTACGACCATGGAACTCGTCGGTCTGGAGCGCCGTCTTCTTGACGCCTATCCGCATGAGCTTGACGGCGGCCGTCGTCAGCGTATCGGCATTGCCCGTGCTCTGGCTCTGAAGCCCAAGTTCATTGTGCTGGACGAACCTGTATCGGCCCTGGACGTGTCCATTCAGGCTCAGATCTTAAACCTTCTCGAGGATCTGCAGGAGCAAATCGGTCTGACCTACCTCTTCATCGCTCACAATCTATCGGTGGTGAAACATATTTCGGACCGCATTGCCGTCATGTACCTCGGCTCCATCGTGGAGATAACAGATCATAACCTGATCTTCCGTCGGCCCATGCACCCTTATACGCAGGCCCTGCTTTCTGCAATTCCCATTCCCAAGGTCGGCCTGCAGCGCGAGCGCATCATCCTGAAAGGCGATGTACCCAGCCCAGTGAATCCAAAGCCGGGTTGCCCCTTTGCCGGTCGCTGCCCCTATAAGCAGGAAATCTGTGAGAAGGAGAAGCCCGCACTCGAGTTGAAGGAGCCTGGACATGAAGTGGCCTGCCATTTTGTGAAAAAGCTTGCGGATGGCTCTGTCGACGTACCCGGCATGGGCACGCTGAAAGCCGAGTAAGCTCCTGCTCAAACTTAGCCTGAACTTAACGAACCCGGAGATGTGAATTTCCGGGTTCGTTCTTCTTTATACCTTTTCTCACGCTTTTCAGAGCTCTTTTGCGTGGAAGTCTTTAGGGAAATAGTGAAGAATATTGCCTCGAAAGAGAAAGTATATGCATATCATTATTGCATTCCTGTTACAATATTTTAACGTTTTCTTATCATTTCATTTTCAAGCTCTTTTGCCCCTGTCCTCAGTTCCTGAAAAAACGTATGCTTCAGAATAAGAGATTAGAGGAACTGGGACTCGATAGTTCAAGAGAGCGAAATTTCGAAAAAACGAGTTTTCTAATGTCTGACAACTCGAGAGAGTGGTCGCTCAAGTGTGCAAGAGCCCGAGTAATTGGCCGTTCGAATGTGCAACAATTAGAGTGATAGCTCAAGTCAGTCGTAGACTCGAGCGTTTGTATTTGATAATTTGAAAGTGTTTTTGGCGATGAAGCAGACCAACCGACAGCGTAGGATGAATCAATCGCATAGAGCAGAGGCTTCCGAAAAGATGCCGGAAAAACGTCGCCATGGCCGCGGTCAGTCAATTAAAATGCTCTTTTTCCTCCTTACGATGATCTTTGTGCTCAGCCTTGCCGTGAACATTTATCTCCGACAAGAAAAGGAAATGCGGCGCCTTAGTGCAGAAAGCGACGATCTTCATAAAAAGTTAGATCTTGCTATACAGGAAGAAAAAGACATCGAAGAGATGAAAAATATGAGCGGCAGCGAAGACTTCATCGAGCGTATGGCCCGTGATGAACTCGGCCTGGTTCGCCCGGAAGAAATCATCTTCGTGCATTGAGTTTTCCTTTCCCTTTTCCTTTCCCGGTGCTTCATGATACAATTTATTTTGCGATTGCCGCGTGCGACCCGCAGCCGATGGCTGGTCCCGTGCAATATGGCCCGTGAACCCCGTCAGGTCCGGAAGGAAGCAGCGGTAAGCGGTTCACCATATGTGCCGCGGGGGCTCCGGTTTCGGCTGTGGATCAGACGCGGCGATTGTCTTTTAAAAGGAGAGTGCCGTGGGACATTTAGCCCTCTATCGTGAATGGAGACCGCAGAACTTTGATGACGTCGTGGGGCAGGAACAGGTTGTCTACCCCTTAAGGCAGGCTGTCATCAGTCAGGATATCGGCCATGCCTACCTTTTCTGTGGCACCCGCGGTACCGGAAAAACCTCTCTGGCCAAAATTTTTGCCAAAGCTGTCAATTGTCTGGATCCTCATGAGGGGAACCCCTGTAATGCATGCGAAATCTGTCAAGGCATCAATAAGGGGAGCCTTCTTGATGTCCTGGAAATCGACGCGGCCTCCAACAATTCCGTCGATAACATTCGCCGGATCACGGACGAAATCGTCTTCACGCCGAGTCAGGCCAAATATAAGGTCTATATCATCGACGAGGTTCACATGCTCTCGCAGGGAGCTTTCAACGCCCTTCTTAAAACGCTGGAAGAGCCGCCTGCCCATGCCATTTTTATTCTGGCGACCACCGAGCCTCAGCGCCTGCCAGCGACGATTATCTCCCGCTGTCAGCGCTATGAGTTTCGCCGCATTCCCTCCGGGAAGATCATCGAGCGGCTGGGCAAAATTGCCGAAGAAGAGAAGATCGACATCAGCGCAGAGGGTCTTGCGGCCATTGCACGCATCGCGGACGGTGCGCTGCGTGACGCCATCTCCCTCCTGGATCAATGTTCAGCCGGCCTTTCCGGTCGTATCGAAAAGGATGATGTCCTGCGTTTGTCCGGCATGGTTCAGGATGAATTTATCGCCGATTTTACCGAAGCTCTCTTCGATCAGGATCTCTCACAGCTGCTCCGTTCCGTTGAGGAGCTGCAGATGTCCGGACGCAACATACGCCGCTTCCTGCAGGATTTTATTCGCACGCTGCGAAACCTCCTGGTCTGTAAACTCAGCCAGGATTCATCGACTTTGCCCGAGCTTTCCGATAAGGACCTCAAACGCCTTCAAGGCCTGGCAGCGCGCATCTCCCGACCTGCCCTCATGGGCCTTATCGTGCGTATGTCGGCCCTGGACAACGACCTGCGCTGGGCTGGCGATCCGCGGACATCCCTGGAACTTGCCCTCATCGCCGAAATGAATGAAAGTCGCTCCCCGGAGGCCGCCGCAGTGCTCGCCGTGCCTGCCGAAAAAGATATTCCCGCTGGAGCCGCTCTGGTCGAAAAAACGATTTCGGTCAGGAAAACTGTTTCGACTAATGAAACATTTCAGGCTGCAAAGAAGAACCCTGTAGAAGAAGCGGCTTCTCCCGAGGAAACGGTTCCGGCTGTAGAGAAGAACCCGGTCAAAGAAGTGGTTTCTCCCGAGGAAACGGTTCCGGTCAAAGAAATCGCTCCAATCAAAGAAGATATTCCCGCCGAAGAAGCTTCCTCAGATCCAGAGAAAGAAGCAGCGTTTGAGTTTCCTTCGGAGCCGATTTCTCCTAAAGCTCAAACACCTTCGGAGCCAGCAGTTTCGGCCTCAGAAGCTCATGCCGAAAACACCTTTGAAATAGCTCCACCGCCTGCCGAGCCAAGTTCCGACCCGTCTTCAGCAGCGACAGCAGCTGTGGACGAAAGTGATGAACAAACTTCTGCGGAGCCGACTTCTCTTGCATCTGAAACCCCTGCCACGACCGTTTCTGAGCCGAGAACAGCTGAGGACGAAACACTTGCCGATTCTCTATCCAGGCCTGCGGCACCTCCCGCTGAGCCTCGTTCAGGCTTAGCTTCAGATGCACTGGCACCTGTGACAGAAAATGATGCTGAAACCACTTCGGTGCACACAGATCCTTCGTCCGTGCCTGCTGCTGAGACAGCCGAGCTAAGTTCGCCTGAGAAAGCACTCCAGGTGGAGAAAGAGCAGATCGAGGCCGCCTATCAGACGCTGCGCGAAAACTATCGCATAGACCTGGCCATGCTGCTCCGCCCTGCCGAAATCTTTTTTGCCGGAGATCAGCTGATCATTCACTACCACGAAAGTGAGAAAGCCCATGGCCGCACAGTGCGACAGGCAGACAACCTCAGTCTGATTCGCTCGGCTCTGGAAAAAGCGGGGCTTCATGCCAGACGCCTGATCGTTGAGGTGGAGAACGAAGAAACCGAAAGCGATGTAGAAGAAGCTTTCAGAAGCCGCGAGAGCCGGGGCTCTAATCTCAATAAGGAAGAACCCGAATGGATGAAACGCTTGCGCGAGAGCAGCCGAAAGCTCGGAATTCCGATGGAAATTGTGGGTGAAGAGGGAATTTCAGAGCCAGATGACATCATGCCCTTCTGATTAAGTCGGGGCGAGAGCTGCTCTAATGAGGCTTGTGAGATACCCTCACCTGGCCTAAAATATTCCCGTAGCTAGTCTAAAACCCGTCTCCAGAAATCTTGCAGAAGAACTGCAGGCGGCTAAGTGCCTATCCTGGAAGGGTCGTGAGGATTGTGTGGCAGAGATTCTCACACAAGAAACCAGGAAAGATGACACGTTATTCAGATGACACGGATGGATTCGGGCAAGAGCTCATCCAGAACGAATCATAAAAAGATTTTCGGAAAGGAAAACAGAGAGATGGCAAAAGGACGCGGAGGCTTCCCCGGTGGAGCCAATATGAATCAGCTCATGCAGCAAGCTCAGCGCATGCAGCGCAAAATTGCAGAAGCCCAGGAAGAGGCGGCTCAGATGAAAGGGGAGGCCGAAGCCGGGGGCGGCATGGTCAAAGCTGTCGTCAATGGTGAACACCAGCTCGAATCCATCGAAATCAAACCCGAAGCTGTCGATCCGGAAGATGTGGAAATGCTTCAGGACATGATTACTGCGGCGGTTAACGAGGCCATGCGTGACCTCGACAAGAAAACCGAGGCGATTATGGGACAGGCTACCGGTGGTCTTAATCTGGGAGGCCTGGGCTTTTAATGGCCGCTTATTCTCCCCTCATTGCGAAACTCATCACTCAGCTCGGCAAGCTTCCGGGGATAGGGCAAAAATCGGCTCAACGCCTGGCCTTTCATATCTTAGATATGAAGCAGGCAGAAGTCGAGGAACTGGCTCATACCCTGATTGAAGCGCGTAGCGGGATTCATCTCTGCCCGGAATGCTGTAACCTTACCGACAGCGAAATCTGCGATGTCTGTGCCAACCCGGGACGTGACAGGAGCACCCTCTGTGTGGTTGAAAACCCGCGCGATGTGGCGGCCATGGAACGTATCCACGAATATAAAGGGCTCTATCATGTGCTGCATGGGGCCATTTCCCCCATGCAGGATATCGGTCCGGAAAGGCTCAAGCTGCGCGAGCTTCTGACCCGTCTGCAAAAGCATTCCGAGGTCAACGAGATCATTCTGGCCACCAATCCCACTGTCGAAGGGGAGGCGACCGCCCTCTACATCGCCCGTCTGCTGAAAGATTCCGGCATCAAATGCACGCGTATCGCCCACGGTCTGCCCATGGGCAGTGACATCGAATACGCCGACGAAGTGACCCTGGCCCGCGCCCTCTCCGGTCGCCAGGAGATGTAAATGGAGTCAGGGAAACGGTATTAGGGCATCAATATTAAAGATAAGGTACGCTGAAATTGCGTACATTGAAAAAATAAAGAATATGGTGGGTTCCCTCACTTGGTAAAAAATCCATAGCAAAGACTTTTATCCAGGATTTCATTGTCAGTGAGTTCTCACGCTCTTTTTCGCCCGGACACAAGGGAGCTGTCTCAAAACACGAAAGTGTAGCGAGACAGCTCCTATTCTTATGCTCAAAAGGCAAACAAGCAGTCATGAAAAAGGAGCCATCTCTTTTGAGACAGCTCCTTAGCTTTCATAATTTTTCGCAACTTGCTCTTAAAGTCTTATTTTTCGAGCTTTCCCTGCAAAGCGCTCATCTCTTTGGCAGCATCGCCCAGCAAAATGAAGCCGACGAGCTTATCGCCTTTATAAACCAGCTTTTTGTAGCTGTAGGCATCCTCGTCCATCGTAATCTCGAAGCGAATACCGTCGCCTTCTTCGGCCGGGTGTTCGCCCTGCGAGACAATACGCGTTTTCATGGTATTGACGACATAGGGGGGCGTGATTTTGGTAAATTCGGCCTGTCCGCCCGCAGCATTCGTTCCGGCGACTTTACCCTGCTGCATGGAAATCGACCAGAGACCGAACCAATAGCCGTCGTCGACCTCGCAGAGATCACCGGCCGCGTATATATCTTTGACGGAGCTTTCCATGGCCGAATTGACCTTGACGCGGCGTCCGATTTCCAGCCCTGCCGCCTCGGCAGCTTCGCTATTGGCACGAACGCCAACCGCCAGCTGCACGGCATCGCAGCTGACGCGGCGACCATCCTTCAAAACAATCTCGGAAACCTTGCCATCTTTTCCATGTTCGATCGAAGCGGTGTCTGCATTGACAACAACTTCTATGCCAAGCGATTCCACATAACGGCGCAGCAGTTCTGAGCAGTCCGAATCCAGCTGACGCTGCAGAAGCTGGGGCGAACGCTCAAGAATCTTCACTTTGACACCGGCCTGCTGGAGCTGCCAGGCGGCCTCCATACCGAGCAGACCACCGCCGATAATGGCTACCGTTTTGAGACCTTTATCGCGGATATCGCGGCTGTAGTCTTTCGCGGATTTCATCGTCCAGAGGGTGTACACAGAGCCCTTATCACCGCCGGGAATGGGCGGCACAAAACTGCGACTGCCTGCGGTCAGAATCAGCTTATCGTAGGCCAGTGTTTCACCCTTCTCGAAGGTGACCTCCTTTTTATCGGGGTCAATCGCCTGCATGGCCTGATCGAGTTTCAGGTCAATCTTCAGATCCTTGTACCAGGACAGAGGGTGAAGAACCAGTTTTTCCGCATTCGCCGGATCCTTAAGGACCTCAGCCACGCGCAGACGATACACAGGCAGGTCAGCTTCGCTGCCCACCAGCGTGATTTTGGCCTCCGCATCTGTTTTACGTGCGGCTTCCGCGGCGGAAACCCCAGCAATACCACTACCAACGATCAAAATTCGGCGACTGGACATTTTTTCTTCCTTTCTCATTTGGCTATATGCTGTTCCTGCAGATTTGCGCACCTGCTGTATTAGCTTTTTCTTAAACGGCTGCATTCCGCAATGGCTTGCTTTTGGCGCCTGCGTCATTCTGCTCATACAGCTTTTTGCAAAGGCTGCTTCTGCTCTTGCCTGTTTCGGTTGTTTCAGCTGCTCCTGCTTCTGTCCTCCTATACTCAGGAGAACAGCAGAGAACGAAGCCGGACGCTTACGCGGCGTTCACAACATCGTCGTTCACAGCATCCTCACAGTTTTGAATTATCTTAACACGATTTATCTTAACGCGCTTTACAGGCTTTGACTCAGAAATGACCAGCACAGGCGCTTGAAGCCTTCGTTTTTCCTTCTCTCGAAGGCCGAAAGACATTATTGTCGTTGACTGACGTCATTCATGTCGATGAACAAAATTGTTATTGTCGAAAACCTAAGACATTTTTGTCAAAGTGCAGGCCGCTGATCTATCAGATAATGAGGCAGCTTTATAAGAGGAGTAGTAGGATTTATTTGTGAATAAGGCAGCTTTATAAGAGAACAAAGCGGTTACAACTATAAATAAGAGAATAAAGCGGCTACGACCATAAAAACGTTTATACTGAAACAAAAAAGTGAGAAAAGAGCAGGCATCAAGCGTGAAAAAAGAAAGCAAAGAAAAGAAGTGGAAACCGAGAACTAAGTCGCAGCATGCCCCGCGGTCATCAGCCTCACGAGGTGAGTCGCAGGCCGCCAGCTCACAGGAGACGACTTGTGCCCAGCGGCTGACATCGCCACAGACTGAGCCGCTTGCTCAGCCAACAGAGGTAAGTCTTTCCTATCAAGGGCTATCCTCACAGCGGGAAAAGCACGCCCAGCGATCAATATTTGTCGCGCACGGCCTGGTGCGTGACCTGGGTGACGCTGGTGAGGGCATCGCCGCACTTCGCTCAGAACTGCCTCTGCTGGACGGACGCATCGCTTTTTTAGAAGGCGCTCTTCCCGGCGACAAAATTGTCGTCAGTCGTCCAGCTCGCTCTTCACTGAAAAAACAGGGGCCCTTACATCTGAAAAGAACAGATTTTCTGATTGAAGAGTCTTCTCCCTATCGCCAGACTGCCTTTTGTCCGGCCTTCCCGGACTGTGGAGGCTGCACGCTGCAGGAGCTTCAATACCCTGAAAGCTTAAAGTTCAAAAGCCGGAAAGTGCGCGAATTGCTCATTCGCATCGGCAAAATACCTCAGGCTGAGGCCGAAAAACTCGTTCGCCCCTGTATCGGCTTGGATAAACCTTTTCACTTCCGTTCGCGCGTGCAAATCAAAGTGCAGGCGAGAAGCGCCGGAAAAAATCAAGCTGAAAATACTGGAGCAAAAATCCCTCAATTAGGTTTCTATAAACGTGACAGCCACATGATTGCCGATTTTTCCTCCTGCGCCATACAGCCGCGTGCCTTTGATGCCTTTCGTGAAGCTGCCCGTCACGCTTTAGGTGAGATGCTGGTGAGCGGCGGAAAGACCGCCGTTGCAGCTGAGGCAGTGAGTGAACTGCAGCTCCGGCAAAATCACCAGGGCAATCGTTTCCTCATCGTTGTGGTCTGCTCATCCGCAGCCGGGGAGAGGCGACAAGAGAGCGGCAAAAACTGCATGAAAAAGCAAAGAGGGGCTTCTTTAGACTCGCAGCAGAAGCTGCAAAGTTCGGACGTCCCGCCCCAGGTCGAAAGCTTTTCCCTGCTTGCAAAGGCCCTGGAGCAGGAGGCCCAGCGCCAGGAAGCCAGTCTCTCACTCTGGCTGAACATCAAAGCTGCAGGCCCTACCGCAGATCATGCCGAAAGCCCTGCGTCAACGAACTTCATCAAACTCAGTGGCCCCGAACAGCTGGAAGATAAGGTGCTCGGCCTGCGCTATGCGCTCTCTCCGCAGGCTTTCTCGCAAACCAACCTGGTACAGGACGAAGTCCTCTATCAAACGGCGCTCAGCATGATCGATGAATACGTTGGCCAAAGCGGAGAAGCTCCAGGCATACTTGAACTCTATTGTGGCAGCGGCATCATCTCCCTGCTCCTCGCCCGGCACTTCCCGGGCGCCGACATCAGCGCGGTCGAAATCGTGCCCGCTGCCGTCCGTGACGCACGAGCCAATGCCGCTCTGAATGGCCTGGACCAGCAAAATCTCCGCTTTATCTGCGGTGACGCTTCAGATGCCTTCAATGAAAACAGATTAAACCTTTATTCGCAGGGTGCTTCCCCTGACGAAGCTGAGCCCTCGACTGAGCAGCTGATCGACCGCAGCGATGATAGTGGTCCAAACCCTGGATCCAAAACACCCTCAGCAGAACAAAGCGCAATTGCTTCGGAAATAGATCCAACGACAGCGGAATCCCGGCTGTGCTCCAGCCCCTACACCCTCATCGTCGTCGACCCTCCCCGTCAAGGCCTGACGTCCAGCCTCTGCGAAACCATCAAAGCCTCCGGAACACCCTTCCTGCTCTATATTTCCTGCAACCCCGCCACCCTCGCGCGCGACATCGCCCGGCTCAGCCCGCACTATCAGCTCAAAGCCGTCCAGCCCATCGACATGTTCCCCTGGACCAGCCATGTGGAGACTGTCGTTCTGCTGTCAAGGAAATGAGGAAGATAACGGGAAAACGGCTTGAAATAAGGGCTTTTTCGGACTTTGGCTATAAGCGGGAGCGTAGATAAGTTTCCACAGAGCGAAAGGGCGAAAACGAGGAAATCCGTTGCTGTAACTCTCGTTTTGCTATCGAGGGCAGAAATCGGAGATTGAGACTCTCGGATAGTTGTCAAATCGGGCTGTAACTGTAGTTTCGATGTCTGAGGATATAGGAGGAATAAATGGAAGTCTGGGATGCTTATATTAAAGAATTCGAGAAGATCGAAGGAATGACTCTGATCCGTGGAGAGGCGATTCCAGACGGAGTCTATCATCTCGTAAGCGACGTTATCGTCAGACATGCAGACGGTACATATCTTTTAATGCAGAGAGACAGCAGAAAGCACTTCGGCGGTATGTGGGAAGCGACGGCCGGAGGTTCCGCCTTGAAGGGAGAAGGTCCTCTTGCCTGTGCCATCAGAGAGCTGCGGGAAGAAACCGGAATCGAATCTGAAGAACTAACGGAGGTTGGTCGTGTCATCAATGATGATAACCATACAATCTACGTTGAATTTCTCTGTGTTACAGACTGTGAAAAAGAATGTGTCAGCCTTCAGGAGGGCGAAACATCTGCATTTAAGTGGGTTACAAAAGATGAATTGATTTCTATGAAAAAGGATGAACTGGTTACAGAGAGGATGCAGAGATTTGTTGACAAATTGAAGCCGTCCAATATAAGGCTTTTACCCATGACAGCAGAAATGTATCATTGCTTTTTTATGGAGTATGAAAATGATCCGGATCTGTATCTGGAGGGTCAGGAATACGTCCCTTATACTTTCAGCGAAGAAAAAGTACAGCGATATCTTCAGCGGCAAATCGACCTGAAACGGATTCCGCTTGCCATCATAAGCGATGAGGAGATCGTCGGAGAGATTATTATCAAGAATATTGAACCGCATAAATGTGCAACGTTGGGAATCACCTTGAAGAATGCAAAATACAAGGACCGTGGCATAGGCACACAGGCAGAAAAGCTGGCTGTTCGCTACGTTTTCGATGAACTTGATATTCCTACCATATTTGCGGATACGATAAAAACAAACACTCGCAGCCAGCATGTATTAGAAAAGATAGGATTCACGTTTATCCGGGAAGATGAGGAGTTTAAATATTATCGGATTGATAGAAATTCTATGGATAATTGTGGTTGGTGCAATCTATCTGAAGAAGACAAACGGTTTCAGGTGTTCGAGAGTACGCTTTGGTCTGTTTTCCTTTCAGATGAACAGGATTATATAGGACGGTGCATTTTAGTTTTGAAACGTCATTGCGGTTCATTGTCAGAGCTAACAGATGATGAATGGGAAGAGCTTCGCATGCTGATTTGTAAAGTGGAGGCCTGCTTAAAGACTGTTTTGGGAGCAGCCTTATGTAATTGGAGCTGTTTGATGAACAGTTTTTATAAAGAATCAGAACCCAATCCTCATCTTCATATTCATGTCAGGCCGAGATATGATGAACCAGTGATGGTTAACGGACACAGTTATGTTGATAGCGAGTTTGGCCACCACTATGCAGTAAAAAAAGACGGAGAAATATCAGTCAAAGATAAAGAAGAAGTGTTCGCTCGGCTAAAGAAATGGCTGGAATGCTAAATAGGCGTTTGTTGGGGGACGATAGTATGGTTGCAGGTATAAAATGGATATTTTTTGACCTCGGTTCGACTTTGATAGATGAAACAGCGGCTGACACTCGTCGAATCAAGGTATGGATATAAAAAAGTACGAAAACTTCTATCTGGAAGAAATAATAAATCTGTATCAGAGTGTCGGATGGACGAATTATCTTGAAAGAACCGACATCCTTGAAGAGGCCTATGCAAATTCTCTTTGTGTACTCGGAGCGTATGATTCTGATCGATTGGTGGGAATCATCCGAGCGGTCGGTGACGGGCAGACGATAGTGTTCGTGCAAGATATCATCGTTTTGCCGGAGTACCAAAGAAAGGGTATCGGAACAAAGCTGCTGAAAGCCGTCGTGGAAAAGTATAATGATGTTTACCAGATGGAATTACTAACGGATAATACGGTAAAGACAAAGGCTTTCTATCGTTCAGTGGGCTTTACCGCTTCAGACGATATAGGCTGTGTGGCATTTATAAGAATGTAGTTAGAGGAACTATGGACTATAGAAAAATTGATGCTTCTCAAATTGATGAACTATGGAAACTGCAAAAGGCTTACAAGGTTGAAATTGGAGAAGACGAGCCGGGTGAGCGGGAGTGCGCAAGGTTGGCTGCCGCCATTCAAAATGGACAGATCATTTTCTACGGAGCATGGAATGAGGACACGCTGATTGGATGCTGCTCCTTTACAGCTGGCTTCTCAACCTTCGATTATGCGCAGAGCGGAGTGTTTGAGGATTTCTATATTTGCCCGGAGTATAGGCATAGAGGAATCGCACGGCAATTAGTACATTATGCTTATCACGAGAGTGGCGTCAAATCTATGACCGTCGGCTGTGCAGATTGTGACATGCAGATGTACGGGGCACTGGGGTTTTCAATTAAGCTTGGAAACTTGCTCACATGGGAATGATTTCGAGTAAAAATCAAGACTTCTGCGCTGCCATCATCTGCGTCGGGGAGCGATATAGAACTTCAGTATGTGAAACGAGAGGAAAAGTGATGGATGTAAAAGCTTTCTGGCGGGATGTGCTTTCCCAGAACAGAGAAGCCCTGCAAGCTTATTTCTGTAAGGATGCCGTTATCCGCTGGCACTGCACGAACGAGAAATTTACTGTTCAGGAATATATCAAAGTCAACTGTGATTATCCGGGTGAATGGGATGGAGAGATAGAGCGTATTGAAAAAGCCGGTGAAACATTTATCACAGCTGTACGCGTTTTCCCAAAAGACAAGAGCGCGTCATTCCATGCTCTCAGTTTTATTAAAATCAAAGATGAGCTGATCTCCGAGATGGATGAATATTGGGCTAATGATGGAGAAATCCCTGAGTGGAGATTAAACATGAGGATTGGAACATCAATTCAATGAATTAGGTTTGAATAATAGGTGCGAAATAATGAAATACGAAAAAATAATTAATCTTAAAGACGGAAGACGATGTCTTATACGAAATGCAACTGTATACGATGCGGAGGACATTCTTTCGAATTTAAAAAAAGTTCGTGAGGAAACGAATTTTCTTCTCACCTATCCGGATGAAAAGAGGTTTAGTCTTGAAGAAGAAAAGAGCTTTCTAAGCAAGAAAGAAGAAAGTGCTGCCGAGGTACAACTCTGTGCACTGGTTGGTGATGTGATTGTAGGCCTTGCAGGTGTCGGCCCAATTGGAGCAAGGGAGAAAATATGCCACCGGGCAGAATTAGGTATCAGCATTGAGAAGGACTACTGGAGTCTTGGTATCGGTAATGCGCTTACGGCAGCATGCATAGAATGTGCAACAAAAGCGGGTTATCGGCAGCTGGAGTTAGAGGTCGTCGCAGATAATAGGATTGCGATTGCTTTATACAAAAAGATGGGTTTTGTTGAGTACGGAAGAAATCCGAGGGGCTTCATTTTGCGAAACGAAGTTTATCAAGAATTGATTATGATGAGACTGGAACTTCGTTAACTAAATTTGAATATGCGGAGATGAAAATGAAACGAATTAAGAATGATAAACGATCATATATGAAAATTTTTGCAGTCGGTATCTTTATTGGGATCATAACAAGACTGTTAGATTTTTGCCCGCCGGATACATTGTGGAGTTTCTCTTCCATTCAAACATTGTTGGGATTTTGGATGATTACAAATACTTTGATCGTACTATTTAGCTCTTCAAATTCAGTTGCCGCAATCAGCTCGTTTTTATATATGTTTGGAATGACATTAAGTTTTTATGGATTCCAGCCGATATTGGGAATGTTTATTCCTTTGTTTTCAGACGGTTTTAGATTTTCGCTGTTTTTAATGTTTGCTCTTTTATCTGTTCCCTGCGCGATTGCCGCATTTATTTTGTATTATTGGAATAGGGATGAGTTTTATAATTCCGTTTTATATGCATTGCCGGTAGGCGCTTTGTATGCAGAGGCAGTAGCAATTTCAATAAATTTGATAATCAATCATACATTTTTGTTCCAGTTTATTATGGATCTAATTGGCGGGAGTATATTTGCAGTGTTATTCTTCAAAAAAAGCAAAAATAAAACAATATATCTTATATCTGTGATTATTTGCCTAATAATATTTTATTTTGTTTTATACCACAGAGAAGTTGCAACATGGCTATAGGTTTACAAATCCCGTTTTTCAGTGTCTTTGGCTTTTACATTCAATCGGCATTCCCTTTGCCGGCTCCCATCTTGCAATGAACATTAAGGCTTTTTTTGATGCAGAGTTATCATCAGGGTAGTCTTGATACACGGGGTGCTTCAGATGTTTACATTCCTGACGATTCCGATTCTGGCTCAGTATAATGGAGAGCGCGGCAAGTGGAAGGGTATGAAATGCTTCTTCTATGTTTACTATCCGGCGCACCTTATTGTGATCGGGCTCATCAGGCTTGCGCTACATGGGAACATATCCCTTATTTTTTAAGACAGACCAAGACTCCTACTTTGCCATCAGTGGCGGTGAGAAGCGCATTTTACTGGACTCAACCAGTGGTAGAGTGGGCAAAAATCAACTGCCGGTTCGTGTAAATTCACATCAATTCCGACTATGCTTGAGTCATGAAAGGAGGTGCCCGATATGGATCAAATCAAAATTGGAAAATTCATGGCATCCTGCAGGAAGGAACAGGGCATGACTCAGGCAGGCCTTGCCGAGAAGCTCGGAATCAGTGACCGGGCAATATCAAAATGGGAGACTGGAAAGTCCATGCCGGATTCCGGGATTATGCTGGAGCTGTGCGAGCT